>Ga0105048_10016820_pt1 | contig 11296 bp, 6 predicted proteins | sample MAT05_FD_78382 | JGI IMG/M metagenome (GOLD analysis project Ga0105048, IMG submission 78382) | Freshwater microbial communities from Lake Fryxell liftoff mats and glacier meltwater in Antarctica - MAT-05 | ecosystem: Environmental > Aquatic > Freshwater > Ice > Liftoff microbial mat | place...
CGCTGGGGCACGCCCGACGAGCTGCGCGCGCTGATCGACGCCTTTCACCTGCGCGGCATCGGCGTCTTGCTCGACTGGGTGCCCGCACACTTCCCGCGCGACGCATGGGCGCTCGCGCGCTTTGACGGAACCGCGCTCTACGAGCACCTCGATCCGCGCAAAGGCGAGCACCCCGACTGGGGCACGCTGGTGTTCAACCTCGGCCGCAACGAGGTGCGCAACTTCCTCATCGCGAGCGCGCTCTACTGGCTCGATTCGTTCCACCTCGACGGCCTGCGCGTCGATGCGGTCGCGTCGATGCTGTACCTCGACTACAGCCGCGAAGAGGGCGCGTGGGAGCCAAATGCGCTTGGCGGTCGCGAGAACCTCGAGGCGGTCGCCTTCTTCCGCGAGCTCAGCGACACCGTGCATCGCCAGAAGCCCGGAGCGCTGCTCATCGCAGAGGAATCCACCTCATGGCCGGGTGTGACGCGCGCGCCGAGCAGCGGCGGTCTCGGCTTCGATCTCAAGTGGGATATGGGCTGGATGCACGACACGCTCGACTACTTTCGCCACGATCCCGTCGGGCGAAACAGCCACCATCACCGCCTCACCTTCGGCGTCGTCTACATGGACAGCGAGGCATTCGTACTGCCGCTCTCACACGACGAGGTCGTCCATCTGAAAGGCTCGCTACTGGCGAAGATGCCCGGCGATGTCGTGCAGCAGCACGCAGGCCTGCGCTCGCTCTACGCGACGATGTGGTCGCGCCCAGGCCGCAAGCTGCTGTTCATGGGCGGCGAGATCGCGCAAGGAACCGAGTGGAACCATGACGGCAGCCTCGACTGGCATCGCCTTTCGGAGCCTCTCGGCGCAGGCATGCACGCGCTGATCAAGCAGCTGAATCACCTCTACACGCACGAGCCGGCGCTCTACGAGGCGGACGGCACGCACAGCGCGTTTCGCTGGATTGATCCCGACGATCGCGACGCCAACGTGATCGTGTACCGCCGCATCGCGCCTTCCACAGGAGAGGAAATCATCTGCATCGGCAATTTCTCTGGCGCCGCGCACCCCGGCTACCGCGCCGCGCTGCCGGCCGCTGGCACCTATCGCGTGCTGCTCGACACCGAGGCTGCGCAATTCGGCGGATCACGCAGCGCGGACCGCGCCGAGCTCACGACCGACGATCAGCCGAAGTACGGCCTGCCGTGCAGCGCCGCCATCGATCTCGCGCCGCTCAGCATGTTGTGGCTCAAGCGTATCCTCTGACTCGCTCAGCTCGCGCGTCGCGCCTTGTAAGCATTGATGAGACCATTGGTGCTCGCGTCGTGCGTGCCAATTGGCGCATCGCCCTCGAGCTCCGGGAGGATGGCATTGGCGAGCTGCTTGCCGAGCTCGACGCCCCACTGATCGAAGGAGAAGACGTCCCAGATCACGCCCTGCACGAAGATTTTGTGCTCATAGAGCGCCACCAGCTGACCGAGGGTGAACGGCGTGACCTTCTGCACGAGGATCGACGTCGTCGGACGATCGCCGGTGAAGGTCTTGTGGGGCACCAGCCGCTCGACGTCGGCCGCAGCGATGCCAGCCCTCTGCAGCTCAGCGCGCGCCTCGTCGGCGGTCTTGCCGCGCATCAGCGCCTCTGTCTGTGCGAAGAAGTTCGCGAGCAGCAGGCGATGGTGGCTGCCGATCGGATTGTGCGACTCGACCGGCGCGATGAAGTCACACGACACGAGGCGCGTCCCCTGATGAATCAGCTGATAGAACGCGTGTTGCCCATTGGTACCGGGCTCGCCCCAGATGACTGGACCCGTGTCGTAGGTGGTAATCCGCCGACCGTGCTTGTCGACGCCCTTCCCGTTCGACTCCATGTCGCCCTGCTGAAAATACGCGGGAAAGCGGTGGAGATACTGATCGTAGGGCAGGATGGCGTGGGACTCGGCGCCGAGAAAGTTGCTGTTCCAGACGCCGAGCAGCGCGAGCGTCACCGGCAGATTATCCGCGATGGGCGCGGTGCGAAAGTGCTCGTCGAGCGCGTGCGCGCCGTCGAGCAATTCGTCGAACGCAGCGCCGCCTACCATCAGCATGATCGGCAGTCCGATCGCCGACCACAGCGAATACCGACCGCCCACCCAGTCCCAGAAACCGAACATGTTGTCGGTGTCGATACCGAAGCCGGCGACCGCTTCGGCGTTGGTGCTGAGCGCGACGAAGTGTTTGGCGACGGCCTCTTCGCTGCGCAGCGCGTCGACGAGCCAGGCGCGCGCGGTCCGCGCGTTGGTCAGCGTCTCTTGCGTAGTGAACGTCTTGGACGCGACGATGAACAGCGTCGTCTCCGGATCGCAGCGCTGCAGCGCCTCGGCGATGTGCGTGGCGTCGGCGTTGGAGACGAAGTGCGGCTTCAGGCGTGCGTGCCAGTACGGACGCAGCGCTTCTGTCACCATCACCGGGCCGAGATCGGAGCCGCCGATACCGATGTTCACGATGTCGGTGATCGCCTTGCCCGTGTGCCCGGTCCACGTGCCTTCGCGGACGCGCGCGCTGAAATCGCGCATGCGCGCGAGCACGGAGTCGACCGCGGGCATCACGTCGACGCCGTCGACGCGCACGGGATTGCCGCTGCGGTTGCGCAGCGCGACGTGCAGCACCGCGCGATCTTCGGTGCCATTGATGTGCTCGCCGCCGAACATGCGCGCGCGCTCGTCCTCGACTCCCGTCGCACGCGCGAGGGCGTGCAAGAGCGCCATCGTCTCCTGCGTGACGCGCTGCTTCGAGTAGTCGACCAACAGCTCGCCGAGCGAGCGCGAGAACGACGCGAAGCGCGCTGGGTCACTGGCGAAGAGGGACCGCATGCTGACGTCGCGCGTCGCGTCACGGTGTGCGACGAGCGCCTTCCATTCGGCGAGGTCGGTGCGGACGGGCTGCGTGGGGTTGGACATGCGGGGTCTCCTCTGCGCGTGGTTTCGGCGTGTGCGAGGCAATATCGCACGCAACCGAGCGACGCTCTGCGGTAAATGCCGATGCGGCGCGCCGATGCTTGGCGCCGGTACGCTCGCCCTCAGCGCTCGCCCGGCTCGGTGCGACGCCCGGGCGCCCACTTCGCCTCGACGCGCGTCTCGAGGAAGCGCGCGAGCTTCTGAAAGTCGCTGTTGGTCGCGATGAAGCGCACGTCGGTGACGAGCGTCTCCGGATCGACCAGCTCCTTGAATGGCACGTAGCGCAGGTCGAGCTGCCCAGTGACCGACACCATGTGTCCGTCGAGCCCCTCTTCGACCAGCGCGCGATACGCACCCACGCCGAGCTGTGAGCCGAGCATCACGTCGAACGCGTGTGGCGAGGCGGAGCGCGCCTCGTAGCCGAGCTGCACGCCGGTGAACTTCTTCTTGCGGCCGGTGCGCTCGCCGTAGCGCTGCGCCACGTGACGCGCGACCAGCTTGCCGAAGTCGAGCCGCGCGAGCGCGACGTGTCCATGCTCGTCCCGCGCGAGGCCCTCGAGCGCGCTCTCCGGCAGCAGCTCGCCGAGCCCTTCGGCGAGCACGACGGTGCCGTGATGCTTCTTGTCGCGCTCCTCGCGCATGATGACGAGATCGACGATCCGCTCGACCAGCGCGCGCAGATCGAGGCGCTTGCGCGTCGAGAGCTTGCCGCCCGCATCCGTGATCTCCTCGACGGTCGCGAGCGAGCCGACCACGTCTTCGACAGCGACGACGAGGTTCGCCTCACCCGCGATTCCGACCCCATAGGCGAGCCAGCCGGCCTTGCGTCCCATCGTCTCGACCATGAAATAGCTGCTCGTCGCCGACGCGTCGGCGCGCAGATTCAGCAGCTCCTTCGCCATCACGTCGACGGCGGTGAAGAAGCCGAAGGTGAAGTCGATGCCGCGATAGTCGTTGTCGATCGTCTTTGGCACGTGGACGACGCGCACGTGCTTCTCGATCGCCGGTGAGCGCCGCTGCAGCTCATAGAGAAAATTCGCCGTCTTGAGCGTGTCGTCGCCGCCGATCGAGACCAGCGCGTCGACGCCGAGATCCGTCAGCGCAGCGAGCACGTTGCGCAGCTTCTCGGTCTTGCTGGGATCGTCGAGGTCGGCCGGCTTCTTCACCAGCTTTCCCGGATTTGCTCGGGCGGTGCCGATCAGGATGCCGCGCGCATTGCGCTGATCGCCGACGTCCTCCGCGGTGAGCCGGCGGTAGTGCTCGCCCTCGATCAGCGGGTGTGCGCCGCGCTCGTAGCACTCGAGGTTCGAATAGCCGTGGAAAAAGCCGACGACCTCGAGGCCCGCGTCGAGCAGCGAGACAGAGACCGACGAGATGACCGAGTTCGCGCCCGGCGCTGGGCCGCCCGAGAAGACGATGCCCACACGCTTGATCGACGCTGCCGACACGGGGCCTGGGTTCATCGCCGTTGTTTACTCCGTCGCGTCGACGACCGCGAGCACCTGCGCGCCATCGACTTGATCGCCTTCGCTGACGGCGACGCTGCGCACGACGCCATCGACCGCGGCCGCGACGCTGTGCTCCATCTTCATCGCCTCGAGGATGACCAGCACCGTGCCCTTGCTCACCGCTTGGCCCGCGGTGACGAGCACCTTGATGATCTTGCCGGGCATCGGCGCGACGCAGCCGCCTGCGACGATATCTGCTCCGCGATCGGGGAACCGCGGCTGTTCGACGAGCGCCGTCGTGCCGAGGCTGCCGTGCACGTAGAAGTCTCTGCGCGCTTCATCGACGACGACGCGCAGCGTGTGCCGGTGGCCGTCGTGATCTTCGAGTACGAGCGTCGGCGCGCTCCACGAGACCAGCATCACCGGCAGGCTCGGCGCGTCGCCGAGCGCGACATCGAAGCGCGAACGCCCGCGGCTTCGATAGCGCAGCGCGAGCAGCTGCTCGCCGAGCGTGTAAGTCACCGACTGCGCGATGGCGAAGTTGTTGCGAAAGCCATTCGGCACGCCGGGTACGACCTCTCGCGCCGCCGCGTGGGCCTCGTGCGTGACCATCATCGCGGCGATCGCGGCGAGTCGGTCACGCCGCGGATCCGCCGCTTCGCCGAGCGCGCCGGCGAAGTGACGATCGAGAAAGTGCGTATCGAGCTCGCCCGCGGCGAACGCCGGGTGCGCGAGCACGCGGACGAGCAGCGCGCGGTTCGACGCGAGGCCGAGCACGCTGGTGCGCTCGAGCGTACGCGTGAGTCGCCGAATCGCCTCGGCGCGCGTGGCGCCATACGCGATGACCTTGGCGATCATCGGGTCGTAGTGGATCGACACCTCGTCGCCCGAGCCGACACCCGTGTCGAGCCGCACGCCCTCGCCCTCTGGGACATGAAAATCGATCAGCGTGCCGGCCTGCGGCAGAAATCCAGCGCCCGAGTCCTCTGCATAGAGCCGCACCTCGATCGCGTGGCCCGTCTGGCGCAGCGCGTCTTGCGCGTAGCCGAGCGGCTCGCCCTGCGCGATGCGGATCTGCTCGGCGACGAGGTCGACGCCGGTGACCAGCTCGGTGACCGGATGTTCGACCTGTAGCCGCGTGTTCACTTCGAGGAAGAAGAACTCGCCGCCCTCGCCGAGGATGAATTCGACGGTGCCGGCGCTGCTGTAGCCGATCGCCTTGCCGATGCGCACCGCAGCGTCACCCATCTGCGCGCGCAGGGCCGGGCTGAGCGCCGGCGAAGGGCTCTCTTCGACGATCTTCTGGTGACGTCGCTGGATCGAGCACTCGCGCTCGAACAGATGCACGAGGTTGCCATGCGCGTCGCCGAGGATCTGGATCTCGACGTGCCGCGGCGAGCTCACGTAGCGCTCGACGATCAGCGTCCCATCGCCGAACGCAGCGAGCGCCTCACGCCGCGCGCCCTCGATACCCGCGATGAGCTCGTGGTCCGCGCGCACGACGCGCATGCCCTTGCCACCGCCGCCCGCGGACGCTTTGAGCAGCAGCGGAAAGCCTACCTCGCGCGCCTTCTGCGCGATGACCGCGTCGTCCTGATCCGCGCCCCCGTAGCCAGGCACCACGGGCACACCGGCCGCAGCGGCGAGCAGCTTCGCCTCGCGCTTGAGCCCCATCGCGCGGATCGCGCTCGGCGACGGACCGATGAACGTGATTCCGGCCGCAGCGCACGCCTCGGCGAGCTCCGCGCGCTCCGACAGAAAGCCGTAGCCAGGGTGAAGCGCATCGGCGCCCGTCAGCTGCGCTGCGGCGATGATCTTCTCGATGACGAGATACGACTCGCGGCTCGCCGCCGGACCGATGCGCACCGCCTCGTCGGCCTCGCGGACGAACAGCGCGTCTGCATCCGCATCGGAGAACACCGCGACCGTCGCGATACCCAGCTTGCGACAGGTCCGCTGAATCCGCCGAGCGATCTCCCCGCGATTGGCAATCAGAATCTTGCGAATGTTCTTCATAAAGCTTTCGCCCCCACGCACCATCACATCTCCCACCCACCATCACATCTAGCGTCGATGATCCAAGTTGCCCCTTGCAGGGGCGGGCTTTCACCCCCACCCATCCTCCCCCTCGAAGGGGGAGGGGTTTTTTTCGTAAGTAAGTCATCTCGGGGGAGGATGTTCGAGAGTCCTTGTGTAGCTGACTGCACATAGCCGCATGCGGTGATCGAGGTCCTGCGGATTGTCTGGGTCGCGTAAGAGCTGGGGTTTTCCGGACACCACCTAAGAACTCCGAGTCTCGCTGCCTACCTCCACCGTCACAGCCACCCTTCCGAAAGCCCCCCTTTCCCAAGGGGGGTTGGGGGGTGCCTCGCACCGTCGCTCTTCCAGTGCAGACGACTCCTAATGACACCATCGGAAAGACCCCCCCTCGAACGAGGGGGCGGGGGGGAGGTTCCCCGCGCGGGAGCGCATGCCCCCCCGCGCGGGAGCGCACCGTACAAGGGGGCACACGCTCAGTGCCTAAACACACCAAAGGCCATCGTGCCCTCCACAGGCTTCGTGCACGCCGCAGAGAGCGACATCGCGACGACGTTGCGCGTATCGCGCGGATCGATGATGCCGTCGTCCCACAGGCGCGCCGTAGCGAAGAACGGATCCGACTCGAGGTCGATCTGCCCCTCGACCATCTGCTTCATCACCGAGAGTCGCTGCTCGTCGACGGGCTCGCCGCGCTTCTGCGCCGCGCCGCGCTGGATGATGTCGAGCACGCCCGCGAGCTGCTTGCCGCCCATCACGCCGATGCGGTGATTGGGCCAGGTGAACAAGAAGCGCGGCTCGTAAGCACGCCCACACATCGCGTAGTTGCCGGCGCCAAAGCTCGCGCCGGTCATGATGGTGATCGCCGGCACGGTGCTGTTCGAGACTGCGTTGATCAGCTTCGCGCCGTTCTTGATGATGCCTTCTTGCTCGTACTTCTTGCCGACCATGAAGCCGGTGATGTTCTGCAAAAACAGCAGAGGAATGTCGCTCTGGTTGCACAGCTCGATGAACTGCGCGCCCTTGTTCGCGCTCTCGCTGAACAGGATGCCGTTGTTCGCGAGGATGCCGACCGGATAGCCGTGTACGTGCGCCCAGCCGCAGATGAGCGATGCGCCATAGAGCGGCTTGAACTCGCTGAAGCGCGAGCCGTCGACGATGCGCGCGATCACCTCGCGTGAGTCGAATGGCACCTTGAGATCGGCGCTGGCGATGCCGAGCAGCTCGTCTGCGTCGTAGAGCGGCTCGTCGAAGTCGCGCGGCGGCGTGATGCCCCTCTTGCGCCAGCGCAGATGCGAGACGATCTCACGGCCGAGGCGCACCGCGTCGTGCTCGTCCTCGGCGAGGTAGTCGGAGACGCCTGAGACGCGCGAGTGCATCTCCGCGCCACCGAGCTCTTCGTGCTCGGACTCTTCGCCGGTCGCCATCTTCACCAGCGGCGGGCCGGCCAGATAGACCTGCGCCTGCTGCTTCACCATCACGACGTAGTCGCTCAGGCCGGGCATGTACGCGCCGCCCGCCGTCGACGAGCCGAACACCAAGCAGATGGTCGGCGTGCGCTCTTTGCTGCGGCGCGTGAGGTCGCGGAAGCCGCGCCCGCCGTGCACGAATATCTTGTGCTGATTGGGTAGATCAGCGCCCGCGCTCTCGATCAGCGAGATGCTCGGCAGCCCGTTCTGATCGGCGACCTCGGCGAGGCGCCCGGTCTTCCACATGCCGACCTCGGTGATGGCGCCGCCCTTCACCGTCGCCTCGCTCGCGCTGATCAGGCACTCGACGCCGCTGACCACGCCGATGCCGCCGAGGATGCCGCCGCCGGTGGTCGAGTCTCTCACTTCGTGCCCAGCGAGCGGACACAGCTCGAGGAACGGCGCGTCGCGATCGACGAGCAGCTCGATCCGCTCGCGCGGCAGCAGCTTGCCGGCGGCGCGATGTCGGTCGTTGTACTTGGGGCCGCCGCCCTCGCGCGACTTCACCAGCGCCTTCTCGAGCTTGTCGAGCGTGAGCAGGTTGGCCGCGCGGTTCACGCCGTACTGCGCGCTGCGAGCGTCGACCGACGTACGAAGAAGCGGATATCGTTGCGTAGGCGAGAGCGTCATGGCGACAGCGCGCATGCTCTTTGGGTAGCGACTTCGTGTCAACGGTGAATCGCCATTCAGCGGCGCGCGCCGACCTCGCGCGGGCCGTGATAGCGTCGGCGGCGTGAGAAACACAGTCGCAACTCGCGCGCGCAGCTGGCTGATGTATGCGCTGATCGCTTCGCTCGGCGCGTGTGGCGAAGACCCACCAGCCGACGCAGACGCTGGCGTGCCCGACGGCGGCGCACGTGATGGAGGCACACCAACGCCCGACCCGTCGCTGTTCGACTGCACCAGCCGCGAGGTGCGCGAGGGCCTGCTTCTGCCTCGAACGAGCGCGGTGCCGCTCGCGTGCGCGCTCGACCCGCTGTGCCGCACGCCGCAGATCACCGGCCATCGCGGCGCCGGCGGGCAGCTCGGGCAAATCGCGCCGGAAGACACGCTCGCCGCCTATCGCGCGGGCATCGCGCTCGGCATCGAATACCTCGAGACGGATCCGCGACCGACGTCCGACGGCGTCATCGTCAACATGCACGACACCGACGTCGATCGAACGACCGACGGCACCGGAGAGGTGCTCGAGATGACGTTCGACGAGGTGCGCGCGCTGCGCATCGAGACGACGCTCGCCGGTGATTTTCGCTGCGAGCGCGTGCCGACGCTGCAGGAGATCCTCGAGGTCGCGCGCGGCCGCGCCATCGTGCTCGTCGACGCGAACAAGACCGACCGCGTCGACCTGCTGGTCCAAGCGATCCTCGACGCGGACGCGCTCGACATTGCGGTGTTCGACACTAGCGACGTCGCCAAGATCGACGCGGCGCTCGCCATCGAGCCCGCGCTGCACATCATGATTCGTCCGCCGGCAGCAGAGATCACCGCGCAGCTCGATCACTTTGCGCCGCGCGTGCCGGTGCTCGTCGAGCTGCTGCTCGGCGACGTCGACGTTGGCGCGCCGATCGTTCATGCGCGCGGCACGCGGGTGTTCGCCGACGTGTTCGGCGCCGATGTGCTGTTCGGCGTGCGCGAGAACACGACGGGCTACGAGAGCGCCCTCGATCGCGGCGTCGATGTGCTCGAGTGCGATCGCCCCGAGGCCGCGCTGCGCGTGCTGCGCGAGCGCGGGCTGCGCTGAGGGTCAGGGCCGGCGTGCCAATATCTGGATCGGCGTGAACTCTCCGTCGGCCAGCGTGCGGTCGTGGCGGAAGCCGAGCAGCCGGTCGGCAACGCCCGCGGGGAAGTCGTAGATGTGGTCGACGCCCCGATCACCGGCCGCGAGCTGCCGATCCCGAGCGTTGCGTAGTTCTGCGGTTACGACAGCTGGCGGAGTACCGTCCACGGTCGGCATACCAGAGCCATTCGAACCGTCGTAGGTAATAGACCACGCAAGGTAACCGTCCGCATAAGCGGCGAGGCGCGCGCACATCGACGTGTCGTCGGTGAGGAAGAACCAGCACTCGTGACTCGATAAGAGTTCGATCGCGTGCTTCTCGCTGAGCGAGTCCATGTGCTCCCAGCCGTCGGCGAGTACGAGGAACCAGCCTCCGGGCAGGTCGACTCCGAAGATGCCGGGGTCGAAGACAGCCTCGCTGCGCGAGTCGATTCGATCGAGGCCGAGCGCCGCGAGTACGACATCGGCCGGCGAGCCGCGCGTCGCGATCCAAGTGCAGTGGTATCCCATGAAGACACTCTAGCCTCAGGCGCTGCGGAACTGCGACCCGCTTCGCGCCGCCCTGCGGATCGACGTGGACCGCCGCCGAGGTTCTGATAGCGTGCGCGCCATATGCGCGTGTTCACGGACGGCGAGACGCACCTCGTCCTCGGCCCCGGTGGTCTTGCGGTTTTTCGAAATGGCGAAGAGCCGAAGCTTATCGCGGTGGGGCCAGCGACCAAGCGCGGCGCGGTCGCCTCGCCTCCGCGCGACGTGCTCGCGCCGCTCGACGACGACCTCGAGCGTGTGCTCGTGACCGTGGATCGCGCGGCGTATGAAGTGACCCTCGGTGGTGGCCCAGCGCGCCGGCTGCCGGATCGGATCCTCGACGCGGTGCGCGGCCACGACGGACGGCTGTTCGTCGTGACGACGCCCGGCACCGGCGAAGAGCCAGCGGCAACGCTCATCACTGCGACGCTCGAGGACGGCGAGGGCCTCGTCACCATCGACACCCTGAAGCTGCCGCCGCCGGTGCGCATCGAGTGGCCGAAGGCGACCATCTGGGAGGCCGGCGTCGATCCTTGGCCCGAGGCCGACGAAGACTTCGATGCTGCGGAGCACAAGCTCGGCGAGATCGCGATCGGCTATTCATCGCGCGACGGAACGACGTTCTTCGACGCGGTTCACCTCGCGACGAGCGCGCACGGTGTTGCGCTCGCGTCGACGTACTCGGGCGTCATCGCGGTGGTGCGGCCCGGTGCGCGCGAGGTCGCGTTCACGGTCCGCGTTCCGGCGACGCGCGACGCGCAAGAGCTGTTCGCGGTGCCGACGCGTGAGGGCGTGCTGGTCGTCACGACGATGCACGGAAAGAACTCGGCGGTGCTGCACCTCGCGCCCGACGGCAAGGTGCTCGCGCATCTCTCGCGCTTCGCCGATGGCCTCGCGTTCGGGCTCGGCGCGCCGTTCTTGGTCGACGACAGCCGCGCGGTGCTCGTGCAGAGCCTCAAGGGCGGCAAGCTGACGGCGCTGACGCTGCCCGGTCTGACGGCGGACGTGCTCGGCGATCTCGAGATGAAGCTCGCGGGTGAGTCGAGCGCGTTCACCTCGAAGGACGGCCGCGCCTCGATCATCGGGCTCGGCGACATGGCCTATCTATTCCGCGTGTCC
>Ga0105048_10016823_pt1 | contig 11296 bp, 10 predicted proteins | sample MAT05_FD_78382 | JGI IMG/M metagenome (GOLD analysis project Ga0105048, IMG submission 78382) | Freshwater microbial communities from Lake Fryxell liftoff mats and glacier meltwater in Antarctica - MAT-05 | ecosystem: Environmental > Aquatic > Freshwater > Ice > Liftoff microbial mat | place...
AAGGACGCTCGACCATCCTCCCCCGAGAGGACTTACTTACAAGAAAACTCCTCCCCCAGCGGGGGAGGCAGGGAGGGGGTGAAAGCCCGCCCCTGCCAAGGGGCAACTTCGCACAGCGACGGCGTGACCTCGCGAGATGTGATGAATCTTGAGTGCCCTTGGAGGGGAAGCTTGGGCTACGGTCCGCCGCGATGATTCTGCGCGATCCGGTTCATGGGCTCGTTGCGTTCGAGGGGCTCGCCGAGTCCGTCATCGCGCCGCTGCTCGACACGCGCGAGGTGCAGCGGCTGCGTCGGGTGCGGCAGCTCGGGCTGACGTCGCTGGTGTTCCCGGGCGCGGAGCACTCGCGCTTCGCCCACGCGCTCGGCGCGGCGCACGTGATGGTCCGCTTGATCGCGCGCCTCGCCGAAGTGCAGCAGGAGCTGCCACCCGAGGAGCGCATCGACGACGAAGCGACGCGCGACGCGCTCGCGGCCGCGTTGCTGCACGACCTCGGTCACGGGCCGTTCTCGCACCTGTTCGAGGAGGTCATGCCGGGCGCGCGGCACCACGAGTCGTGGAGCGTCGACACGGTGCGCGATCCGTCGACCGACGTGCACGCCGTGCTCGCGCGGCTCGATGCCGGCATGCCGGAGCGCGTCGCGTCGCTGCTCGAGGGCAACTATCGCCTAGGCTATCTGGCGCGCGCGGTGAGCGGCACGCTCGACGTCGATCGCTGCGACTATCTGCTGCGCGACAGCCACATGACGGGGGTGCGCTACGGCATCTACGACCTCGACTGGCTGCTTCGCGCGCTCGCGTTCGGTCGCGCGCCGTCGGGCGAGCGCGTGATCGCGATCGAAGGACGCAAGGGCCTGCCGCCGATCGAGGGCTTTTTCCTCGCGCGGCACTTCATGTATCAGCAGGTCTATCACCACAAAGCGACACGCGCGGCGGAGGCGCTGATCCGCGGTCTGTTCTTGCGCCTCGGCGAGCTGGTGCGCGATGGCGACACCCCGCCGGGCACGCCGGTCGCGATGGCGTGCGCGGCGCGCGGTGAGCCGGTCACGCTGGGGAACTACCTCGCGCTCGACGACGCGGAGCTGCTGCATTCGTTCGCGCTGTGGGCGGACTCCGGGGATGCCGCGCTGCGCGAGCTGGCGCGCGCCGTCGTCGTGCGTCGCCTGCCGAAGACGCTGCCGCTGCCGGAGGACCCGGCCGCCGCGCCGCGCTGGCAAGAAGCGCTCGATCGCGCGCGCGAGATCGCGACGCAGCGCGGGCTGCGCGCCGATCTGCACGTGTTTCTCGATGTTCCACGCGATACACCTTACGAAGAGCCGGCCGACGACTCCGCGGATGGCCTCTGGGTGTTGCTGCGCCATCAGCCGGTGCGCCGGCTCGGTGACGTCTCGTTCTTGCTCGGTCAGCTCCGCAACGCCCACGCCCTGCGACCGCGGCTTGTCTTCCCTGCAGAGATCCGCGACGCCGTCGTCGCGGCGGTGAGTGGAGTGCTCGCGTGACGCGATCGATTGGGTGTTTCGTCCTCCTGCTGTCGTCGCTCTGCGCGTCGGCTCTCGCTCCGCTCGCCGCGCAAGCGCAGTGGCGTAGACGCCCGCCCGCCGTGCCGCCACCGCCGCCCGGCGTCGAGGTGCGGCTCTTGCCGTTCGCGCCGACGCAGCCGCCCGGCGACCCGCGCTATCTGTTCTCGATGGAGCTGCGCGCGACCAGCTGGACGCTCCCGGAGGTCGTCGCCGATCGCCGCCTGCTGCGCTTCGAGGTGACCGACCAGACTGCGCGCCGGCCGCGTCCGTTGCGCTGCGCCCATCCCGACGCACCGCGCTTCCGCGCCAATCCCGCTCGCGCGCGCGTGCTCGGCGGTGAGGGCACGCCCGCCGTCTATCGCGAGTGGATCGACCTGCGCATGTACTGCAGTGGTCGCGCGCTCGCGCTGCTCGATCGCGGCGCGCACGTCGTCGCGCGCTACGGCTATGCGCGCGCGGCTCGCGGCGCATGGGTCGCGCGTCAGGCGCCGACGACGCCCGGTGCGCAGAGCGCGCTCGATCTCGCCGCCGGTGAATTCGACTTCGCAGCGAGCGCGCCCACGACGCCGTCGAGCGAGGCCGCGCGCGTGTCGCTCGCGCCGGCCGATCGCGCGACGCAAACCGGGCTTGGCTTCTCCGTCAGCGTGCGCCCGACCAGCGGCACGCGGCGCGTCTATCTGCGCCCCGATCAGGCGCGCTTCCGCATCCGCGGACCGCTCGGCGGCGTCGAGTGCGGCCTCGAGCGCGTGCCCGTCGTACCGATCGTCGACTTCTTCCGCCGCGTCTCGTCGCGCTCCGGCGCTAGCCTGCGCATCGACGCGCGCCAGGCGTGCCCCGGCGCGTTCCCGATCGCCGGTATCTACGAGGTGACGCCCGTGCTCGAGCTGCCGCACCGCTATCCCGGGCCGAGCGACCAATCGCTCACCGGTACGTTCCTCGGCACACCCGCCATCGTGCGCATTCGCGTCGGCGAGCGCGGCTACGTCGAGCACCTCCCCGAAGACCTCGAGACACGCCGATGAACGACCGCACCACGCGCCTCCTCGCGGCAACGTCACTCGCAGTCGCGCTCGTCGCGCTCGTCCTGGCCGCGTACGGAGTCTCGATCGCGTCACAGGGCCGCGAGGACGTTCGCCGTCTCGGCGAGTCGCTGACGCGCGCGCTCGAGGTCGCTGGTGGGCACTCGCGGCCGACGGAAATGCCGATGCGACCACCGCCGCTGCAGCTCGATCCAGACGACCACTGACGCATCGGTGCTCAGCTCGCTTTACTCGCGCGCCGCAGCTGCGATCGACGGCAAGCGGCAGGTGCGATGAACCTCACGCATCGCCAGTGTTGCCATCTGGGGACGTAGCCTCGTACCCTGCGTGCGTGGCTCAGACATCACCGCGCACGACGCCTTCGTCGTCGATCACCGCGCGCCTCGCGCTCGCACGCGACGTCGCACGCTCACTCCTCGGTACGCTCGACGCCGCGGCGCTCGGGCGTGTAGCGCTGACCCACATTGCGCGCTTGGTCTCCGCCGACGCTGCTCTCGTGTTGCTGCGCGACGATCGCGGCGGCGTGGTGACGCTCGCTGGCGACCCGCTCCCGCTCGAGGAGGCGACGCTGCTCGACGGGTGGGTCGACAGCGACATCGATCGCCACGGCTCGATGATGTGGAACGCGCGCGCGCTGCCGCTGCCGAAGTGCGCGATGGACACCACGCTCCGCGCGGATGGCGCGCTCCACGGCATCGTGGCGGCGCTGCACGCGCGCGACGCCGTGCGTGGGCTCGTGGTGATGCGCCGGCGCAGCGACGTCGAGTTTCACCCCGACGACCTCGCGGCGCTCGAAGAGGTCGCCGCGCCGCTCTCGCTCGCGCTCGACAACGCGCGGCTGCATCGCCACCTCGAGGAGAGCTTCGTCTCGCTGCGCAACGCGCAGGAAGAGCTGGTGCGCCGTGAGCGACTCGCCGCCGTCGGCACGATGGCCACGGTGCTCGCCCACGAGGTGCGCACGCCGATCGCGGTCGTCTTCAACTCGGTCTCGTCGCTGCGCAAGCTCGGTGTCGCCGAGCACGGCGATGCCGCGACGCTGCTGCAGATCGTCGACGAAGAGGCGCGCCGCCTCGAACTGCTCGTAGAAGATCTGCTCGAGTTTGGCCGGCCGCCGGTGCGCTCGTTCCTCGAGGTCGACGCGTGGCAGCTGCTGCAGTCCGCGGTCGAAGGCGTGCGCCGCAACCCTCATGTCGTCGGCCACGCGACCATCGAGCTAGCGGAGCGCCGCGAGCCGCTCATCCGCGCAAGCTGGGACGCGCAGGGCGTACGCCAAGCGCTGCTCAACGTGCTCGCCAACGCGTGCCAGGCGTTCGCCCTCGCGAGACGCGACGGAGTGGTGCGCGTCAGCGTCAGCAACGACGCTCGCGGTGATCGCGTGCGCTTCACCGTCGAAGACAACGGCGACGGAATCACGCCCGAGGTTCGCGCGCGCATGTTCGAGCCGTTCGTCACTTCACGGCCGCGCGGCATCGGGCTCGGGCTCGCGGTCGTGCGGCGCGTCGTCGATGATCACCAAGGCGAGCTGCTCGTCGACACGGCGGTCGGCCGAGGCACGCGCTTCGACCTCGTGTTGCCACGGCGCCTCGCTGGGCGATAATCGCAGCAATGGCTCGAATCCTCGTCGTCGACGACCAGCGGAACATGCGGACGACGCTCGCGATGATGTTGCGCGGCGCAGGGCACGAGGTCGAAGAGGCTGCCGATGGTGATGCTGCGATCGCGCGCATCGGCGCGGAGGTGATCGATCTGGTCATCACCGATCTGAAGATGGGCGCGCGCGACGGCATGGACGTACTGCGCCACACGCGCGAGGTCGCGCCGCTGTCCGAGGTCATCGTGATGACCGCGTACGGCACGATCGAGAGCGCCGTCGAGGCGATGCGCATCGGCGCGTACGACTACATTCAGAAGCCGTTCACCGAAGAAGAGCTGCTCGTCAAAGTGCAGAAGGCCGTCGAGAAGCGGAACCTCGCGGGCCAGGTCAACGCGATGACGACCGACTTCCGCGAACGCTTTCGCTTCGAGAACATCATCGGTCGCAGCGGCGCCGTACGCGAGGTGCTCGGCCGCATCGTGCGCATCGCGCCGACGGACGCCACCGTGCTGATCACCGGCGAGAGCGGCACCGGCAAGGAGCTCATCGCGCGCGCCGTGCACGCGAATTCGGCGCGCGCCGATCGCCCATTCGTGACGGTGAACTGCGCGGCGATCACCGAGACGCTGCTCGAGAGCGAGCTGTTCGGACACGCACGCGGCGCCTTCACCGGCGCGGTCGCGGCGCGCAAGGGCCTGTTCGAAGAGGCGAACGGCGGCACCTTCTTCTTCGACGAGGTCGGCGAGACGACCATCTCGTTCCAGGCGAAGCTGCTGCGCGCGATTCAAGAGGGCGAGATTCGCCGCCTCGGTGAGAACAAGCCGATCAAGGTGGACGTCCGCATCGTCGCAGCGACCAACCAAGATCTACAGATCGCCATCGCCGAGAAGCGCTTCCGCCAAGACCTCTACTATCGGCTCAACGTCGCGCGCTTCATCCTGCCGCCGCTGCGTGATCGCCGCGAGGACTTGCCGCTGCTCGTCGACTTCTTCCTCGACAAATACGGGCGCAAGATGCGCCGCTCGGTGAAGATGGGCGAGGGCGTCCTCGACTATCTCCTTCAGTACGAATACCCGGGCAACATCCGCGAGCTCGAGAACATGATCGAGCAAGGCGTCGCTTTGACCGTCGATGGCGTGATGCGCCGCGACGACATCATCCCGCCCGATCTCGTCGCGACGCGCTCGCACGGCCTGCCGACCGAAGCGGGTCGCTCGCTGCAAGATGCGGTCGATCGCGCGGAGCGCACCGCCATCGAGACGGTGCTGCGCGAGGTCGACGGCAACAAGGAGCGCGCCGCTGAGGTGCTCGGTCTCAGCTCGACGACGCTGTGGCGCAAGATGAAGCGCCTCAACGTCGTCTGGCCCTGAAGCGCGCCAACTTTCAGATCTGAAAGTTCATTTGCAGCGCAGCAGCCGCGCACGCCGGTTCGCGACACCGCCGGTCGCGCGAAGCCCAGAATTGTTTGGGTTTGTGCGCTAAGCGCTCGCGGCATGCGCTTTGCTCTAGAGAGGCGTGAGGGAGATCGTTCGTCGCACTGCCCCCCCTTGTGTGGTGGATGGTCTCCCTCCTTCTTCACTCCGCTGGCGTTCGACGTGGCGGATCGCAGCAACGCAGAGCCTGGGCGAAGCACCCCACCGCAGGAGCCTCCATGATCGAGCGGATCCCCTCGATGAGTCAGCGAATCCTGATCGTCGACGACGAGGAGAATCACCGCAGGAGCCTCGCCATCGGCCTACGTCTCGACGGCTGGCACGTGTTCGAGGCCGAGGACGGTGAGTCAGCGCTGGTCGTGCTCGATCAACACGAGGTCGACATCGCGATCGTCGACCTGATGATGCCGGGCATCAACGGCCTCGACCTCGCGCGGCGCGTGCGCTTCCGCTATCCCGCCGTGCGCGTCGTGCTCACCAGCGCGTATCACCTTTCCGAGCGACAGATCGCGCGCGCAGGCGTCGGCGCCATCGCCTTCGTGCCGAAGCCGTACCGCCTCGACGAGCTCGCCTGTTTCCTCCGCGAGAAGCTCGAGATGCCGCCGACCGCCGTCTCTGCCTGAGCTCCCGAGCTATTCGCGTCGGATGCCGAAGGCGCGCATCTTCTTGTGCAGGTTGGTGCGCTCGACCCCGAGGACCACCGCGGATCGCGAGATGTTCCAGTCGCAGGTGGCGAGTGTCGCCAGGATGTAGTCGCGCTCGGCCTTGTCGCGGAACTCGCGCAGCGTGAGCGCGCGATCGAGCGCGTCGACCGGGATGCTGATGAGCTCGTCGTCGTCGTCGGGCGCGGCCGGCGGACGCGAGGTGTGCCCGCCGGGCTCGGCGATGCGACCGTCCTCGGGAACGTCTTCGCGCGTGATCGGATCGCCGCCGAGGATCGCCATGCGCTCGACCACGTTGCGCAGCTCACGGACGTTGCCCGGCCACGGACGCTCGGCGAGCGCCTCGAGCACGTACGGATCGAACGACTTCTCGCGCAGCCCGTTCTCGCGACAGAACTCCCGCAGAAACGCCAGCGCGAGCGCCGGTACATCCTCGCGCCGCTCGCGCAGCGAAGGCGTGCGCAGCGGCACGACGTTGAGGCGGAAGAACAGATCCTCGCGAAATTCGCCGCGCGCGACGGCACCCTCGAGGTCTTTGTTCGTTGCCGCGACGACGCGTACGTCGACGGCGACCGACTGCTCGCTGCCCACACGCGTGATCTCGCCGCTCTGCAGCGCGCGCAGCACCTTCGCTTGTGCCGACAGGCTCATGTCGCCGATCTCGTCGAGAAAGAGCGTGCCCTTGTCCGCCGCCTCGAATAGTCCCTTCTTGCGCGCCTGAGCGCCGGTAAACGCGCCGCGCTCGTAGCCGAACAGCTCGCTCTCGATGAGCTCGGCAGGAATCGCCGCGCAGTTCACCTTCACGAACGGCGCGTCTTTGCGCGGTGACAGGCGATGCAGCGCGCGCGCGACGAGCTCCTTGCCGGTGCCGCTGTCGCCGGTGACGAGCACGCGTCCCTTCGTCGGCGCGACCTTCTCGAGCTCGGAGTACAGCCGGCGCATCGCCGCGCTCTCGCCGATCATCTCGTAGCGCTCGCCCGCGTCGGCGCGCAGGCGCTCGACCTCGCGCAGCAGCTGCCACGTGCGCAGCGCGTTGCGCACGCTGACGAGCACCCGATCGCGATCGAGCGGCTTCTCTAAGAAATCTGTCGCTCCGTGCTGCACCGCATCGACGGCCTCGGCGACCGACGCGTGCCCGGAGATCATCAGCACTGGGAGGCGTGCGTTCGCAGGCGTCTGGCGAATGCGCTGCAGCACCTCGATGCCGCTCATTCCGGGCAGGCGCACGTCGAGGATCACTAGATCGACGTCACCCGCCTCGAGCCCACGTAGCGCATCTTCACCGGTCGCCGCCTCGCGCGTGTCAAAGCCGGCGCCCTGCAGCACCATCTGCAGCGTGCGACGGATGTTCTTCTCGTCGTCGACCAGCAAGACGGTGGCGCTCATCGCCAACGTTCTAACACGCGATCAGAATCTCATCGCCGCGCCGCTGGCAGCCTCAGGATCCCGCCAGTCCGCGGATCGGCGTCGCTGCCGGTGCGGACAACGGGATGCGAAACTCGCCGCGAATGGTCACCGGCGCGCCGTTGCGCATCGCGGTCTGCGAGAAGCGACCGGCGACGAAGCCTGCGACGCGGCCGGGCAAGACAATCTCGCTAACCACCACCTCGCCGCGACCGCCGCTGAGCACGGTGCCATCTTCGAGCGTCGTATCGACGAACGCGCCGGGGCACGCCGACGCGTCGATCGGCAGCGTGGCCGGCGCGCGCACGACGAGCGTCAGCGAGATCTGTCTCACGGCGCCGCGCGTCTGGTGCGCGGTCGCGCGCAGTCGCGTCGCGCCGTTGCAAGGCGTGAGCGCGTCACCGCCGCGCACGACGTCGCGCGTCGACATTGGCAGAAAGGCGCGCCCGGAGAGGCCGCCAGTGGTGTCGATCGCGGTGTATTCGACGCGAATACCGCTCCGCGCGGACTGTGCGGAGGCGTGGGGGAGGGCGGCGCTCAGCGCGAGGGTCGAGACGAGCAGAGTCGAGAGTCGGGCGCGCATCGAGGCCTCGGACGGGTGGGGCGAGCGGGTCATTCAGAGCGGCGACCATTCAGAGCGGCGACACCACGAGGGCCGCGTGGAGCGCGCGCACCGCGAGATCCGCCGCCGCGTCGTTGACGAGAAATGCGAGGCGCAGCGGCGTGGTGACGGTGCGCAGCGGCGCGACGCCTGCCTCGGCGAGCGCGGCGAGCGCCTGACCGAGCGCGGCTGCGTCGCGACCGAGCCCATCGCCGACGACAGCCACCGTGGCGAGGCCCTCCTCGATGCGCGCGCCTGCCGTGCATGCGTGCTCGATCGCGCGGCGACCCGCGCTCCAGTCCGGCGTCACGCCGAGCACCACGAGGAACGACGCGCTCGCGCCGTTCGCCTCGACCTCGCGCGGATCGATCTGCGCGGCGGCGCACGCGCCGAGCGCGCTGCGCAGCCCATCGGCCCCGCCGTCGACGAATACGCGCGTCACGCCGCGCTGTCCCGTCACGGTGCGCGAGGAAGACGGCGCTGCCGTGATCACGCTCTCGCGTTGCGTGTCGAAGGTCGAGCGCGCGTGGATCGCGATCTTCGCGTTCTTGGCGAACTCGACGGCGGTGGCGTTGAGCACCTTCGCGCCGGCCTCCGCCATCTCCTGCATCTCGTCGTAAGAGAGCCGCGCGAGGTGCTGCGCGTCCGCGACGACGCGCGGATCCGCGGTGTAAACGCCGTCGACGTCGCTGTAGATCTCCGCGCGCTCGGCGCCGAGCGCTGCCGCGAGCGCGATGGCCGTCGTGTCGCTGCCGCCGCGGCCGAGCGTGGTTATCTCGCGCCGGTAGCTCATGCCCTGATAGCCCGCGACGATCACGACCTTGCCGCGCGCGAGCTCGTCCTCGATGCGATGCGGGCGCACCTCGAGGATCCGCGCGTCGAAGTGCCGATCGTTGGTGATGATCCCGCTCTGCGATCCGGTGAACGAGATCGCTGGCGCGCCGCGCCTCTGGATGGCCATCGACAGCAGCGCCATCGAGACGCGCTCGCCGGTGCTGAGCAACATGTCGAGCTCGCGCCGCGGTGGATTTTCGTCCACTTGTTTGGCGAGCGCGAGCAGCTGGTCGGTCGATTTGCCCATCGCCGAGACGACGACGACGACCTCGTCCCCTGCGTTGCGCGCAGCGACGACCTTGTCGGCGACGCGCCCGAGCTTCTCGACGTCGGCGACGGAGCTGCCGCCGTACTTCTGCACCACGATGGCCATGGCGCCGAATCTGCCACGAACTCGCGGTCTGTCAGCGGAATGCTGCGCACGTGCTCCGCGCGCTGGAGCACCAAGACAGATATTAGTCGCTGCTCGTCGACGCTGCCGCCGGCACTGCGCGGCGCGCGCGGTCCATCTCGTCGACGCGGAACCGTTGCTGCCGCGCGCGTGCCGCATAGGCCGGTGCGCGCTCTGCGCGAGAGAGCCACGAGCGTGCGCGCGCGAGATCACCGGTGCGCCGGTAGAGCTCCGCGAGCTCGAGCATCGCCTCGGTCGCGCGGTCGTAGCCCGGGTAGCGCGAGATCAGCGACTCGTAGCCGCTGATCGCCTCACGCAGCGAGCTGGTGCGCGCCTGGTTCCGCGCGACGCCGTGAAGCCCCGCAGCAGCGAGCAGCGGCGACTGCGCTTGGCCTTGTGGCGCGGTGCTCGCCGGCGCGCTGGCGCTCGACCCGACGCCGGACGCCATGCCCGCGCTCTCGCTCCCGCCACCGCTGGCTCTTGGCCCGCCCGCCATCGCGCTTGGTCGGCCCGGAGCAGCTGCGCGCGACGGAGCGCTCGGCGCCGGCGCGCTGGCGCTCGGCGTGGTCGGCGGAGCCATCGCGATCGGCGCGCTGACAGTCGGGCGAGGTGGCGCGGGCGGCGGCTCCGCTTGTGCGAGCTGCTCCCGCACGCTGCGCTCTTCGGCGATGGGCTCGCGCGCTGTGCGCGCAGCGGTCGGCGGCGCATTGCGCTGCATCCCGACGGCTGGCGCATCGCTGTCCGCGCTCGCGACGTCGAACGCCAGCGCCTGCTGGTCGCGTGCGCGTGCACCCGCAGGCCGCGCCGCGGCAGTGCGATCGACGCCGAACGCCTCGCCCGGCGCGAGCGCGAGTTCTGCGCCTTCGGAGGCGTCGTTGAGCCCGTCGACGATCACCTCACCGGCCTGCGCCTCGAGGTCGCCTGCGCGCGCTTCGTTCGTCTGTGGCAGCGCGGCGAGCGTCGCGGCGAACTGCTCGGGCAGCGGGCCTTCGACGACGTCTTGCGCCTCATCGCGATCATCGCCTGTGCGCGTGTTGCGTGCGGCGACGGTCTCCGTGCCCGAGTGAAGTCGGTTGGTGCGCGTGTCGAGCCGCAGATCGAGCGGCTCTGCCGGTTGGATCGCCGCCGACGGACCGGCCTCGTCGCCCGGATCCGCGTTCACGATCGCGCCGCCCGGCACGTTCCGCGAGGTGCGCAGCCCCGGCAAATAGTAGAGCCCGACGCCGACCATCAGCATCAGCACCATCGCCATCGCCACTTGCGGCCCGAGCACGAAGCCGCCGAGCCACGCCATGAAGCGCTGCACCGGGCTCTGCGGCTCTTCGCTCTCGGCGTGCGCCTTGCCGCGCGGCGGAGCCACGACTACCTCACCGCGAACGTGCGCCTGCGCGCGCGCCATGATCGCGGCGTGCACCCGCGCTGGTGGCGACTCGAGCGGCAACTGCCGCACGATGCGACGCGCACTGCCGAGCTTCTCGCTGGCAGCGCGACACGACGCACAGCCATCGAGGTGCGCGCGCACCTGGCCGGCGGTCGTAGCTTCGAGCTCCCCGTAGAGGAGATCGAGCAGCTGGGTCTCGCAGTTCTCGCAGTTCATGGCGACTTCTCGTGCTCCGCGGCCCGCTTCTGACCGAGCGCTTTGCTTGGCTGCGGCAGGGCGCGATGACTTCCACTTCGTGTGCTTGGCGTTACTCTTCGAGCTCTCCGACGTAGTCCGCGTACTCTGCGAGCGCCTCTTGCAGCCGCTCGAGCGCATAGCGCATCCGACTCTTCACTGTGTTCTCGGGCACGCCGACGATCGCGGCAATGTCCTTGAA
>Ga0105048_10016824_pt1 | contig 11295 bp, 7 predicted proteins | sample MAT05_FD_78382 | JGI IMG/M metagenome (GOLD analysis project Ga0105048, IMG submission 78382) | Freshwater microbial communities from Lake Fryxell liftoff mats and glacier meltwater in Antarctica - MAT-05 | ecosystem: Environmental > Aquatic > Freshwater > Ice > Liftoff microbial mat | place...
AGCTCATGCACGGCCGCGCGGTGCTCGTCGATCCGCACACCGTGCGCGTCGACGAGCGCACGTACACGACTGATCGGATCCTCGTCGCGACCGGCGGTCGACCATGGATGCCGGGTGTCGTCGGTGCCGAGCTGTGCATGAGCTCCGACGAGGCGCTCGATCGCACCGAGCTGCCGCGGCATGCGACGATCGTCGGCGGCGGCTACATCGCGGTCGAGTTCGCGGGCATCTATCGCGCGGCCGGCTGTGACGTCACGATGCTCGTGCGCGACCGTGGCATCTTGCGCGGCTTCGACGACGACGTCCGCACGCATCTGTTCGAGCACATGCTCGCGAGCGGGATCGAGATCCGCGAGCACGCCGAGATCGAGGCCGTCGTGAACGACGGCGATCTGTTGCAGGTGCGGCTCGCCAGCGGTGCCGCGCTCGCGACCGACGCGGTGCTGTTCGCGACCGGCCGCGTGCCGAACACCGAGGGCATCGGCCTCGCGGAGATCGGCGTCGCGCTCGACGATCACGGCCACATCGTCGTCGACGAGTCGTCGCGATCTTCGGTGCCTTCGGTGTTCGCGATCGGCGACGTCACGGCGCGTCCGCAGCTCACCCCGATGGCGATCGCAGATGGTCGTGCGTTCGCGGACAGCGAATTCGGCAATCGCCCGCGCACTACGTTGCACGAAGGCGTCGCGACGGCCGTGTTCACGCAGCCGCCGTGTGCCTCGTGCGGTCTCACCGAGGCTGCGGCGCGGCAGCGAGGTCCGGTGAAGATCTTCCGCACGCGCTTTCGACCGATGAAACACGCGTTCGCGGGCAAGACCGGCACGACGATGATGAAGCTCGTCGTCGATGCGAATACCGATCGCGTCCTGGGTGTGCACATCGTCGGTTCCGACGCGCCGGAGATCATCCAGGGATTCGCCGTGGCGGTCGTCTGCGGGGCCACGAAGGCCCAATTCGACGCGACGCTCGCGATCCATCCGACCGCGGCGGAAGAGCTCGTCACGATGACGAAGTCGGTCGAGTCGTGAGCGAGGCGCTCGTACTGCGCCTGTGACCGAGCAACCCGAGAAGAACGGCCGAGATCAACGCCACGAAGTGAGCGCGCATGGCCGCGCTTTTCCGCCATGCCGCGTTGGCCATCAATGTTTGGGGGCATCGGCACGCGCCTGCTCGAGCCGCGTGGTGTCGCCGATTCGCTCCAAGTACGCGAGCCAGGCCTGGAGCACGCGCTCGTCGCTCGGCGCCGCGGCGACCATTTGCGGCAGCACGAGCTCGGCGATCTTCGCGTTGCGTCCCGCGGCCATCAGCAGCATGCCGCGCGCGGGGGTGAACTCGGGCACGAGCACGAACGCCCGGAGATAGCGATCGATCGCTTCGACCGAGATCGTCGCGTTCTCGCCAGCGGCCTGCCGGTGGATCTCGCCCTCGAGGTACAGCGCGAGCGCGCGACCGAAGCGATCGACGTCGGCTTCGACGGCGGCATGCCGCGCATCGGCGACCACGAGCGCGGTGCCGACGAGTGGTGCGCGTAGCTCGAGCAGCCGAGCGAGGTTCGAAGCCCCGTGGGCCGCCATGCCTTCGTAGGCGACGCGAGGGGCACGCAGCGTCACGTACGGCCGCAGGTCTGAGTTGATCGGCGCATCGCCGCATAGCGTCGCGATGCCGTTCGCGTCGAGCAGGTGCGCGCCCATCAGGTCACGGGCGTCCTGCATGAGCAGCTCGCGGTAGATCGGTGCGGCGAGCGTGTTCTCGAGCGCGGCGACGTCGATCGACAGCGGGGCATCCTTGCGCGCGACCAGGGCGACCGCTGGCATCTGCGCGTTGTAGATGCCGAGGAACGCATGCCCGTCGGGGAACACAGACGCGAACGTGCACGCGATGATCGGCAGCGTCTCCTCGTCGAGCTGGTACAGCGGCAGCCACTGCGCGAACAGGCCGCCGGGGGCGAGTCGCGCGTCGACGTTCTCGAAGTGCTCGCGCGCGTAGAGGCTGCCGGCGCCGTCCAGGCCGGGATGGAACAGGTCGGCGACGATCAGATCCCAGTGCGTCGAGCTCGCGGCAACGAAGCGCCGCGCATCGGCGGCGTGGAAGGTCACGCGCGGATCATTCTGGATGTCTGCGTTGATCGACGCGAACTTGTCGAGCTCGCCCAGCACGGCCGGGACGAGCTCGACCGCGTCGATCGCCTCGAGCGCGTCGAACGATCGAACCGCACCGAGGGTCGCTCCCGTGCCGACGCCGAGGAACAGCGCACGCCGGGCGAACGGCGCGAGCAACAGCGGCAGATGGCCCATGCGCCGCTCGCCGAACGACATCGCGCCACCCATGCGGAATTCCCGACCGATCTGCAGGCGCCGCAGTGGGATCGGCGAGCCGGTGGTATCTGCCCGCTCGCTGACGATGACGAGGCCCATCGCGCTCTGGTGCTCGGCGAGCGGGGTCCAGCCGTCGTCGGGCTCGGCGAGCACGAGATCGCGGGGACCCATCGCGGTCATCGCCACGACGCCGAGGATCGCTCCGATCTGCACGACGGGTCGGAAACGACGGAACCATGTGAACGCGCCGAACACGACGAGGTAGCCGTACGCGACGAGAAAGAACGCGTCCTTGTAGCCGAGCGCGGCCGGGGCCCAGACGCCGAAGACGAACGGTGCGATGGCACCGCCCGCGGTGTTGATCGCGTACGCGCGACCGATGCCGCCGGGCGCGACGAGGCCCATCGCGTGACTGAACAGCGCGCCCATGAGGACCGTCGGCACGGCGAACACACCGGCCGCGACGGCGAGCTCCGCGAGCTGGTGGCTCGTGAACGAGGCACCCCTGGGTGCGAGAGCGTCGACGATCGCGGCCGCGCGCGACAGCACGACGGCCGCGACGACGATCGACACCGCGAGCGCGAGCAGCATGACGGCGGCCGTGGTCGCAGGCCGGCCCTTCGACCACGCCGGGCCGCGAAATCCCCACAGCCACGCGCCGGCTGCAGTGCCGGCGAGCCACACCGCGAGCACGTTCGCGAACGTGTAGATCGTGTTCTCGAGCACCTGCGACAGCACGAGCACGCCGACGACCTCGAGTCCGACGCCGACCATGCCGGCGCCGCCGAGCAGCACGAGCAGCGGGACCTGCTCGCGCGCATCGGGATCCGGATCCGCCGATGCGTCGATGATCGTGGACTCGGCGGGCGCCGGTGTGCGCGGCACGTCGGCGTCGCGTCCCCAACCCCGCGCGAGCCAGGCCGCGAGCGCACCGATACACGCGAGGATCGCCGCGCCGAACCCCAGGCCCGCCATCGGGATCACGAGGTGCACCGTCGCGAGCACGCCCACCACTGCGCCTGCAGTGTTCGCCGCGTACAGGCGTCCGAGCCCGCGGCCATCGTCGTCCTTGCAAGCGCGCCGACGCGCCTCGGTGACCGCAGCGAGTGTCGCACCCATGCACAGCGTGCCCGGCAGCAGCAGCAGGGCTGCGACGCCGATCGCGATCGCGACGGCCTCGGGCGTGTCATTCGCACCGGCGATGGGGCCCAGCGCTGCGGGAATCGCCCGACCGAGCGCGTGCAGCAGGTGCGGGCTCACGAGCGCGAATGCGGCCGCGACGAGCTCGAGCCGCACGAACAGCCCGATCGGATCCGGGCCATCGACGGCGCGCCGATGCCACACCGCGGCACCGAGCGCCATTCCGCCGAAGAAGCCGGCCATCGTCGCGAGCACGCCGAGCGTCTCGCTGCCGAGCATCGGCGTGCAAAGCCGCGTCCACACGATCTCGTAGCCGAGCGCCGCAGCGCCGGAGCACACCATGGCTGCGAGGAGTCGAGTGTCGCGGGCGCTCGCCAAGCGGCGGCAGGATAACACCTTCGCTCCGCCGCCCGAGGCCGGCTAAGATGCGCGCCGTGAAGATCGCAGTGATCGGGGGCGGTCCCGCTGGCCTCTACTTCGCGCTGCTGATGCGCAAGGCGGTGCCGGCGCACGAGATCGTCGTCGTCGAACGCAATCGACCAGAAGATACGTTCGGCTGGGGCGTCGTGTTCTCGGACGAGACGCTCGGCAACTTTTTGGATGCGGATTCACTGACGCACGAGCGCATCACGAAGGACTTCGTGCACTGGACGCGCATCGATACGCACGTCGATGGTCGTGTGCTCTCGTCCGACGGTCATGGCTTCTCCGGCGTTGCGCGTCGGCGCCTGCTCGGCATCCTGCACGAGCGCTGTGCGGAGCTCGGCGTCGACGTGCGGTTCGAGACCGAGGTGCCGGGGCCCGAGACGTTCTCCGACGCGGATCTGATCGTCGCGGCCGACGGCATCAACAGCCGCACGCGCGAGCAGCATGCCGACGTGTTCCAGCCCGATGTCGTCAACGGCAGGGCGAAGTTCATCTGGCTCGGTGCCGATCGGCCGTTCGATGCGTTCAAGTTCTTCATCGCGAAGACGCCGCACGGCGTGGTCCAAGTGCACGCGTACCCGTTCTCGACGACGCACAGCACGTTCATCGTCGAGACCGATGCGGCATGCTGGCGCGCCCACGGTCTCGATCGCATGAGCTCGGCCGAGAGCGTCGCGTGGTGCGAGTCGCTGTTCCGCACCGAGCTCGCCGGCGCGCGACTGCTCACCAACAAGAGCGAGTGGATCGAGTTCCGCCGGGTCAAGAACGCGACGTGGCACGCGGGCAACATCGTGCTCATCGGCGACGCGGCCCATACCGCGCACTTCTCGATCGGCTCCGGCACGAAGCTCGCGATGGAGGACTCGATCGCGCTCGTCGATGCGGTGCACGAGCACGGCAGCGACGTGCAGGCCGCGCTCGCCGCGTACCAGAAGGCCCGCTGGCTCGATGTCGCGAAGCTGCAGCGATCGGCCGAGACGAGCCAGGCGTGGTTCGAGAACATCGGTCGCTATCGCGACGCGCCGGCCGAGGCGTTCACGATGAGCATGATGACCCGCAGCAAGCGGGTCACGCACGCGAACCTGCGCCTGCGCGACCCGGAGTTCGTCGATGCGATCGACGCATGGTTCGCGACCAGCGCGGGCCTCGAGGGCAGCGTGCCGCCGCCGATGTTCACGCCGCTGCGATTGCGCGGGCTAGAGCTCGTCAATCGCGTGGTCGTCTCGCCGATGTGTCAGTACTCGTCCGCGGACGGCATGCCCGACGACTGGCACCTCGTGCACCTCGGTGCGCGCGCGGTCGGTGGAGCGGGGCTCGTGATGGCGGAGATGACCGATGTCAGCCGCGACGGACGCATCACGCCCGGGTGCGCCGGCATCTACAGCGATGCGCACGTCGCAGGGTGGCGGCGGGTCACCGAGTTCGTGCACGCGCACAGCCGCGCGAAGATCGGGCTGCAGCTCGGCCACGCCGGTCGCAAGGGCTCGACGAAGCTGCTGTGGGAAGGCATGGACCAGCCGTTGCCCGCCGGCAACTGGCCGCTGCTCGCTCCGTCGGCGATCCCCTACAAGAAGAACAGTCAGGTGCCCAAGGCGATGGATCGCGCCGACATGGACGCGGTCATCGGCGACTTCGAGCGCGCGACGTCGCGAGCGATCGAGGCAGGCTTCGATCTGCTCGAGGTGCACATGGCCCACGGCTATCTGCTGTCGACGTTCCTGTCGCCGCTCACGAACGTGCGCACGGACGAGTACGGCGGCGACATTGCGGCGCGGCTGCGATTTCCGCTCGAGGTGTTCGATGCCGTGCGCAAGCTGTGGCCGGCCGAGCGCCCGATCTCGGTGCGCATCTCGGCGACCGACTGGGCGCCCGGTGGGATCACCGACGCCGACACGCTCGCGGTCGCGCGCGCTTTGAAGGATCACGGCTGCGACATCATCGACGTATCGACCGGACAGACGGTGCCCGAGTCGCGACCGGTATACGGGCGGATGTTCCAGGCGCCGTGGAGCGATCTCGTGCGGCACGAGGTCGGCATCCCGACGATCACGGTCGGCAACGTGGAAAATTGGGATCACGTGAACACGCTGCTCGCGTCGGGTCGCGCCGATCTCGTCGCGCTCGCGCGACCGCACCTCGTGGATCCCCACTTCACACTGCACGCCGCGGTAGAGCAGGGGTGGTCGCCGCAGTACTGGCCACAGCAGTACCGCTCGGCGAAGCCCCGCTGATCACTGGCGGCGCGGGTCGATGCCGATGCGCGTCGATGCGGCCGCGACCGTCGCCGCGAGCGGCACACCGGAGTTGCCGAGCACCACTGCCGCGGCGCCGCGATCGGGCGCCCACACCAGCTCCGCTGCGAAGTCACCGGTGTTGCCCGCGTGGCGCAGCACGAGCTGGTCGCCTGCGGTGACGAGCTGCAGGCCCGCCGCGTAGCGCTCGCCGTCGCGACGTCCGGTCGGACCTGCGCCGGTCGTGATCGCGTCGAGCATGGTCACGGCCCACGTCGGTCGTTCGCTCTGCGTTCGCGACAGCGCCATCGCGAAGCGGAGGAGATCGTCGGTGGTCGCGACGATCGCACCGGCCGGCGCAGTGGCCTCGACGCCGAACGCGAAGCGATCGAAGTCCTCGCGCACGTCGAACGCGGTCCACGTGGCACCGTCGGGCAGGTGACCGCACGCGACGTCACCGGTCGGATCCGCGATCGTTCGCGCGGTCGCCATGGCGAGCGGCTGCAGTACCTCGCGGCGTACGAGCTCGGACCAGCTGGCTTTGCCGTGGTGCGCGATCACGGCACCGACCAGGGCATAGCCGCCGTTCGCGTAGTGCCACGCGGTGCCGGGCGGTGCGACGACGTCGCGCGTCAGTGCGGTGAGCTGCTCCGCGGCCGTACGCGTGCGCAGTGACTCGTCGGGCAGCATGTCCCCGAGGCCGGCGCGGTGATCGAGGAGCTGGCGCAACGATGCGCTCGCGAGCGCGGGGCCGAGCCCGAGCTCGCCGAGCACCGACGCGCCGAGCGGCGCATCGAGATCGACGTCGCCGCGCTCGGCGAGCGCGAACGCGGTTGCGGCGGTGATCGACTTCGTCAGCGAGCCGATGCGAAATGCGGTCGATGGCGAGACCGGCCCCGGACGCCCGAGGCAGCGCTCGCCGTAGCCGAAGCGGAACACGATCTCCCCGCGCTCCGCGATGGCGAGCGCGATGCCGGGCACGTGGTGGGTGCGTCGCTCGGTGCACGCGGCCCGCGCGACGGCGGCATCGCGGGGATCGGCGATCGTGGCGACCGCGGCCATGCACGCGTCGACCTCCGGCGCGGCGAGCTCGGGCGCCGCTGCGGGTGGCTCGCGCGTGACCGGCTCGCGGCCCGCGTCGGCGCCACACGCCGCGATCCACAGCCCAGCGGCGAGCAGCGACGAGACACGCACCGCCGGCGATGCTACCAGTGCCGCGAGGCGCACCGCCCGATCAGCCGATGCCGGCGTCCTCGCCGTACCACTCGCGTCGCGCCGCCTGGAAGCGGATGCGAGCGGCCCGCAGACGCGCGTAGATCGTGTTAAGGTTCACGCCGAGCGCCGCACCGATCTCCGGCGCCGTGAGGCCCTCGATGTCCGCCAAGAAGAACACCGCGCGCTTGTCCTCGTCGAGACTGTCGAGAAAGCGCGCGACGAAGTCGCTCGCCTCGGCCTTGGCGGCGCTGTCGTTGGGATCGCCGAGGCGCTCGGTCTGATCGGTCGACTGGATGCGCGAGGACACCCGCTGCAAGCGCTTGCGCGTGTCGGCGGCGACGCGTCGCGTGATCCCGAACAGCCAGCTCCGGATCGGCACCTGGGGGTCGTACGAGGTCCACCGCCGATGCACGACGACGAAGACGTCTTGCGCGGCATCTTCGAGCGCCTCGGACGGCACGCCGAGCCGCCGAAGGATGCGCCATACAAACGCGAACTGAGCGCGATAGATCGCGCTGACCTCGGGATCGAGGCCACTCATCCGCGCGCCTCCACCCGGCAAGCAGACGAGCGCGCCCGAATTTGTGGGCTGGTGCGCGGGCATGGCCTCGTCACGATTGCTCGTGCTACCGGCCGCGAAGCGGCGCTGTGATTTGGGTCCACGCTCCTGCACATCACACCTCGAACACGACGCGACGCGACGCGACTACGACTCAAGCGACAACCACACCGAGAAAGCCCCACGCGCGTGATGACCGACGACGATGTCGGACGCGCCATCACCATTGAAGTCCGGGGCCGCGACCCACTGCGCCGCGTGGGGCGCGGCCGGCGTCCCTGTTGCTCCGGCGCGCCACCACTGGTGGCGACATAGTAGCGGACCTCGGGCTCGAACCCGTCGACGACGAGCGCCCTGGGGCCGTCCGCATCCGCGAAGCTCAAGATCGTCGAAAATGCCGTGCAGACCGAGCGCGATGACGGCACCCGGCTTGTGAACCGATGCCGGGGCCCTCGCCCCAGAACGCGATGCCGTCGCCTTGGCAGCCGGGATAGAGGAGATCCTCGCGGCCGTCGCCATCGAGGTCGGCGCCGAGCGGGTACACGCTGCACCCGGTCGCGCCGCTCGGCTGCGGATCGGCGAACGTGCCGTCGCCGTTGCCGGCGTGCACCTCGGCCTCGACCGCGCCGCTCGGCGTCTCGCCGATAGCGAGCACGTCGACGGAGGCGTCGCCGTCGACGTCACCGATCACGAAGTGGCGCGGCGCGAGATTGGTCTCGAACGTGCGCGCCCCGCCGAAGCGCGGGCGGTCGTCCTCGAAGCAGGTCGCGTCGCCGCAGTCCTCGGCGTGCGATGGGCCGCACGCGATCGCGAGCAGGCCGATCGCGACGAGGCGCTTCACTTGGTCGCCTCGCTGCAGCTGCGCTTCGCGATCGCCGAGAACGCCGAATCACCGAACGCGCGGTGGAACGCGGCGCTGCGCGCTTCGGCGTCTTTCGTGCGACCGAGCTCGCACAGCGCTCCGATCTCGAGCACCGCAACCTCTTGCCCGAACGCCCCCTTCGCGAACTCGCGGTGGTAGCGAGCGATCGCGGCGAGCCGCGACCTCGCATCGCGCTCGAGCTTGATCGACTTGAACGCAGCGATCTCGGCGGCCGCATCGATCGGTGAAGCAGTGACGGGCGCGGCGGCTCGTGTGCTCGCCTTGGCGCGCGAACGACCGGCATCCGCGGGATCGATCGCCAGCGGCGCTGGCTCCGACGGCACGGCTTCGATTACGGGTGCGGGCTCGACGGGCGTCGGCTCGGCCGGCGGTGCATCGCTCGCAGCACCACGCGGTGCAGGTTCATCCGTCGTCTTCGCCGTCCCTGCGGTGTCACCCGGCTTCGCGAGGTCGGCGGCCTCGAGCGGGGTCGGTGCCTGCACGCGCGACACGACCCGCGCGGTGGCGCCCAGGACGAGAAGTGCGCTCGCTGCGATCGCGACGCTCAAGCCGCCGGCGCGCAGCCAAAGCCACCACGGCGATGCGATCTCGGCGGGGGCATCGTCGAGCTGCGCCCTCACGGCTTGCAGGACTCGCCTCGAGGTCACCAGGTCGGGCGACTCGTCGTCACGGAAGCGATCGAGCAGCGCTCGTTCGGTCGCGGTCAGCTTTGGGATCTCGTCGAGCATGGGTGGGGGCGCGCGGGGTAGACGCGCAGTGTGGGGCCATGGTCGGCGCGTTGCCGTTCCGTGCCCTCGCCTGGGCGAAGTCGCGGGCAAATGCCGCCCGAATGCTCACGGGATCGCGGGCGCGGCCGCCGACTCGGTAGTTTCGGGCACGCTCGGCCGCGAGGAGCGGGGCCAGACCAGCGTCGCGGTGACGCCCGCACCGAGCAGGGCGCCCGCCGTCACCGCCGCGATGAACCCCAAGGCTGGCGTCCGGCGCGGTCGCAACGCCGCGGCGAAGTCCTCGGCCGACGATGTGCGCAGCGCGGGATCGATCTCGAGCGCATCGAGCAACGCGCGCTCGATCGCCTTCGGGATCCGCGCGCGCGGGACGACCGGCCGCTCGCCGGCATCGAACGACACTGCGAGTGCGTACGGCGTCGTCGCGGGGTAGGGCCGCTCGCCGCACAACGCCTCGTAGGCGGTGACCGCGAGCGAGAACAGATCGCTGCGGACGTCGAGGTCGCGGCCGAGCAGCTGCTCGGGCGACATGTAGTTCGTCGTGCCGACGACCATGTTCGTCCGCGTCATGCGGGTGCGGCAGGTGTTCTCGACGCTCGCGTGATGGCTAAGCGTCGAGTCCAGCTCGGTGAAGCCGAGCGCGAGGCCGAAGTCGACGAGCACGACGCGATCGTTCGCGTCGATGAGGATGTTCGTCGGCTTGATGTCGCGGTGCAGCAGGGAAGCGCGGTGCACTGCGCCGAGCGCCATCGCAGCGCGCTCGATCACCGTGAGTATCTGCGCGACCGACCGTGGCTTCTGATGCAGCCAGCGCCGCAGGTGCGCGCCGGTGACGAGCTCGAGCGCGAGGAATGCACCTTGCGAGTCGTGGCCCATCTCGTACAGGCCGACGACGCCGGGATGACGGATGCGTCCGAGCGCCTGCGCTTCGCGGCGGAGCCTCGACCACACCTTCGCATCGATCGCGCCGTGTCGCGCCCGCGCGAACTTCAGCGCGATGCTGCGGCCGACCTCGGGATCGAACGCGCGGAACACCACGCCCATCCCGCCTTCGCCGATGCGTTGCTCGATCACGTAGCGGCCGACGCGGCAGCCAGAGGTCGGCATGTCGTCGACGACGGGCGTCGCGGCCGGGGTGGCCTGGGCCGGCATGGGCAGCGAGAGGTCGTCGTGGATCGGCCGAGGCACGCCATCGGCGACCGGATCGACACGCGTCTGGGTGACCGTCGTCTGCATGGCTCGCGGGAGCGGTGCACCCCCGTGGGGTAAGATGCCCCCAAAATCCGGCTTTTCAGTAAGTATTTAAAGTAACTGGAATTGCCGAATGATCGGACAGCTCAGAAGGGTCGCTAGCGGCCTCACAGCCGCTCGATCAGCCCCGCCGCTCCCATGCCGCCGCCGATGCACATCGACACCAGCGCATAGCGACCTTGGGTTCGCTCGAGCTGCGCAAGTGCCGTGGCAACCAGCTTCGCGCCGGTGCATCCGAGCGGATGACCGAGCGCGATGGCACCACCGTTTGGATTCACCTTCGCCGGATCGAGGCCGAGCTTGCGCACGACCGCGAGCGCCTGCGACGCGAACGCTTCGTTGAGCTCGATGACGTCGATGTCTTCGAGCTTCACGCCGGTGCGCGCGAGTAGCTTCGGAATCGCGGCGAGCGGCCCGATGCCCATGAGCTCCGGGGCGACGCCGGCGGTCGCGAAGCCGACGAAGCGCGCGCGCGCGCGCAGGCCGAGCTGCTTCGCAAGCGCGGCGGAGGTCATCACGATCGCCGCAGCGCCGTCGTTCATCGGCGAGC
>Ga0105048_10016825_pt1 | contig 11294 bp, 8 predicted proteins | sample MAT05_FD_78382 | JGI IMG/M metagenome (GOLD analysis project Ga0105048, IMG submission 78382) | Freshwater microbial communities from Lake Fryxell liftoff mats and glacier meltwater in Antarctica - MAT-05 | ecosystem: Environmental > Aquatic > Freshwater > Ice > Liftoff microbial mat | place...
ACTTAGCACCAACCTCTTCGACCAACTGCGAAACTTTATCCAACATCGCGATCGGCTCAGTTTCCTCTTCTCAGGAGTCCAAACCCTCGACGAACTTGGGCCCAATTGGAGCAACTACTTCATCAGCGTCATGCCGATCGAGATGACCTACCTCAAAGCGAACGAAGCCCGCCAACTCCTCCTCAATCCCGATCCCGACTTCACTCTCACATACGAAACTAACATTGTCGAAGAAATTCTCCAACTCACCCGATGCCATCCCTACCTGCTCCAACTCGTCGGTTGGGTACTCGTCCAACAAGCCAACGAAACCCAAACCAAAATCGTCACCCCCCAACAATTACAGAACGCCATCCCTGCTGTTTTCATCAACGGACTCGGCTACTTCACCAACGTCTGGGAACAATTCACAGGCAACTCCCCCACCGAAATCACCACAGGTCAGCAACTCCTGCTAGCCCTAGCCCAAGGACAACAACCCACAGTAACAGATGATCTCACCCGCAAATCCCTCCACAGAATGCTCCGCTATCACATCATCGAAAAAATAGGCGATCGCTTCAGCTTTGAAGTCCCCCTCATCGAAAGGTGGGTCAGCGAGAAGGCAAGCCAAGTTTTATAATATCTGTCACGAAAAAACTCTTACTGGTTGAATCTCCATCCAAGCGCAAAACTATCTAAGCAATTCTTGTAGGCTAGGCAACTTTAGGGGCGCGATCGCCTTTACAATTGTCTGTAGAGATATAAGAATATTTAGATACTATCTACTTGTAACCCAACTTGTAACCCCACAACTATGCTGCTAAAGTCCACCACCCGCCACGTCCACATTTTTACAGCAGAAGTACAAGATAACGAACTTGTACCCAACGACCAAATTTTGACCCTAGATATTGATCCCGATAACGAACTAAATTGGACAGATACTTCTCTGCAAACTGTCTATCAAAAATTTGATACTCTAGTTGGGGATTACGATGGGGAAGATTTAACAGAATACAATATCCGCCGCATTGGTTCTGACCTAGAACACTTCATCCGTTCCCTGCTCCAAAAAGGGGAAATTAGCTACAACCTCAATAGTCGTGTTCTGAACTACAGCATGGGTTTACCTCAAGTAGTTTCCTAGCTATAAAATCTTATTCCAGATCGATCAAGAAGAATCTGATTATGAATAGTGATAGCGAAGACTTACCGATCGTGGCAACCGATGAATTTTTGCCCCCCATTAGCCGCTGGATGAGTGGGGGTGGGCTGGTGTTGGCGGGGAGTTTTGGGGCAGCGTTGATTTTGGCAGCGGTGACTCCCTACAACGTCAGCATTCGCGCCAGTGGGATCGTGCGTCCTACCGGAGAGACGAGGATCGTGCAATCGGCGATCGAAGGAGTGGTAGAACGGCTGAATGTGCAGGTAAATCAACCAGTCAGCCAAGGAGATATTATTGCCACTTTAAATGATTCGCGATCGCAGATTCAAAAAAACCAACTAGAATCTAATATTCGCCAAAATCAACTGCAAATAGGACAAATTCAGTCCCAAATGAACTTTATTGATAGCCAAATTGTTGCCGAGGGAAATCAAACCGGCAGGGCCATTACGGCGGCTAGTGCCGAACTCACTCGCAGCCAACGGGATCTGACCGAACGAGCTGCCATCACGAGGGCAGAACTGAAAGAAGCCGAAGCTAACTATAGTCTCGCGCTCCAACAACAAGATAATCTCAGGCTAGCCGTAGCTGCTGGAGCTGTGGCTCAAAACCAGCTTGATGAGAGAACTCAAGGAGTCCAAACTGCCTTAGGAAGATTAGAAAAAGCTAGAGCAGCAGCGGATCCTATTGATGCGGGAGTGACGATCGCCAACGAGCAAATTTCTAGGGAACAATCTAGGGGCGAAGCTACCACCGCCACCTTAAACCGTGAGAAACAAGCCCTCAATCAGCGGCAGATAGAGATCCAAAATCAAATCAACCGAGATACCCAAGAGTTGCGACAAGTAGCTAGCGATTTGCAAAAAACGATTATCCGCGCTCCTGCTGATGGCACAATTTTGGAGCTAAATATCCGCAACCCCGGTCAGAGTGTAAATCCCAATAATGCGATCGCCCGTATTGCCCCCAAAGCGGCGGAACTAGTCATCAAAACTAAGGTAACGGCTCAAGATATCGGCAGGGTGGAAGTGGGGCAGCAAGTTAATCTCCGAGTGTCCGCTTTCCCCTATCCCGACTACGGCACTCTCAACGGCAGGGTCAAGGAAATTGCTGCTGATGTCACAAATCCCGGTAATAGCTCTAATGGTGAAACTGCGGCTCCTTTTTTTGAGGTGACGATCGTCCCAGATCAACTCTACCTCAAGGATAATCGCAACGCCTTAGATTCTGGCATGGAGGTAACAGCAGATATTATTTCTCAGGAGGAGACGGTGTTAAAGTTTATTCTCAGAAAAGCTAGATTGCTTAGTGATATTTAATCCCAAATCCGGTTAGGGCAGTAGGGGCGAAAGGTTTACGCCCTCAAGAAGAATGCTACAAATCAATTCCCTAATTCTAAGAGTCTGAGATATTGACTCAATTGGGAAACAAGGTTAGAAGGTTGGGCGGGGTTTTGATTAGAATTTTCAGCATCGTTGACAGGGACTTTTTTGAGGTTTTTGGATAAGTCTTTTGATGAGTCAGGGGGTTGGATCGAGGCGATCGCCCGGGACTTACCCTCCTTAGTGCTGATAATTAAAGCTCCCCAGATCCGGGCACTGGTTTCCTGGGGGCTAAACTGCAAAGTTACGCGGACTCTTTCTGCTAACTGCCCGCGATCTTTTTTCAGCAGGGTAACTATTTCTTGCATTTGGGTAGAATTATCGATGCTTTCTAGTAAATCTAAAGCCTCTTTCCAGCGACCATCCAGCAACTGAGCCAAAATAGCCTGACTAGGATTTGCCCAGCCAGCTTTAGCTTGGGTAGTGGTGATATTGGCGTGAAGTTGGATTAAATCTAGTTGAGCTTGGGCTGTCTCAGACCAAGGAGGTTTGCCCTTGAGGGGTGCAAGGATTTTTATGGATTCTGACCACAAGCCTTGTCGAGCCAGAATAAGAGCATTTTGGTAGGGGGGGATATCGATCGCTGCCTTATTAAGAGTGATTTCTACTAGCCATAGCGGATCTAAGACAAAATCGCGGGGCTGAATTTGATAGGTACGAAAAGATGGCTCTAAACCCACCGATCGATCAACCACCAACTCTGGAGAGGGATCTCCGTGGATTTGCTGCCAAGTTGCTAGTATGCCGTTGGGGCTAGTCCATTCTGCCATCACACTAAGATAGCTGTGGTTTGGGTTGTAATGGATGACCTGCCCGTAAAGAATATTATTGCGCTTTCCTGTTAGGTGGAGCCAGACCCCTTGTTTAGGAGCTTGAGGATCGATCGCTAAGGAACTAAAAGGTAGCGGTTTACTTGTCCCGGGAGGGGTTACACCAGCACTAACCAAGGGGGCAATAACAAAGGATTCCTCTAAATCACTAATAACTAACTGGCGTTTGAGTTGGTATAGGGAATTGCCTCCGGGAATGAACATTTTATTAGCTAGGGGCTGATAAAGTCGTAGTTCAGAAATTCTTTGGCAGGTTCTAGGGGTCTCTGGGGAGGTGCAGTCGGGGATGGGTCTACTAATCGGCAAAAGGATATCATTCTGAAAGGTGATTAATTCTCCAAGTTGGAAACCTTTTTGATTTAGGTCTGCCTTAATTACTTCTAGGGTTTGGGGAGGATTCTTTTGGACAGGAGTAATTTGCTGCGCTATGGGTAGGTAACGATTGAGCCACACAATAGAATCAGGCTCTATCATCATCCACAAGCCAGTCCATAGGCTAAACGCCACTAGCCCCGCCGCCGCAATAATTACTCCCCAATTTACTAAATTCAGGAAGAAATTCTTCCAGTTCCAAGGTCGTCGCTGGCGGTACGATCGCAGAGATTTTTTCTTGCGCCCCCTCTGGTTATCTGCTACTGCCAAGGAAGCTGCCCCAGGATTTGAGGGTTTCTTTTTCTTTATTTGGGGCTTGCGGGGAGCAAGGGGCAGACTCTGCTCGAAATTCTTAGGGGCGGGAGAACTAGTATCCGGACTACTCCCCAAGCTCCGGGAATTTATTTTTTGATTCCTTTTTGTGGCTCTGCGATAAAACCCTTTCATATCTGGCCCCGGCTATTTCCCATGTAAATTGGTCGGCTATTAGCGATCGCCCCTGCTTTGATAATTCTCCCCGCAGGGATGGATCGGCAAATAATCGGCTAATCGCTGCTACGTATTCTGAGATACTGTTCGCTCTCAATGCTCTTAATGGTACATCATCCCCATCCACCCTCAACCCTTCTAATGCACGATCGCTCCCTACTACCGGAATCCCTGCTGCCAGAGCCTCTAAAGTTTTATTCTTAATTCCCAAACCAGCCCGCATGGGGATCACACAAAGGGTAGCTCGGTGGAGACTTTCTACCATGGAAGGAACTTTCCCAGTGACTTGAACTCCCGGTAATTGGGCTAGGGCTAAAACTGCGGGGACGGGGCGATCGCCCACCAATTCCAAGGTGGTTTCGGGGTAGAGTTGCCGCACTGCTGGCAGGATCGCCCGACTCAGAAATTCCGCAGCATCAATATTGGGTAAAATATCCATCGCTCCTGTAAAAATCAACTTATAACCACCGGGATCTTCCCGCCGGAGAGGAAATCTAGCTAGATCCACACCATTGGGAATCACCTCAAAGGGTGTATAGGGAGCGAAGGGCTGGAGGTAAGCCTGATCTTCTGTGGTGGTAACAACAATCGAAGAGAATTTCTGGCAATAACGGCGCTCGTAGTTGTAGAGCAGGGGCAAGTTCAGTCGATCGCGGAGGGGATGGGTGGCGGTTTTGGTAGCAAGGAGTTGCTGACAAGTGCCGTAGAGAGAGCTATGAATATTCACTACCGCTGGAATGGGTGGCTGCTTAGGGAGATAAATTTCATTAACGCTATGCTCACAGGTCACCACCGAAAATTCCCGGAGATGGCGATCGATCCAACCCTGCATAGCTGGAGAATAACCGTAGAGAACATTCGTGGGAGTACCCTGAGAGAAAGATTGCAGCGATCGCCCCAGCTTGGCAAAAATTCCAGATTTCAGTTCTCCTTGAGGGCGGGGAAATACCACCAACTCCCCTACTTGTTCCCCCAGGGCAGCAATATCTGCCGGGTCAATATCATTTCCCGCATGAGTTAGCAGAGTTACCTCGTGGCGGTGATGCAAATACTGCAACAGATTAAAAGTACGAACTGGGGTCCCTCCCTTGGTAGGAGGATAGGGAAAAGTTGCCGACAGCAGGAGGATTTTCATGGTCAAGCAGGTTGCTTTTCTTTAACTGTTACAGAAAGTTTCAGTCCTAATTGATTTAATAATGTTGCGATCGTCAGTAAATTCATTGGTTCTTGATTCTCAAGCCCTTGAGGACAAACTGCAAAATTAACTGCCTCATCATTGGTATTCTCAACTAAATCCTTACCCGATCAAGTCTTATTTTAATTTTAGCTCTTGCTTGCCGATCGCGTAGGGACTCTAACCAAAGTTCAAAGGGACACTAGTTTTCGTCAGTCAGATAAAAAATGATCTGGGGTGGTCGAGCTTCCATAAACGTGAATCCTTTATTAAATTCGGTCTGTAATAGTATTTGAGGATCGCGTTTAGACCTTATGGTAGGCTAGGGGCATGAAAATTTTAGTCAGCAATGATGATGGTATTTTTGCCCTAGGCTTAAGAACTCTTGCTACCACTCTAGCGGAGGCGGGCTATGAAGTCACGGTAGTAGCTCCCGATCGCGAGCGATCAGCTACTGGTCATGGTTTAACCTTGCATCGACCCTTACGAGCTGAGGCGGTTGAGGAGGTTTTTTCGCCCCAGATCAAAGCCTGGTCTTGCTCTGGCACGCCCTCAGACTGCGTAAAACTTGCCTTAGCCGCTATCTTACCGGAACCTCCAGATTTAGTAGTAGCAGGTATTAATCATGGGGCTAATTTAGGCACGGATGTGCTGTATTCTGGGACGATATCCGCAGCGATGGAAGGAATCCTCGAAGGCATTCCCAGTATTGCCTTTAGCTTGGCTAGTCATAACTCTGGGAAATTTGCAACGGCGGGTAAGTTTGCCCGAATTTTGGTGGAGCAGATAGCAAAAGAACCGCTGCCAGAACTAATGTTGTTAAGTGTAAATATCCCACCGGTAGATTGGTCAGAACTAGCTGGGGCGATTATTACCAGACAGGGTATTCGGCGTTATTTTGATAGTTTTGAAAAGCGTGTAGATCCCCGGGGCAAGACCTACTATTGGTTAGCGGGAGAAGCGATCGAAGAAATTGACCAACCGGAAAATCCTCAGATTCCCTTCCCCGTTCTCACGGATGTTCAAGGCATCCAACAAAAATACATTACGATTACCCCGCTCCAATACAACCTAACCAATATTAGGGGTATCAATAGCCTCAAGGACAGAAATTTTTCTTTGAGTTAGCTTGAATTAGTTGGAGTTAGCGACAAAAGCTACTTACTAGCCACAATACCAAAAAGGTAAAAATACTGGCAAAGTCGTCAGGACGGAGACGTAGCATAGCTATTTGAGAGGCAAGACCACCCCCTAGAAGACTACCCAAAGTTAGGCCCAGAAGTAAGCCTACGAGGGTTAGGGCTACTGCTCGACCAAATTTATTTTCTTTACGATTAATTAGATAAATACTGGCTCCAAAACCTAGGGCGATCGCCAAAGATAGCAAAGAACCTCCCCCCGGATAGAAAACCACAACACCGGTTAGGACTAAAAATGTAGAACTTGACCGTAGCAATTCTTTGGAGCTAGGTTTATCCCACAGACGGCTTAACCACTGGGAACTGCCACTCACAGGAAGCCTGAAACTGGGTTCTACAGGCTCTAAGTTTTTTTCTGGGAATCGGATCACGTCAGGAACTTTGATTCGTCCTTCTTGGCGCATTCGTAAGCGCTCCATAATAATGGCATCATAGGCTGCTTCAATCGTCTCTAAAGTTGGCTGATCTCCTTGATGTTGTTGCAGCAAACGGTTTTTTGCCTCTTGAATTTCATCAAAAGAAGCATCTGACTCTACACCCAATCGTTCATAGGAACTCTGACTATTCATTTCCAACCTCCCGATCGCTCCCTCGCTTTTTTCCCACAATCAGCATCAGTAAAAATATAGACTAAAAATACTAACTCACTACTATATTAATTCATTAGCCCAGATTAAGATACTTAACTTTAACATTGCCACAATTCTACATGGGGAGTATTGGAATTGCTTTTTAGCTGCTGGGAACCAGAGAACGGTTATGGCACGAATAGGGTAGTGAATACCGAATATAGGAGGGCTGTCTTTTGTGCATACAATTTTAGTTGCAAAGATTATTTGACACTCCCCGCTCTAAAGAGACGGGGATTCTTGGCTCCACGAGTCCACTTAACTTAGATACCTTGCAGTTTCTAGACCAGAGATGGTTCTCTCCTCAAGCGTTTTACCCCATTGCAGAAGTCTATTTGGGTATGCCCTACCCTACAGTTCAAATCCAAGAAATATTGGTTTTCTGGTACTTGGTGCATAAAGATTTTACCTAGCAGTGCTTTTCCTGCTGGAACCCTCTATCTTTAGTTTTCAAGGTGCGTTGCCTCTCGGCGACTGGGTTTTTAGGAAGGTTGAATACCCTTTCCTGCTGACGTTAGTTTAACATATTAATTAATAATCAAAGCCGTCCCAGATGGTTACTGAGCTTGCCGAAGTAAGGACGGGGTTTTAGACCCAATTTTTTGATAACAATAAAAGTTAACTATTAGGGCAGGGATAATTATTATGCAACCTACAAATCCTAATCAATTTACGGAGAAGGCTTGGGAGGCGATCGCCCGGACTCCCGAAGTAGTCAAAACAGCCCAGCAACAAAATCTAGAAAGTGAGCATTTAATGAAATCTTTGCTCGAAGAAGATGGTTTGGCTGCGAGTATCCTTACTAAGGCAGAAGTGAAGGTGCAACGCTGGCGAGATGCGATAGAAGAATTTATAAAAAAACAACCCAAGGTGACAGGCAGTGGCACTTCTGTATATCTTGGCAAGAGTTTAGATACTTTGCTCGATCGCGCCGAGGAGTATCGGAAAACCTATGGAGATGATTTTATTTCCATTGAGCATATCTTTTTGGCCTATGGTCAGGACGATCGCTTTGGCAAGGCAATATTTAAGGAATTTGGGCTGCAAGAACCTAAGCTCAAGGAAATTATTAATCAGATTAGAGGCAATCAAAAGGTGACAGATAAAAACCCCGAAGGTAAGTACGAAGCTCTAGAAAAGTATGGTCGAGATTTAACCGAAGCTGCTCGGCAAGGGAAGTTAGACCCGGTGATTGGTCGGGATGATGAGATTCGCCGCACGATCCAAATTCTCTCCCGCCGGACTAAAAATAATCCAGTTTTAATTGGAGAGCCGGGGGTGGGAAAAACTGCGATCGCCGAAGGTTTGGCGCAACGAATTATGAGTGGTGATGTACCGGAATCTCTGCGCGATCGTAAACTCATTGCCCTCGATCTGGGTTCTCTGATCGCCGGAGCTAAGTACCGGGGAGAATTTGAAGAAAGATTAAAAGCTGTCCTCAAGGAAGTTACGGATTCTCAAGGGCAGGTGATTTTATTTATTGATGAAATCCACACCGTTGTAGGGGCGGGGGCTGCGGCGGGAGCTATGGATGCGGGGAACCTGCTCAAACCCATGCTAGCCCGGGGAGAATTGCGCTGTATTGGCGCAACTACTTTAGATGAATATCGTAAATATATCGAGAAGGATGCGGCTCTAGAACGGCGTTTCCAGCAGGTCTACATAGATCAGCCTAGTGTAGAAGATACGGTATCCATTCTCCGGGGTTTGAAAGATCGCTATGAGACTCACCACAACGTTAAAATTGCCGATAGTGCTTTGGTGGCGGCAGCAACTTTATCTACCCGATATATCAGCGATCGCTTCTTGCCAGATAAAGCCATTGACCTAGTGGATGAGGCAGCGGCGAAACTAAAAATGGAAAGCACTTCCAAACCCGAAGAACTGGATGAGATCGATCGCAAAATCTTGCAACTAGAAATGGAACGCCTCTCTCTACAAAAAGAAAGTGATTATGCCTCGCGAGAAAGGTTGGGGAAAATTGAGCGAGAACTGGCAGACCTCAAGCAAGACCAGAGTGGCTTAAATGCTCAGTGGCAAGTAGAAAAGAAAGTCCTCGATCAACGCAAAACTCTCAAGGAGGAGATCGATCGCGTCAATGTAGAAATGAACCAAGCCGAGCGGGAATACGACCTCAACCGCGCCGCCGAGTTGAAATTTGGCACGCTCAACGAACTCCAGCAGCAACTAGAGGCGATCGAAACCCAACTCCAGCAAGCTCAAAAAACCTCCAAATCCCTTTTGCGAGAAGAAGTCACTGAAGCAGATATTGCCGAAATTATCTCTAAATGGACAGGCATTCCTATCAGCAAACTAGTGGAATCAGAAAAAGAAAAACTCTTACTTTTAGAAGATGAACTCCATCGCCGAGTTATTGGTCAAGATGAAGCGGTGACTGCGGTAGCGGATGCGATCCAACGATCTAGGGCTGGGCTTGCAGACCCCAATCGCCCCACAGCAAGTTTCATTTTCCTTGGCCCCACAGGAGTCGGAAAAACAGAACTAGCTAAGGCTCTGGCTGCCTACCTTTTTGATACGGAAGAGGCCCTAGTCCGCATTGATATGAGCGAATATATGGAAAAACACGCTGTATCTCGCTTGATTGGTGCGCCTCCCGGCTATGTGGGCTACGAAGAAGGGGGACAATTAACTGAAGCGATCCGCCGCCGCCCTTATGCCGTGATCTTGTTTGATGAGGTCGAGAAAGCCCACCCGGATGTTTTTAATGTGATGCTCCAAATCCTTGATGATGGGCGAGTTACAGATTCTCAAGGACGGACGGTGGATTTCAAAAATACGGTAATTATCATGACCAGTAATATTGGATCGCAATATATCCTAGACGTGGTGGGGGATGAGAGCCAGTATCAAGAAATGAGTGGGCGGGTGATGGAGTTGCTGCGATCGAGCTTCCGACCAGAATTCCTCAACCGCATAGATGAGGTGATCATTTTCCACGCTTTGCAAAAATCCGAACTGCGGGAAATTGTGAAAATCCAAGTCCGCCGTCTAGAGCAGCGCTTAAGTGATAAACACATGACTCTTACCTTTAGCGAGGCCGCCCTCGATTTCCTTGCCAATGTGGGGTACGATCCTACCTTTGGAGCTAGACCCCTAAAACGGGCGATCCAAAAGGAACTAGAGACCCAGATTGCTAAAAATATTCTCCGGGGTACTTTTAACGATGGCGATGCTATTTATGTAGATGTGGAGAATGAAAGACTAGCTTTCAAAAAAACTGTTGATAGTGAAACCCTAGGGGTTTTTTCGGGCAAGGAGGTATCAAGCAATCAGACCTAGCACCGGGTCAAGGATCGCGAAAGATAGCATCGTGTGGGGAAAGACTCCGGCGATCGCCATGGTTTAGCCCAATCTGATGATTCTTCGGTAATTACATCGCCCTTTCCTAATTCTACCTTTGGCTAACTAAATGGAAAATATCATATTGAAGTAGCCTTCAGACGTAACCCAAGAGCCTGCATTACCTTGAGGACTGTAGCAAATTCTGGATTGCCTTCGATCGATAACGCTTTATAAAGACTCTCTCGCCCAAGCCCAGTCTCACGAGCAATGTGCGCCATGCCCTGCGATCGGGCCATATCTCCTAAAGCTGCAACTACCAAATTAGGATCGCCATCTTCTAGTGCTGCTTCGAGATAGGCAGCCATCTCATCTCTGGTCTTAAGGTGATCTGCTGCATCCCAAGGATAAGTTTGAATGCTAGTCATCTATTTGGATGTAGGCTTGTACTTCCATGTTGAAATAATCTTCATCTCACATAGACATTTCGTAAATATGCCAAGTACCAGTAAATTTTGTCATCATCTATTACCTATAAAGGGTGAATCGCCATAATTAATAATAGTTAACTAGAGATTACGATCAAATTTTAGCGCAGTGAACTGTAGATGATATAGTCCACTCTCAGCATAACCTGCGTAACTGTCTCTATTAGAAAATTGTAAAGTGCGTAGCTACATACTTACTGTCCCTCTAACGGGTTGCTTTAGCGGTTGCAAGTAGCTTCAAACTCAGTACCAATAACTTTTAGCAGTCCGCTCTACGTGAATTG
>Ga0105048_10016830_pt1 | contig 11293 bp, 8 predicted proteins | sample MAT05_FD_78382 | JGI IMG/M metagenome (GOLD analysis project Ga0105048, IMG submission 78382) | Freshwater microbial communities from Lake Fryxell liftoff mats and glacier meltwater in Antarctica - MAT-05 | ecosystem: Environmental > Aquatic > Freshwater > Ice > Liftoff microbial mat | place...
AAAAATCGAGGGTGCGCCGGGTCGTCTGCAACGGGTCGGCCAGGGCCCCCGCGGCGGCGAGGCCTATGTCGACTATGCCCATACCCCCGACGGATTGGAGACGGTGCTTCGAGCCCTCCGCCCCCATGTGCGCGGCAGGCTGATCGTGGTGTTCGGGGCTGGCGGCGATCGCGACAAGACCAAGCGCCCCTTGATGGGCCGGCTTGCAGCGACCCTGGCCGACGTCGCCATTGTCACCGACGACAACCCCAGGTCCGAGGTCCCGGCGGCGATCCGTGCCGGGGTTATGTCCGGAACGGAGGGCCTGACTGAAATCGGTGACCGCCGCGCAGCCATCCAGGCCGCGGCCGCGTTGTTACAGGATGGCGACATCCTCGTGGTGGCCGGAAAAGGTCACGAGCAAGGCCAGACTGTTGGCACCACTGTTTATCCGTTCGACGACGTCGCAGAGACTGCCAAGGCCCTGGAGCTGGTCCATGGGTGACCTCGCTGCGCCCCTTTGGACCTCACCAGAGATTGCAGCGGCGACCGGCGGATCGGCCATCGGCGGTTTTGTTTCCACCGGTGTTTCCATCGACACGCGCAGCCTGGAACCAGGAGACTTGTTCGTGGCGCTGGCCGGCGAACGAGACGGTCATGACTTCGTGGAACTGGCGATGAGCAAAGGCGCGTCAGGCGTGCTGTCGGCTCGGCGAGTGGATGTCCCGTCCGTCCTGGTCGGCGACACTTTTGTGGCCCTTGAAAAGCTGGGTGTTGCAGCGCGTGATCGGGCGACGGCAGCCCGGCGCGGGGCCGTCACGGGATCCGTAGGCAAGACCAGTGTGACGCAAGCGGTGATGACGGGCCTGACGCTGGCCGGCCGGGCGCATTCGTCGGTGAAGTCGTACAATAATCACATTGGCGTTCCATTGACGCTGGCGCGCATGCCGCGTGACACCGAACGCGCTGTGTTCGAGGTCGGCATGAACCACGCCGACGAAATCCGGCCCCTGTCGCGCATGGTCCAGCCCCACGTCGCCCTCGTGACCACAGTCGGCCCGGTGCACACCGAAAATTTCCCGGATGGAGAGCTTGGCGTGGCCCGAGCCAAGGCCGAGATTTTCGAGGGACTCGCGCCAGGTGGCGTCGCGATCCTGAATGCAGATAACAGCTGGTTCGACCTGCTGAGGGCTGAAGCTCGGAGGGCCGGTGCTGTGGTGCGCACCTTCGGCAAGGGTGCCGATTGCGACGCGCAGCTTATCGACTTTGCCGTGGATGGTGCCAGGGCCGTCATCTCGGCGCGCTGGCATGGCAGGGTGCTGGACTTCCCGATCCTGCAAACCGGCTTCCACTGGGGCCTGAACAGCATGGCCGTGTTGCTGATGCTGGAGGCTCTCGACGTCGGTCTTGACGATGGACTGGCGGCATTGGGGGCCTTTGAGCCGCTGGCCGGTCGTGGTGCCGAGGCAATGGTGTGCTTGGCTGGCGGAGCCTTCACCCTCATCGACGAGAGCTACAACGCCAACCCAATCTCCATGGGCTCGGCTATCGCGACCCTCGGAGCTCGAAGGGCAGCGGCCCGTCGGATTGTCGCGTTGACTGACATGCTGGAACTGGGGCCCGACGCCGACGCATTCCATGCCGCCATTGCTGGCTCGCTGGACGCAGCATCCATTGATCTGGTGTTCTGCGCCGGTCCTTTGATGAAATCCCTCTGGGATGCTCTTCCTCCGACTCGGCGGGGCGGCTACGCGGAGACGGCTTCGGACCTCGCGCCGCAGCTCGCGCAGGCCGTGCAGGCCGGCGACGTGGTGATGGTGAAGGGATCGAACGGGTCAAGGGCCAGTTTGATCGCCCAGGCGCTGACCGCGCTCGGCCAACCCCGCACCGGACTTGGGGAGGCTGGCTGATGTTCTACTGGCTCTATGAACAATACGCCTCGTCCGGCTATGTCCCGATCCTCAACCTGTTGAAGTATCAGACCCTTCGCACCGGTCTGGCCATCTTCACGGCCCAGATTGTCGTGGTGGCTCTTGGGTCGCGGTTCATTCGCTGGATGAAGGCCCGCCAGGGCAAGGGCCAGCCGATGCGGGCCGAGGGCATCGAGCGCCACGTTCTGGAAAAATCCGGCACGCCCACCATGGGCGGCGTGATGATCCTGGCTGGCCTGTTCGCGGGAACCTTGCTGTGGGCGGACCTGAACAACATCTACATCTGGGCGGTGCTGCTGGTTACAGGTGGATACGGGGTTGTCGGATTCCTCGACGACTACGCCAAGGTCACCAAACAGACCACAGCCGGAATCTCCAGCCGCATGCGTCTGGGACTGGAGGCCGCAATCGCTGTGGCGGCGACGGCCCTTATCATTCTCTTCGCGGCCAAGCCTCCGGAGAGCCCCGAGCTCCTGACCTCCGTAACGTTCCCGGTGTTCAAGCAGCTGTTTGTGGACATGGGGTGGTTCTACCTGGCTTTCGGGGCCTTCGTGATCGTGGGCGCGGCCAATGCGGTGAATTTCACCGACGGTCTGGATGGCCTGGCTACGGTGCCGGTAATGATCGCAGCGGCTGCCTACGGGCTGATCGCCTATCTCGTCGGCAACTTCATCTTTTCCAACTATCTGCAGGTCCATTTCGTGCCCGGGGTGGGGGAGCTGGCGGTTTTCTGCGGGGCGATGATCGGGGCCTTGCTAGGGTTCCTCTGGTACAACGCTCCGCCGGCCAAGATCTACATGGGCGATACGGGATCCCTGGCGCTGGGCGGCGCGGTCGGGACGGTGGCGGTGGCAACGCGCCATGAGATCGTGCTCGCCGTCATCGGCGGCCTGTTCGTGGTCGAGCTGCTGTCGGTCGTCATCCAGGTGGCGTGGTTCAAGCGCACCGGTCGCCGGATCTTCCTGATGGCCCCGATTCATCATCACTTCGAAAAACTGGGCTGGTCGGAATCCACCATCGTCATCCGCTTCTGGATCGTCTCGATCATGCTGGCGCTGGTCGGTCTCGCCACCCTGAAACTTCGCTAGGGGGCTGCGCTCAGCGTCATGATCCCCGTCACCGCCTTTGCCGGAAAGACCGTCGCGGTCTTTGGCCTGGCCCGCACGGGGCTGGCGGCGGCGCGGGCTCTGCTGGCGGGCGGAGCCAGGGTTGCGCTGTGGGACGACAAGGCCGCCTCGCGCGATGCGGCTCAGGCCGAGGGCTTTGATCTCACCGATCTGACCACCGCCGACTGGAGCGGTTTCGCCGCTTTGATGCTGTCGCCCGGTGTTCCGTTGACACACCCCAAGCCGCACTGGACGGTGGAGCGGGCCAGGTTCGAAGGTGTCGAAATCCTGGGCGATATCGAGCTGTTCGCCCGCACCGTGAATGCGGCACCCGAGCACAAGCGGCCGCGGATCGTTGCGATCACCGGCACCAACGGCAAATCCACGACCACGGCCCTGATTGGCCATATCTGCGCCGAGGCCGGGCGCGATGTCCGTATCGGTGGCAATATCGGCGTGGGCGTCCTGGGCCTCGACGACATGCATGGCGGGGCCGTCTATGTGCTGGAACTCTCGTCGTACCAGCTGGATCTGACCTCAAGTCTGAAGCCGGATGTCGCCGTCATCCTGAACATTTCACCAGATCACCTTGAACGCCACGGTGACATGGAGGGCTATGTCGCGGCCAAGCGCCGGATCCTGGCCAACCAGGGCACGGGCGACACCGCTGTGATCGGCGTTGACGATGAATATGGCAGCCGTATCTGCACCGAGATCACCGCCGCCAACCGTCGCACCATCGTCGCCATCTCGGCCACCAAGACTATGGGTCGCGGCGTCTATGCGCTGGATGGGTTGCTGTACGATGCGACCGGTGAGCGAACGGTTGAGGTCGGCGACCTGAAGCGCGCCAGATCATTGCCTGGACGGCACAATTGGCAGAACGCAGCCGCCGCCTATGCCGCCGTGCGGGGTCTGGGGATCGACGCTGGCCAGGCCGGCCGCGCGCTTATGACCTTCCCGGGCCTTGCCCACCGGATGGAGACTGTCGGCGTGATTGGCAAGGTGCGGTTCGTCAACGACAGCAAGGCCACCAACGCCGACGCCGCGCGCCAGGCCTTGTCCAGCTATCCCAGGGTTTACTGGATCGTGGGCGGCCAGCCCAAGACAGGCGGCATCGACGATCTGTCGGATCTGTTCCCGCGTGTGACGAAGGCCTACCTCATCGGGGAAGCCGCACCGGCGTTTGCCAAAACGCTGGCCGGGCGAGCCGAAACGGTGCTCAGCGGAACCATTGAGGCCGCTGCGGACCAAGCGTTCAGAGACGCAGCTACGACGGGTCGGGACGCCGTGGTTTTGTTGTCGCCGGCCTGCGCCTCCTTTGACCAGTTCGCCGACTTCGAAGCACGGGGCGAGGCATTCCGCGCCGCCGTCCAGGCACTGGCCACCAGCCCATCACTCAAGGGTGTCGCATGACAACTGCCAGCAACGCTCACGCCTTTCCCCGCTCCGACCGTTCTGCGCTGGGGGTGTGGTGGTGGACCGTGGACCGTTGGATTCTGGGCGTCGTCGGCGTCCTGATTGCCATCGGCGTTGTGATGTCCTTCTCCGCCAGTCCCGCAGCGGCGGCCCGAATGAACATTGGCGACCCGTTTCACTTCGCCGTCCGCCAGTGCGTGTTCGCGGGCGGGGCGGCCTTCATCCTGCTTGCGACCTCTATGCTCGATGTGCGTGACACCCGGCGCGCGGCCTTCTTCATCTGGGCTGCCGCGATCGCGGTGATGATTGCCCTGCCGTTCATCGGTCACAACGCCAAGGGCGCGACCCGTTGGCTGGAGTTCGGTGGCTTCACCTTCCAGCCGTCAGAATACATGAAACCGGCCCTGGTCATCCTTGTCGCCTGGATGTTCTCGGAGGGCCAGAAGGGTCAGGGCGTGCCCGGGGTCTCCATCGCCTTCGGACTCTACGCCGTGTCGATTGGCCTGCTGCTGATCCAGCCGGACGTGGGCCAGACCGTGCTGATCACCATAGCCTTTGGGGCCGCGTTCTGGATGGCCGGGGTGCCGATGTCCTGGGTCATGTTGCTGGGCGCGGCGGCGGCGGCGGGGTTGTCATCGACCTATTTCCTGTTTCCCCACGTTGCCAGCCGGGTGGACCGGTTCCTGTCGCCGGACCGGGCCGACACGCATCAGGTCGACGCTGCTGCGATTGCGCAAGCCGCTGGCGGCATCTTTGGCCAGGGGCCGGGCGAGGGCGTGATGAAACGCCACGTGCCGGACCTGCACACTGACTTCATCTACTCCGTGGGCGCGGAAGAGTACGGGCTGGTATTCAGCCTGTTGCTGATCTCGCTGTTCGGGTTTGTGGTCATCCGTGGACTCTATCGCTCCATGAAGCTGTCGGACCCGTTCGAGCAGGTGGCTGCGGCGGCGCTGTTCGTGCTGGTCGGCCAGCAGGCGATCATCAATGTGGCGGTGAACCTCAACCTGATCCCGACCAAGGGCATGACCCTGCCGTTCATCTCGTATGGCGGTTCTTCCATGCTGGCCATGGGCCTCACACTGGGGCTGGCCCTGGCGCTGACGCGACGCCGGCCGGGTGCCTATGCCCATGCCGAGGGCCTCTCCAAAGCCGGCACCTACTCCTAGAGGAGCGTGGCCATGCGCAGGATCGCCGTTGTCGCCGCGGGAGGAACCGGGGGCCATCTGTTCCCCGCCCAGGCGCTGGCCGAGGCATTGATCGCGCGCGGCTGGGGCATCGTGCTGGCCTCGGACGAACGCGTTGCGGGTCTGGCACAGGACTTCCCGGCCGAACGGCACATCGGGCTATCGGCGGCGACCTTCAGGCCGGGTGATCCCATCGGCATGGTGCGGGCAGGCTTTGCGGTAATGCGCGGGGCACTACAGGCGCGGGCGTTGTTTCATGAGATCAACCCGAATGTGGTGGTCGGCTTCGGCGGCTACCCGTCGGCCCCGGCGCTGGTTGCTGCCGTGCTGGACCGCCGTCCGACAGTGATCCACGAACAGAACGCCGTGATGGGCCGTGCCAACCGGATGCTGGCCCCATGGGTCAAGACCGTGGCGTGCGCCTTCCCGACGCTGAAGAAGGCCCCCTCGAAGGTGGCCGCCCGCGCCAAGGTCGTGGGAAACCCGGTGCGCCCGCCAATCCGGGCTCTGGCCGAACTGGCCTATGTGCCTCCGGAGCCGGGTGGGCCGCTCCGACTGCTGGTTACCGGCGGCAGTCAGGGTGCGCGCCTGTTGTCAGAACTGGTACCCGAGGCCGTCAAGGCATTGCCAGACGAGCTGAAGGCCCGGTTGACGGTCCAGCAACAGACCCGGGTCGAATCCATGAATACGGCGCGGCGGATCTATCGAGACGCGCTGGTTGATGCCGAGATCGCACCTTTTTTTCGCGACATGGCCAGCCGCCTGCGCGACGCCCACCTGGTGATCGGCCGGGCCGGGGCAGGTACGGTCTGCGAGTTTGCGGTGGCCGGTCGGCCGTCGATCCTGGTTCCGCTGGCCATCGCGCTGGATGACGATCAGGGTCAGAACGCCAAGCTGCTGGCAGACGCGGGCGGCGCGGAGATTGCGCGCGAGAGCCAGCTGACGGTGGATAGTCTGGCGACAGCGCTGGCCGCGCTGTTGAACAACCCTCAACGTCTTGCGCGCATGGCGGCTGCCGCACGTTCGGTGGCTATTCCAGATGCGGCGGAACGACTGGCGGATGTCGTGGAGCAAACGGCGCGTCCTTGAGGTTTCCCCCACCGCAGCATTGCGCTACCCACGCAACATGACCCGACGCCCAGTCCCCTTCGAAATTGGCCCCGTGCACTTCATCGGCATCGGCGGTATCGGCATGAGCGGCATTGCCGAGATCATGATGCGCACCGGCTATACCGTGCAGGGCTCCGACGCCAAGGCCAGCGCCAATACAGAACGGCTGGAAAAGCTGGGTGCCAAGATCTTCATCGGCCAGGACCCGGCCAATGTGGAGGGCGCTTACGCCATCGTCTATTCGACGGCGGTCAAGCCCGACAATCCAGAGATGGTGGCGGCCCGCGAGCGGCGACTTCCGCTGGTGCGCCGAGCCGAAATGCTGGCCGAACTGATGAGGTTGCAGTTCTCGATTGCGGTCGGGGGCACGCACGGCAAGACCACCACCACCTCGATTATAGCCAGCCTGCTGGACGCCGGTGGAATGGATCCTACCGTGGTCAACGGCGGTATCATCAACGCCTACGGAACCAACGCCAAGGTGGGCACCGGCGACTGGATCGTGGTCGAGGCCGACGAAAGCGATGGTACCTTTCTGAAGTTGAAGTCTACGTGCGCCGTGGTCACCAACATCGATCCTGAACACCTGGACCACTACGGCGACTTTGATGCGGTGAAGAAGGCGTTCCGCGATTTCGTCGAGAACATCCCGTTCTATGGCTTTGCGGCGATCTGCACGGACCACCCCGAGGTGCTGGCCATGGCGGCGCGAGTCGAGAATCGACGGCTGGTGACCTATGGCGTCAACCCCCAGGCCGAAGTGCGGGCCGAAGCGATTACCATGGGCCCGGACGGCGCGCGCTTCGACGTGGTGATCCGGCCACGCGAGGGCGAGGCGTTGCGCTTTGCCGACCTGCATCTGCCGATGGCAGGCCATCATAATGTGCTGAACTCGCTGGCCGCTGTGGCAGTGGCCCGTGAGCTGGGCCTGGATGAGGCCGCGATCCGCAAGGGCCTGGCTGAATTCGGCGGGGTGAAGCGGCGCTTTACGACGACAGGCGTCGCGGGCGGGGTGCGCGTCGTCGACGACTATGCCCACCATCCGGTGGAGATCTTCTCGGTCTTGAAGGCGGCCCGCGCGGTGACCGGCGGCAAGGTCATCGCGGTCGTCCAGCCGCACCGCTATTCGCGGCTGAAAGACCTGTTCAATGAATTCTGCGCCTGCTTCGCCGACGCCGATACAGTGATTGTGGCCGACGTCTATGCGGCCGGTGAGGCACCGCTGGACGGCGTCAGCCGCGAGAGCCTGGTGGAGGGCCTGCGCCGATACGGTCACCGCAGGGTGTTGCCGCTTAGCGCGCCTGCCGACCTTGCGGCGATGGTGCGCGATGAGACCTCGGCGGGCGATCTGGTGGTGTTGCTGGGTGCGGGCGATATCACCAGCTGGGCCTACGCCTTGCCGGGCGAGCTGGAAGCGCTTTCGGCGTGACAGACTGGCGCGACGCCCTGCCGGTGGTGCGCGGCAAGCTGCTGCGCGACGAGCCGCTGGGCCCTTTCACGTGGTTCCGGGTCGGGGGCGCTGCCGACCTTCTGTTCCTTCCGGCAGACCACGAAGATCTCGCGAATTTCCTCAAAGCCTTGCCACACACGATCCCCGTAACCGTGCTGGGCGTCGGCTCCAATGTGATCATCCGTGATGGGGGCGTCGCGGGCGTGGTGATCCGGCTGGCGGGCCGGGTCTTTGCGGGTGTGACGATCGAGGGTAACCGGGTTGTGGCGGGGTCGGCTGCCCTCGACGGTGCTGTGGCACGTGTTGCGGCCAAGGCCGGACTGGCGGGGCTCGAATTTTATGCGGGTATCCCGGGCACAATCGGCGGTGCGCTGACCATGAACGCAGGCTGCTATGGGGCGGAAACCAAGGACGTTCTGGTCTCTGCCTGGGGCTATGACCGTTCGGGTATCCGGCGCGAGCTGGTCGTCGATGACTTTTGCTACACCTACCGCCACAGCGATGCTCCCGCCGACATCATCTGGGTGCAGGCGATTTACCAAGGCCGACCTGACGATCCAGCGGCTGTGCAAGCACGCATGGACGACATCACCGCGCGCCGCGAAACCACCCAGCCGATCCGTGAAAAGACCGGCGGCTCGACCTTCAAAAACCCGCCCGGTCACTCGTCCTGGAAACTGGTAGACGAAGCGGGTTGGCGCGGAAAACCGTACGGAGGGGCGATGTTCTCGCCGCTGCATTCCAACTTCATGATCAACACCGGGGGAGCGGCGTCCGCCGATCTGGAGGGTCTGGGTGAAGCGGTTCGGGCCGATGTTAAGGCCAAAACCGGGATCGATCTGCAGTGGGAGATCAAGCGTATCGGGCGGGCCTGAAGTTCGGCTTGTCTGCCCACATTTGACATGAGTCATGGTCGCCGGGCGTCCAGAGGTCCAGCGTCTGGCGATGCCGGATGGAACCGCCACGGCCCACCGTTACTGGCCCAAGCTGGCGACCACGCTTGCCGAAGGGTACGGGCTCGACCTGTTGCGTCGCGACGCCATGGCGGGCCTTACCGTCGCTATCCTGGCGCTACCGCTTTCCATGGCCATCGCCGTCGCTTCGGGTGTTTCCCCGGACCGGGGGATCTACACGGCCATCATCGGTGGATTCCTGGTGTCCGCCCTTGGCGGTAGCCGATTCCAGATCGGCGGGCCGGCCGGTGCCTTCATCGTTCTTGTGGCCGCGACCGTGACCCGGTTGGGGATCGATGCGCTGATCCTCACGGTCCTGATGTCCGGGGCGATGCTGACCCTTATCGGTGCGCTCAGGCTGGGTTCACTGATCCGCTATATTCCGCATGCGGTGACCGTTGGCTTCACCAGCGGCATCGCGGTGACCATCGCGCTCAGCCAGATCAAGGACCTCGCCGGCCTGAAAATTTTAGGTGCGGAACCCGGTCCGCTGCTCCCGAAGGTGGTGGTACTGGGCCAGGCCCTGCCGACACTCAACCCCGTTGCTCTTGCCGTAGGCGTCGGCGTCGCAGCCATAATCCTCGGCCTTCGCAGGTTGCGCCCGGGGTGGCCGGGCATGCTGGTCGCGGTGGTCGCGGCCACCCTCGCGGCGAGCCTGTTCCACCTGCCCGTGGAAACCATCGGTAGCCGGTTCGGCGGTATCCCCCACGGATTGCCGGCCCCGCACCTGCCGAGGGTATCGCTAGAAATGCTCGTGGCGGTGTTTCCGGTGGCACTCAGCTTCACCCTGCTGGGCGGCCTTGAGAGCCTTCTCTCGGCCAAGGTGGCGGACGGCATGACGGGACGCGTTCACCGGTCGAACATGGAGTTGGTGGCCCAGGGCGTCGCAAACATGGTCTCGGCTTTATTTGGGGGTATCAGCGTCACCGGAACCATCGCCCGGACGGCCACAAATATCCGGGCAGGCGCACGAACCCCGGTCGCAGGGATGCTGCACGCGGTGTTCCTGCTGGGCTTTCTGGTCGTCGCGGCACCCTTGGCAAGCTATGTGCCGTTGGCGGCGCTGGCGGGCATCCTGGTCGTCGTAGCCTGGAACATGGTCGAGCGCCGCGAATTCACCAGCCTGCTCACCCAATGGCGGCCCGCCGTGGTTCTGCTCGCCACCTTCGGACTGACACTGTTCCATGACCTGACCACGGGAATTATGGCCGGATGCGGCCTTGCCGTCCTGTTCTGGTTGCTCGCTCGACTACGCCCGGCCTTCACGCGCTCTTGACCAGACCGCCTGGCTCGGTCACCGCGAAGTCACGATGCTCAATCAAGCCGAGTCGCTCATGACCGCCCCCCTTGCCGGACACCACGTTGCCGTCCTTCTGGGTGGGCTGTCTTCCGAACGCGAAGTCAGTCTGGTCTCGGGCCGCGAGTGTGCCGACGCGCTGGAGCGCCTGGGTGCCAGGGTCACCCGCGTTGACGCTGGGCGTGATCTGGCCCAGGTGCTGACCCGTCTGAAACCCGATGTGTGCTTCAACGCACTACACGGTGCCTGGGGTGAAGATGGCTGTGTCCAGGGCGTGCTGGAGACGCTGGGGTTGCCTTACACACACTGCGGCGTGCTGGCCTCGGCGCTGGCCATGGACAAGGCCAAGTCCAAGGCCGTGCTGGCGGCGGCGGGCGTGGTGGTGCCAGGTGGTGGGCTGTTCAATCGCGTTGATGTGGCAGCCGCCCACGTCATGCCGCCGCCCTATGTGGTGAAGCCCAATGCAGAGGGCTCCTCGGTCGGCGTCTTTTTGGTGTTCGAGGGTGCCAACAGCCCGCCTCAGGCGGTCGTGGCACCGTCCTGGACATTCGGCGAGGAGGTCATGGTAGAGCCTTACATACGCGGAATGGAGCTCGCCGTCGGCGTCATGGCCGGCAAGGCGATGACGGTGACTGAAATAATTCCGACCACAGGATTTTATGACTACGACGCCAAGTATGTTGAGGGGGGATCACAGCACATTGTGCCTGCAAGAATCCCCCATCATGTCTTTGAAAATGCTAAGATACTGTCCGAGAAGGCTCACGCAGCACTGGGTTGCCGGGGGGTGACCCGGGCGGACCTGCGTTATGATGATATTAACGACGTTTTGGTCCTACTGGAGGTCAACACCCAGCCGGG
>Ga0105048_10016832_pt1 | contig 11293 bp, 8 predicted proteins | sample MAT05_FD_78382 | JGI IMG/M metagenome (GOLD analysis project Ga0105048, IMG submission 78382) | Freshwater microbial communities from Lake Fryxell liftoff mats and glacier meltwater in Antarctica - MAT-05 | ecosystem: Environmental > Aquatic > Freshwater > Ice > Liftoff microbial mat | place...
GCGGGTAGTTCCACCTTTCGCAGCTCGTAGCCCAGCTCTTTCGCACGCCGATGCAGATTCTTCTCCTGCCGCTCGCGGTGCTCGCTCGTGAACTCCTCTTCGCTCCGCTTCTGGTAAGCCACGCCGTAACGCATCGCCGTGTACAAGATCCGCGGTAGTTTGCGAATCGGATTTACGTCAGATCGCCTGCGGTCTTTTGACTTTGCGAAATCGTGTGGATCCCGCATGCGCTTGCTCGGGTTTGTTTTCTTGCAATCCGATCCTCGACGTGAATTCCGTTTTGCCTTCGTCCCTTCTGTTCGTCATATCGCGGTCTGCGTAAACTGTCGATTTCCCAAACCGCAGGCAGCACCTCGTTTACCGGAGCGCTCTCTCTCATGGCGAAAATTCCAGTCAAGAACCCGATTGTCGAGATGGATGGCGACGAGATGACGCGGATCATCTGGCACAACATTCGCGAAAAGCTGATCCTTCCTTACCTCGATATCGACCTCAAATATTACGACCTCGGCATCGAACATCGCGATGCGACCGACGACAAGGTCACGTACGAATCGGCCGAGGCCACAAAAAAGCACGGCGTCGCGGTGAAGTGTGCCACGATCACGCCGGATGAATCGCGCGTGCTAGAGTTCGGCCTGAAGCGGATGTACCCGTCGCCGAACGGCACGGTCCGCAACATTCTCAACGGCACGATTTTTCGCGAGCCGATCATTTGCAGTAACGTGCCGCGGCTCGTCAAGCACTGGGACAAGCCCGTCGTCGTCGCCCGCCACGGCTTCGGCGACCAATACAAAGCGAGCGAAATTTTGTTCCCCGGCGCGGGCACGGTGAAGCTGACGTACACCCCGGCCGATGGCGGGCCGGTCGTCGAACGCGAAGTGTACAAAGCCCCCGGTAGTGGCGTCACGATGGCGATGTACAACCTCGACGAATCGATCGTCGGCTTCGCGCGGGCCTGCTTCAACTACGGCATGGACCGCGAGTATTGCGTCTATCTTTCGACCAAGAACACGATTCTCAAAGTGTACGATGGACGGTTCAAGAACCTGTTTCAGGAAATCTTCGACACGGAGTTCAAGGCCGCGTACGAAGCCAAAAAGCTCACGTACGAACACCGCTTGATCGACGACATGGTGGCCAGCAACATGAAGTGGAGCGGCGGGTACTTGTGGGCATGCAAGAATTACGATGGCGACGTGCAATCGGACACCGTGGCCCAGGGTTACGGCTCGCTCGGTCTGATGACATCGGTGCTGATGAGTCCCGACGGTAACACGATCGAATCCGAGGCCGCACACGGCACCGTGACGCGCCACTACCGGCTGCACCAGCAAGGCAAGCCGACCAGCACGAACCCGATTGCCTCGATTTACGCGTGGACGCGCGGCCTCATTTATCGCGGCAAAATGGACCACACGCCCGACGTGGTGAAGTTCGCAGAGACCGTGGAAAAAGTCTGCGTCGACCTCGTCGAATCGGGCCAGATGACGAAGGACCTCGCGCTCTTGATCGGCGAAACGACGCCTTACCTGACAACCGAACAGTACCTCGAAGCGGTGAACCAGGAACTGCAAAAACGCATGAGGTAAATGCGAGATTGTAGCTGGCCTCTATGAGGCCGGTTGGGGTTTCGAACTCGAAAAGCTGGGGTCGCTGAACCCCGCTACGAATGCGTTTCGGCACCATCGAGCGAACTGCTACAATAACCTCACTGCTGATGCCATTTGCGACTCACGCGATACCGAATATGTACCCACACGATATTCTCCCGATTTCGAACCGACGGTTGTTCTTGCGCCAATCGGGCTTGGGCCTTGGCGGTATTGCGCTGGGGTCGTTGATGGCGCAACATGCGACGGCGGCACCGGGAATCCTCGGTAAACCGCATCACGAGCCGAAGGCGAAACGGATCATTTACCTGTTCATGGCGGGCGGGCCATCGCAACTCGATTTGTACGATCACAAGCCACTTTTGAACGAAAAGAACGGTACCGACCTCCCGGAAAGCATCCGGAACGGCCAACGGCTGACGGGCATGTCCGGCAACCAAGCGACTTTGCCACTGGCCGGTTCCGTCTTCAAGTTCAGCAAGCATGGCAAGAGCGGCGCGACGGTTAGCGACTTGTTGCCGAACATCGCGAAGATGGCCGACGACCTGTGCTTCGTCAAATCGTGCTACACCGAGGCGATCAATCACGACCCCGCGATCACGTTCATCCAGACCGGCAACCAACTGGCGGGGCGTCCGAGTTTCGGCGCGTGGCTGAGTTACGGCCTCGGTTCCGCAAACGAAAACCTGCCCGCGTTCACCGTGCTCGTCTCGAAAGACCGCACCGAACAGGGGCTATACGCACGCCTTTGGGGCAACGGCTTCCTGCCGAGTACGCACCAGGGGGTGCAGTTTCGCAGTGGCAAAGAGCCGGTGTTGTACCTCGCGAACCCCGATGGCGTGAGTGCCGACAACCGACGCAAAATGCTCGATCGCCTCGCCGAATTGCACGCGATTCAAGCCGAAACCGAGGGCGATGCGGAAATCCTGTCGCGGGTGCAACAGTACGAAATGGCGTACCGAATGCAGACGAGCGTGCCCGATGTGATGGACTTCAGCAAAGAGCCGAAGGACGTATACGAACTGTACGGCGACGACGCCAAAACGCCCGGCACGTTCGCCGCGAACTGCTTGCTGGCCAGGCGTTTAGCCGAGCGCAATGTGCGATTCATTCAGCTTTACCACCCCGGTTGGGACCATCACGGCGGCCTGCCGGGTGGCATCAAACGTCAGGCGAAGGACATCGATCGCGCCTGTTACGGCCTCGTGCAAGACCTCAAACGCACGGGGATGTTGAAGGACACGCTCGTCGTCTGGGGCGGCGAATTTGGCCGCACGAACTACTCGCAAGGCAAGCTAACCGCCGGGAATTACGGTCGCGATCACCACCCGCGCTGCTTCACGATGTGGTTCGCGGGCGGCGGCGTGAAGCCCGGCTTTACCCACGGTTCGACCGACGACTACGGATACAACGTCGCCGAAAACGGCGTTCACGTTCACGATGTGCAAGCGACGATTCTGCACCAACTCGGGATCGATCACGAGAAGCTGACGTACAAATTCCAGGGCCGATATTATCGTCTCACCGACGTTCACGGGACGGTTGTCAAGGAACTGATCGGGTAAACCTAAACATGCCGCCAATTGTTCTCATCAATGCCGTGGGCCTCACGCCCCGATTATTGCCCCATGCCCCGCGATTATCGGCACTCGCCCAACGCGGTTGGCTCGCGAACATGCCGGCGGCGCTACCCGCAGTCACTTGCACCGCGCAAGCAACGATACTGACGGGGCAACCCGTTTCGCAGCACGGCATCGTCGCGAACGGCTGGCTGTTCCGCGACACGAAAGAAGTCCGCTTCTGGCAGCAATCGAACGCTCTCATTCAGGCCGAGCCGATCTACACGACCGCGAAGAAACGCGCCACGGAACGCGGTAAACCCTTCACGTGCGCGAAACTGTTCTGGTGGTTCAATCAGGGTGCCGATGTCGCGTATTCGATCACGCCGAAGCCGTGGTATGGCGTCGATGGCAACAAGGCGTTCGACGTTACCGGCTCACCATTGGAGTATCTGGAAAGCCTCAAAAAGCAGCTCGGATCGTTCCCGTTTCCATCGTTCTGGGGGCCGATGGCGGGGTTGCCGAGCACGAGTTGGATTGCAAACAGTGCGGCAAAAATGCTGGCAGATTTTCAGCCGAACCTGACGCTCGTATACCTGCCTCACCTCGATTACGAGCCGCAACGCCGCGGGCCGAGTGGTTGCGATATGGCCAAATTGACGCGTGAACTCGACGATGCCTGCGCGCCGTTACTCGATGCCGCGAACGCCGTGGGGGCCGATGTTTGGGTCGTCAGCGAGTACGGCCATTGCGATGTCGACACGCCGGTGTACCTCAATCGCGTGTTGCGGCAAAGTGGTTTGCTTACCGTGCGGATGGGGCCATTCGGCGAGCAACTCGACCTGTTCGATAGCCGTGCGTTTGCCGTCTGCGATCATCAGTTGGCACACGTCTACGTGAAGGATGCCGCAGATGTCGAGCGCGTTCGCGAACTGCTATCTGCGACGGCGGGCGTTGCGGAAGTCCTTTGCGGCGAAGCCCGTGCGAAGTACCAACTCGACCACGACCGTAGCGGTGAGATCGTCGTCTTATCCAAGCCAAACGCGTGGTTCGCGTATCCGTTCTGGCTCGATGATGCCGTGGCACCCGATTACGCACGGGCGGTGGCGATCCACAATAAGCCCGGTTTCGACCCGTGCGAGTTGTTTTTCGACCCAAAGTTCCGCCTGCCAAAACTGCACGCGGGTCGGCGACTGATTCAAAAGAAGCTCGGTTTCCGTACCATTTTCGATCTCGTTCCGCTCGATGCGCGGATCGTAAAAGGCAGCCACGGCCTTACCGCGAGTAACCCGCTCGACCGCGCCTTACTCATCGGCCACGGCCACAACCCCGGCAGTAGCGTGCCAATGACCGCGGTCAAGGATCTGCTTCTGAACGCGCTCGAACTCGGCGTATGACATCGATTACTTACGCGCAGCCAGCTTTCGGAAAGCTTCGCAAATGATCGGGGCGGCTTCGGGGCCGATGCTGTTGATCTCGCCGTATTGCGATTTTTTCAGGCCGTAACAGTATGGGGCCTTCTCGTCCCATTGGCGTTTCGGGATGAAGTAGCCGAGTTCGTCGTTCGCGAGGCCGATTAGCATTTTGTGCTTGCCGCGTAGCTGCGGATAGATCGCGGGTTCGATGGTGGCATCGGGGTAATCGGCACTGGCATCGACGGGGTCTTGCACTTTCCCGAGTACGAGTTCGGGGTAAATCTCGCCGGGGATCGCTGCAATTTCGAGGTCGCCGAGCTTGAGGTAACCGATCTCGCTGAGGACGGCCACCGGTTGTGAGATGTCTTTCGTTTCGTTCCATTTCGCTGGCGTTGAATCGCCTTCCCACTTGTAGATCGAACGGCGCAGTTTGCCGACTTGCCACGCAATTCGGTACAGCCCGTTCTCGATCGGCAGCAACAGCGGTTGCGTGCGAATATCGAACGGCACCAGATTGATGGCGACCGCTTTTGCGAGCGCCTTGTTCGCCAACCCGGCAACGAGTTCGCCGTAAGCGTCGGTCTTCTCGAACGTGCCATCTTTGAGGCTAACGCCTTTGTCGTTTTTCACTTCGACATGCAACGACGACATCAGCCCGCCGACGGTGCCCGTGAAGTACGCGATAGGGCAACCGTGTGTCTTGCGGAGGCTTTCGACGGTGGCATGCACGTAGTCCGCACTGATTTCCGTGTTCCGGGAATCGAGCGTTTCCGGGTGGCAGTTCCATTGAACCAGCAGCCCGAGTGGCTTAGCCTCTTTCGGATTCCGGAAGCGGAGTACGACGATTTCATCGTGCTTGATATCGGGCAGGCGTGCATCGTGAAGCAGCGACGCATCGCGAGCGGTGCCGATTTCCGCGGTGGCAACCCGAAGCGATTTATCGGCCTTCTGAATCGCGGCCACGACGCCGTTTTCGAGCGATATCAGATAGTCCGGATCGACGCCGGAGCGGAACGGATTCGACCCCCACAACCCCAGTGTATCCGGCCCTTCGTGGTTGTGCGTGCTGGAAACGAGGACGGTTTCGAAGCCCGTCAGTTGCTTGCGGACATTTTCCACACTCGGCAGGAACAAACCCACGACATCGACGCACACCATTGCGATTTTCTTCGTGCCATCGCTCATGACGACGGCGCGGGCCATGATCGGGTCGTGGATTTTCGTTGCGCGGCGATCCTGCCCGAAGCCCGCCATAAACACCGGCTTCGGCCCGATCACCGGCGACACATCGACCTCACCGAACCCGACCGAAAGCTGCGGTTCAGCGGTGGCGATAGTGCCACTCGCAAGAAGCAGCAAGAATGCGAAGCGGTAGATCATGAGATTCGTTCCGTGAGAAGAGAGAGAGAATCCTGACTTACGCATTCTCGCATGTATCGCAGACTTTCGCGAGCGATCGTGTCGGGGTCTGGAGTGTAATCGAAGACTTCCACCGAGACCCAGCCGGTGTAGGCGGTGTCGCGCAAAGCTTCGAAAATCGGGCGGAAGTCGGTGTCGCCGAAACCGGGGCCGCGGCGGTTCGGGTCGTTCGCGTGGAAGTGGAACGTGTCGCCCGCATTCGCGCGAATCAGTTCCGGTATCGGCACGCTTTCCGTCGACATCGCCTTAACGTCCAGGTGCAATTTCACGTTCGGGTGATTCAGTTCGCGGATCAGCGCGACCGCCGATGCCGCAGTGTTCATGTAGTTGGTTTCGACGGGGCCGAGCGGTTCGAGGCAGAGCGTGACGCCGGTGCGTTCGAGTGTCGGCAGGCAACGTGCGAGTGTGTCAATCGCGTAGCGATCCGCCTCCGCGTGCGCCATGCCCGGCAACAAATTTCGCTGGAGTGGCGAGCCGAGAACCATTAGTTGTCCGCCCAGTTCCGCACAGGCTTCGGCGAGCGCGATGAAGTAATTGGCCGTCGTTGCGCGGATCGCAGCATCGGACGTCGTCAGGTAAAAGCCTTCGGTTTTTGCGAGTAGCCAGTGAAGGCCGATGATGGAGATGCCTGCCGATTCGGCTTGCCGGCGAAGCTCCGTGCGACGTGCCGCGCTGACGTCGGTGATTCGCGAGGCCAACGTGAACGGTGCGACTTCGAGGCCGGTATAGCCGAGTTCGGCGGCACGATGGCAGATCCGCTCGTGGTCCCAATCGACGAAGGTTTCGTTGCAAATCGCATATTTCATCGGGTGAAACCTCTACGGTAGAGTAATAGTCTGGGATTCGCCGTTCGGCTCCATCGCGTTACTCACGGTCAGCGTGGCGGTACGGTTTCGCCCAGCCTCGGCGTAGAACTCGGCAGGCGTGCGAACCTCTTTGCCGTTGACGGCGGTGATGAGCCAACGCGATTGCGGATTGACGAGTTTCTTGAAACTCGCTTCGGCTGCGCTCTTCGGGATCAGTTCGCGAACGATCACGCCGTTCTGTGCGGAGGTCATGCGAAAACCGGGACCGAAAACTTGCTGCTGGGCGAGCAAGCTGCTGTAATCGACTCGCAAACCATGTACGGCGGCGGGTTGATTCGACGCGATCCACGGGTGCGGATGCAGGAACTTGGCGAGGCGAATCTTCGCGTTGATTTTCGTTTGATCGCGCTGAATCGAAAGTATGATGCTCGAACCGGCGAGCGAGCCACCGACTTGCAGAAACAGATCGTCCGGCTCGCGAATCGGCGCACCGTTCACGGCCTGGATAATATCGCCCTGTCGCAGATTCGCGAGGCCCGCCGGTGTGTTCACCGTCGTCGCACCGATGAGCAATCCGGGGCGTCGTTCGTCGATCGACATACCACCGGGCGCAACGCCAAGGAAGCCGTACTCGACTTCCGTGCCTTCTTTTAGTGCTTCGATGATGCCGCGATAAATCGGGTCGATCGGGATCGCGTAACCGCCGCTCGCCTCGCTCCCTGTGACGGCGGCAACCGACGAGGTCAGCCCGATCAGTTCGCCGTTCAAATTCAATAGTGCTCCCCCACTGCAACCGAAGTTCAGCCGGGCATCGGTCTGTAACAGGCTGCCATACTGGTGCAAAAACCCTTGGCGTTGCTCCTCCGAACCGGCCGAAGCGACGCGCCGCCGCACGTTGCTAAGTATGCCCCACGACGCGCTCGGTTGACCATCGGCGAAGCCCGACGCGAACGGGTGCGCCAGCGATAAGACCCACATCCCACGGTAGACGTTCGCCTTCGCTCCGCCCGGTTGATCGTAGAGTTGCACGTCGGCAAACTTCACCGCTTTCAACTTCATGCCCACATCAATGAGCTTGAGTACAGCGAGGTCGCTCCGCGCGTCGGCGGCGTGAATATCCGCATATGAACCGCCACCACCGGAGAAACGCACGTAGATTTTGCGGGCACCATCAATCGCGTGATAGTTCGTGAGGATCAGTCCGGCAGAATCGATCACGACGCCGGTGGCAAACGAGTTGTCCGGGATATTGCGAACGTCTTCGAGGTCGAGCCGATCGCGTTCTTGTGCGAAGCCCGGTAGCTGCCGCGCAAGCTTCTGGTACGTGCCGAGTTGCCACGGTTTCGATTCGTTGCGAACGGGATATTTCGCGTTCGACGAAACCACGATGGCCACCACCGAAGGCTCCGCCGCATCGATCATCGTCCGCATCTGTTCTTGCATCGCAAGCAACGTCGTCGCCGTTGGCTCCGCGCCGCGAGCATCGATTGTGAATGCAACAAAGATTGCAATCGTAAAGAATCTGTTCATTGATTTCTCCGCGTACTCAACACCCTCAGCGGTCCAACGCATTACTCGCTACTTCTAAAATCCGCGTTTGGCCGCGCGAATGTACGCCTCGAAGTTCGCGACCGGGGTTTCCTTACCGACGCCGTGCCCGAGGTTGACGATGTGTTTCTGTCCGCCGCCCGCTTTCAGGCACGCTGCGACATCGGCTTCGACTTCGGCCACGGTGCCGGTGCGTAAGGTCTTCTCGCTGACGTTTCCCTGGAACACGAGGTGCGGATAATCGCGCCGTGCCGCCGCGAGATCGTGATGGCTACTCAGGCTGATGATCTCGGCCCCTGTCGTGGCCATCTTCGCCAGATACGGGCAGTCTTTGACGAATAATATTCGCGGCACACCCGTGGCAGAAGCCAGAACTTGCGTGTGGTATGGCTGTGCCCATTCGTCGTACTCGGCTTCGGTCAGCATCCCCGCCCACGAATCGAAGAGTTGGTAAAGGTCCGCACCCTCCGCGATTAACGTACGCAGAAAGCCGCCCGTGGCGTGACTCAGCATGTCGAGCAAGCCACGCCAAACCTCGGGCTGTTCGGCAGCGAAACGGCGCGTCGCGTCAACGTCTTTTCCCGTGCCGATGCAGTACGTCGCTACGGTGAACGGCGAACCCGCGAACACGATCACGGGAAGTTCGCCACGCAATTCTTCCTTGACGCGGCGAAGCAGTTGGCGAATGTGGTTGTAGCTTTCGGGCGGTGGATTCGGGTTGAGCGTTTGCAGGTCCGCCATCGTGCGGATGGGACGATTCGGCACGGGGCCGATGTCTTTTTTTAACTCGAACGGCAGCCCCATCGACACGGGGAGCGTCGTGATGTCGTAGAAGAGGATGATCCCGTCGACGCCGAAACGACGTGGGCAGAGCGACGCCTGGACCGACTTTTCGACGTCCTCGGAGAATTCGTAGAACGATAGCCCCGTCCGGATTTTCTGAAACTCCGGATCCCAGCGACCCGCTTGTCGCATCGCCCACACGGGTGGCCGTTCGACCGGTTCGCCACGAGCGGCACGAATGAGCAGATGCGAGGAAGAACTAGGCTGTGTCATCGCGCGATTCCGATGCCGTGAGATTATGCCGTCGCCGCCGGTGGCTTCTCACCAACATATAGAGTCGCTATGCCGAAAGTGAACGGATAGAACGTAACGGCCGTCAAACCACAGTCTCGCATCTTCTGCGCCATCGCTTCGCCATCGGGGAATTGCAGCACGCTCGCGGGCAGATACTGGTACGCGCTCTCCTTGCTCCGCGACAGCAACTGCCCGATTCGCGGCAGCACATTCCGGAAATACCACAGGTACATTTTGCGGAAATACCGGTTCGTCGGCTTCGAGAATTCGAGCACCGCCACACGGCCACCGGGTTGGGCCACGCGAACCATCTCGGCAAGCCCCTTTTCCGGGTCGGTCACGTTCCGCAACCCGAAGGATACCGTGACGATTTGAAAATGATCGTCCGGGAACGGCAACAGTTGCGCATCCGCTTCGATGTACGCGATCCGCCCTTCACTACCGGCGCGCCGACTCTTGTCGACGGCGCGCACGAGCATTTCGTGGCAGAAATCCGCACCGATGATCGTCGCTTTCCCGTGGCACGCCTTGTCGTACGTCATCGCCAGATCGCCGGTGCCCGTACACAGGTCGAGGATCGGCCCCTGCCCGTTCGCGGGTACGAGCTTCGCCGTTTTCGTACGCCAACGCCGATCGATGTTCAAACTGAGGAAATGGTTGAGAAAATCGTACCACGGTGCGATCTGTCCAAACATCCGTTGAATGCGAACTTCGCGCTTGTCGAGCAGAGTCGGGTTCACGACGACACGTGGGGTCAGGGAATGCGGTTGCCTACGGAATGAATATAACTTTCTAACCGCGATTCGCCCACGTTCCATAACCCGTGCTGTTCTGATACGTTAAACACTACACCGGCTATTTCTGGACTCGTGCGAGGGTGGTTTCATGCTGACTGCAGAAGGTTGTGCGGCTCGTCGGCAGCGTCTCGTCGCGAAACTCAAACCGACTGGGCCGCTGTTACTCGGCGACCCGTTGCACCTTCGCTACCTCGCGAATTTTTCCGTCGACCCGTTCAGCCTCGGCGCAGATTTCGGCGGGTTGTTGCTCATTCAACCGAATGGCGAAGCGAAACTCTACCACGATCATCGCTTGCCGAAGTCGGTCGAAGCGAGCCACGTCGAAGAGCGGATCCCGCTGAAATGGTACGATGGCCAATCGCCCGGCCAAGGTTCGCGTCGGCTCGTTTTGCGGCAAGTCGTAGAGATGGCCGGGACCAACGAACGGATTCACGACGCGATCAACGACCCGATGTCGGTGCAAATTATCAGCACGATCAGCGAGATGCGTCGTGCGAAAGACGACGACGAAATCGGCACGATCCAGACTTGCTGCCGGGCGGCGGAAGCGGGGCAAGCGTGGGCGCGGGCGAACGTGAAGCCAGGCATGACCGAACTCGATGTCTATTCGAGCATCTTCAAAGTCTGCACTGAATACGCTCAGCAACCGGTGATCGTGTACGGGGATTTCGCAGTCTCGCCGGGTATGGCGAAACGTGGCGGCATGGCAACGAATCGGGAGATCCAGCCCGGCGAAATGCTCATCCTCGATTACTCGGTCATCCTCTTCGGCTACCGCTGCGATTTCACGAACACTCTCGTTGTCGGTGCCACACCGAAGCCCGAACAGCAACGCCTGTTCGATTTGTGCGTCGGTGCGATGGCAGCGGGCGAACGCCATCTGCGTGCGGGCGTCCACGGGCGGGAGATTTACAATGCCGTGCGCGATGTATTCAAGGATGCGGGTGTCGCGGACTCATTTCCGCATCACGCCGGGCACGGCATCGGCCTCAGTCACCTCGAACCGCCATTCCTGGTTAAACAGTCGCTCGAAACACTTGTCACCGGCGATGTCGTCAC
>Ga0105048_10016833_pt1 | contig 11293 bp, 13 predicted proteins | sample MAT05_FD_78382 | JGI IMG/M metagenome (GOLD analysis project Ga0105048, IMG submission 78382) | Freshwater microbial communities from Lake Fryxell liftoff mats and glacier meltwater in Antarctica - MAT-05 | ecosystem: Environmental > Aquatic > Freshwater > Ice > Liftoff microbial mat | place...
AGATCGGCGGTCGGCGCAACCTGGCTAAGGACCACCCCCGAGCCGCCCTCGAGCAGCGGCTCCATCCGCAGCCGTGCCGCGTCGATCGCGCGATAGTCGGCCGGATTGGCGATGACCGCGACCACCGGTCGCTCGACATTGCGGTCGATACTCGCCCCGATCCCGCCGAAGCCGACGCCGACGATCACCGGGAACAATGGCCCGAGCAGGAAGAACAGGAATGCCTTGCTCATCACCGTCGCAACGAAATCGCGGCGGGCAATGACGTAGGCGGAGCGGATCAGCCGTGGCAATTTCATGCGGCTTGTCCGATCTCGGTGGCCATTTCGCGCGCCGCAGCCTCGCCGGCAATGGCGACGAACGCATCGTGCAGGCCGGGGCGCTCGATGCTCAGCGTCTCGATCCCGGCGCCGCCGTCGATCAGCGCTTTCAGCAACGGTTCGGGGCCCGAGGATGGCAGTTCGAAGGTCCAGTCGCCATTGTCGAGGCGGGCTGTCGGTGGCAGCGCTGCCCGCCACGGACCGTCGGTGGCGCGGGTGCGCAACCGGACGATCGGGCGGAGGCGACCGCGCGCTTCATCGACCGCGCCTTCGAACGCGACCTTGGCGCCGGCGATGATCGCGACCCGCTCGCACAAGCGCTCGGCATGGGCGATGACGTGGGTCGAGAAGATGATCGTCGCGCCGCCCGCCGCCTCGCGCCGGATCAGTTCCTCGAGCTTGCCCTGATTGATCGCGTCGAGCCCGGAGAATGGCTCGTCGAGCACGATCAGCTTGGGCTTGTGGACGATCGTGCCGAGCAATTGGACGGTCTGCGCCATGCCCTTGGACAGGTTGCGGATCGGCTTCCTGGCCCAGTTGCCGAGCCCGTGGCCGTCGAGCAATTCGACCGCGCGTCGGCGCCCCTCGCGGATTGGCAAGCCGCGCAACGCGCCCATGAACGCGATCCCCTCGATCGAGGTCATCCCGGGATAGAGTCCGCGTTCCTCGGGCAAATAGCCGACCTGTTCCGCCGCATCCAATGGCCGCTCATGGCCGAGCAGGCGCCGCGTGCCCGAGCTCGGGTCGATAATTCCCAGCAGCATCCGGAGGCAAGTGGTCTTGCCCGCGCCATTGGGGCCGAGGATGCCGTAGATCGATCCGGTCGGGACGGCGAGGCTGACCCCGTCGACCGCGCGGGTATCGCCGAAATCCTTGACGAGATCATGCGCCTCAACGGCGTTGCTGGTGGCCATTTGTCCTGTGCTAAGGGATGGTGGTTAAATGGCAATGACCATCGAGCAGGAAATCCGCAACCAATCGGCCGCGCTGGGCTTCGTGTCCTGCGGCTTCGCGCGCGCCGATGCGGCGCCCGACGCGGGCGATGGCTTGCGCGCGTGGCTGGCCGAGGGACGGCATGGCGAGATGCGCTGGATGGAGGATCGGGCGGAGCAGCGCGCCAGCCCCAACAAGCTGTGGCCGGCGGCCAAATCGGTGATCGCGCTGGCGATGAGCTATGCCCCCGCGAGCGATCCGCTGGCGCTGGCCGACCACGGCGAGCTGGGGCGAATTTCGGTTTATGCGCAAGGCGGCGACTATCACAAGACCGTCAAGAAGGCGCTCAAGGCGCTCGGGCGATGGCTGGCCGCAACCCACGGCGGCGAATTGAAGGTGTTCGTCGATACCGCGCCGGTGATGGAAAAACCGCTCGCCGCCGCGGCCGGGCTCGGCTGGCAGGGCAAGCATACCAATTTATTGAGCCGCGAGCATGGCAATTGGCTGTTCCTAGGGATCGTCATGACCAGCCTCGAGCTCGCCCCCGACGCCCCTGCCAGCGAGCATTGCGGCAGCTGTACGCGCTGTATCGACGCCTGTCCGACCGGGGCGATCACCGGGCCGGGGCGAATCGATGCCCGGGCCTGCATCTCCTACCTCACGATCGAACATGCCGGGCCGATCCCCGAGCAATATCGCGCCGCGATCGGCAACCGCATCTACGGCTGCGACGATTGCCTGGCGGTGTGCCCGTGGAACCGGTTCGCCGATGCGGCCGGGGCCAATCGCGCCTTTCTGCCGCGCGCCGAACTGGCCGCGCCGCGGCTGGCGGACTTGCTCGGCCTCGACGATGCGGCGTTTCGCGAGACCTTTTCCGGCTCGCCGATCAAGCGCATCGGGCGCAATCGGATGATCCGCAACTGCCTGATCGCGGCGGGCAATAGCCGCGAGGTCGAATTGAAAGCCGCGGTCGAACCGCATCTCGTCGATCCCGATCCGGTCGTGGTCGATGCCGCGCGCTGGGCGATGGATCGGCTCGGCTAGCGCCCCATCAGCGCAAGGCAGCTCGCCACGTCGATGTCGGTCCCCGACGGCCGCCGCGCGTCGGCATAGGTCACGCGCGCCGAGCCCGACCCGCTTTCGGGCGGGTAGAGAAAGACGTCGAGCACGCAGCCGTCGCCGGCCCATTGCAGCTTGGTGCCGGGGCCTTCCTGTACCTGGAACGCAGGCTGGCCGAACCGCCGTCCAAGGTCGTGGACATCCATTCCGACCAACGAGCCCGAGGGGCGGACGGCCGGCTGGACCACCGCCGCAGGCTTGGGCGCCGGGGTACTGGCGCAGGCCGCGACGAGCAAGGCGAGCGAGGAGGCGAGGAAACGGCGCATCGAGCATCTTTGTCATTGCCAGCGAAGCGAAGCAATCCATCTCCGGCGGGTAGATTGCCGCGCTTCGCTCGCAATGACGTTCTTGTGCTTGAATGAGGGCGAGGCTAACCGCCGCCCACTTTCCTCCTTCCCCGACAGGATTCTTCATGACCGCACCCCGCCTCGATGTGCTGGCGATCGGCAATGCCATCGTCGACGTGATCGCCGATGCCGACGACTCTTTCCTCAGCCAGCAGTCGCTGACCAAGGGGTCGATGCGGCTGATCGACGAACAAGAAGCGGTGCGATTGTACGGGGTGATGCGGCCGGGGCGCGAAATCAGCGGCGGATCGGCTGGCAATACGGCGGCAGGGCTTGCCTCGTTCGGATTGAAGGCGGGCTTCATCGGCCAGGTGGCAAGCGACGAACTGGGCGACATTTATCGCCACGACGTCGAGAGCCTCGGGGTCGATTTCCTCGTTCCGCCGCGCGACGATGTCGGCGCCACCGCGCGCTGCCTGATCCTGGTCACCCCTGATGCGCAGCGGACGATGAATACCTTTCTCGGCGCGGCGCAGCGGCTCGAGGAGCGCGACATCGACCCGGCCGAGGTGGCCGATGCCGCAATCCTCTATCTCGAAGGCTATTTGTGGGATCCGGCCGAGCCGCGCGCGGCGATGGAAGCGGCGATCGCGGCGGCGCGCGATGCCGGTCGCAAGGTCGCGTTCACTTTGTCCGACACTTTCTGCGTCGACCGTCACCGCGACGGCTTCTGGGCGCTGATCGATGCCGGCAAGATCGACATCTTGTTCGCCAATGAAGCCGAGCTTGCGGCGATGACCGGGAGCGATGATTTCGAGGCCGCTCTGGCCAAGCTGGCGCCCAAGGTCGCGACCCTGGTCGTCACCCGAAGCGAGCGTGGCGCGGTCGCCGTGCGCGGCGATCAACGCGCGTCGGTCCCGGCCGAGCCGATCGAGCGATTGGTCGACACCACCGGCGCGGGCGATTTGTTCGCCGCCGGCTTCCTCGCCGGCGAAGCGCGCGGGCTCGGGCTCGAGGCGTCGTTGAAGCTCGGCGCGATCGCCGCCGCCGAAGTCATCCAGCATTATGGCGCGCGGCCGGAACGGGATCTGAAAGCGCTGGCTGGCGAATTGCTGGCATAGAAAAAGGGCGGCCCGTTTCCGAACCGCCCCGTTTCATTCGCTCAGACGCACTCAGTCCTTGGGAACGTCGATACCCGGAATGTGCGGCGGGATGGCATCGAGTTCGGCTTCGTGGACTTCGACATGGCCCAAACCGAGATGGCTCTTCCGGCGGCTGTAGCCGAAGTAGATCAGCAGGCCGATCGCCGACCACGCTGGCAGCACCAGCATCGCCGTAACTGGCAGGTTGAAGAACAGGAACAGGGTGCCGAGGATCGTCAGCGGGCCGATAATCATCAGTGCCGGAACCTTGAACGCGCGCTTGCGACCCGGATCGCGCTTGCGCAGGATCATCACCGCGATCGCCACCATCATGAACGCGTAGAGCGTCCCGGCATTGGCGATGTCGGCAAGCTTCCCGACCGGCAGGAAGGCCGCCGCGACCGCGACGATCACGCCGGTGATCGCCGTCACGATATACGGCGTTTTCCACTTCGGATGGACCTCGCTCAACTTCTCCGGAAGCAGGCCGTCGCGGGCCATGACGAAGAAGATGCGGGTCTGGCCGAACAGCAGGATCAGGATGACCGACGGCAGCGCCAGGATCGCGGCATAGCCGAGCATGTTGCCGATGGTGCCGAAGCCGATCTGGCGCAGGACATGCGCCAATGCCTCGTTCGAGCAGACGAGCTTAGCGGCATGCTCGGTCATCGCGCACTGGCGGGCGAGTTCTTCCGATCCGGCGGGGAACGGAATGCCGTTCGGCCCCATGATCGGCTGGCCACCGATGGTGCCGACCGCGCCAGCCGCGACCAGGATGTAGAAGACGGTGCAAAACAGCAAACTGCCGATCAGCCCGATCGGCACGTTGCGCTGCGGATTCTTGGTTTCTTCCGCCGCGGTCGAAACCGCGTCGAAGCCGACGTAGGCGAAAAAGATCGTCGCCGCCGCGCCGACCGCGCCGACTCCGGTGCCGAACCCGCCGAACACCCCGGCGGGGAGGAACGGGTTGAAGTTGGCGCTGTCGATCATGGGCAGGGTCAAGGCGATGAACGCGGTCAGCGCGACGACCTTGATCGCCACCAGGATGCTGTTGACCTTGGCGCTCTCGCTGGTGCCGATCATCAGCAGCCAAGTGACCAACAAGGCGATGATCAGCGCCGGCAGGTTGATCAATCCGCCCGGCGCCCCGCCGAGCGCGAGCGGTCCGGCGGTAAGATAAGCGGGAAGGGCTATCCCGAACGTATCGTTGAGGATCGTCCCGGTAAAATAGCCCGACCAGCCGACCGACACGGCGGAGGCGGCGATGGCATATTCGAGGACCAGCGCCCAACCCACCGTCCACGCCAGGAACTCGCCCATCGTCGCGTAACTATAAGTGTAGGCGGACCCCGCTACGGGGATCATCGCGGCGATTTCGGCATAGCAAAGCGCGGCGACGATGCAGACCGCGCCAGCAATGACGAACGCCAGTATCAGGCCCGGACCGGCCTTTTGGGCGCCGGCCGCGGTCAGCACGAAAATCCCCGTGCCGATGATGCAGCCGATGCCGAACAGCATCAGCTGGAACGCGCCGAGCGATCGGTGCAACGACTTGCGTTCGGCGGTCGCCAATATGGCGTCGAGCGGTTTGACGCGGTCGAATAACATGGAGTTCCCCTTGGCAGGCGGCTCCCGCTTCATGCGCGGGCGCTCATTTTTGACTGGTGGAACCGGAGCCTAGCGGCTCAATCGACGAGGGCAATCCCCTACCTTCGCAAGCATCGGCCGCTTACTTCGCAAGCATCGGCCCCAACGGCTGCCCGCCGAACACGTGAACATGAAGGTGGGGGACTTCCTGGCCCGAGCGCTTGCCGGTGTTGGACAATATTCGATAGCCCTGCTGGTCCGCCCCGACCGCCGCCGCGACCTGGCCGATGGTCCGCGTGAAATCGGCGATCTCGGCATCGGACGCCGAAGCCGAAAAATCGTCCCAACAGACATAGTGGCCCTTGGGGATCACCAGCACATGGATCGGAGCGAGCGGGCTGATGTCGTGGAACGCAAGGCTGTGCTGGCTTTCCATCACCGTCTTGGCGGGCAGCTCGCCCCGAAGGATGCGGGCGAAGATGTTCTGATCGTCATAAGGCTGCTTGGAATCGACCGGCATTGAAGACCTCGCTTGACCGTTTGGCATGGTCCGCTACCACGAAAAACGATGACCGACGACACGCCCGAGAGCCTGATTCCCTATGACGAGATCGTGCAGGAGGCGCTGCGCGATGTGGTCGGGCGCGTGTTGTACGAAGTCGAGCGGTCGGGCGGACACCTGCCCGGCGGCCATCATTTCTACATCACCTTCCAGACCCGAATGCCCGGGGTCACCATCCCCAAGCATCTCGCCGACCGCTTCCCCGACGAAATGACGATCGTCATCCAGCACCGCTTCTGGGATTTGAAGGTCGAAGACGACTTCTTCACCGTCGGCCTGTCGTTCGGCGGCATCCCCTCGACCTTGGTGGTGCCGTTCGCGGCGGTCACCGATTTCGTCGATCCGGCGGTCGACTTCAGCTTGAAGTTCCAGGCCAATGGCGCACCGCCGGAGCATGAGGACCATGACCAGCCCGAGAATGACAGTCCGGTGATCGAACCAGTCGACGACGGCTCCAACGTCGTCAACGTCGATTTCACGAAGAAGAAGTGACACGCGCAGCCATGCCGGGGGCATGGCGAGCATGGCACTCGACCTGGCGGAGCAATCAATGACACCTACTCGCACCGAAACCGACAGCTTCGGACCGCTCGAGGTTCCGGGCGACAGCTATTGGGGGGCGCAGACCGAGCGCTCGATCGGCAATTTCCCGTTTGGGACGAGCGAACGCATGCCGGTCGAGATCGTCCACGCTCTGGGCTTGGTGAAACAGGCTGCGGCGCGGGTCAATGCCCGGATCGGGGGGCTCGACCCGCAGCTCGCCGAGGCGATCCAGCAGGCCGCAGCCGAGGTTGCGCGCGGTGATCTCGACGGGCAATTCCCGCTCGTCATCTGGCAGACCGGATCGGGCACCCAGTCGAACATGAATGCCAATGAAGTGATCGCCGGTCGCGCCAACGAAACGCTCGCCAGCAAGCGCGGCGGCAAGACCCCGGTTCATCCCAACGATCATGTCAATCAGGGCCAGTCGTCGAACGACAGCTTCCCCACCGCGATGCACATCGCCGCCGGGATCGCGGTCAGCCGCAAGCTGGTGCCGGCGCTGACCCTGATCCACGCCCGGCTCGACGATCTCGCCACCCGCTGGGACCATATCGTCAAGATCGGCCGCACCCATTTGCAGGACGCGACTCCGTTGACCCTGGGCCAGGAATTCTCGGGCTATGCGGCGCAGATCGCCGACAATATCGCGCGGGTCGAGGGCGTGTTGCCGCGGGTGATGCGGCTGGCGCAGGGCGGCACCGCGGTCGGCACCGGCCTCAACGCGCCCAAGGGGTTCGGCGAGGCATTCGCCAAGGAAGTCGCCAACCTCACCCAGCTGCCGTTCACTTCGGCCCCCAACAAATTCGCCGAGCTCGCTGCGCATGACACGATGGTCGAGCTGTCGGGCGTGCTCAACATTCTCGCGGTGTCGCTGACCAAGATCGCTAACGACATCCGCTTATTGGGCTCGGGCCCGCGCTGCGGCCTTGGCGAATTGAAGCTGCCCGAGAATGAGCCGGGCAGTTCGATCATGCCGGGCAAGGTCAATCCGACCCAGTGCGAGATGCTGACGATGGTCGCCGCCCAGGTGATGGGCAATCATGTCGCGGTGACGGTCGGGGGCATGCAGGGTCATCTCGAGCTCAACGTGTTCAAGCCCTTGATCGCGGCCAATGTCATCCGCTCGATCAACCTGCTCGCCATCGGCATGGAGAGCTTCACCCAGCGTGCGCTCGACGGGCTCGAGGCCGACGAGGCGCGGATTTCGGCGCTGCTGAACCAGTCGCTGATGCTGGTCACTGCGCTGGCGCCGGAAATCGGCTATGACAATGCCGCGACCATCGCCAAGCATGCCCATAAGCAGGGCATGACGCTGAAACAGGCCGGGCTCGATCTCGGCCTCGTCGATGAGGAGACGTTCGATCGTGTCGTCAAACCCGAAGCCATGCTTGGCCGATAGCCGCCGCCCTTTCCGCTTGGCCGTGCTGGCCGCAATTATCATCCTCGCCGGCTGCGGTCGCCGCGAGGCCCCCCCGCCGCCCCAGCCGCTACCGACTCGCCCGGTCCCGCCGAGCGTCGGGAGGCCGTTGCCGACCACCAGCTATGTGGCGACTGCGGCGTCGATCGACCTGTTCGACATTCGCGCCGGGGAACTGGCCATTGAGCGCGCCCGCGACGGCCGCCTTCGCAATTTTGCCGCGCAACTGATCGAGGATCACCGCGGCACTGCGACGCAATTATCCTATGCCGGACGCCGCTTGAACCTGCTTCCGTCCGCCGAAATGGCGCCGCCGCACCAGGCGATGATCGATGCCTTGGCCAGCGCCGGCGATTTCGACGCGACCTTCCGTCGGCAGCAGATCGATGTCCACCAATCGTCGCAGCGCATGCACGCCGCTTATGCCGCGCGCGGCGACAGCCCGACGTTGCGCCCGGTCGCCGCCAATGCGGCGGCGGTCGAGGCACGGCATCTCAATATGCTGGGAATTCGATGAGTCGGATCGCTGTGTTTGGGATGCTCGCGCTTGCCGGTTGCGCGACCCCGCAGCGGGATATCACCCCCGCGTTGCAGGGTTCATGGGGTGGGCGGCACATTGGGCTTATGGTCGGCACCCTCGACACGGACGTCGAGTTCGATTGCGCAGAAGGGACGATTTACGGTCCGTACCTGGTCAACAATGATGGCCGCTTCTCTTGGGAGGGCACGTTCAAACGCGGAACTGGCGGGCCTGTGCGCGTCGGCCAAGGACCGCCCGAACGCGCCGCAAAATATAAAGGAGTGTTCCGGGGCGGGGATATGACTTTAGCAGTTAAGCTCGACGACGATACAACCATTGGTCCATTCACGCTTGAGCGGTTCAAGGAGCCGCAGATCTTCCGCTGCCTCTGAACGGCTAAAGCCGGAAGTTCAGCCGGGCGCCAATGTTGTCGATGCCGGGGTTCTGCCGGCCGAACAGGGTGGCGTGGCTCAAATGGACCCAGCTCGCCTCGATCGTCATCCGCTCGCTGATCCGCGCGCCGATGCCGACTTCGGGCGCGAACAGCACGCGGCTGCCAAATTCGATCTTGTCGTTGAACGGATTGTCGGTGTTGCGCGCCGATCCGGTGTGGACCGCGATACCCAGGCCCGGGCGAACGTAGATCCGGTCGCCGAATTTCCACGACAGGCCGGCGGCGGCGTAGCTGGTGTCGCCCTGGCTGTTGATCGCGGCGAACGCATAGGGTTCAAGCCCGGTGCCGGCGATGATCGGGCCGACGCGATAGCCCAATTGCAGATCGACCCCGCCCTCGGGCGAGCCACCGAGCGTCAACGGCGTATCGACTCCGTGGACGTAGAGACCGCCGAACAATTCGCCGGCCTGGGCCGGGGTGGCAACGGCGGCGGCGGCGATCGCCAGGCCGGTCAGGATCGGGTATTTCACGGGGTTGCTCCTCTCGGCGTTTCCAATCTGATGCCGGAAAAGCATCGCCTTGCCAACAGCTTAGCGATCAGGCGCCGGACTGCCACACGCGGATCGCGTCGGTCGGGAGCAGCAGCATCCACACGTTGAGCGTCAAATTGTCACGGATGATCGCCAGCGTCAGCAATTCGAAGCCAATCGCCAGCGCGACGCTGGTCCATAGCGGCAGCCGCCGCGCGGCAAGGAAGCCAAGCCCCATCATCGCGATGTCGGACATCGAATTGAGGATCGTGTCGCCGCTATAGCCGAGCGCCATCGTCGCCTCGCGATAGCGGTCGATGATGAGCGGGGTATTTTCCATGATCTCCCACGCCGCCTCGACCACCAGCGACAGCAGGAAGCGGCGTTCGACCGGCTGGCGCCGCGCAAACCGCCACAGCAAAGCATAAAAGATCAGGCCGTGGATGAAGTGGCTCGGGCTGTACCAGTCGACCAGCATCTGGCTCTGTTCGGGTCCAACCTGGCCCCACAGATCGACCGTGCCGCAGGTGCAGATCGGCGGCCGCCCCATCGCCCACAGGATGATCGCCACGACGACCAACAACAGGATCGCGGCGAGCGCGGCGGTTTTGGACCGGGTCATCCGACCGGCATAGCAAAGCGGCGGCGCTTGCAAAGCCCGCAGCTTCGGGCAATCACCCGGCCATGCTTCGCGTATTCGGCCCCGATTGCTCCGCCGCCCCGATCGACGCGGGGTCGACCACGGCGTTGCCCGAGGGGGCGATCTGGATCGACCTGCTCGAGCCGACCAAGGAAGAAGAAGCGCTGGCCGAGAAACTGGTCGGCACCAACATCCCGACCCGCGCGGAACTGGCCGAGATCGAGCCGTCGAGCCGACTCTACCAGCGAACCGGCGCGGCGTTCCTGACCATGTCGGTGCTGTTCGGGATCAACGAGGGCCATCCCGACAGCGACCCGATCGGCTTCATCCTGACCGACAAATATCTGGTCTCGATCCGCTATGTCGATCCCAAGCCATTCGTCGTGTTCGCCGAATATGCCTATGCCGAGCCGGACATGGCGAGCGACCCCAACACGTTGTTCATCCGCCTGCTCGACACGATCGTCGACCGGCTGGCCGACGAATTCGAGGTCGCGGGCAAGGACATCGAATCGATCTCGCACCAGATTTTCCGGCGCCATACGCACCGTGGCCGCTCGCCCGAGCTTCGGCTCGAGGCGCTGCTGATGCGGATCGGCAAGGCCCAGCAATTGCTCGCCCGGCTGCGCGAGACCTCGGTCAGCTCGAACCGCCTGCTGACCTTCCTTGCAACCACCGATGCGATGGAATCCGACCTTGCCAACCGCCGCCACATCAAGAGCCTGGTGGCCGATGCCCAGGCGCTCAACGACCACAGCAATTTCCTCGGCGACAATCTGATCTTCCTGCTCGACGCCAGCCTCGGGCTGATCAGCCTCGAGCAGAATGACGTGATGAAGATCTTCTCGGTGTTCGCGGTGGTGTTCATGCCGCCGACCCTGATCGCCGGCATTTACGGGATGAATTTCGAGCATATGCCCGAATTGAAATGGCTGTTCGGCTATCCGTTCGCGGTCAGGCTGATCCTCGCCAGCGCGGTGCTTCCGTATCTCTACGCGCGGCGCAAAGGCTGGCTTTAAGGCCCCGGCATAAAGAACCCGCTTAAAGCCCCTGACGTCACCAAAGCCCCTAAAGTCACTGACTCAGGCGCCAAACGGGGGTGCGGACCGGGGGGTCGTTACCTTCGTCACTTTTGGCGGGGAGGGCGCGAGCGATGACCGGCGGCGAGGCGCGTAGCCAAGTGGATCGACGGTCTGAAAGAGCCAAAGCAAACGACTCGCCGGAGGAGGACGCTGGCAGGCGAAATCCTACATTGGAAGCTTTTTCGTGAAGCGGTGGATAACGGCGGGCGGCTTGCGA
>Ga0105048_10016834_pt1 | contig 11292 bp, 12 predicted proteins | sample MAT05_FD_78382 | JGI IMG/M metagenome (GOLD analysis project Ga0105048, IMG submission 78382) | Freshwater microbial communities from Lake Fryxell liftoff mats and glacier meltwater in Antarctica - MAT-05 | ecosystem: Environmental > Aquatic > Freshwater > Ice > Liftoff microbial mat | place...
CTACAGCCGGGGGTCGAGATCAGCGAGGACGAAAGACCCCGCGCCTTCGAGCTCTATTCCGCCTTCGACATCGACGGCGGAATAGCGGACATCCAGGCCACGATCGACCATATCCGCCGCGACCCAGGATGCAGCGGCAAGGTCGCAGCGGTCGGGTTCTGCCTCGGCGGGAAACTGGCCTACCTATCCGGATGCCGCACCGATATCGACGCCAGCATCGGCTATTACGGGGTCGGCATAGAGGAGCGCCTGGACGAGGCGAAAGGCCTCGAGCGACCGCTGATGCTGCATATCGCCGAGGAGGACGGCTTTGTGCCCAAGCCGGCCCAGGACGCGATCAGGACCCGCCTGGCCGACAATCCCCTCGTGGTCCTGTACAGCTATCCGGACCGCGAGCACGCCTTTGCACGTCCCAGAGGCCCGCACTATCACGAGGCCGACGCCATGGTCGCAGGCCAACGGTCGCTAGACTTCCTCAGAGCTCATATAGGCAACGCCTAGGTATTCATGGACTGGAAGAACTCGCCGTTGTTCTTGGTCTGGCGCAGCTTGTCTAAAAGGAACTCGATGGCGTCTTGGGCGCCCATAGGATTGAGGATGCGGCGCAGGACGTATGTCTTTTGCAGGACATCCTTGGGCGTAATGAGCTCTTCCTTGCGGGTGCCGGACTTGAGGATGTCGATCGCCGGGAACACGCGCTTGTCGGCCACTTTCCGGTCCAAGATGATTTCCGAGTTACCCGTGCCCTTGAACTCTTCGAAGATCACCTCGTCCATCCGCGAGCCGGTGTCGATCAGGGCGGTGGCGATGATGGTCAGGGAGCCGCCCTCCTCGATGTTGCGCGCCGCGCCGAAGAAGCGTTTGGGGCGCTGCAGGGCGTTGGCGTCGACGCCGCCGGTCAGAACCTTGCCCGACGAAGGCACGACAGTGTTGTAGGCGCGGCCGAGCCGGGTGACGGAGTCCAGCAGGATGACGACGTCCCGTTTGTGCTCAACCAGGCGCTTGGCCTTCTCGATGACCATTTCGGCCACCTGGACGTGCCGCGTCGCCGGCTCGTCAAAGGTCGAGGAGATCACCTCGCCCTTAACGGTGCGCTGCATGTCGGTGACTTCTTCGGGCCGCTCGTCGATGAGCAGCACGATCAGATAGGCCTCCGGGTGGTTGGCCGAGAGCGACTTGGCGATGTTCTGCAGCATCACCGTCTTGCCCACCCGCGGCGGGGCGACGATCAGGCAGCGCTGCCCTTTGCCCAGGGGAGCGACGATATCGATGATCCGCCCCGAACGATCCTTCAGGGTCGGGTCCTCGATCTCCATGGTCAGCCGCTCTTCGGGATAGAGCGGGGTCAGGTTGTCGAAGTGGACCTTGTGGCGGACATTTTCGGGGTTCTCGAAATTGATCGTGGCGACCGCGACCAGAGCAAAATAGCGCTCCCCCTCACGCGGCGCGCGAATGGCGCCCTCGACGCTGTCGCCGGTGCGCAGGCCGAAGCGCCGGATCTGGGACGGCGAGACATAGATGTCGTCCGGGCCGGGCAGATAGTTGGCTTCCGGCGAGCGCAGAAAGCCAAAGCCGTCCTGAAGCACCTCCATGGTGCCGCCCCCGGAGATCTCGACGCCCTCCTCGGCCAGGGCTTTGAGGATGCCGAACATCATGTCCTGCTTACGCATCGAGTTGGCGTTCTCGAGCTCCACCGTCTCGGCGAAGGCCAGCAGGTCCGTGGGGGATTTCTCCTTCAATTCCTGAAGGGACATGCGAGTGAGACCCAGGGCGGCGATGGGAGAGGGCCCGTCGTCGTCGCCTAGATCCAGCCCCTCGCCCTCAGTGGCCATCTGGGCGGTGGTGTCGGGGTGGGGATCGGAGGACAGGGCCTGATGGGGGACCTCGGCCTCGACCGGGATGTCGGATTCGTCTTGCATGGATGAACTCTGTCTCGCCGCGCCGCCGGACACGGCGGGTCGGGGCCCGCGACCGGGCCTATTGAACTTGGCGCGCCCGATCTTGCGGACCTGAGCGCGGATGGGGAGGTCGGACTACAACTGCGCGTGGCCGATTGGCTGGCGCGGAGTCCGAAGGAGGCGGGAAGCGCGGGCCGGACCGCGCCTGGACCTCACCGGAACCACAAGGGCAAGCCCAGGTCAAGCGCCGCCGCCAGCTGGAGCCCGGCGCGATCTTAAAAATGGAACTCGGTGGTGACCGCCAGGATCATTACGATCGCGGCGATGAAGGGCAGTTCGTTGGTCGCGCGCCAGAACCGTTCGGACCGGTTGTTGGCCCCCCGGGCGAACCGGCGGCGGGCCCGGCCGAGGAAATAGTGCCACCCGATGAGGAACACCACGCCGCCCAGCTTGACGATCATCCACGGCAGCAAAAGGAAGGCTACGGCGCCGCCCGAGTCGCCGCCTCCCCGTACCCAGATCAGCGCCAGGCCGAGCCCAAGAGCCAGCAGCATGGCCGGGGTCATGATGATGCGGAAAAGCTTCCGCTCCATGACCTGAAAGGTAAGATCCTGCGGCGATCCGGCTTGGGCCTTGGCGTGATAGGCGAACAATCGCGGCAGATAGAGCAGCCCCGCCATCCAGGCGACCACGGCGATGATGTGAAGGCCGCGGATCAGGTCGTAGTTCATGGGCGGGGTCCCTCAACACCCCTCGCCCCTGTCTTCGGGGGAGAGGGATTCGGGGTGGCGGAGCGCGGACACTGACCCCAGGCCGCGGCACAGCGCCAAGAACCGCCAGGGCAGACGCCCGGCTCCCCCGCAAGGGCCGCGTCAACCAAATCCGCCAGCCCCGCGATGAACGTTCCGTCCAGACCCAGGGCGGGCGCTCGAATATAGACCGGACAGCCGAGCTGCTCAGCCAGTTCGCGGTACTCCACGTCCAGTTCAACCAGGGTCTCAATATGCTCGGAGACAAAGGCGATCGGAGTCACCACCACGCCCAAACCGTCCCTGGCCGCGGCCGTGATTGCTTCCGGAGTGGTCGGCCCCAGCCATTTCATCGGGCCCACGCGGCTCTGGTAACAAACCTGCCAATCCCAGCCCTGACCGAGCCGAGCCGCGACGGCGGCGGCTGTGGCCTCGATCTGGGCTTGGTAGGGGTCGCCGGCCGCGATGACCTTTTCCGGCAGGCCGTGGGCAGAAAACAGCAGCCGCACCGGCAGGGGCGATCCGGCCGCTGCGTATGCCGCCTGGATACGGTCGGCGTGCGCCGCGACGAGCGCCTCATTGTCGGGATAACAGCAGACCGCCCGCGGCGCCGGGCTTGACGGATAGGCCTTGGCCCAGGCCTTCAGGGAGGAGCCCGTGGTGGTGGACGAGAACTGCGGATAGAGGGGCAGAAGGACCAGATCGTCCGGCGCGAAGGCGGCCACAGACCGCGCCGTCTCCCCGGAGAGCGGATTCCAATAACGCATGGCGATGAACACGCGGGTCTCATAGTCCCCGCGCTTGGTCAGCGCCGCTTCCAGCGCCTCGGCCTGGAGCCGGGTCTCGCGGAGCAGGGGGGAGCCGCCGCCCATGCGCGCATAATTGGCGCGGGCGGACTTGGCCCGCAGGCCGCTGATGAGGGCGGCCAGGGGATAGCGGACCGCCGCCGGCGCGCCAATGATCGCAGGATCCCGGAACAGGTTGAACAGGAATGGCCGGACCGCCGCTTGGTCGTCCGGACCGCCGAGGTTGAACAGGACAACGGCGAGGCGGGGTCTGGCGCCTGCCATCTCAGCCGCCCTTGAGGCGCGCCAGCACCCGCTCGACATGGGCGATGGGGGTGTCGGGCAAGATGCCGTGGCCGAGGTTGAATATGTAGGGGCCTGCTCCCCATTGCTCGACGAGCTGATCGACGCGGCGCTCCAGTGCCGGGCCGCCAGCGCGCAGAAGCAGCGGGTCCAGTGAGCCCTGGATCGGCTTGAGCGCCTGGATTCGACGGCCTTGCTCGGCGGAGACCTGGACATCTAAGGCCACTGCGTCGACCGCGGCCCCGGCCGCATAGACGTCGAGCAGGGACCCCGCCCCCCGCGCAAAGCCGATCACCGGCGCCGTGACCCCCAGCGCCCTCAGCCGGGCGACGATGCGATTGTGAGGTTGCACGACCAGGCGATCGAACAGGGGTTCAGGAAGGAGTTCGGCCCAGGACTCGAACAGTTTCAGCACCTGGGCGCCGGCCTGGGCCTGCATAGCCAGATAGCGCGCCGTCGATTCCACCAAAATCTCGATTAGGCCGTCGACCCTGGCCGGATCGGCATAGGCCAAGCTGCGCGCGGCCACGCGGTCGCTGGAGCGCCCCTCGATCATATAGGTCGCCACGGTCCAGGGGGCCCCGGCGAAGCCTATCAGCGCCCGCTCAGGCTCCAGCGCCGCCCGCACCCGCCTCAGTGTCTCGCCGATATTGGCCAGGCGCTCGGTCGAGCCGTCGATCTCCCCGGCCAGGGCCTCGTTGGAGGGCAGGTCGCCCAAGCGGGGGCCCTCGCCGGCCTCGAACCAGACCTTCTGGCCCAGGGCTCCGGGTAAAAGGAGGATATCAGCGAAGACGATGGCCGCGTCGAAGGGCAGCCGCCGCATTGGCTGGAGCGTGGCTTCCGCCGCCCTTTCAGGATCAAGGCAGAAGGCGATGAAATCCGGGGCCTGCTGACGCAAGGCGCGGTATTCCGGCAGATAGCGTCCCGCCTGCCGCATGAACCATACGGGAGGCGTCGGCAGAGTCTGGCCGGCAAGCACCCTGAGCAGGGCGGGGGTCTGGGAAAGGTCGGACGGAGACTGGATCATGCGGCCCCCCTTAAATCTGGTCCGCGCCCCAGGCTCAAGCCACCCTGTTCGAAGGCCGTCTTTCTTCCTTAATCTTAGATTTGAAATAGGGAGGTAAGATTTGGTTAACCCTGTGGATGCTGTGGACGCCGGATCTGGCGCGCCGCAACGACAGGGTTATCCACCAAGACTCCACGAGTCCGGCGCCGGGCTTGGCCGCCTGTGGATTGCGGGGATGGCTGGCCGGGGCCTTGAGATCGGAGCCGATTTTCAAGGACCCTCCTGGGGACTACGGACCGGATGGATTCTTCGTCCAAGCACCCAAGGCTACCCGCCTGGGCGCCGCCCACAGCTATCCGTGCGGGGGGAGGAAACGGCGAAAACTGACCGGTTCGTCCCCTGCGCCCTTGGCAAAGGCGTCGGGAGCGGGTTTTCTCCCCTCCCGTCCCCAGGGCGAACCCCTACTGGTTAACGAATCGTTAACCGGGCTTTCCACAGACGCCTTCGGCGATGACCACAGCTCCGCGCTTCTCGACCTACTTTCACGCCCATCTGGTGTCCGATTCCACCGGCGAGACGCTTAACGCCATGGCCAAGGCGGTTTGCGCGCGGTTCGACGACGTGCTGCCGATCGAGCACATCTACGCATTGATCCGTTCGCGCCGGCAACTGGAACGGGTCTTGCGAGAGGTGGCGGGCGCCCCTGGCGTGGTGATCCACACCATCGTCGACAAGGAACTGCGGGAGGCCCTGGAACAGGGCTGCCGCGACCTGGACATGACCTGCATCGCCGCTCTGGACCCCTTGGTTTCGGCCCTAGCGCGGTATTTGGGCGCATCGCTGTCGACGCGGGTGGGAGCCCAGCACGCCCTGGACGCGGACTATTTCGAGCGGATCGAGGCGCTCAACTTCGCCATGGCCCACGACGACGGACAGGGGACCACCAACCTGGACGGCGGCGACGTGATCCTGGTGGGAGTCAGCCGCACATCAAAGACCCCCACCTGCATCTATCTGGCCCAGCGCGGGGTGCGGGCGGCCAATGTTCCCCTGGTGCCAGGGTCCGAGCCGCCGCCGCAGCTGTTCAGCCTGAAGCGGGCCTTGGTGGTCGGGCTCACGGTCTCGCCGGATCGGCTGATCCAGATCCGGCGCAACCGCCTGCTGTCGATGCACGAGGAACGCGAGAGCGCCTATATCGAGAGCGAGGCCGTGCGCGACGAGATCATCCGCGCCCGCCGTCTTTTCGAGCGCAACCACTGGCCGACCATTGACGTCACCCGCAAGTCCGTCGAGGAGACCGCAGCGGCCGTGATCAATCTTTTGACGGCGGCGCGCGCGGAAAAGGCCGGAGCGGCGGCGGAGCCGGCGGAATGACCACTGTCACCCTGGCCTCCCAGAGCGCCGCGCGGGCCCAGCTGCTCGCCGCCGCCGGCGTGCCCTTCACCACCATGGTCGCTGGTGTGGACGAGGACGCCCTGAAAGCCGGGCTGCTGGCCGAGGGGCTCAGCCCGCGCGACATCGCCGACGCGTTGGCCGAGGCCAAGGCGGTGCGGGTTTCGGCCCGTCGCACCGGACTGGTGATCGGCGCGGATCAGACCCTCGACCTGGACGGGGCGCTCTACGACAAGGCCCGCACCCCGGCCGAGGCGCGCGAACGGCTGCTGGTCCTGCGCGGCAAGACCCACAAGCTGCACTCGGCGGTGGTGGTGGCCCAGGACGGCCAGCCGATTTGGCGTGAGGTCGAGGCGGCTTCCTTGCGCATGCGTCCGTTCACCGACGCCTTCGTCGAGGACTATCTTCGCCGCCAGGCGTCCGTCGTGCTGTCGTCCGTCGGCTGCTACCAGCTCGAAGGCGAGGGGTTGCAGCTGTTCGACCGCATCGAGGGCGACTACTTCACTATCCTGGGCCTGCCGATGCTCGGCCTGCTCGACCTTCTGCGGCGCTATGAGGTGCTGGAGCCATGAGCGGGACCCTGCGCGCCGGCGTCATCGGGTTCCCGATCGCCCATTCCCGCAGCCCCGCGATCCACCGGGCCTGGATCGAGGCCCTGGGCCTGGACGCCGCCTACGACGCCATTGAGACGCCCCCGCAAGCCCTGGCCGACTTTGTCGAGCGTCACCGGGGCGGAGGCGTCCTGAAGGGCGTCAATGTCACCATCCCGCACAAGGAAGCGGCCCTGACTCTGGCCGACATCGCCTCGGACACGGCGCGGCAGGCGGGCGCGGCCAATGTGCTGATCTTCCGTTCCGACGGGGTCGTTGAAGCCCGCAACACCGACGGGGCCGGAATGCTGGAAGCCTTCAGGATCGCCGCGCCCGGCTTTCGCGTGCACAGGGCGCGGGTGCTGGTGCTCGGCGCCGGCGGCGCGGCCCGCGGCGCTGTCGCCGCCCTGGCCCAGGCGGGCGCCGCACAAATCGTGATCGTCAACCGCACCTTCGACAAGGCGCAGGCCTTGGCCGACGCCTTTGCGGGCTACGCCGTGGCCGCGCCCTATGACATCCTCCGGGCGGAGGTGACGGCCGATGCTGTGATCAACGCCACCAGCCAGGGGCTTGGCTCCACTCAAAGCCCCCGCCTGAACTGGCCGGTCGGGGGCCGCGGCCGCGTCGCCATGGACATGGTCTACAAGGACGAGACGACGCCGTTCCTGGCCGACGCCAAGGCCAGGGGATGGGACGCGGTGGAGGGGCTGGAAATGCTGATCGGCCAGGCGGCGCCGTCTTTCGAGGCCTTCTACGGAGCGCCCCCGCCGCCGAACTACCGCGCCCTCGCCCTTGCCGCCGTGAAGCGCGCGCCATGATCCTGCTCGGCCTGACCGGCTCGATCGGCATGGGCAAGAGCACGACGGCGGGCCTGCTGCGGGCCGAAGGCGTTCCCGTCCACGACGCCGATGCGGCGGTTCATGATCTCTACGGGCCCGGCGGTGCGGCGGTGGACGCGGTCGGGGCGGCGTTTCCCGAGGCGCTGGCGGGGGACCGGATCGATCGCGAGCGCCTAGCCGCCCGGGTCGTGGGCGATCCGGCGGCGCTGGCGCGGCTGGAGACCATTGTGCATCCGCTGGTCAGCGCCCACCGCGAGGCCCTGGTCGCCAGGGCCCGGGCCGAAGGCGCCGCGGTTATGGCGTTCGACATCCCGCTGTTGTTCGAAACCGGCGCCGAGACCGGCCTGGACGCAGTTGCGGTGGTCTCAGCCCCCGCGGACGTTCAGCGCCAGCGCGTCCTGGGGCGGCCGGGGATGACGCCGCAAAAGTTCGCCGCAATCCTTGCGCGGCAAACGCCCGACGCCGACAAGCGGGCCCGCGCCGACTTCATCATCGACACCTCCGGGGGCCTGGAGGCGGCCCGCGCCCAGGTGCGCGCGATCCTCCACAAGATCGGCGCGCCGGGCTGGCGGGGGCGACAAGGCGCCGCTTGATCTGAGGCCGCGAAGCAGCGCATTTCTGCTTCATGGCGCGTGAGATCGTTCTGGACACCGAAACCACCGGGCTTGATCCGCGCCAGGGCCATCGCCTGATCGAAATCGGGTGCATCGAGCTGGAGGACATGCTGCCGACCGGGCGGCACTTCCACCGCTATGTCCACCCCGACCGCGACATCGAGCCGGAGGCCGAGAAGGTCCACGGCATCTCGATCCAGTTCCTTACCGATAAGCCGCGGTTCCACGAGAGCCACGTCTGCGAAGAGTTTCTCGACTTCATCGGCGACGCCGTGATTGTCGCCCACAACGCCAAGTTCGACCGCGGGTTCATCGATCATGAACTGGGACTGTGCGGACGCCCTGTCACCCGCGAGGATCGCTGGATTGACACCTTGGGCCTGGCGCAGAAGCGGTTTCCGGGGATGTACAACTCCCTCGACGCCCTGTGCAAACGGTTCAAGATCTCCCTGGAGGGCCGCGAAAAACACGGCGCCCTGATCGATTCGCACCTGCTTGCTGCGGTCTATCTGGAACTGCGCGGGGGCAAGGAACGGGCGCTCGACCTGACGCCGCAGGTTCTCGGCGCCGCGGTCTCAGCCGCCCGCCAGGCCAGCTATGGCGCCCGGCCGCGACCGCTGGCGCCAAGATCGACCGAGGCAGAGCGCAGCGCCCACGCCGAATTTGTCGCCAACTTCTTGAAAGAAAAGGCCGTCTGGCTGGACCACGGCGCGGGCGACTGACGCACGGGCGGAGATCAGGCCGTCTGCACGCCCTCGCCGCCGCCGGCCTTGCGCGCGGCGTAGACCCCGGCGAAATCGATCGGATCGAGCATGAAAGGGGGGAAGCCGCCTTCAGTGATCATGTCGCTCATCACCCGGCGGGCGAAGGGAAACAGGTAGCGCGGGCATTCGATCAGCAGGACCGCCTCCAGGTCAACCTCGGCGACGCCGCTGATCTGGAACAGGCCGCCGTAGACCAACTCGCAATGAAACTGGGTCTCGCCCTCGCGCTGGGCGGTGGCGGCGAGCTTCAGGTCGACCTCGAAATAGCCGTCGGCCCGGCCGCGGGCGTTCATCTCGACGCCAAGGTCGATCTGCGGCTGGGGCTGACCGGCGCGCAGGGATTCGGGCGCGCGCGGGTTCTCGAACGACAGGTCGCGAATGAACTGCGCCAGAATGCGGATGCCCGGGCCCGCGGGCTGGGCGGCGCCGTCTTGCGCAGCGTCGTCGGCGGGCGGAAGGTCGGACGGAGGAAGGTCGGTCATCGATCCACATGCCTGGCGGGCGACGCAAGACAAACGCCAGCCCTTTGATGATATGAAGGCGGGCTGCTAACACGCAGAGCCTAACGGTGCAACGAGGGCGGGCCGGCGACGGCGGCGCCTGACGCCGCGGCCCGAACACCCTATATGAGGGCGGGGCGCCTACAGATTACGGTCGTTTAAAACGTGCAAGCTCTTCAACTGCTGATCTTCGCCGCTCTGGCCGCGGTGGTGCTCTACCAGCTCTATGCGGTGCTCGGCCGCCGCGTCGGCCGCCAGCCCGAGGACGCCGAAGGCGCCGCCGTGCCCCAGACGAAGATCGGCGGCCCACCCCCCCTCGACATCGGCGACGGGGTGTCGCTGACGGGGTTGGCCGCGCTGAAAGACCGCGACCCGGCGTTCGACGTCGCGCATTTCCTGGTCGGCGCCCGCAGCGCCTATGAGATGATCGTGCGCGCCTTCGCCGCCGGGGACCGGGCCGCTTTGGAGGGACTGCTGTCGCCGGCGGTGCTGGCCGGATTCCAAGCCGCCATCGCGGCGCGAGAAGCCGAGGGCCGCACCGAACAGGTCGAGTTCCAGCAGGCGCCGCGGGCGGACCTGGAGGGCGCGGACGTGGACGGGGACCTGGCCCGGATCAAGGTGCGCTTTCTGGCCGAGTTCCGCAGCCGCTCCAAAGGCCCCGAGGGCGAGGCGGTGGACGATCGCCGCACCGCCGAGCTGTGGACCTTCGAGCGCGACCTGGGCAGCGCTGACCCCAACTGGACGCTGGTGCGCGTCGACGCGGCCGAGGCCTGACCGTGCCCCGCCTGCAGGCCGTCATCCTGGCGGCCGTCGCCGCCCTGACCTTGCAGGCCTGCGCGAGCACGGGGGGCGGAAAGGTCGATGAGTTTCCGACGCCGCCGACGCGGATCGACCCGGTTCCGCCAGCCAGCCAGTATCTGAAGTTCGCCGATCTGCCGGGCTGGAATCAGGAGGATCATGCCGCCGGGCTGGACGCCTTCCGCGCCACCTGCGGCGTGTCGCGCGATCCCGCCCTCAAGGACGTGTGCGCCCGCGCCCGCGACCTGGGCAGCCAGGACGGACTGGTGTCGCGGGCGTTTATAGAGGCCAATTTCCGCCCCGTTCCGGTGGGGCAGACCGGATTGCTGACAGCCTATTTCGCCCCCCGGTATGAGGCGCGCACCGCCCGCGACTGGCCGTTCATCGAGCCCGTGCGAGGGCGGCCCTCCGACCTGCTCGTGCTGGACCTGACCCGCATCCCGGGCTCCGCCGGCTCGACCGCCGACAACCCGATCCCGATCGACTTCACCCAGGCGGCGGTCCCGGCGATGGACCCGCTGTCGGCGCCCCGAAAGGTGGTGCTGGACCTGAGCCGATGGAATCCGCCGCCGCGCGGAACACGGATCACCGGCCGGGTCCGCGCGGGCCGGTTCGAGCCCTACGGCGACCGTGGCGCGGTGGTGAAATCCGAACCCCAGACCGTCCTGGCGTGGATGAAGCCGGAGGACCTGTTCTTCCTTCAGATCCAGGGTTCGGGCGTTCTCACCTTCCCGGACGGACGCCAGATGAAGGCCGCCTACGCCATCGGCAACGGCAAGCCCTTCGTAGGCATCGCCACCCAGATGCGCGACCAGGGACTGCTGGCCGACCGCAACACGTCAGGGGACCGCATCCACGGCTGGCTGGCCGCCAACCGTGGGCCCAAGGCCGACGCCATCATGGCCATCAACCCCAGCTATGTGTTCTTCACCCTGCAGCCTTACGACGGCGCGGAGCCGTCGGGCGCCGCCGGCATACCGCTCCCCGCGGGGCGGGCCATTGCGGTGGATTCCAGCCAGCACCGCTACGGCAACTTGTTTTGGATCGACGCCGA
>Ga0105048_10016835_pt1 | contig 11292 bp, 8 predicted proteins | sample MAT05_FD_78382 | JGI IMG/M metagenome (GOLD analysis project Ga0105048, IMG submission 78382) | Freshwater microbial communities from Lake Fryxell liftoff mats and glacier meltwater in Antarctica - MAT-05 | ecosystem: Environmental > Aquatic > Freshwater > Ice > Liftoff microbial mat | place...
CTTCCCAATGTTGTTGTACATTACATCTAAACCCAAACGATGGTAATGGTAAAACGCTTCACGCAAGGGTTTAAAAGCTGGGCTCATCATGTTTTCTACGTACCAATAGCGGTTTCGGGGCGGAATCTCGTTTGGCATCCAACCTTTTACTCCTGTGGGTTGCGCTTGTTGGCATATTTGCTGCGCCAATTGGTAAAAGGCTGTGCCACCTTCCAAAGAATAACTATCATAATCTAAAGCTATGGCCAAGTGAGCATAGAAACCCAAAATGGAAGATAAATTATTGATAAAAGCGGTTGTTGAAAATTCGATGGGTTGGTATTCTACATACCTAAATTCCACATCTTGATCTTGAAAATTGAGCAACAAAGTGCCCGAATTTGTATTGAATATTGGTCTACGCACTTGAACCTGTAAATTCCCTTTTACCGCATCGGGCAAACTAAATGTTTGCACATTGAGTGTTAAGTTAATTTCAATTCTTTCGTCGCGATTAAAATTATCGTTGGTCCACCTTTGGTTATTCATAAACTCTCTGATAGCCGTTTCGAGCGTAACAAATATTCGTTTGTCGCTTTGCTGAACTTGGTTGGTTAATATTTGCACTTTACAATTAAGTTCTTGTGCTTTAAAAAACGTTGACCAAAAACATAAAAAAGTAAAGATTATCAGTTTTTTCATTATCCTAATTATGCAAATAAAGAGTTGTAAATTTCATCAGCTAAGTGAGCAGAAACATCGGTTTTTGACATTGTTTCGAAATGTTTCCAAGTTCCATTTCTATAAAGTAAGCTTATTTGGTTGCTATCGCTACCGAAAACGCTATTTTTTTCAGAATATTGATTCACTACCAATAAATCTGCATTTTTCGCAACTATTTTTTTAGATGCATTTTGTTCTACATCTTTGGTTTCTAGTGCAAAGCCAACCAAAAGTTGATTCGATTTTTTGTTTTCACCCAACCATTTCAAAATATCATCGGTTTCTTGCAGGTTAATTTGAGGAAGTCCGTCTGATTTTTTAATTTTTTCGCTGGTAGTATACACAGGTTTGAAATCGGCAACCGCTGCTGATAGTATCAAAACATCGCAATCGGCATAAACTTTTTCAACTTCTGCTTTCATTTCAGCGGCAGTTTCTACATTAATGCGATGCACGTGGCCAACAGGTGTTTCCAACGATACTGGGCCGGCAATTAAAATTACTTCGGCACCTTGGTTAGCCAATGTTTGTGCAATGGCAAAACCCATTTTACCAGACGATCGATTTCCTATAAATCGAACAGGATCAATGGGTTCAAAAGTAGGACCAGCAGTGATTAATACTTTTTTGTTTTGAAATCTGTGTTTCTCCTGAAGAAATTCATTTAAATATTGGATAATGGCCTCAGGTTCTTCCATTCTGCCTTCGCCCACCAATCCACTGGCTAATTCGCCCGATGTCGGATAAATAATTTTATTGCCATAACTTTCCAAAAGTTTTATATTTTGTTGAGTAGCTGGATGTTTCCACATGTCCAAATCCATGGCTGGTGCAAAAATAACAGGGCATTTTGCTGACAAATAGGTGGCCGACAGCAAATCGTCGCAACCACCGTGTGCACACCTCGAAATGGTATGTGAACTTGCTGGTGCCACGAGCATAATATCGGCCCAAAGACCAAGTTCTACGTGATTAGTCCATTCGCCCAAATCATTCATCACAAATTGAGAATAAACGGGCCTTTTGGTTAAAGTAGATAAAGTGAGTGGCGTAATAAAATCTTTTGCAGAATGCGTAAGCACTGCTTGCACTTGAGCACCATTTTTAATGAGCAAGCGGGCCAGAAAAGCGCTTTTGTAAGCTGCAATGCTGCCCGTTATGCCTAATAATATGTTCTTTTTAAAAAGCACTTAAAAGAAAGTGAACGACCTAGTTATTCTTTTTCCGTTTCAGGATAGCGAAATTGAATGTTTCCGTCAATGTATTCGTTGATGGATACTAAGGTAGATTTTGGTAATCTTTCGTAGTATTTCGAAATTTCAATTTGCTCTCTGTTTTCGAAAATCTCTTCCAAATTATCGTTTGAAGAAGCAAAATCTTTCAATTTTTCTTGAAGTTCTTGCTTGGTTTCGTTTGATATTTGATTGGCTCTTTTGGCCATTATGGCAAGAGCTTCGTAGATATTACCAGTTTTATTTTCTATTGAACGCAAATCGCGTGTAATAGTAGTTGATTCAATTATTTTTTTGCTCATTGTTGTGAAGTGCTTTGCTTTAGTTTGTTTAAGCGTTCGTTAGCTTTATCGAAGAACGATTCGGCTTCCTTGGCTTTTTTTGCAGATGCAAATTTATCAATTAATGAGTAATAAGCATCAATTGTTTGTTTATATCGGATTTCTTTTTTCTCATCCACACTATTTTCGGCTAAAAAGTAGTGAGATTTAATGAGTGTAATCATCACTTCTTCGCGGCTTTTGGTTGAAGGATAGTCTTTTAATATGTTTTTGAGCGATGCAATTGCAGCTTTATAATCACTTATTTGGAAAAACAACATCGCGTGCGAAATGTCTTTTTTCTCCAATTTGGCTCTCAATTCATCAATTAAACGGTTGCAATCTTCAACTCTTTCGCTGGTGGGATATCGATTAACGAAAATTTGCATTTCATCGATGGCCTTAAAAGTATTGGTTTGATCGAGATTGAATTGAGGGGAACCCAAATAATAACAATAAGCGGCCATGTAAGCGGCTTCTTCAGCACTTTCGCTTGACGGATAAAGTTTAGAAAACTGCTCAAAATGATAACTTGCCGAAGCCAAATCGTTCAAATAATAATTGCAATAAGAGTAAATGAAGTAAAGCTCTTCAGCTTTTTGCGTGCCACGAGTTACACTAACTAACTCTTCGAGCAATGGATAAGCCTTGCTGTATTCTTTTTTGTTGTACAACTTTATGGCAGTGTCGTATTTTAATTCGGTGTTCGAACTTTTTAGCACTTTTTGATAACTACTGCATGCCACAAAACTCAGCATGGCCGATAAAAAGAAGTAAAATGCGAAACGATGAATGATTTTTGACACGGGCTGCAAAGTTACTTTTTTATGCCACATTGTGGGATTGGATATTTTTTTAAAATTAATGCCGATAAAATCAACTTTTTTCTGTTTGAAACTATGAAAGCATTATTCGCCCGAAAAGTTACAATGATGCTTAAGAATAATGCTAATAACGGACTATCAACCAAAAAAGTCTATCGTTTTTAAGAATCAAAACTTGGAAAATGATAAATTAAAAAGAAGTGTTTTTTGGTCTGATTTACCCAAAACCTAATTGGTGAGAATGTGCAAAATAGATAACCAATTTAAAATTCACTTCATCAAACCACGATATTGAAAAAAAACTCATTTAGGTACGTGTAAATATGCTAGTTGATTAACTACTTTTGCATCGATTTTAATCAACACATGAAAGATTTATTCGAAAAATTAAAAGCCAATCGCGGGCCTTTGGGTTCTTATGCTAAAGAAGTACACGGTTATTTTACCTTTCCTAAATTAGAAGGTGAAATTGGACCACACATGCAATTCCAAAAAAAGCAAATGCTGAATTGGAGTTTGAATAATTATTTGGGCTTAGCCAATCATCCCGAAGTTCGCCAGGCCGATACTGATGCTGCTGCACATTTTGGAATGGCTTATCCGATGGGAGCCAGAATGATGTCGGGCAATTCTGATTACCACGAAGAATTAGAAAAAGACTTAAGTGCATTTATGCAAAAAGAAGATACCATTTTGCTAAACTTTGGTTATCAAGGTATTATGTCGGCCATTGATGCATTGGTCGACCGCCATGACGTGATTGTATATGATGCCGAATCGCATGCCTGCATTATTGATGGCGTTCGTTTACACATGGGCAAACGTTTAGTTTATCCTCACAACAACATCGAAAGTCTCGAAAAACAATTAGAACGAGCCACCAAATTGGTTGAAGATACCGACGGTAGCATTTTAGTGATTACCGAAGGCGTTTTTGGTATGAGCGGCAACCAAGGTAAATTGAGAGAAGTAGTAGCATTAAAAAAGAAATTCAACTTCCGGTTGTTAGTTGACGATGCACACGGATTTGGCACTATGGGACCAACCGGGGCTGGAACTGCCGAACAACAAGGCGTTCAAGATGACGTGGATATTTATTTTGGCACTTTTGCTAAATCGATGGCTTCTATTGGTGCATTTATCTCTGCCGATGCTCAAGTTATTGAATATTTGCGATACAATACCCGTTCTCAAATTTTTGCCAAATCGCTTCCGATGCCATTGGTTATTGGTGCTATCAAACGACTGGAATTGTTGAGAACACAACCAGAAATGCGCGAAAAATTGTGGAACATCGTTCATGCCATGCAAAATGGTTTGAGAGCCGCTGGTTTCAATATCGGCACCACCAACACCATGGTAACTCCTGTAATATTGAATGGCACTATTCCGCAAGCAGCCAACTTGATTTACGATTTGCGCGAAAATTACAATGTATTTTGCTCTATGGTGGTTTACCCTGTGGTGCCCAAAGGCATAATCATGCTTAGGATTATTCCAACGGCAGTGCACACGCTTGATGATGTTACTTATACCATTAAAGCATTTAGCGAAATTAAATCGAAATTATCTGACGGCGCATATAATAAAGCCATGGCCACAGTAGTTTAAAAATAAAATCCCTGAAATTTTCGGGGATTTTTTTTTGATATTTTTTTTTAATTTTTACTCTTACTTCAAAACTTCAAAACAAATCGAACCGATAACCACCTGCTTTAAGTTCATTGTATTTTTGGCGGTCGAGTTTGTGGAGCATGGGCGCTTTTCCGCTTCCTTCGTAAGGTTGTAGCGGTTTATCTAAATCGAGAATCACATTGTGGCTGAGTACTTTGCGACGAAAATTTCGCTTATCAAGCGAAAGGCCAAGAACACCTTCATAGAGATTTTGCAATTGAGATAAAGTAAACTCTTCGGGCAACAACTCAAAACCGGTTAACTGTGTAGTCATTTTGGCTAATAATCTTCGGTGGCCAGCAGCTACAATTTCGTTGTGATCGAATGCTAAATCTGGTATGGATCTGAAATCAAACCATTCGCCATTAAAATTGGTATCATCGCTGGCTTTAAACTCTTTCAAATCTACAAAAGCATAATATCCAATTCCGATCACACGACCCAAGGGATGCCTTGATGTATCGGCAAAGGCGCGGATTTGTTTTTTATAAAATTGGGTTAAACCAGTAAACGATAGAATGAGTTTATCTACTTTTTGTTCGATTTCTTCGTTGGGGTAAACCATTTCGCCAGGCAAAGACCAATGACCTTTCATGGGTTCGGTTGGTTTTTTGTGCAACAATACCTTTAATTGCTTGCCATCGAAACCGAATACAACACAAGTAGCAGAAAGTGCCGAACGAAAATAAAACCCAATTTCTTCCACTGATGCAATTATTTAATGCTCAACAAAAGTAATGAATAATTGACGTTTAAAAAATTTAAGTTCAATTTAAGTTTTGATTTCGCAAAAAAAGTTAACATTCATTAATAATAACCGAACATTCAATTATCTATCGTATGGTGGAAGCCAATTTTCGAGCCCGGCAGACCAATACAAGAAAGCAGTGGCTTTGGCGTATTTAGCTTCAAATTCAACCAACATCAATTGGGTATTAATCAAAGTGGTTTCGCGCGCAATAATAATGAAGATAGAGCTTTCGCCATTTCTAAAACGTTCCAATTCGCCTTCGAGCATAAGCCTGTTGTTTCTCACTAAATCTCTTTGTCGTCTCACTAATAGCTCAAAGGTTTTGATGTCGTTGTAACTCATTCTGATCTCATTGGTAATTTCGCGAATAAGTTGAGTTTGTTCCAATAAAGTTTGATCAATTTTGATATTGGTTTGGCGAAGTCTGCCGCGTTCTTTTCTTAAAAAAAGCGGCATTTCAACTGTAAATCCAGCTTTGTAATTGTTGCGCAAATATTCGTTCGATCCTATGTTGCTCGGATTATTGGGAAACGTTAACACATTGTATTCCAAGTTAACAACAGGCTTGAGCATTTCTCGGTAAAACCGGCGTTCAAAACCCAATTGATCAATCTTTAAGCGGATTATTACAATTTCAGGATGTCGGGTTTCTGCCAACTGGAGCAAGCTATCTAACATTTTCGGTTGCAGAATGGCTTGGTTGGTAGCAATAAAATCGGGGTAAGAAGTTTCTTTTAATTGAATGGGTTGTTGATTATCGTCCCAAAAATGATTGCTCAATTGTAAGGTGGCGTTTTGAAATTGAAGTTTGCTTTGTTGCAACTGAATCTCTCGCAATTGAAGGTTATTTAATGCTTCTAAGGAATCGAGCAGCGATTGATTTCCATATTTTACCAAATCCTTCACCCCTTCGAAACGGATGAACGCGAGGTTATAAGTGGAATCTACATTGAGTAATTGGCGAAAAGTGAAGTACCAATCCCAATAGTCCTTGGCCACTTGAAGCAAAATTTTGTTAATGAGTTTAATTTGATCGGCTTGCGCCATGCCTATCATCAATTGTGCTTGTCGCAAAGCATTTCTTCGGGCATCAAACAACAAACCTTGCCCAATGGGTAAACTATAACCTAGGGTGTACAAACCTTCAAACGGAGTATCATCCAGTGGATTTATAAAATCGCCACGATAACGTTCAAAACTCCCTTTGATATCACCAACCCAAACAGGAACCTTTAAGTCAGCTTCTAAATTATTATAATAGCGTGTACCTTTGAATAGTTTCTCTTGAAAACCACTGTAAAACTTCGGATCGAAATTTCCACGGGCAATGCGCACTTCCATTTTAGCCAATTCGGGTAAAAACTGAGCTTGTTTCACGATGGGATGATTGGCATACACCATTTTAAACACATCACCAATGGTTATTTTGGTAGAGTCGCCAAGTGTTTGTGCTTGGTGTTTTTGATGAAAAAACAGAGCAATAACAAGCAAGCCAAGTAGTTTAAGCAAGTTACTTTTCTTCTTCATCTTTCGACTCATTGTCTTTACCGACTTTAGTTCGTTTTTTGGTGCCTGATTCACCACCAAAATTTTCTGTTTCGGCTTGTGGCGTCATATTGGGTGGGAAACCATTGAGTTGCCTCCAGAGTTCGTACCAAATAGGAACATTATCGAGCATGGCCCAGCCCAAAGCGCCGCTACCTAACCTTAACTGTGGTGGCCAAGGATCGTCGGCTGGGTCAGGAACAATCAAAATTCTAAACTTTCCGTTGTTGCTTTCCACAAAGTCAATTACTCTTACAATACCACCAAAAGTGCCTACACTTACATTGGGCCAACCAGTAAAAACAATGGCAGGCCAACCATCAAATTGAACTCGCACCCGTTTGCCAGGAACGAGCAAAGGAATATCCATGGCACGCACAAAAAGTTCCACGGCTAACTTTGGATTATCGGGCATGATGGTGATAATGGGTTCACCTTCATTAACGTTTTCTCCAATACCCACTTTCAGAGCCTTAATTACATAGCCATCTTGAGGCGCCCTGAGTACATAAAAAGTGTTTCGGATAATTAAGTTCGAATATTCGTTTTCTAGCTTGGCCAATTCGCCTTCTGATTGGGCCACATAAGCCAAACTTGAGTTTCGTTCTGAATCGGCTTTTGAGATTTTCTCCATGAAATCGGCACGAATGGAGTTTAGCTCAATTTGCGCATTAATGAGTGAGTTTTTGCTATCGAGCAATTTGTTTTCTTGCGAAATAAGTTTGGCCGAAGAAGCTTGAAATTTCTCTTGCCTGCGTTGGTATTCGATGAGCGAAATCAGCCCTTTTCTAAACATGTTGTTTCCCAAACTAAGTTGTGTATCGGCAATGATAAAATTTACTCGCTCGGCTACTAAATCAATGCTATCCGATTTTACTTTAAGCTTGGCTTGGGTGATTTTATTAACTGCTTGTTCCAGCTTTAAAATCAACGATTGGCTTAAGGCATCCATTTGAGTTGACAATGCATCAGCTTTGTCTGAGCTACTTTCGATAACCGACTCTTTGGCTCCAACTTGTTGTTTGATACGAAGCAATAAATCAGGATCGAGAAATTTTTCTTTTATCTCAGTAAAAACCAAAATGGTATCTCCTTTTTGAACAAACTGTCCTTCTTCAACTTTCCAACGATCGATTCGGCCATCAATAGGGCTTTGGACGGTTTGCGGACGTTGCTCAGGACTTAAAGCAGTTAATCGGCCACTGCCATTCACGTTTTGCTGCCAAGGCACAAACATGATAATGAGTGCCAATAAAAATAAACCCATTAACCAATAGGTAATTACTTTACCCGACTTTGGCGTACTTACTAGCTTAATTGAGTACAACTTATCGGTATTCAATGCTTTATCTATTTTTTTTGGTGAAATATTCAACATCGTATCAATATTTAGAAAAACATGGAATAATTTGGATCGCTTGACAAATCTTCGAATTTTCCTTCGGCAATTACTTGTCCTTTATCAAATAACAATATGCGATCGGCTTTTTTCATCAAATTGGGATCGTTACTTATGGCTACCACAGTTTGTTTGATGGTTCTATCAAATAAAAAGTGCAGCATTTTATTACGTTCCGATTTTTCTATATTTTGAAATAAATCGTTAAAGAGCAACAGTTTTGGTTTCTTAACAATGTTTCTGGCAAAAATTATTTTTTTAACAGTGCTTCCCGAAAGTCCTTTGCCCGAAGGTAACAACTGAGTAAAAATCCCATCGGATAGCGAATTTAATTCATCTTGTAAACCTGCAATATCGGTAGCTGAAATTACATCGTTTAAGTGAATTTCGGGCTTACCCATTCGGATGTTTTCTTCAAACGAACCTTCAAATATTTCTTCGGAAATAATATTGTTTGATACGTATTGGTGCAAGCTATCGCGGTTAATGTTCCTTATTGAATACCTATTAATTAAAACTTGACCTTTGAATCGAGTTAAAATACCAGTAACGATGTTCACGAAAGTGTTTTTCCCTGAACCATTCAAACCCGAAATAACTACCCTTTCGCCGGAGTCAATTTTAAGATTTAAATTATTCAATATCATTTCGTCATGGTCGGGATAAGCATACTGCAAGTTTTTCACTTCTACAGCAATGCCTTCGTCTTCGGGGCTAATTTTCAAATTTAAACCGTTGTTCGATTCCAATGGAATATCAGTTACTTGTGCTACTTTTTCAACTGCCGTAAGCACATCATACACTACATCCACGTTCATAATTAGTTTTTCGGTAGAATTTAAAATTAAAATAATCACAATTTCAGAAGCAACAAATTGACCAAGCGTAATTTCTTTGTTTACTACCAACAAACAGCCAAGAATTAAGGTGCCAGCCGTAACGATTACCCTAAAAAACGTAATGTTGATATAATGCGAAAGTAAAATGGCGAAATGTTTCTTACGTGCTGTGAGGTATTGGTTGAGTAAATAATCGGTTTTGTCCATGTTGATGTTGGTGAAACCAGCCATTTTAAAACTCAGTAGATTACGTGCCATTTCTTCGAACCAACCCACAATTTTATATTTGTATTTCGATTCTATTATATTGGTTTTAAGTCCTTTTGGTCCTGATATTCTGAAAATCAAAATAAGGACAAGCAACATAAAAAGTCCAAAAAACACAAATGAATTGTGGTAAAAAGAAAGCAACAACAAGCCAAAAATGATTTGGAGCGCAGCGGCAGTTAAATCGAGCAATATTTTGGAAAAACTTTTTTGAAGGGTTAAAACATCAAAAAAGCGATTCATTAATTCCGGCGGATGGTCTTTTATGAGTGCTTCTGATTTGAAACGCGGAATTCTAAAGGCAAATTCAAATGCGGCTTTTGTAAAAATTCTCCTTTGAAGTATTTCCACCAAATAAATTTGAATAATTTGAAGCCCGCTAGCCAAGGCCACGCCAATAATAACAAATGTAATGAGAACGATGATGGTATCGAACATCATTCCACCAGAAATTAAACCAATAATGGCTTGAATGCCCAAAGGGAGCGTCAAACTGATTAAACCAATTACGATTGAGTACACATAGATGTAAAATACATTCTTTTTTTCGGTGCTTAAAAACTTAAAAAACCGTTTAACGGGAGTGAAAACTTCACGATTATTTTGCATGTTATCCACAACATCGTCGCTGAATTGTGAGCTTAGTTCTACCGGCGAAAGCACAAAAATGAAATCGGGTTCACCTTCGTAGTTTTCATTTTTAAGTTGTTCAAAACTGAGTAAATGTTGGATTTTAGTTTGAATTTTTTCTCTATCCAACTCAACCAGTTGATCGCCATTGGTTGAAAATCCCACTAAATTATTTTTCCATTCGCTTAAAATTAAAGGCTTAGGTAGATTGTTTTCTTCGTAAAAAACAAGAATTGGAAAAGATAGATTGGATAATAATAGGGCAAATTCTTCGCTGCCAAACTCTTGTTTTATAAACGCAAAGTTAACATCGCCAGCAGTTTCGGTTAAAGCTTGGTAGAATTCGTTGAATCGGTTGCACTCATCGCCTATGAGTTTGAGTTTCTTTTTAAGAAGCAAAGCATTTACTGGCTTCTTCTGTAACTCGCCAATTTTACTAAGTAAAGGTTCAATATTCTTCTTGTGCATGGGCTAATAGTTGCATGGCTGCTTACAAAAAAGCTGCCAAAATTCTTTTTTTCGGTTGCCTAAAATACAATCATAATGAATTGATTGTTTGAACCGTTCATCAATTTGGCTAACAAAGTTGTTGTTAATTTAATTGTAGTTCTTTGAGCGACTTATACAAACCATCTTGTAATTTGATAAGTTCTTCGTGTGTGCCACTTTCAACCAATTCTCCACGATTGAAAACCAATATTTTATCGGCATATCGTATGGTACTTAAGCGATGTGCAATGATAAATGTGGTTCTACCAATCATCAGTTTTTCAAGCGCGTCCTGTACCAAACGTTCCGATTCGCTGTCGAGCGACGATGTAGCTTCATCAAGAATCAGGATTGCAGGATCTTTAAGCACCGCTCTGGCAATGGCAACACGTTGGCGTTGGCCACCCGAAAGAGTAATGCCTCTTTCGCCCACAATGGTTTGCATACCTTCGGGGAATTTCTTGATAAATTCAGCCGCATTGGCTTTTTCTGCAGCTTGCCAAAGTTCATCTTCACTGGCTAAATGTTTGCCGTAAGCAACATTTTCGGCTATGGTGCCACCGAATAAGATAACGTCTTGTGGCACAATGGCCATTTGATTTCTGAGTTCGCTCAAAGTA
>Ga0105048_10016836_pt1 | contig 11292 bp, 10 predicted proteins | sample MAT05_FD_78382 | JGI IMG/M metagenome (GOLD analysis project Ga0105048, IMG submission 78382) | Freshwater microbial communities from Lake Fryxell liftoff mats and glacier meltwater in Antarctica - MAT-05 | ecosystem: Environmental > Aquatic > Freshwater > Ice > Liftoff microbial mat | place...
CCACTCCGCATGGCCGGCTCCCTCACTGACCTTACACTGCAACGAGAGCCCTTGCGCCGGACCGACGAAAAACTGCGGGCCTTAGTGGAAAGTGCGCCCCTGGCGATAGCCTCCTTTGACCGAACCGGCCGAGTGGTCAGTTGGAACCGAGCGGCGGAGCGCATGTTCGGCTACCCGGCGCAGGAAGTAATTGGCGGCAGTATGCCGGTCGAGCCAGAGCATCGGCCCGCCTTGCGGGAGTTAGTCGACGCCGTCATGGCGGGGCAAACCATCGTCGCCAAGCAATGCCAGTGCGCCAGAAAGGACAAGACTGTAATTTTCGGTTCCATCTCCCATCGCGTTCGCCGAAGATGTTACAGCCCGCAAGCTCGCTGAGGGAGAGCTTCGGCGCATGAGTGCCGCTTTGGCAACGGCAACCGATGACGAAGCGCGGCGGATCGCCCGCGAGTTACACGACGATGTTACTCAGGGGCTGGCCGTTTTGTCGATGGATGTCGGTAAGGCGGCCTCAGAACATCTTTCCGACTCATTACTGCGAGAACGGCTCCGGGACTTCCAGTCGAAGATACTCGAGATATCGGAAGGGATTCGCCAACTCTCTCACCGCCTGCACCCGTCCATTCTTGACGATCTGGGCTTGCAGGACGCTCTCGAGTACCTCTGCGGCGAATTTGAAAAGCAACAGGGTATTCCCGTTTGGTTCGAGTCCGATCCTTTGCCGGAGGACCTCCGTCCCCAGATTGCATCGTGTCTCTATCGGATCGCCCAGGAATGCCTGCATAACATCGCCAAACACGCCCGTGCCCTTGACGTAACGGTCCGGCTGGCTCTACAAGCTGACGTGCTCGAACTGAGCATCGCGGACTCCGGGGTAGGGTTGGATTCCGCTCGCGCCACGACCGGGTTAGGCCTGCATAGCATTAAGGAACGGGCTCGTTTGGTGAACGCGACCGTGACGATCGATTCGGCACCCGGAGCGGGGACGACGATTGTGGTGAGAGTGCCCCTCCAACGAGGGTCGCCATGAATCGTTTACGGATCGTTTTGGGTGACGACCATGCCCTGGTACTGAATGGCATCATGCCCCTGCTCGCGCCTCACCATGAGGTAATCGGGGCGGGCTCGAACGGTCGTTAGGTTGTCGATCTGGCGCTCGAACACAATCCCGATTTCGTCATCGTCGACGTCGGGATGCCCATCCTCAATGGCCTGGAGGCGGCTCGGCTCATCAAAATCGCCCGGCCCGCAATGAACGTGGTTTTCCTGACGATGCACGCCAACCCGATGTATCTCCGCCGAGCGCTCGAGTATGGCGCCGACGGCTATGTTTTGAAGTCGGGAGTCATGGAGGAGATTCTCGACGCCCTGGCCGCCGTCCAGCGAGGTGAGGTGTACGTCTCCCCCGGCTTTGGATTGGAGGTGCTCGAAAATCGCTGGAATCGATCAGGCCAGCCCGTTCGCGAAGCGGAAGAGCTAACCGACCGCCAGCGGGAGATTCTGCAACTGGTCGCAGAGGGCCGGCTGAACAAAGAGATCGCCCATATCCTCGGAATTTCGGTGAAGACCGTCGATTTTCATCGCGGTCGCATCATGGCCAAGCTGGGGGTTCACTCGACGGCCGAACTCACGCGCCTCGCTGTCGCTCAGGGCCTGATCACCCCCTAGGTCTTTACCCAGTAGTCGTTTCGGCGTAGGGCCCGTAGGCTGTAACTGAGCCAACACCATGAAAAAAGCCTTCGTCCCCACCCTACTTGCCGCCCTACTTTGCCCTTCCGCCTGGGCTCAGAACAGGCCATCCCTCGCGCCTTCAATCGCGGTGACCAACGTCGCCGATCGCGGCATTGACTTCGCGCCCGGCTCGCTCGTTTATATCCGTGGTGCCTACCTGGCCGACAAAGCGGGTACCGCCAAGGCTCCGTATCCGGAAACGCTCAACGGCACCACAGTAAGCCTAACCTTGGCCACCGCTACCTCGAATGCGGTGCTTCTGGAAGTTCAACCCGACCGGTTGACGGCCCAGTTGCCCTACGGTCTGAAGAGTGGCTCCTGGATGCTCAAAGTGAAGACGGCCGCCGGCGAAATCAGCCGGAACCTCACGATTGTTGAAACGGCCGCCCGCCCGATCTTCCGCGAGGCGCCCGGCGCCCGTCTCGCCGAGGCCTACCACGCCAACGGTCTCAGCATCACCGACGCCTCGCCGGCCAAGCCGGAAGAGGAGATTCGGCTGATCATGCAGGGCCTCGGCGAGGCCACGCCGCCCATCAAGGCTGGTGCCCTGCCCGGAGAAGGCACCGAGCTAAGACCCTACAACGTCGCCAATGCCAAGGTCGCCGCCAAGCTCGTCACGATGGACATGGAAGTGCGCGGCGTTCGTTTGGCCGCAAACCGCCCCGGCTTCTACGAGGTGCTGGCGGTGGTCCCGGTCGATGTCCTGGCGGGTCACTATGAAATCGGCCTCGGACTGCAATCCGGCGACCGTTACTATGGCGGAACGTTGCCCGCTGGTTGGCGGGTGGTGCAGCTTTCGAAAGTTTGGAATGCCGAGCCCTGCGAAGTAGCCGAGGAGGCGCCAGTGAAGGTTTCCGACGACGCGATTCTGACGGCGATTGACAGTTGGTACCGGTTCCCGGAGGGTCAGTCGGTGTTGCCGTTTCGACTTCTCGACGCGGCAGGCAACGAGGTACTCGCTTCGACGATGGGCAAGCAGAGCGGGTGCAAGGACGAATGGTGCCTGGCGACCCGTCTGAATCTGAAAGTGAAGCTGGCGGCCGGAGAGTACAAGCTGGTGACTACTCCCGACTACCGCGGGCTCTGCGTCAACCGGGCCAGCGCGGGGCAAGCGTTCGTGAAGCTAACCGGGGCATGGACGCCTGGCAATTGGCAGGTCGCCGCGGACGGTTGGGTGACGCCCGACGGCGGGACGTTCGAAGTGCCCGGCCTGAAGCTGACCGCCGAGGCGGGCGCGCTCGTGGAGCCAGCGAACCTGAAGATCTCGACGACGGTACGCTTACAAGATCCTGCCGGGGATCGAGTCACGCCCTACTACAGGCTCGAAGGGCTGCCGACGTCGCTTGCCGCGCCGGTGACGCTGACGATTGATGTTCCTGGGGCGGTGGACGGAGAGACGACCCTGCTGATGCAACCGGAAGAGAGCATCGACGCCCCGGCCTTCTTCACCGGTGAGGTGAAGAAGGCAAGATGACCGTCACGCTGCCTTCTCTGCCGCCGACTCAGTCGAAGGCGATGTCGAGCGTCCGCCGGGCGGGTTTGGTGTCGAGCAGCAAGGTGAGTTGGATGTTGTGGGCGATGGCCGGGCTGAAGCCGAACACCTCCCGTGACGGGCATTTCATCATCCACGCGCCGTCGAGCGCCTATGAACTGACGAAGAAAGTGGGAGGCGATTTGGAGGATGCCTACAAGCTGATCGGCGACATGGGGCTCGATTGGAAGCGCCGCGGCGATACGCCGATGGAGGTCTACCTGTTCTCCTACAGCAGTTGGTCAAGCCTCGTTTTGGGTGGCAGCGCCGGTGCCTCGGGAAACTCAGAAACCGGCATTTGGGGTAAGAAGAATACGGGCATCTGTCTGAATCTGGACCCTCTGCAAAGCGGATCCGCTTCCGACCTGGAAGATGCCCGGATCACGGCCGGACATGAGTTACTGCATATCATGCAGGCGCAGTACGAAGGCAACAGCAGCGGCTGGCTATGGCTCGAAGAGGCCGCTGCAACTTGGCTGGAGCGGGCGCTGACCTCCGATGAGGGGTACGTTTCGGGCAACGCGAAGGAGAACATGTATTTCCTGTACTCGGACCCGCTCGAGGTCGCCGGTTGGTGGGGGACTGAAACGGTTCGCCGCCACGGCTACGGCGCGTCGCTTCTGTTGCAGTCGCTCGCTCCGGCCTTCCCCGGACAAGTTGACCGTCGGATCGGCGACGTGATGAAGGCGATGGATTCGACGCCGCCGATGATGCCCGTCGAGGGTCTCGAAAAGGTGTTTGGTCCGCTTCACCTGTCGTGGTGGGAGTTCTGCGACAAGTATGCCGGCGGTAAGATCGCCAGTGGTTTCCCGGGTTACGGAGACTTAGCGCTTGGCGCGGTGAAACCGGTGCCATGGCCGCTGAGTAAGAGTACGCCGTCCTATCGGGAACGTTACGCCTACCCGCAATTGGGCGCTCGGTTGTACCAACTTACTTTCGATCCGACGAATCCGCCAACTTGGCCGGACCAGGAGAAGCTACGGTTCACCCTTACCTCACAGGGCTTGGCGAAGGCCTTCCTCTACACCGTCAGCGGGTCGCATATTGTGCGGGCCGGAGAGTTTACCGGGCTCTTCGACCTCGAAAACGTCCGGCAACTGGCCGAGGCCAAGGGGCGCGTGCTCGTGATGGTGGCTAACGGTTCGCATATTTACCCGAACGATGGCACGACCGACGTCCAACTGGAAGTGAAGGTGGATGGAGCGTTCGAGGGGGTATCGAATTTCAGTCGATCCTTCCACGGAGTGCTCTACAACAAGTACTACGAACTCGATTTTGACGTGTCTGTAACCGGGACGGCGCCGTTCAAGATTGCGATGGCGGCCGAGGCGTTTGGCTGCTGCCTGGTGGCGGACTTGATCACCCCGCCTATCGACCTAAAAGTGAAGGAGCCGGAGAAGCCTCAGGTCGACGAATACACGGTGCGGGTTACTTACTCGAATCTGAAACCTGGCCCCAGCGCGCCGGGAGGTTGGAAAACCGGCATGCGCGTAAGCGCGGGTTTTGACGACCGCGGCGCGATGAGCTTTAGCGCGCCACCGCGATCCAAGACTTACAAGGTAACCCGTGGCGGCGGGACGGTGTCTTCTTCGTTTCTCACAGAACTGTATTGGCCGGATACGGGCTCGCTACAAGGCGGCGCGGACACGCCGGTCTCCATCTCGTTCACGCCTTATCGCTAGACGGGCGCCCAAACTGCGACTCCTATCCACTCTCGTTGTCCCGCTCTTCGCTACGACTCGTGCTGCCGCGGATTCACGCGCGATCTATCGGGCTTATCAAGATGCCAGCCTGCTCGACGCGACAGGCGCAGTGCTTCAGCGAGCCCACTTTCTATAACGACCTTGACCTGCGGACGATCTCATTCCTTCAATCAGCAAACCCGTCTACCGCGCATCGCCCCGGCGCCTGCGGCGCTGCTCCTCCTACCTGCCAGCCACGATCGACTTCGGCCTTGGTAGCGATGCCCATTATCTCACCCTGTATGCAACCGGCATCCGCAATCGGGCTGCCCTAGTGGACTTCATACTGATCGCTGGAGGGATTCCGATGAAGCCCTTGTTCGCAGGGCTGCATTCCGAATTAAATCAACATTCCGTTGCCCCGGACCGTGGCCGGCCAGAGCATCGTCGGAGTCTTCGCAACAATCGGCGGGGAGAACTCCAACCGGATCAAAATCGAGACCGGAACCACCCGCTGATGCCGCCCCGCGAGCGGCAAACTCGCCGCTGGGGCGCAGGTCGCCAATCGATCCCTACTTCTTCCGCATCTTCTGCCCAACTTTCTCTACTTCCCCCCAAACCCGCAGCAAATTCCCGCTCCACAGCTGGCCGATCTGCTTTTCGGTATAACCGCGCCGAACCAATTCCAGCGTCACGTTAAAAGCCTCCGCCGCGCTATCCCAGCCATCAATCCCGCCGCCCCCGTCGAAGTCGGACGAGATGCCAACGTGGTCAATCCCCATCAGCTTCACCGCGTAGTCGATATGGTTCACCATATCTTGCACGTTAGCCCGAGCGCCCGGCGGATACTTGGCGTCAATCTCGGCCATCTGCTTTTCGTACCGAGCGCGGGTGTCGGCCGGCAGCATATTCAGAAACCCCGCCGAACGGCGAGGCGCGGCGCCGGCCGTCGTCACAGCAGCCTTGGGCTCTTCCACCGCACAAGCCCGCGGGTTCGCCGCCGGCCGCCTAAACGTCGGGCCACCCGTCCGTCCGCCGCCCCCGCCAAAGCCCATGTCGGTGCGCAGTTTGGTCAAAGCTTCCGTTCGTTCTTTCGAATCCACCTGCAGATACGAAGCAAAGCCAACGATCTGCACCACGCCCCCGTTCTTCTTGAGCGCCAATAGCTGTTCATCGTCCAGATTACGACTGTGGTCCGCCAGCGCTCGCACGCTCGAGTGCGAAGCAATCACTGGCGCTTTCGAAAGACGAATTGCTTCCAGATTCGCCCCCTTCGACGGATGCGAAATGTCCACCATCATGCCGAGCCGATTCATCTCGGCAATCACTTCCCGGCCGATCGGCGAAAGCCCATTATTGTGCAAATAGCCCGACGCCTCGCCCGTATTCGAGTCCGCCAGTTGACTGTTGCCATTGTGCGCCAGGGACATATAGCGACCGCCCCGGTCATAAAACTCCTTCACGCGCGTCACGTCCGTCCCGATCGGATAGGCGTTTTCCACCCCAATTACGGCAATCCGTTTCCCCTGCTTATGCAGCTTCCGCACGTCTTCCGGGGTCAACGCCAGACCCATCACATCCGGGGCGATCTGCTCGGTAAAGCGATGGACAGCCTCGAACTTCTCGATCGCCTCCTTATAGGCAATATCGTAGGCTTCCGGCGTCGGCAGTCCCTGCCCGACATAGACGATGAAGAAGGCAACGTCCATATCGCCCTCAACCATCTTCGGCAAATTCACTTGCGTCGTGAGCCGCTTCAAGTAGTTGCAATCGGCGGTGAAGTTCGCAGGGTCGATGTCGTTGTGCGTATCAAGCTTCAGCGCCCGATCATGGATCGCTTTGGCTTTGGCGATCAAGGCCGCGTCAGTAGACTGCGCCGGACCGGAAATCGCGGCCGCCTGCATCAGCAGGCCGGCAAGAAGCAGCTTTCGCTGGAGTGTTTTCATGGCATATTCCTGTTTCCGTGCCGGGCGCTAGACCCACACGAAATGCAAAACGAGAAGTTGGGAGGGAAACAACTGACCAACAGGGGTCGCGGAAACAGGTGCCGCGGCGACAATTCGCCATTCGGATTATAGCAAGGCAGAATAAAGAACATGCACATCGGGCTCATCGGCGGAATCGGACCCGCCGCGACAGACTTCTACTACCGCCGGATCATCGCCGCCTTGGCCGCGAAGAAGACAGAATTCGATCTCACCATCGTCCACGCCGACACCCCGACCTTGCTTCGTCATCTCCTCCAGAATGACGTCGCGGCCCAGGTCGCCATCTACGCCGGCCTCTCGAACCGCCTCGTCGCCGCCGGTGCCGAATGCGTCGTCGTCACCTCCATCGGCGGTCATTTCTGCATCCGCGCCTTCGAAGAAGTCTCCCCGCTCCCCGTCGTCAACATCATCACCGAAGTCAGCCAGGCCGTTGCCGCCCGCGGCCTGAAGCGACTCGGCATTCTCGGCACCCGCACGGCCATGGAAACCCGCTTTTACAATGGAATCCCCACCGCCGAAGTCATTCCCCCGCACGGTCCGGACCTCGACGCTGTCCACGACGCCTATGTCGCTATGGCCGCGGCTGGCGTCATCACCTCCGCCCAGCGCACCGTCTTTGAATCCGTCGGTGCAAAACTGATCCGGGAACACGGAGCCGAAGCGATCATGCTCGGTGGCACCGATCTCGCCCTGGCGTTCGATGAATCCAGCTCCCCCTTCCCCATCCTCGATTGCGCCGCCATCCACGTCGATGCCATAGTAAGCAGGGTCAAACTACCATGAATCGCCGTCAATTCCTCGCCTCCCTAGCCCTCCCCTTAGCCGCCGCTCCCCGCCGGCCCAACGTCCTCATCGTCCTCCTCGACGACTTCGGCATCGGCCATTGCACTCCGTATTCCGAGTCCATGAAAGCCGACGCCCTCGACCCGGCCTACCAGACATTTCTCCGCGACCATAACGTCGCTTACACCCTCGATGAGCCCCTCGCCCTCTCCCGCCGCGCGATGCCCAACCTCAACGCATTGGCCAAACAAGGCACCGTCTTCACCCAGGCCTTCTCTTCCAGCAACCTGTGCGCTCCCGCCCGCGCCGGCATCTTCACCGCCCAAAACCCCAACCGCTTCGGCATCTATAACAACATCGATTTTGACCGCGGCGGACTCCCCCTCGGCTCCCTGCTCGTCGAACGTCTCCAGAAAGCCGGCTATGCCACCGCCATGATCGGCAAATACCATACCGGCACTCGCAACCACGCCCTCCGCACCGGCGTCTTGAACAAACACAGCCTGAAGCAAGGTGAGTTAGTCAAGTTACCCGCCGCCCAACGCGCCGCCATTGAGCGCGAAGTCACTGAAACCGGCTTTGAAGGCTCCGTCGTCGATCAACACCATCCCCTCAACTACGGCTTCGACTATTACTTCGGCTACAACCATCATCAGTGCCCGTTCTACGATTCCGAACAGATCTGGGAAAACCGAACCTACACCGGCAAGCAGCCCAAATACAATACAGAACTGTTCACAGAAAAGGCGATCAGCTTCGCCAAGCAGGCTATGGCGGCCCAGAAGCCCTTCTGCATTGAACTCGCCTTGCACGCGATGCACGGCCCGCTCCGGCCGCAAGCGCCGGACCGCTACTTTCAACCCTTCGCCAGTAAGTCCTTCGAGTTGCAAAACTACTTCGGCCACATCAACGCCGTCGACGCCGCCATCGACGCCTTCCGCGATGCCGTCGGCCCCGACGAGTGGAAAAACACCCTGTTCGTCTTCGCCGGCGACAACGGAGCCCCCGTTTCCATCGCCACCCCGCCCCCCGGCAACGGCCCCCATAAAGGACACAAAGGCAGCTTCTTCCTCGGCGGAATCCGCATCCCGTTGATCGTCCATTGGCCCGCCGGCATCACCAAGGGCCAACGCAGCAACGCCCTCGTCTCCTCGCTCGACATCATGCCCACCGCCCTGCAAGCCGCCGGCCTGCCCGCGCCCACCGGCATCGACGGCCGCAGCCTGCTCCCCCTTGCCACCCGCAAGGCGACCAAAACCCGCGAACACCTCATGCTCTCGGGCATCCATTCCCGCGCCTGGGGCTATAGCGGCGAAACCACCATAGGCGCCCCCGCCAACGCCCGGCGCGAAGAAAGTCCCGGCGCCTGGGTAGTTACTGACGGAACTTACTTACTTCGGTTTACCGGCACCATCGTTCCCGGCTTGTATAGCGATGCCTCCGCCGGCGTCCCCGCCCACCATGAACTCTACGACCTCCGCGAGGACCCCGGCGAAACCCGCGATCTAACCAAGCAGCTGCCCGCCGTCGTCGAGCGGCTCGAAAAACTCTACCAATCCGAAGCCAAGACCTGGCCCGCGCCCCCCACCTGGCGACGCGACCGCTGGGCCGAACTCCTCCCCACCCGTTCCGCCAAACCAAACTGAGCAGCAAGATGTCGACCCCCCAGATCAATCACCGAATAGTCCTGCAATCCCGCCCCGTCGGCCCGCCCACCCCCGCCGACTTCCGCCTCGAAGAAGCCCCCGTCCCGGTTCCGGCCGCGGGGCAACTCCTCCTCCGAACTCTCTACCTCTCCCTCGACCCCTACATGCGCGGCCGCATGAGCGACGCCCCCTCCTACACCGCCCCCGTCGCCCTCGGCGAAGTCATGGTCGGCGGCACCGTCTCCCGCGTCGAATCCTCACTCCATCCCCACTACCAACCCGGCGACCTGGTCGTCGCCTACTCCGGCTGGCAGGAGTTTGCCCTCTCCGACGGCACCCGCCTCACGAAGCTCGATGCCGCCATGCCCCGCCCCTCCCTCGCCCTCGGAGTCCTCGGCATGCCCGGCTTCACCGCCTACATGGGCCTCCTCGATATCGGCCAACCGCAACCCGGCGAAACCGTCGTCGTAGCCGCCGCCAGCGGTGCCGTCGGCTCAGCCGTCGGCCAAATTGCCGGCCTCAAAGGCTGCCGCGTCGTCGGTCTCGCCGGCGGCCCTGACAAGTGCCGCTACGTCGTCGAAGAGCTGGGCTTCCACGCCTGCATCGATCATCAGACCGAGAACCTCAAAATCCAACTCGCCGCGGCCTGCCCCCAAGGCATCGACATCTACTTCGAAAACGTCGGCGGTGCCGTATTTAATGCGGTCCTCCCCCTGCTCAACCCCCGCGCCCGCGTCCCCGTCTGCGGCCTCATCGCCCACTACAACGACACCGCCCTTCCCCCCGGTCCCGACCGCCTCCCGCTCCTCGCCCGCACCCTCCTCACCAAACGAATTCGCATGCAAGGCTTCATCATCTTCGACGACTACGGCCATCGCTACCCCGAATTCGCGACCCAAATGAGCGCCTGGGTCAACGAAGGCAAAATCAAGTTCCGCGAAGACGTGGTCGAAGGTCTCGAAAATTCCCCGGCCGCTTTCATCGGCCTGCTCGCCGGAAAGAACTTCGGCAAGCTAATCGTCCGTGTCGGCGCGGACGCGATATCGTAGGAACTCACCCATGCTCCGCCTAGCCCTTCTCACCCTCCTCGCCCTCCCTCTTCTCGCTCAAGACCGGATCGGCACTGTCCAGGTCCGCGTCTCCACCGACCACCCCGACTGGCGCTACGAACCCGGCCAGCCCGTCCGTTTTAAGATCCTCGCCATCCAGGACGGCCACCCCCTCACCGGTGCCAAAGTCACCTACCGCATCGGCCCCGAGATGATGCCCCCGAAGATCGACCAAACCGCTACCCTCCCCGCCGACGGCCTCACCGTCGAAGGCGGCACCCTCAACGAACCCGGCTTTCTCCGCTGCATCGTCACCGTCGAACAAAACGGCAAAACCTACCGCGGCCTCGCCACCGCCGCCTTCCGCCCCGAAGCCCTCCAACCCACCCAACAGGACCCCGCCGACTTCGACCAGTTCTGGGCCGCCGGCAAAGCCGCCCTCGCCAGAATCCCCGTCGACGCCAAGGTCACTCCCCTCCCCGAATACGGCAACGCCGCCGCCGACTGCTATCACGTTAACCTGCAAAACATCGGCACCGGCACCGCCGCCTCCCGCCTCTATGGCGTCCTCTGCGAGCCGAAAGCGCCCGGGAAATACCCCGCCCTCCTGGCCGTCCCCGGTGCCGGCGTCCGCCCCTATCGCGGTCTCGCCGCCATGGCCGCCCGCGGCGTCATCACCTTCCAAATCGGCATCCACGGCATCCCCGTCACCATGGACCAATCCGTCTACGACTCCCTTGGAGCCGGCGCCCTGGCGAGCTACAACACCTTCGGCCTCGACAGCCGCGATCGTTACTATTTCCGCCGCGTCTATCTCGGCTGCCTCCGCGCTAACGACTTTCTAACCAGCCACCCCAAATGGAACGGCACCCAACTCGCCGTCAC
>Ga0105048_10016837_pt1 | contig 11291 bp, 8 predicted proteins | sample MAT05_FD_78382 | JGI IMG/M metagenome (GOLD analysis project Ga0105048, IMG submission 78382) | Freshwater microbial communities from Lake Fryxell liftoff mats and glacier meltwater in Antarctica - MAT-05 | ecosystem: Environmental > Aquatic > Freshwater > Ice > Liftoff microbial mat | place...
CGCATCAATATCCACCGCGACAAATTCCACGGCGAATGGAACTACCAGATTCGCCCTCGCAGCGCCTCCGAAATCGGCTAGTTTATTTCTAGACAAGTCCTAAGGAGGCTTTGGGTGTTGACGTCAAAACGGGTGGGGCCGTTGGGCGAGGCACCGGTGCTGGGGACAAAAGCGAACCGGCCGCGGATGGCGATGTTGTTCAGTTGGTTGGGGTAGGCGCCGGTGACGAATTTGAAGTCGGCGGCGACGGGGGCGGCGGGGGGAGCGATGCGTTTGAGGGCGTCGCCGGCGGCGGCGAAGCCGGTATCCGCAATGGGGTTGAGGACGATCTCGCCGGTGATGGAGTCAGAGGCGGCGGAGATGATGGTGACGCGGCCGTTTTTGGCGTCGTCGGTGCCATCGATCTTGTCGGCGGCGGTGGGGAGGGCGAGAAATTGGGTGACGTAGACGGTTTCGAGGGTGTCGGCGCCGGTGCCGCCGGAGTTCGTGATGGCGATGCCTCGCGGTTCGAAGCCAACGTCGGTGATGGTTTTGAGAACGCGGTAGTTGGTGGTATCGATCACCGTAACGCTGTTGGAGCGGGCGTTGGCGACGTAAAGCTTCTGGGCGGTGGGGGTGAGGGCGAGTCCGTAGGGCTCGGTGCCGACGGGGATGGTGCCGCTGACGGTGTTGGCGACAAAGGCTCGAGCGCCGTCCGGGGTGATGGCGATGCTGTTTGGCTCGATGCCGACTCTTACTTCCGCGATGCGCTGGTTGGTTCCTGGGCGGACATCGAAGAAACTGACGCTGTTCGAGTCGGGGTTGACGACACCGAGGACGGCGTCGTCGGCGCTGAGGGCTATGGTTTGCGAACTGGTGGGCCCGGTGAAGCGGGTGGGGCCGGCGGCGCGGACCGCGGTGGGTTCGTTATTCAGGTACAAGGTAAGAGCGGCCACGGGCAAGGACAGGATGGCGGCTCGGGTGAATCGACTGATCCGCATTTCGACACTCCGGAGGGGGGAATTTACAATCTGGTTTCGTGTAAACGGATATGGGCTGGGAAGTTGTCATCATTTGGTCAAGAAGTTGTCAAGACGAGCGGTCTGATAGAATCGTGACCAACAGGAGTTGTCTATAATGCTTCCCTTTCGTCTCTGTATATTGACGAGTGCCCTTGCGCTGTCCGCCTAGGGACAAGCGCTGAACGGCACGATTCTCGGCTCTGTCGCCGACGCCTCTGGCGCCATGGTGCAGAATGCCAAAATCTCTGTTCTTGAACTCAACACGAACCTGACGCGTTCGGTGCAATCGGTTGAGTCCGGCAACTACACCTTCCCCAACCTGCCGGCCGGCCTTTATACCGTGTCAGTAGAACTCGCGGGGTTCCGCAAGTCAGTCCGCGAACGCGTCGAAGTGACGATTAATTCGACGAATCGTATTGATTTCCAACTGCAGCCCGGCCAGATCACCGAGCAGATTGAAGTGACCGCCGAGGCACCGGCGTTGCAGACGGACCGCACCGACACCGGCCGCAGCATGGACCAACGACAGGTTTCAGAGTTGCCGTTGACGCAGAATCGGAACTTCCAAGGACTCGTCAATCTGGTGCCCGGCGCGGCGCGCGCGCAGCGGAACCACTCTGAGTTTTTCAATTCGAACGACTCGATGCAGTCGCGGGTGAACGGCCAATCGCGGTTGGCGAATAACGTGCAGTTCGAAGGCGTCGACAACAACCACCGGACCGGCCTGCTGACGGCGTACATCCCGCCGGCCGAAGCGATTCAGACGGTTGACATTACGACCTCGAACTACGAAGCGGAGATGGGTCGCGCGGGCGGCGCGGTGATGAACGTCACGATCAAATCCGGCACGAACCAATACCACGGCAGTTTGTACGAGTTCAATCGGGTGAGCGCTTTGGCGGCTCGGCGTACGGACTTGTTGATTAAGCCCCCGATCACGTACAACTACTTCGGCGGCACGTTTGGCGGCGCGATCATTAAGAATAAGACATTTTTCTTTGGCGACTACCTGGGGATCCGGGACCGGCTGGGCAAGGGGAACCGGTTTACGATTCCGACGGCGGCGTTCCGGGCAGGCGATCTTTCGCAGTCGCCGACGACGATTTACGACCCGACGACGGGTAACCCCGACGGCACGGGACGGGCACCGTTCGCGGGCAACATCATTCCGGCGGCGCGGATCTCACCGATTGCGGCGAGGTTGAACGCGCTGTTGCCAGCGCCGACGTCCGGCAACACGACCGGCGTCAACTTCGAAGGTGGCACGGTACGGAAGAAGGACACCGACGGCTTCGACGCCAAGGTGGACCACAACTTCAATGAGAACAACCGCGTCAGCGTGCGGGCTTCGTATCAGAAGCCGACGATCACCGACCCGCCGCAGTACGGCGCGCCGGGCGGTCCGGCCAATGGCGGCTTTGGGGGCACGGGCATCACGAAGACGATTTCGGCTGGATTGAACGCGACGCGCGTGATTTCGCCGACGTTGATTACGGAGTTGCGGGTGGGGCTGATGCGGTATCGCAATGACGCTTATGCGACCGACTATGGCACTAACGCGTCGGACGCGGTCGGCATCCGCGGCGTGAATATCTCGGATCTTACTTCGGGGCTGACGAATATTGACATCCAAGGGTTCTCGAACCCGGTGATAGGTTACTCGCTCTCCCTGCCGTGGATTCGCTTTGAAACCAACTGGAACTTCGTGAATAACTGGACCAAGTCGATGGGCAAGCATACGATCAAGTTCGGCGGCGACTTCCGGTTCAACCGCGACGGGTTGCTGCAAACGCAAGTTTACTCGCTGCGCGGCCAGTACCGGTTCCGCTCCGGGCAGACCGGGCGCAACGGCGATTCCAACCAGGGCTTTGCGAATTCTTATGCGTCGTTCCTGCTGGATCAGCCGAATGACTACGGCCGGGACCTGCTTTCGGCTTTCCCGGAATACGTCCAGTTCCCGCTGTTCTCGTATGTACAGGACAAGTGGCAGGTATCGAAGAAGTTAACGGTGGACATTGGCGTTCGCCACGAACTGTATCCGCCGGCGACGCCGCGGCTGAAGGGCGGCTTTTCCAACTACGACATCGACACGAACTCGCTGATCGTCGCCGGCGTGGGGAACAACCCAAGTAACTTGGGCCGGAAGAACTACAAGACTAACTTCGCGCCTCGTTTCGGACTTAGTTACCGGCTGAACGAGAAGACGGTTATCCGTTCGGGCTATGGTATGAGCTTCATTCCCTACGCCAACAACGCATACGCCTACAACTTCCCGGTGCGGCAGAATAACGCGTTCAACTCGGCGAACTCGTTTGTGCCCGCTGGCCGGATGGCGGATGGTCTACCCGCTCCGCTGCCGTTCAATGTCCCCGCGGATGGAATCATCCGCAATGCGCCGAACCAGAACTACGATGTGATTCCGCTCGACTACCGGGAAGGATACATCCAAAGCTGGAACCTGGCGGTACAGCGCGCCCTGCCGGGCAAGTTTACGCTGGACGTGGCATACGTTGGCAATAAGGGCACCCGCATTCCGACCGTCTTTAACGCCAATCCGGGCTTGATTCTGGGAGCTGGCCGCGATGGCCGGCCACTGTGGTCGAAGTTCCGCCGGGATACCGACACCAACTTCAGCTTCATCGGCACGTCGAACTCTTACAATTCGCTGCAGGTGAAGTTTGACCGTCGCTTCTCGGGCGGCTTCTCGATGACTTCGGCGTATACGTGGTCGAAGGCGATCGACATCGCCAACGACAACGGCGGATTTGCGTACTACATCAACCCGGGCCGGTCGCGTTCGGCGTCTGACTTTGACCGGCGGCACATGTTCAACCAGAGTTACATCTGGGAGCTGCCTTTTGGCAAGGGCAAGAAGTTTGTGACCTCCGGCCCGGCTAGTCACCTGCTCGGTGGTTGGCAAGTTACGAGTCTGGTTTCTATAATGACCGGTCCATCGCTGAACATTTCGGCTCCGGCCGCCACGCTGAACGCGCCCGGGAATCAGAACAACCCAAACTACGTGGGTGCGGGCGGACTGCCGGTGGCTGGGGTAGTCAATTTCCGCTCGACGGGGCGGAATCAACCGACGTGGTTTGATCCGAACGTATTTGCGGCCCCGGCGCCCAACGCGTTTGGCAACGTGGGGCGCAACGCCTTCAAAGGCCCGGGCTTCGCAAATGTTGACCTTTCGCTGTTCCGCCGCTTCGTGCTGACGGAACGGTTCAAACTCGAGTTCCGCGTGGAGAGCTACAACTTCACGAATACGCCGCAATACCCCAACCCGGACGGCGGGTTTGGCAACGCGACGTTCGGCCAGATCACCAGCGCTGGAATTGGAAGCTCCGCGGACGGCGGCAGCCGCCAGATTCAAATGGGACTAAGGCTGCAGTTTTAATCCAATTAACGCTGTAAGCTCGACACAAAGGGGGACGATCGGATCGTCTCCCTTTGTTTTGGACGCGCGTTACGGTTGGAACAACTGGTGGGCCAAATCGGGCGGGGTGGGGGTGTCGGTACCGTAGCGGCTTGGCCATTCCCGCGGGGGAAGATAGTAAGTTCCGAAGCAGCGGTCCACCCAGGGGAGCATGGCGGCGTAGTTCTTATCGATATGCGCGGGGCCGTCGTTGGTGTGATGCCAGTGGTGGAAGGCGGGAGTCGAAAGGATTCGTTCGAACCAGCCGAGACGCCAGCTTAGGTTCGAATGGATGAAGAAGCCCCAGATGGTCCCGGCGATAGTTACGAGCACAGGAACCAGATCGAGCCGGTCCGCCATGGGCTGGGCTAAGCCGAGCACATACATCGGCACGAGGCCGCAGAGTCGAACGAAGACCATATCGATGGGATGGGCGCGCGAATTGACAAGCCAGTCCATCTCTTCGGCGCTGTGGTGGATGGCGTGAAATCGCCATAAGAAAGGGCTTTCGTGGGACCAGCGATGGCCCCAATAGGCCCCGACCTCACCAACGACGAGGGCGGCGACAACGCGGATGACGAGCGGTAGGTCGCCGACCCGTTGGTAGAACGCGGCCCCGACTACGTGATGCAGCGCCGCGGCAAGCAGGGTTAACGGTAGGATCAGGAGCAGTTTGGGGACGAGTCCGCTGAGGAAGTAATAGACCAGATCCGTCCCAAACGATTTCCGAAAGAGCCTTCTGGGATGCAGCGCCCAGGCCTTTTCGAGGGGTACGAAGACGATGAGCAAGAAGGCCAGCCAGAGACAAAGCCGAACGATGTCCAGGGTCAGCGACCCGAGATGTTGAAGCAGTGAAGGGCTGGTCATCTTCGGATTAATCGTCAGAAGGCGACTTTTGGATTAGGGTGCGAACTATTGTTTCTTGCGGAGCCGGCGGAGGGCCGGGAGCGCGAGCAAACCAAGGCCGATCAACGCGAAACTCGCGGGTTCGGGGACGGCGACGGCAATCGATACTCCGTCCAAAAGCACGAAGGGCGGGAGTCCGTTTGGCGTGCCCACGGCTACAAACTTGAGTAGCTCGCTGGCATTGGCAGCCGTGAAGGAAAGAGTCTGCCGCATCCAGCCTACCGCGCCGTGATTGGCATTTGTCATTAAGGTAGTTAGCTGGACCGGGCTCGCACCCAGCGAAACGCTCCACCGTTCGGTGGTCGCGCCGTCAAAACCCATCTGCTGCGCGGCGGCTTGATAAAATGAAATTGAATAGCGCTCGCCGGGGGTTAGTCCGGTCACGGTTTGAGTGAATGGAACCGAGAAATTCTGGTCGCCATCAATGGCGACGTAGTTACCGCCATCGGGGCTAGGGCCAGGGTTCACCCAAAACTGGAGCCCCCCTCCGAAGGCTGTACCGCAAAGGTTGTTTGTTGCTCCGGCGTAGACCAAGCAGTTCAGTATCTTATTCCCGGTCACCCCGACCGCGGTCCAACTAGGCAAGATCGTCGTATTGTTAATCGAAAAACTAGCACTTGCGGTACCGACATTCTCGAACGATCCGTTCAGGATAATAGGGGTTAGGACAGGGCCGGCAAAGGCCGAGGGCGGGACCACCGCAAGGGCGAGTAATGGTAGCCCGGTGGTTGATAGTTTGTACGCAAGGCGGCGCAGGCGCGAGACGGTATTCATAGTTCCCTCGATTGGATGATTAGGCATAACTCGGCTCCGGGGCCTTCGGACACCCTTGAGCATTTAGTACGAATGATTGCCGTTGAACCTACTCTATCTTCCAGAGGGGTATAGACTGAATAGGCCGCATGACTCAATTGGGCACGGAATAGCCTTAGAAGCGAGGCCGGGCGAATTACTTAGTCCGAGTTTTGAGCCGGATGGCATCCCACCGGCGACGGACCCAGCCGCGATTCCGCTCCCGCAGGCGACGCCAGAGCCGCCCGACGGCCGACCCCCACCAGAGTCCATAGGCGGCGGTGCGGAGGCGCATGAAATGCTCATACGTCCAGCGGAACCACCCGATCGTGAGCAGTTGCGGTTGCGTCAATTGGAACAGCCGGGCGACGACGGCGGTTCCGGCTACTTTTGCGGTAAGAATCGTGCCGATTCCCAGGATCGGATGCCCTCCGGCCATCCAGTAGAGGGCGAGAAACTTGATGGGGGCCAGGCACACCGAGGGGATGCCAAACAGCGCCAAAGCGCCCCAAGGGGGTACGCGCCGGATCCAATCTTCCGCGGCGTGGAAGAGCGGCAGCTTACCGAGAAGGGCGAGGACGCTGGACAGCCGCCAGAGCGCCTCTTCGACGAGGATCACCACGCCCGCGACCACCAGTAGGGGGTACGTGATTACGCGTTTGGAGAAGCGGCGCACCGTTCTACCGTAGCAGCAAAGGCGTCCTTACTTCCAAAGGGCGGCTTGGGCGACGCCGACCTGACTGCCGAGCGTCCCGTAGTCGAGTCCGGTCGCCTCTATTCGAGCACCCTTCCCCACAGTCGCCAGAGCGAGCGAACCGCGTTGGGTCAGCGTTAAGCCTGGTGCTGGAGTGGACGTTGCGCTGGGCGGCAGCGCGAGTAGGACGGTGGGCGGAATGGCCATTTGGCCGTCGGTATTGCGGGCCCAGCACTGGAAGAAGACGCCGATGACACGGGCCCCTTGGGTGACAAAGCTCTGGCCTTGAATGGTGACGAGCGTGGTGGGCTCGCCGCCGGTCCAGGTGACCGTGACGCCGGCGCCGCGGGTGACGGTTTCGAGGGTCGCGCGGTTGGTCCAGACGAGTTCGGTGGGGACCCGGAAGGTGCCCGTGAAGGCACCGATGTCGGGTCCGCCGGGGCCGCTGATGGAGTAGCTTCCGGGGTCGAGGTAGTTCCCCGGGGTTCCGTTTCCGACTTCCAGCGCGTAGCCGATCGCGCCGACGGAGTTCGTGTTTCTGGGCACGGCGCGATCGCCGGCGGGACCGGCCACGCGGAGGGGCGTGCCGGCGTCGAGGCTTTTGTAGACGAGATCGGGGAAGGGGTTGACGAAGCCCGTCGAGACGACGCAGGAGCCTGGGGTGGGGACGAGGACGGTGGAGCGGAATAGACGACCGACGTTGCCGCTGACGCGGTTGAAGCCCGCGGAGGCGATGTCGGTGCGGGTTACGGTGCGGGTGACACTGCCGCCCGCGCCGTCGACGACGGAGTAACTCGAGGACCGCGTAAGGCCGACGCTGCCGGTCGTATACTGCCCGGCCGCCGACCAGCGGTCGAACTCGGCGTCGGTGATCAGCAGCCCTTCGTCGCCGCCCTCGGTCGAGCAGGTGTTGCCGGTGGCGGTGACGGGGATGGTCGTGAAGTTTCCGACGACGGATCCGGAGCTTACCGCGACGGAGACGCCACAGCCGAAGCCGACTCCGTCGGGGACGATGACGTTGATCTGATCGAGGCCGGGGAAGACGGTTCGGCCGCGGTAGAGGACGCGCGCGGGCTTACCGCCGATTTCGACGAGAAGCGGGATCGTCGTGAGATTGGTTTGCGTTTGGGTGCCCGTTTCGTCGCCCGGGGTTGGCCCGACGCCGGTGCCGTAAAGAACGATGACCTCGCCCGGACGGGTCGCGTTGCTGGGGCCTAGGAGCTGGTTGGCGGCGTCGAAGACGGCGGCCGGTCCGCCGCCGGAGCCGTCAAGGGTGAGGGTGCCGAAGGCGCTTTGGACGACGGTGATGGGTGCGGCGGCGCTGGCGCGGCCGTTGTTGGTGACGACGATGGTTCCAGAACCGACAGGGGTATTGGACGGCAGGATGCCGGCGATTTGAGTGGGGGTGACGTAGTAGAGAATGGCGGCTCGCGTGACGCCGCCGACGGTGACCGCGGCCGAGACCCCTTCCACGGTCGTCTTCAACGGAATGGCCTGCAGGCTGGTGGACGCGTTGGCCAAGCCGGTGCCGAAGACGACGAAGATGGAACCTTGGGCAATTCCGTATTGGGGCACTCCCGGGGGGATGTAGCTGTAGTTATTCTGCACGGCCGAGACGACCGGCTGGGCGAGGCCCAGGGCCGCGGTGAATAAGCCGAGGATAACGACGTAGCGCATTACGGAGCCTCGGCTACCTTGGTCCACTTCGCGGCCAGTTGCGCTTTGCCGCCCATCCCTGGCGCACCGCGATACATCATCGAGAGGTTGCGCGCCGCGAGCCGATGGCCGCCCTCGGCGGCTTTGGTCCACCACTTTTCGGCTTCGACAAAATTCTGCTCCGTGCCGTTGCCGACCGCGTAGAGCATGCCGGCTTTGGCTGCCGCCGTGAGGTCGCCTTTCTCGGCCGCGGCCAGGGTAGCCGGGAAATTACCCAACGGACCGAACCCATCATTTTTCGCCGTGATATCGGCCAGCCACTTGTCCCATCCGCCTTCGGGGAACTTCTTTTCCGGGCGGCCTAGATCGCCGCGGAACTCGCGGTCACGGATGGGCGCCAAGAGGTTGGCGGCCATCGTGCGGAGTTCTTCGTCCTTGTCGGAGAGTAACTTCACGAGCGCGGCGAAGATGGGCGGATCCTGCTTTACTCCGTTAATCTGCAGCTTTACCGCTTGGCCGAGAGCGTCGACGGCCCCGACCCGGTCCGCAGTGAGTTCGTCGCTAAATGCCATCCGAATCAAAGCGGCTTGGGCGGCGGCGCTGCGCCAGTTGGCATTGGTGGCGAGCGTCCGCACGACGTCAGGACTCGGATTTAACTTGCCGATGGCTTCGATGGCGGCTTCGCCGCAATTGGTCTTCGCACAAACGCGGACGTTGGCGGGGGTGAGATTCTTTCGCACCGCCTCGCCGGCCGCCGCGCCGCCAACCACCTCCAGACCTTGCCCTTTCGCGAGCAAGGCCTTTTCGCCGGACGACAACGGCAACCGCTTATTCCGCTGCGCGACGGCCCAGGCTACCGCGTCGTCGTTGGTAACCGGGTGATAGGTCCGCGCGCCGAGGTCATCGACTTCGCGGTAGATTACGTGGGCACCTTTCGCCTGGACCCGGCTGTAGCCATCGCGGACGTTCGTCAGGTGGTGGGAAAGATCGCGCATACCGAGCACCATGTAGATTTCGGCGCCTTCCTTCACGGCGTCAAAGGGCTTGTCGACATGGGAGGGCATGAGCCACCAGCTCCAACTGTAGGAGATGGAGGCGGTAAACAGATCAGGGAACAGCATGGCCATTTGGCCGGAGATTTTGCCGCCCTCCCCTTTGCCGTAAAGATAGACGCGTCGGGGATTGATGGGGTAGGTTTTCTTGGCCCATGCCAAGAGCTTCTGGATCGGCTCATGGTCGATGACGTTGAATTTCTGCCCTTGGGGATGGGCTCCGATGACGATGAACTGATCGGCTAGGCCGAGGCGCTGTAACGCCGCGCGGACGGGTAGCATTTCATCCCCGGTTGGACGGTCGTGTTCCGGGAAACAGAGGAAGACCCCGACCTGCTTGGCCGGGTCAGTGGTGCCCGCCGGGGCGAGGCCCGCGGGAGCCGCTACGGCGTAACGAATGATCGTTTTCCCCGCTTCGTCTTTCAACTCCATTTCGCCTGGGGTGGCGCTCCAGGCAGCCATGGCCACTGTCCAAACCAGCATCGCTTTTTTCATCGTTTTCCTTCGGTTCAGCCTATACTTTACATCCAAAGCGAGGGTGTGTTCGGGCCCGGCGTTCGCCACCGCTCCTACCCTGCGCTAAACTCAACTAGATTCAACCTCTAGGAGTCCAGCTTGTCGGAATGGCAATTCGCTCACGCAGATAAAGCGGAGAAGTTCGCGCTCGTTCATCAGTTCTCCCTGACCAAGGTTCAGGGCGACCGGGAGATCGAGTTTCGGATCTCCGTCAAAGAGTTCGTCACACCGCCCGATCCAGCGATGAAGTTCTACGCCGAGGCGGACAAGCAGACCAATCAGAAGACCATGCCGTACACCCCGGCCGGGTGGGGCAGTACCTTGCTCAAGGCGCTGTCGGAATGCATGGGCGCCATTCGGCGATTCCCGTACGAAGGCGAGTGAGCCGCTATGACGCTCCGGATTCTTTGGCTCGCCTGCGTGTGCTTGCCGGCCATTGCCCAGCCGCTGCTGACGCACGTTGATGTCTTCCGCGCGGGCGCCGGCGGCTACCACTCTTATCGCATTCCAGCACTGCTGACGGCAGCCAACGGCTCACTGCTGGCGTTCGCGGAGGCTCGTCGCGATAACCGTGGCGATCCCGGCAATGGCGACATTGACCTTGTGCTGTCGCGGTCGTCGGACCAGGGCCGGACGTGGTCTCCGCTGCAACTGGTCGACGACCCGGGCGAGAAGTGGTCAGCCTCGAACCCGACGCCCTTGCTTGACCGTTCGAGTGGCCGCATCTGGATTTTCTATAACCGCTGGCAACCGGGCTTCGGCACCGATAAATCGCAGCCGGGCACGGCGAATAATCAGATGTGGGCGCGGACGAGCGACGACCACGGAGTGACTTGGTCAGCGCCCCGCGACCTGACGGGAGACAGCCGTGAGTACGACCATTGGGGCGCTATGTTTCTGGGCCCGGGTGGTGCGATTCAGTCCAAATCCGGTCGTCTGCTTTTGCCGGCGTCGATGAAGACCGATCTGTTTTCCGTGCAGGGTACGGTCGGGAGTTTCACGGGGACGATCGGCTTGATGCGGGCTTACGTGATCTACAGTGACGATCACGGCCGAACCTGGAAGCGTGGCGCGCTTGCCCCGGCGCTGACGAATGAGAATCAATTGGTGGAACTCGCCGACGGCAACATCCTGATGGATGCCCGGCAGAATAACGGCGATCACCGCTGGTTCCTAACGAGCGCCGACGGCGGACAGACTTGGCTGCGTCCTCGCGTCGGACTGGCCGTTTCCGCCGTTGCTACAGCCATTGAACGCTTCGA
>Ga0105048_10016839_pt1 | contig 11290 bp, 10 predicted proteins | sample MAT05_FD_78382 | JGI IMG/M metagenome (GOLD analysis project Ga0105048, IMG submission 78382) | Freshwater microbial communities from Lake Fryxell liftoff mats and glacier meltwater in Antarctica - MAT-05 | ecosystem: Environmental > Aquatic > Freshwater > Ice > Liftoff microbial mat | place...
CATTGCGGGGGCCATCACCTTCATCCCCTATGTGGGTTCGCTGGTGGGGGGCGCGCTCGCTATCGGACTGGCGCTGTTCCAGTTCTGGGGCGACTGGACGTCGATTGCCATTGTCGCGGGTATTTTTGCCGTTGGCCAATTTATCGAAGGCAACATTCTGACGCCGCGGCTGGTGGGCAAATCCGTGGGGCTGCATCCGGTGTGGCTCTTGCTGGCACTGTCCGCTTTCGGGGCAGTCTTTGGCTTCATCGGGTTGCTGGTGGCGGTTCCGGTGGCGGCGTCCATCGGGGTGCTTATGCGCTTTGGCATTTCGCAATACGAAGACAGCCTGCTTTACCGCGGTCTCGCGGGGCGTATCCCGGAGGATGAGGATCAGGCGTGAGCCGCCAGCTGACCTTTGAACTGAGCGGCCTCGACACCCAGACCCGCACGGATTTCTTCGTCTCGTCAAGTAATGCAAGGGCCTTGGCAGCGGTGGAGGGTTGGGCAGACTGGCCGCAGGGCAAGATGGTGCTGGTGGGCCCGCCCGGCGCGGGGAAAAGCCACCTTGCCCGCATCTGGGCTGCTGAATCCGGGGCGGTCTGGGTTGATGGGGGCGCGCTTGCGGAGGTCGATCTGCCTGCACTGGCCGAGAGGGGTCGGGTAGTGCTGGACGATGCTGACCGCGTGGCACGCCACCCAGAGGCCGAGCACGCGTTGTTCCATCTGCACAACCTTCTGGCCGGGCTTCCGGCCGGGTCGGGGCGCCTGTTGCTGACTGCACAGGCCGCACCCGCCGACTGGGGCATCGGCCTGCCTGATCTTGCCAGCCGGCTCGAGGCCGCGGGCGTGGCGCTGATCGAGCCTGCGGATGACGCGCTTTTGTCAGCCGTTCTGGTGAAGCTGTTTGCGGATCGCCAGATCGTGGTCAGCCCGGCGCTGATCACCTATCTTACATCGCGCATCGACCGCTCGGTCGAAGCGGCACGCGGTCTGGTAGCGCGGCTGGACCGGGCCGCCCTGGCCGCCGGGCGTCCTGTCACCCGTGCGCTTGCGGCCGAGATTCTGGACAGGGACAAGCGTGAATGACACTGTCACCGCTCCGTCACAAATGCACAGCATAAGGCGCATATGACCCAGGCAGATTTCCTCAAAGCTCCGTTCCCAGCCCCGGTCGAGTTGCCTTCGGCTGACACTTCCGGTCCCCGGAGGTTCTTCAACCGCGAGCTGAGCTGGCTTGCCTTCAACTGGCGTGTTCTGGACGAAGCCGCGAACCCTGCCGTGCCACTGCTGGAGCGGTTGCGGTTTTTGTCGATTTCGGCCGCGAACCTCGATGAGTTCTATACCGTGCGCGTGGCGGGTCTGCGGGCGCTGGCGCGCAGCGGGAATGCGAGCCTGTCAGAGGATGGCCGCGCCCCGGCGGAGCAATTGTCGCTGATCCATGCGGATGCGCGTCGCCTGATGCAGGTGCAGCAGGCGACGCTGAACCGGCTGAAGAAAGAGATGGAGGCGGCGGATATCTCGATCCTCACGCGCTCCAAGTTGACGGCGCGGGATCAAAAGCATCTGGCCGAGCACTTTCTGACCAAGGTGTTTCCAGTGCTGTCGCCATTGGCAATTGACCCGGCGCACCCCTTTCCGTTCATCCCCAACACCGGCTTTTCCTTGGCGCTGCAGCTGGAACGGCCGACCGACCACCGCACACTGAAGGCGCTGTTGCCGATTCCGCAGCAGATATCGCGCTTTGTGCCGCTGCCCGGCAAACCGGGGGAGCATCGCTTCCTGCCACTGGAAGACGTCCTGATCTTGCACCTTGACATGCTGTTCCCCGGCTACACCGATATGGGTCACTGCATGTTCCGCGTACTGCGCGACAGCGACCTCGAGGTTGAGGATGAGGCCGAAGATCTGGTGCGTGAGTTCGAGACCGCGTTGAAGCGGCGGCGGCGGGGCGAGGTGATCCGGCTGAAGCTGTCGGCCGGGGCGCCCGAAGAGTTGCGCGCACTGATCATGCAGGAACTGGGTGTCACCGCAGACGAGGTGGTGGAAATTCGCGGGCTGCTAGGCCTTGCGGACCTGAAAGAGCTGGTGCTGTCGGGCCGACCTGACCTGCTTTGGCCGTCCTTCCAGCCGCGGGTACCGGAGCGGGTGGAAGACCACGACGGCGACATGTTCGCGGCGATCCGGCAAAAGGATATGTTGCTGCATCACCCTTACGAAACCTTCGATATGGTCATCCGCTTTCTGGAACAGGCGGCAAACGACCCCGATGTGCTGGCGATCAAGCAGACGCTGTATCGTACCTCGTGGGACAGCCCCATCGTATCGGCGCTGTGCGAGGCGGCGGAGGCGGGGAAGTCGGTGACAGCGCTGGTCGAGCTGAAGGCGCGTTTCGACGAAGCGGCCAACATCCGCCAGTCGCGCAGGCTGGAGCGGGCGGGCGCGCATGTCGTGTATGGCTTCATTCACTACAAGACGCATGCCAAGATCAGCACTGTGGTGCGGCGTGAGGGCGATGCCCTCGTGACCTATACCCATTACGGCACCGGCAATTACCACCCGATCACGGCCCGGATCTACACCGACCTGTCGTTCTTTACCTGCGATGCAGCCCTTGGTCGGGATGCCACCAAGGTGTTCAACTACCTGTCGGGATATGTGCAACCCGAAGGGCTGGAAAACCTGGCAATCTCGCCGATCTCGCTCAAGCCCCGGCTTTTATCGCTTATTGCGGCAGAGGCGGATCACGCCCGTGCGGGTCGGCCGGCCGAGATCTGGGGCAAGGTGAACAGCCTGATCGAGCCCGACATCATCGACGCGTTTTATGCGGCCAGCAACGCGGGGGTGAAGATCAACCTCGTCATCCGCGGCATCTGCGGCCTGCGGCCCGGGGTAAAGGGGCTGAGCGAGAATATCCGCGTCAAATCCATCGTCGGGCGATTTCTTGAACATTCTCGGATCGTCTGTTTCGGCAACGGGCAGGGCTTGCCGTCCAAGGACGCGCGGGTGTTTCTGTCCTCGGCCGACTGGATGGGGCGGAACCTGACGCGGCGGGTCGAAACTTTGGTCGAGGCGCTGAACCCCACAGTCAAGAACCAGATCATGGGACAGATTCTGGCGGCAAACCTTGCGGATGAGGCGCAGAGCTGGGTTCTGAGCCCGGATGGCAGCTACCACCGTGACCTTGCGTCGGCGGACGGACGGCTGTTCAACTGCCACCGCTTCTTCATGGAGAACCCTTCGCTGTCAGGCCGTGGCACTGCAGGGGCCAAGGACGTGCCGCGCCTGGCCAACCTTCGCGACGGCTCGCCCTCCCCTGCCTGAGCGGTTGACCCGCCCCCCGCCGGCCTGCAACTGTGCCGCGATAGGAATGGGGATTCTTTATGTTGGGCGAAAGTGGTGGCGGTGAAACAAACGTTTGCGAAGAAGACTGGGGTCCGTTCGGGCGCCCGTTGTTTGATGACCCCTCTGCCCGCGCGCTCAGCCGCGTTGGGGTGATCGACGTCGGATCCAACTCGGTCCGGATGGTGGTGTTCGATGGCGCAGCGCGCTCTCCCGCCTATTTCTTCAATGAAAAGGTGATGTGCGGCCTGGGCAAGGGACTGGCAGAAACCGGGCTTTTGAATCCGCAAGGGCGTGTCCGGGCGCTGTCGGCGCTGCGACGTTTTGCGTTGCTGGCCAAGGGGATGGGGGTTGCGCCCTTGACTGTCGTTGCCACCGCCGCCACGCGCGAGGCAGCCGACGGCCCCGCCTTTCAGGCCGAGGTTCTGCGCGAGACCGGCCTCAGGCTGCATGTCGTGGACGGCGACGAAGAGGCGCGCCTGTCCGCACAAGGCGTGCTTTTAGGCTGGCCCGGGGCGAAGGGGGTCGTCTGCGATATCGGCGGCAACTCGATGGAGCTGGCGCGGATAGGCGAAGGTCGGGTGACCCGCCGCGTCTCGACCCCGCTCGGTCCGTTCCGGCTGCAGCTGATCGAAGGCGGACCGGAGGCGCGGCGCAGCCATATCGGCTCGGCGCTGAAGCAGGCGCAGGCCGAGATGAACTCGACGGGCGAGCGGATATACCTTGTGGGCGGCTCGTGGCGGGTGATTGCAAAGCTGGATATGGAACGGCGGAACTATCCGCTGACCGTGCTGCACGAATACCGCATGACGCCGCGCGGGTTGCTCGATACGCTGGACTGGCTGGCGGTTTCGGATCTTTCGGCGCTTCGTGGGCGTACCGGCACCTCGTCCGAGCGGATGGAGCTGGTGCCGCTGGCCTGCGAGGTGCTGCGCGAGCTGATCAACATGCTGGACCCGTCCGAGATCGACGTTTCCGCCTACGGGATCCGCGAAGGGCTTTTGTACGAGCAGATGTCCGAGACACTGCGCAGCCGCGATCCGCTGATCGAGGCGGCGCGGATGTCGGAACTGACGCAGGCGCGGATGCCGGGGTTTGGCAAGAAGCTGTATGAATTCCTAACGCCACTGTTTCGCGAGGCCCCGCCGGAACGCCAGCGGCTGATCAAAGCCGCGTGCCTCTTGCATGACACCACCTGGCGCGCGCACCCCGATTACCGGGCCGAGGCCTGTTTTGACAATGCAACGCGGGCGAACCTGGGCGGGCTGGACCATACCGGCCGGGTGTTCCTCGGGCTGGCGCTGTTGCACCGATACAAGAACTCGCGCTCCGGCTCGCGGCTGGAGCCGCTGTTCCGCCTGCTGACCGAGGATGAGGTCCGCGATGCAGAGGTGCTGGGCAAGGCGATGCGGTTCGGTGCGATGTTTTCGGTGGCCGACCCTGCCTCGGCCGGGGAGCTGCGCTGGAGCGAGAAGCGCAAACTCCTGGAGCTGGTGCTGACAGAGGCGGGCCGCGGCCTTTTTGGCGAAGTGGCGCAGGCCCGGTTCCAGTCGCTCGCCGTTGCGATGCGGGCGCAGACCAAGATCACGATCGAAGCGGCGTGAGGCTGATACTCGATCACCTGGCCATATCAGCGGCGACCTTGGAAGAGGGCGTTGAGGCGGTTGAAGCAGCGCTTGGCGTGGCGCTGGCAGGGGGCGGGCAGCATCCGCACATGGCCACGCATAACCGGCTGCTCGGCCTTGGGGATGTCTATGTGGAGGTGATTGCAAGCGACCCCGCTGCACCCCGGCCTGGCTGGCCACGGTGGTTCGATCTCGACGGCTTCACAGGGGTGCCACGGCTCACGAACTGGGTTGCGCGCTGCAAAGACCTTGACGCCGCACTTGCCCTCGCCCCTGCCGGGACCGGCACGCCTACGGTCCTGCAACGTGGTGATTTCAGGTGGCGCATGGCCGTGCCCGCCGATGGCAGGCTGCCGTTTGGCGGCGCCTACCCTGCGTTGATCGAATGGGAAGGCGCCTTGCATCCCACGCAGCGACTGCCCGATGCGGGCGTCCGCCTGACCCGGTTCGAAATTGCCCACCCCGAGGCTGCAAGCCTGCGCCAGGCATTGGCCGCGCTGACTCCTGATCCCCGGCTGGTGATCGTGGACGGTGCCGCTGCGATGCGCGCCAGCTTCACCACGCCGCATGGTCCGCGCACTCTGGGCTGACCCGTCCATTCCCCCCTGACAATCCGGATGCTGCAGGCTATCTTGCGCATATGTCGATCTGGACTGGTATCGCTGAGGCCCTGGCCTCCCTCGCCCGCGGCGAGGGGCTGTCCGCGGTTTTCGACCGGCTCCGCAGCCCGCGCGAGAAATCCGTGGGCTTCACCATCGCCGTGATCGCCCTTGGCGCCAAGATGGCCAAGGCAGATGGCGCAGTCACGCGTGACGAGGTCGCGGCCTTTCGCCGTATCTTCTCCTTGCCGCCCGAGGAAGAGGCGAACGCAGCCCGCGTCTTCAACCTCGCGCGGCAGGATGTTGCGGGGTTCGACGCTTATGCCCGCAAGATCGCGGCCCTGTTCCGTGCTGACGCGGATGCGCCGCTTTGCGCCGATGACCGCAACATCCTGATCGACCTGATCGAGGGGCTGTTCCATATCGCGATGGCCGATGGCAGCTATCATCCGAAGGAGGATGAATTCCTAACCCACGTCGGTACCATATTCGGCATCGACGAGCGCTGCTTTCGTGCCATTCGCGCGCGCTTTGTCGAGGGCGCGCCGCGCGATCCACATGACGTGCTCGGCATCGCCCCCGGTGCGACGCTGGAGGCGGCCCGCGCCGCCTGGAAACAGGCCGTGCGGGACACCCACCCCGACCAGATGCTGGCCCGTGGCATCCCGCCCGAGGCGTTGAAGCTGGCCGAGAGGCGGCTGATTGCCATCAACGCCGCCTGGGAAGACATCCGCACCCGGCGCGCGGCCTGAGTTGGACCGACCCCGCCCCCTGCGCATCGCGACCTACAATGTCGAGTGGTTCAACCTTCTGTTCGACGACGAGGGGCACCTGCAGCGCGACGAGGCGCGGTCCGCCCGCCATCAGATCACCCGGGCCGGGCAGATTGCGGCACTCGGTGCGGTGTTCCGCGCGCTGGACGCGGACGGCGTGATGGTGATCGAGGCACCCGATACCAACGCGCAGCGCTCCACCGTGCGGGCGCTGGAAACCTTCGCCGCTGCCTTTGGCTTACGCTCGCGACGGGCGGTGATCGGATTTGCGTCGGGCACTGAACAAGAGATCGCGTTCCTTTTTGACCCTGACCGCCTTGCCGCCCGCCACGCGCCGCAAGCCAGCGACCGGGTGCCGCGGTTTGACACGAGCTTCGTTACCGGCATCGGTCGGGAAGGCACGCCTGACAAGGTTCGGTTTGACAAACCGCCTCTGGAGCTGGCGGTTTCGCTCCCCGGCGGGATGGACCTGCGTCTCATCGGCGTGCATGCAAAGTCGAAGGCCGCCCACCACGCCCGCAACCCGCGCCAAGAGGCGCACATCGCCCGGGAAAACCGCCGAAAGCAGCTTGGCCAGTGCCTGTGGCTGCGCGCCTGTGTGGTCGAGCATCTGACCCGGGGAGACAGCGTAATCGTGCTGGGGGATTTCAACGATGGCCCCGGGTTGGACAGTTTCGAGCAAGCCTTTGGACGCTCGGGGGTCGAGATCGTGATGGCGCCAACGGCAGCGCCACGTCTGCGCCTGACAGAGCCGCATGCCGCCGCAGCCATCGCCACCCCGGGCACGGTTCCTGCCGCTACCGCCCGCTTCTGGCTGGACCCGCAGAAGCGCTATTTCGACGCGCTGGTGGATTTCGTCATGCTCTCCCCCGGTCTCGCGGCGCAGGGGGCAGCGTGGCGGATCTGGCATCCGCTGAACGATCCGGCAATCGCGCTCGATACCGGCCTCGCGCAAGCCCTGCTCACCGCCTCCGATCATTTCCCGGTTTCGGTCGATCTGCCGATCGTGAATTGAAATGGCGTCCGGACGTCTCCATATTGGACACATGAACCGCTTGGCGCTCCTCCTCTGCCTTGCCCTTCCTGTGCCAGCCCTGGCAGAGGATGCGCCCGCACCGCCGAAGGATGAAGGCTTCAGCCTGATGGAAGAAGGCGCAAAGCTCCTTTTCCGTGGATTGATGCAGGAAATGGAGCCTGCCCTTGATGGCATGGGCGACGCGGTCAAACAGATCGAGCCGCGGATACGCGAACTTGTCGCACTGATCGACGATATCCGTAACTACGAGGCCCCCCGGATGCTGGAGAATGGCGACATCCTCATCCCCCGCCGGAAGGTGACCCCGCCGCTCGTCCCGCCCCTGCCCGGCCCCGCCCAGCCCGGCCCCGCCCAGCCCGGCCCAAATGGCGAGATCGAGCTTTAAGCGGCGCGCATGCCGCAAAGGCGCCGCCTTCTATTCATCTATTCGTAAATATCCCGGGGTCCGGGGCAGCGCCCCGGGGCTGCAGCAAGGTGCCGATCCTCCGGACAAATCACCCCATCAAACGCCGCGCGAGCAGGGTCTGGCGCTCAATCACCCTCGGCAGATCTAGCGTGAGCATCTGCCCGTCCCCCACCACCTGCCGCCCCTCGACAAAGAGGTGCCGCACCTTTTGCGGGCCCGCCAGAAGCAAGGCCACCGGGTCCCAGGCGCCTGCAGCCTCTATCCCCGAGAGATCCCAGATCGCAACATCTGCCCGCTTGCCCGGCGCGAGCACGCCGCAATCGTCACGCCCCAGCACTTCGGCACCGCCGCGGGTCGCAATTTCCAGCGCCTCACGCGCGGACATGGCGTCGGCACCGTTCGCGACCCGTTGCAGCAGCATCGCCATCCGCGCCTCGGCCACCAGATTGCCGATGTCATTTGAGGCCGACCCATCGACCCCAAGCCCAACCCGGACGCCGCTGTCCCGCATCGCCCGAACCGGGGCAATGCCCGACCCGAGACGACAATTCGAACAAGGGCAATGGGAAATACCGGTTCGGCTTTGCCTAAAAAGTTCAATTTCCGAACTATTCAACTTCACGCAATGAGCATGCCAGACGTCGGGGCCCGTCCAGCCCAGGTCTTCGGCATACTGCCCGGGACGACAGCCGAACGTCGCCTCGGAATAGGCAATGTCCTCGGAATTCTCCGCCAGATGGGTGTGCAGCATCACGCGCTTGTCGCGGGCCAGGATCGCGGCGTCCCGCATCAACTCCCGGCTGACGGAGAACGGCGAGCACGGCGCAATCCCCACGCGGCACATCGACCCTTCGGATTGGTCATGGAAGGTGTCAATCACGCGGATGCAATCCTTCAGGATCGCAGCCTCCGTCTCCACCAGACTGTCGGGGGGCAGCCCGCCTGCAGTTTCCCCGATGCTCATCGCGCCGCGGGTAGGGTGAAAGCGCAGACCCACCTCTGCCGCGGCGGCAATCGTGTCATCAAGCCGCGCTCCGTTAGGGTAAAGGTAGAGGTGGTCAGACGTCAGACTGCAGCCCGACAGCGCCAGTTCTGCCAGCCCCACCTGCGCCGAGGAGAACATCTCCTGCGGCCCGAAGCGCGCCCAGATCGGGTAAAGCCGCTGCAGCCAGCCAAAGAGCAGCGCGTCCTGCGCCCCGGGCACTGCCCGCGTCAGCGTCTGAAAAAGGTGATGGTGCGTGTTCACAAGGCCCGGCGTGACCAGACAGCCCGAAGCCTCGACCACGAGGCCGGAAGTCTGCAGCCCGTGTCCCAGAGCCGCAATCTGCCCCCCGCAGAACAGGACATCGGCGCTGCGCAATTCGCGGCGCGCGTCATCCATGGTGGCAATCGTATCGGCATTGCGGATCAGGATTTCGGACATGGACTTCCCTTTCATACCACCCCCTTCGGTGGATCGGGAAAGCCTGCGCGACAGAAGGGGTGAAGGACTCGCGCTCAACCAGACCATAGCGGCCCCAAATCGGCCTTCCAAGCTTCTTTGCTCAGGGGTTCAGCAGCGCCAGCGCTGCGGCGTGAATGTCGGTATTGGCGGCAGCCAGCACCTGCCCGCCCTCGGTGCAAAGATCGCCCTGCCAGTCGGTCACCAGGCCGCCCGCCGCCTTGATCACCGCGATCGGGGCCTGCACGTCATAGGCTTGCAGCCCTGCCTCGATCACCAGATCCACATGGCCCGCAGCCAGAAGTGCATAGCCGTAGCAATCCATGCCATAGCGCACGAGGCGCACCCGGTCTGCCACTCGGCGAAAGGCCGCATGTTCGGACGGCGTGCCGATTTCAGGAAAGGTGGAAAGCAGGACCGCCTCGTCCACTGGACGCGCAGCGCGGGTGCGTAGCGGGTGGCTGCCCATCGGCCCGGTGGTTTCCGCGCGGCCAAAGCCGCCCTCGAACCGCTCGCCGATAAAGGGCTGATCGATGATCCCCCAAATCGGGCCGTGCGTATCGCGGACAGAGATCAGTACCCCCCAGGTCGGCGTGCCCGACAGATAGCCGCGGGTTCCGTCGATGGGGTCGAGCACCCAGGTGAGGCCGCTGGTCCCTGCGATTGCGCCGTATTCCTCGCCCAGAATGCCATCCTGCGGACGCCGAACTGCGAGGATCGCCCGCATCTCGCGCTCGGCAAGACGGTCGGCGACGGTGACAGGGTCAAAGCGGTCGGTGTCCTTGGTCTCGGCCGAAAGGTCGCGGCGGCGGAAATGCAGAAGCGTCGCGGCCCGGGCAGCTTCGGCCAGCGCGAGACCGGTGTCCCGCAGATCACGTCGGGTCTGGTCATCGACAGGGGTCAAGAACGGGCTCGCCTTCCATCAGGCTGTCGCGGAGATGCAACGGCCCCGCTTGCGGTTATCCACCACAAGCGGGGCCGTCAAGTCGCTGCAGGTCAGGCAGCGTCCGAAAGGACCCGTGCGAGATCGAACAGGCGCCGACGCTGCGCCTCAGGAATGGCATAGTAAGAGCGGACGAGGTCAAGAGCCTCCCGGTCAGCGAGAAGATCAGTTTCAGCGGATTTCGTTGCACGCTGGTCATCAGCGAGGCCTTCGAAGAAAAAGGCAATCGTCACGCCCAATGCCTCGGCTGTGTCCCAAAGACGCGAAGCGCTGACCCGGTTCATGCCGGTTTCATACTTCTGGATCTGCTGGAACTTGATCCCTACCTTGTCGGCCAACTGCTGTTGGGTCATCCCGACCATCCACCGACGGTGGCGGATCCGCTTGCCGACATGGGCATCTACCGGATGCTTCATCAATTACTCCAATGTTACGTTACGCTCACACTTACCTGATAAGCATATTTCATGCCAATCCAGACCTTACAAACGAAATGTGAAGAAATATTTCCAGACCCGTCGAAACCTGTCCTTTTAGATATGTCCAATTCAACAATCGGAGAAGAAGCCGGGTGCCAGTGCAAAAACAGCTCATCGGGGTTTACACCTTCGATAACTCTCCCTAAAGGCGTTTACCGTTTTGCAATGCATTTTGCAATGATTCTTGCCCTTAATAGTTGCATATTGCAAAAAATTACAACTCTGCGGTTGACTCTTCGGGCGGGAAGACGCTCGATTGACCCCTTGATTGGCGAAATACGGATGGTACGATGCGCGCATGGCGTCTGGAACGGCACGGAACCGCGCCAATTCTGCGCGCATTGCCCGAACCGGTGCCGGGCCCGGGCGAGGTTCTGGTTCAGGTCGCAACGGCTGGACTGAACTTCGCCGACCTTCTGATTCAAGAGGGACGCTATCAGGATCGCCATCCACTGCCCTTTACCCCCGGGTTCGAGTTTGCCGGAACAGTTATCGCCTGCCCGACGGGAGCAGGCAGTCCGGGTCCTGCGCCCGGAACCCGCGTCATGGGCTTTGCAAGATACGGTGCCTTCGCCGAGCGGATCATCGTGCCCCCGGCACATCTTGTGCTTCGTCCGGACCATGTCGGCGATGTGGACGCCGCAGCGCTGCCGGTCGCCTACGGCAC
>Ga0105048_10016844_pt1 | contig 11288 bp, 14 predicted proteins | sample MAT05_FD_78382 | JGI IMG/M metagenome (GOLD analysis project Ga0105048, IMG submission 78382) | Freshwater microbial communities from Lake Fryxell liftoff mats and glacier meltwater in Antarctica - MAT-05 | ecosystem: Environmental > Aquatic > Freshwater > Ice > Liftoff microbial mat | place...
GCCGACTTAGCTCAGTGGTAGAGCAATGCTTTCGTAAAGCATAGGTCGTGAGTTCAAGTCTCACAGTCGGCTCTGACGCAAACGCCGCAAGTGGAAGCACTTGCGGCGTTTTTCATTGACCCAGACGAACCCGCCATCACCCTTGACACGCTTGGTTGTACTCGTCTCTTGTGACCTCTCGGTCGCTTCGGAGCAAGGTCGAGGCTGAATTCACCCCGACGGCCTCGGTGTCTTTGGTTGTGGTTGTACCCTTGGTTGTACCCGACACCGGCCCAACTTGGCTCACGGTGTCTGGTTGTACCCCAGACAAGTGCCGAATCGCGTTCAGTTGAAGCAAGAAGTTTGCCTGACTGAGCGGGTTCGCCCGAAGTCATTCGGTATTCGCAGCCCCACGCCGCCGCCGCGTGGCCGGCCCGCCCGGTTTGACCGTCGCCCCGATCCGCTCCATGTGCTTCCCGCCCCACAGGCAGAGCGGGGTCAGGGCCTCCTTCAGCGACACCCCGAACGCGGTCAGGGAGTATTCCACCCGTGGCGGGATTTCCTTGAAGTCCTTCCGGGCCACGATCCCGTCCGCCTCCAACTCCTTCAACTGCTGCGTCAGCATCTTCTCACTGACCCCCGGCACCGCCCGCCGCAGTTCCCCGAACCGCTTCGCCTCCGGGTGCAGCGGCCAGATGATGAGTACCTTCCACTTGCCCCCAATCACGTCCAGGGCGGCGACCAGCCCGCAGTGGTACGCGGGCGGGGTAGTGGTCTTCGGCATGGCACTTACCTCAAAGTGGGTATGGTCGTTTATCATAGGCACAGTAACTTCTGTAAGCAAGCGGGTGCCGTCGCGGTACAACCGGGCGTGTCCGGGAACGCAGCGGAGGGCGGGTGATGAACATCGGGATTATCGGGTCGGGGCTGATCGGCGGCGTGGTCGGCACGCTCTGGGCGAAGGCCGGTCACGGCGTCCTGTTCAGTTCGCGGCACCCGGAGTCGCTCGACGGCCTCGTCGCCGGGGCCGGGGGGAACGCCCTCCGGGGGACGGTCGAGGAGGCCCTCGCCTTCGGGGAGGTGATCTTCCTGTCCATCCCGTACCACGCCGTCGAGGCGTTCGGTCAGGACCACCGCGACCGGCTCCCCGGCAAGGTCGTGATCGAGACGGGCAACCCGTACCCCGAGCGGGACGGGGCGGTCGGCACGGAGGTGCGGGCGTCGGACCTGGGGACGGGCGTGTACTCGGCCCGGTGGCTGCCCGGCACCCGGCTGGTGCGGGGGTTCAACAGCGTGTGGGACAAGACGCTGGTCAAGGAAGCCCACCGGACCGACCCCAAGGTCGGCATCCCACTGGCGGGGGACGACGCGGCGGCACTCCGAATCGCCGCCGGGCTGGTGCGGGACGCCGGGTTCGACCCGGTGGTCGTCGGCCCGCTCGCCCTCGCCAAGACGTTCGACTTCGGTACGCCGGTGTACGCCTCGAACAAGTCCGGCCCCGACGTGCGTGCGGCCCTGGGGCTGCCCGCCGGGCAGTAGTTTCGACACGTTTCACGACCAAACAGGAGCAACAGCTATGGCCGACAAGAAGGTGGCCCTCGTCACGGGGGCGAACAAAGGGATCGGGTTCGAGATCGCCCGCCAACTCTGCGGGCACGGGTTCGCCGTCGTCCTCGCCGCCCGCGACGAGCGGAAGGCGAACGAGGCGGCGGACAAGCTGCGGGCCGAAGGGTTCGACGCCCACGGCGTCCGGCTGGACGTGACCGACCCGGCGACTGCCGCCGCCGCCGCCAAGTGGTTGGACGGCAAGTTCGGTCGGCTCGACGTGCTGGTGAACAACGCCGGGATCAGTTCCGAGTTCGGCCACGATATGAAACCGTCCGAGGTCTCGCTCGACACGGTTCGGAAGACTTACGACACCAACGTCTTCGGCGTTCTCACCGTCGTCCAGGCCCTCCTCCCGCTCCTGCGGAAGTCTCCCTCGGCCCGGATCGTCAACCAGTCCTCGACGCTCGGGTCGCTGGGCACCCTGAGCGACCCGGCCTCGCCGTTCTACGGCGTCAACCTGCTCGCCTACAACTCGTCCAAGACCGCCCTCAACGGCCTCACCCTGGCGTTCGCCAAGGAACTCGCCGCCGACCGCATCGCGGTGAATTCCGTGTGCCCCGGCTGGGTGAAGACGGACATGGGCGGCGAGGGTGCCCCCCGCACCGTCGAGCAGGGTGCCGCCATCGCCGTCAAGCTGGCGACGATGGCCGACCCGCCCACCGGCAAGTTCCTGGACGACGCGGGCGAAGTCCGCTGGTGAGCGACGAAGGCACCGTTCGACGCCCCCGTCGGACGGGTTCGAGCCGGGGCGATCCTGTTGAACTCCGCGTTCGGCGTTCGGTGTGCAGGTTCGGGGCGAAGGGACGGCCTGTGCCGCCGCATCCGGGAGCAACTGCGGGGGTAGAATGTAACGCTCGTGGCTCTAACCGGGTGGGGGCAAGACGATGACCGCAACAAGACAGCGGAGGCCGGGTTCGACCACCACCTCGTCAAGCCGGTCGAGTACGCCGCGTTGACGAAGCTGCTGACGGGGTTGGAAACGACGAGGGTGTGACGCCCGACAGCGTTCAGGAGGGCGAGGGGATGAAGTTGACCGTGGACGTGATTTCCGACGTGATCTGCCCGTGGTGCTGGGTCGGCAAACGACGGCTGGAAAAGGCGATTGCTGCCGTCGCCGGGCGGCACGAGGTCGTCGTCCGGTGGCTGCCTTACCAGTTGAACCCGGAGATGGACCGAGAAGGGATCGAGCGGCGGGCTTACCGCACCGCCAAGTTCGGCAGTTGGGAGCGGTCGCTCGACCTCGACGCCAAGCTGGCAGCGGTCGGGGCCGGTGAGGGGATCGCCTTCAACTTCGACCGGATGGAACGGACGCCGAACACGTTCGACGCCCACCGCCTGATCCGGCTGGCCGGCGAGCGGGGCGTTCAGGACGTGGTGGTCGAGGCGTTGTTCCGAGCGTACTTCACCGACGGCAGCGACATCGGCGTTCGGGCGGTACTCCTCGACGTGGCGGCGGGGGCCGGTCTTGACCGCGAGCGGGCCGAGGCGGAACTCGACAGCGAGGACTCGGCGGCGGCGATCCGGGCCGAGGAGGGTGAGGCCCGCCGACTCGGCGTGGAGGGCGTGCCGTTCTTCGTGGTGAACGGCGAACTGGCCCTGACGGGGGCACGGGAGTCGGAGGCGTTCCTCGCGGCCTTCGAGTATGCGATGGACCAGAAGGCCGAGGTCGAGAGTGGTGAAAGTTGTTCGGTCGGGAACTCGGCTTGCTGACCGTGCGGCTGGATCACCCACGTTGATCGGGATTCGGAGAGAGCGACTCGGCTGGCACGCCCGGTTCCTCACCGCGTTCTTCCTTCCCGAGTTTCCGGCTCACGGCCCCCGCGAAGAGGTGTTGGATCAGGTTGTACGTCAGGACGGGGAGAATCGCCGCCGGCATCCCCGACAGGGCGGCTCCGGCCAGCACCAACCCGGTCCCGTTGTTCGTCATCCCCAGGCCGAACACCAGCGACCGCTGCTGTGAACCGCCGGCCCCGACCAGCCGGGCCACCGCCCACCCCGCCGCGAACCCGCTGCCGCAGAGGACGCCTGCCGCCGCGACCACCAGGGCCATGTAGTCCCAATCCGGGTCGGCGATCACGCCCGGCAGCGAGGCGGTCGCGTTGGCGTAACAGAGCACGAGCAGGACCACCGTCCCCGCCGTCTTCAAAACGGGCTGGACGCCGGCCACCGCCTCGGCCCCCGCCAACCGCCGCACCGTCATTCCGAGGGCCGACGGGAGCACTACGCCGACCACCAGGAACGAGATAGTGCCGGCCCCGAGGAGGGCGGACGGGGAGCCGTCACCGACCGCCAGCGGGCCGACCGCCGCGAGGGCGAACGGGGTAGTCAGCGGGCTGAGCAGGGTGGAGGCGATCACCAGGCCGAGGCTCAAGGCCGTACTCCCGCCGGCCTGTTGGGACCACGCGGCGGAAGACCCGGCCACCGGCATTGCGGCCACGACCCCCAACCCGGCGATCAGGCACCGGGCCTCGTCCGGGTCGTGCCACCACCCCAGCCCCGCCGCCAGACCGGCGACGACCGCCAGCGGGACGGCGACGGTCGCGGCCACCCCGGCGAGCAGGGCCAGCGGCCTCCGCACCACCCCGGCGAGGTCGGTCGCGTCCGCCGCCAGTCCCGCGTTGACCAGCAGGAACGCCAGGAGCACCATCGGTAGCGAGATCACGCCCACGGCCCCGGCGTTCAAAACGGCGGTGTGGCGGATCGCCACGCCCGGCCACGGGCAGAGGGCGGCGAGCAGGTACGACCCGGCCAGCAGCCACAGGAAGTGGTAGTGGAGGAAACCCTGCGTCCGCCCGAAGAAACTGTTGCGACCGGCCATCACATACTCCCCTGAATCGGCGTGGGTTGCTCGACCGGGGTGGATGGTAGCCGGGTCGCCTGAGCCGACCGTGACCGGCGGATAAGAAAGACTTTACCCTCGGTTCACGGTCCGCTTACCCGGTCCCGGTACGATCCTTCTGCCGTGCGAGACACGGGTTCAACCAACAGCGAGGTGACGGGTATGAGCAAGTTCGTGTGTCTGCTGGCCCTGAGTGTGGGTCTGCTGGCCGTCAGCAGCGTCGGGGCGGACGAGGAAAAGGTGCCGCTGGACAAGCTGCCGAAGGCCGTTAAGGAGGTCGTCGAGAAGCGGTTCCCGAAGGTGGAGATGACGGGGGCGTCGAAGGAGAAGGACGGCGACAAGGTGGTGTTCGAGGTGTCGCTGAAGAAGGACGGCAAGAACATCGACGTGACCGTCACCGAGGCCGGGGCGATCACCGTGATCGAACAGGAACTCGGGTTCAAAGACTTGCCGAAGGAGGTCGCCAAGACGTTCGAGGAGAAGTACCCGAAGGCCAAGTACGAGATCGTGGAGTCGGTGACGAAGGTGGCCGACGGGAAGGAGAAACTCGAATACTACGAGGCCACCCTGACCGACGGCGACAAGAAGAAGTGGGAGGTCGAGGTGCTGCCCGACGGCAAGTTCAAGTCGGCCACAGAGGTCAAAGAAGAGAAGAAGTGACGTGATCTCCGGCGGGGCACCCGGCCCCGCCGGACGTATCCGTGAGGAGTGCCGACATGGGGTTCCGCATCTTGCTGGTCGAGGACGAGGACGAGATCGCGGACTTCGTGGTCCGGGGGCTTCGTGAAGAGGGGTACGCGGTCGAGCGGGCGGCGGACGGGGAAGCCGGGTGGCACCACCTGAAGACCGCCGCCTGGGACGTGGTCCTGCTCGACTGGTGGCTGCCCGTCACGGACGGGCTGGCCCTCCTCCGGCGGTTCCGCCAGGCCGGGCACGCCGCTCCGGTGTTGATGCTGACCGCACGGGACGCCGTGTCCGACCGGGTGCGGGGACTCGACGGCGGGGCCGACGACTACCTCTGCAAGCCGTTCGCGTTCGAGGAACTGCTCGCCAGGGTGCGGGTACTCGCCCGCCGTCAGACACAGGCCATCGGCACCCGGCTGGGGTACGCCGACGTGGCGGCGGACCTCGCCACCCAGCGGGTCGAGCGGGCCGGGCACCCGCTCGCCCTGACGGCCAAGGAGTACGCCCTGCTCGTCTTCTTCCTCCGGCACCCAGGCGAAGTATTGACCCGCACCCGCATCTACGAGCACGTCTGGGACGAGCGATACGACGGGTTGTCGAACACGCTCGAAGTCCACGTCATGGAACTCCGCAAGAAGTTGGAAGCCCGCGGCACCCGCCTGATCCACACCCTCCGGCACCGGGGCTACCAGTTCGGGGGCGAGCCGGGAGTGGACGCATGACCCTGACCACCCGCCTGACCGTGATCGCCCTCGCCGCCCTGGCCGTCGTGCTGGCCGGGTTCTCGACCGCCCTGTACGTCGTCGCCAGCGACCACCTACACCGCCGGGCCGACGACCGGCTGGGTGCCGCCGCCAACATGCTGGTCGCCGCCGCCGAGGTCAAGCCGGACGGCGTGGAGTGGGAACCCGCCGAGCGGCGGCTCGGACTCGGGCCGGGGGACGGCATCGTGTGGCTCGTCACCGCCCCGGACGGGCGGGCGGTGGACCGGGCCGCACCGCCGGACGCCGCCGACTTCCTGTCCGACGCCGCGACACACCTGCAAGAAACGCAGCGGCCCGCGAAGAAGGTCCGCTGGCAACAGGGCCGGTGGCTGGTGCGGCAGGAGCGGGTCGAGGCCGCGAACCCCGGTCTACCGTTTGCCCCCGGCACGGGGACGGAGCAGAAGTTTCCGGCCCTGGTGGTGACGGTGGGGGCATCCCTGGAACCCGTCCGTGACACCCTCCGGGAACTGGCGGCGGTCCTGATCGGGGTGTCGGTCGGCGTGTGGGTCATCGCCGCAGTTGCCGGGCGGGCCGTCTGCCGGTGGGCGTTGAAGCCCGTCACCCGGATGGCGGACGCGGCCCGAGGGATGACCGCCGCCGACCTCGGGGTGCGGCTGCCGACCGCCCCGGCCCGTGACGAGTTGGCCGACCTCGGGCAAGCGTTCAACGCCCTGCTGGGCCGGGTGGAGGAGGCGTTCGACCGGCAGCGGGGGTTCACCGCCGAGGCGTCTCACCAACTCCGCACCCCGCTCACTGCTCTGCTCGGTCAGGTGGAGGTCGCCCTCCGGCGGGACCGGGACGGGGCAGAGTACCGGCGGGTGCTGGAGTCGGTCCGCCGCCAGTCCGAGCGACTCCGAAAGGTGGTCGAGTCGCTGCTGTTCCTGGCCCGTGCCGACGCCGACGCGGGGTTGCCCGACCGGCAGGCGGTGGACCTGGGGGAGTGGCTACCCGAACACGTCGGCACCGGCTGGGCGACCCACGCCCGAGCCGGCGACATTCGGGTCGAGGCGACCCCTGGCCGAGCGGATGTACATCCGGTGCTGCTCGGGGAGTTGGTGGACGTGCTGGTGGACAACGCCACCAAGTACAGCCCGCCGGGGACGCCGATCACCGTTCGGGTCGGGCCGGTCGAGGGTGGGGTCGAGTTGTCGGTCGAGGACGCCGGGATCGGATTGAGCGAGGCGGACGCGAACCAGATATTCGAGCCGTTCGTGCGGTCCGCCGAGGCCCGTCGCCGGGGCGTAGAGGGGACCGGGTTGGGCTTGTCGGTGGCGAGGAGGATTGCGGAGGCCCACGGGGGGAAACTCGACGTGACGAACTCGTCCGGTCGAGGGAGCCGGTTCAGCCTCCGGCTGCCAGCGGGCCAGCGGAGAGAGTTTCCGCCAGCGACAGAAATAGATGGATCAAACCGCCAACCGGCGGGGAGTAATACATAGCCGCCGAGGGAACGAGGTTCGAGCCGATGACGACCAGTCCGATGAGCGTACTCGTCCGACAGCTTTGCCCGGCCTTCGGAGAAGGCGGGGCGGGCGTGACGGACGGAGAACTTCTGGACCGCTTCCTCTCGCACCGGGACGCCGACGCCGTTGCCGCCCTGGTGCGGCGTCACGCCCCGATGGTGTGGGGCGTCTGCCGCCGGGTGCTCCGCACCCACCACGACGCCGAGGATGCGTTCCAGGCCACATTCCTCGTGCTCGTTCGCAAGGGGGCAACGATCCGGGACAAGGAGACGGTCGCCAACTGGCTGTACGGCGTGGCCCGCCAGACGGCGGTTCGACTGCGGGCGACGGCGGCGAAGCGGGGCGTGCGGGAGATGCAAATGGCGGACGTGCCTGAACCCGTCGTGGCCGAGTCCCGAGAGGACGACCTCTTGCCCCTGCTCGATCACGAGTTGAGTCGTCTGCCGGAGCGGTTTCGAGTCCTGATCGTCTTGTGCGACCTGGAAGGTCGGACACGCCGGGACGTGGCCCGGCAACTCGGCTGCCCGGAAGGTACGGTGGCGAGCCGCCTGGCGAGGGCGAGGGCCATGTTGGCGAGGCGGTTCGCCCGGCACGGGCTGTCGGTGGCGGGGGGAACGTTCGCGGCGGCATCGCAGTGTGCGGCCTCCGCACCGCCCTCGGTGACGACTGCCACCATCAAGGCCGCGAGCCTGGTGGCGGCGGGGCGAGTGGTTTCGTCGGTTCTGATTTCCGAGCGGGTGGCCGCTCTCACAGAAGGAGTGGTGAAGATCATGTTCGTGACCAAAATGAAGGGCCTGCTGGCGGTACTGCTGGCGGCGGGTCTGGTGTGTGGCGTTTCGGGACTCACGTTCCTTCACGGGCCGGAGGCGTCGGCCATGCCGGTGTCGCCGGTCGCCGGTGAGAAGAAGGACGACGACAAAGACGAAAAGAAGGGCGAGAAGTCCAAGGGCAAGAAGGACGACGAGAAGGGCGAGAAAACCAAGGGCAAGAAGGACGACGACAAAGACGAAGACAAGGCTGAAAAGCTCCCGAAGTCGGTGGCCGAGGCGGTCAAGACCAAGTTCCCGAAAGCCAAGGTCGTCGGGGTCGAGAAGGAGGACGAGGACGGGGACGTGGTGTACGAGGTCAAACTCAAGTACAAGGCCGGGTCGCTGGGAGTCACCTTCACCCCCAAGGGCGGCGTGGTAAAGGTCGTGATGAACGGCGGCGACGATGACGACAAGGACGAGAAGAAGGGCGAAGACAAGAAGAAGAAAAAGGACGACGACGATGACGACGAGAAGAAGGGCGAAGACAAGAAGAAGAAAAAGGACGACGACGAGTAATGCACAGCAGTGCGATGCTGTTGTCCCAATCAGTAGGACTGCTGCGACCCGGCGGTGATCTCCGGGGTCAAGTACGTCACGAAGGCCGGGGGCGGGCTGCTGTGCCACCGGGGACTGCTGCTGCCCCGGTCAAGGGTCGTGCTGCGGGCTGACGGCGGTGAAGGCCGAGTGCAAGTCCTGCTGCTCGGCCAAGACCGAGAAGAAGGAAGGCTGCTGCACGAAGTAGACGTGAATGAAAGTTGAGGAGTAGGCCCACACGCCCCGACAGGGGCGTGTACGGTTTATGGCGGTTCAGGTAGTCGATCATTTCGGTGTGGCGTTGTGACGGGAGGCTCGCTCGGTATCACTGAAGGTGGCGAAGGAGAAGTTGCCCGGCGTGACGTTCGACGCGGCGTGCCGTGACGCGAACGGAAGCTACGAAATCCGGGCAAGGACAAGACCGGCAAGACCCGCGAGATCGACATCAAGCCGGACGGGACGGTCGAGGCGTTGCAGTGAGAGGATGGTTCGGGCGGCGGTTCGAGGCTTGGCAAGGCCGACTGCGGGCCTTGAAGCGGGACACCTACGCCCTCCTCCTCGCCTGCCGGGACGAGCGAACCCCGTGGTACGCGAAGCTGACGGCGGGGATCGTCGTGGCCTACGCCTTCAGCCCCATCGACTTGATACCCGACTTCATCCCGGTGCTGGGCCTGCTGGACGACGTGCTGCTCATCCCGCTGGGGGTGGTGTTGGTCCGCTCGATGATCCCCGCCGACGTGTTGGACGACTGCCAAATTCTGGCCGACACTGCCTTCGTCAACGAGAAGTTAGTCTTCTGGGCGGCGGCGGTCGTATTCGTCGGCCTGTAGGTCGTGCTGGGGTATTTGTCCTGCCTGGTGGTCTACGGCTGGTTGTGATCGTCCCCTATTCTCGCGGGCAGGCGGCGTCGATCCCGATGCCGACGACGTACAACGTCGCCGCGACCTCCGCGAACCGTCGATGCTTGGCGTCGTCGCCGTCCCGACGTGCCCGCTCGTCAGCGTCTCGAAGCAGGTCGGCCATAAGGTGCAGGATCGAACCGTGCGTGTACGCCCCGAGGATCGTTCGCAGGTGCTTCTTGGCCTCGGCGTCGGTCATCGGTCGGCCCCCTTGCGTGCGTCGGCGTACCCGGCCAAGTAGATGTCGCGGAACGGTTGAGGGAGCCGGTCGGCGTGTGTGATTGACCTGCCGGTGGCCGCGTCCTCCCGGCCCCACCGCTCCACGATCACGTCCAATTCCCGCCGGCTCAGGTAAACCCGGCGGACCCAGCAACGGACGAGCCACGGCCTTGCGGCCAGCATTTCCCATCCGACCACGCGGGCGAGGGCGGCGGACGACAACAGGGCGATCACCCGTTCGCTGAGGTCGGCCCGGTACATGCCGTAGACGGCGAAGTACATCGTCACGAGGCTCTCCGTTCTGGTTGACTTCTATGGACGCGATGCGGCAGACGAGCCGCCGGGCGACCTCGCCCAGCGTCCAGCCGCGTCCCCAGACCCACTGCCCAGGTAGTTCGTCATGGCGTCCCTCGTGGGCCTTCGGATCAGTAATCTTCGGGCAACAAGATTGCCGTGGAGGAGCGGTCGGCCTCGGTCAGCACCCAGATGACGACACCTTTCAAAGTGCAGTAGGAGGACAGCAACCTGCTCCCGTCGATGAGGGCCTGGTCGTTCGCCTTCTGGTCGTCGGCATCGACCTCGCCCCAATTTCCTTGCAGGTGCATGTCGAGGAAGAAGCCGGCGTCTTGCCCACTCTCGGCCAGGACTTCGATGGCACCTGGCGTGGCGACTACGGTGCCGAGTTGGAATTTGGCGTTCATCGCTGGTGATGCTCCACGAAGTTGAAGTACAAGCGGGGGTTGGGCTGGAATTCCAGGCTCCCCTTCTGGCCGTCGGCCTTCCGACGCACCACCACGAGCGGGGCGGCGAAGCCGATGACCGCGAAGTCCGTCGTCAGTTCGGCGGTACTCCAGACCTGGCCGTACCGAGCTTCCAAAAACTCCCGGCCACCTGCCTCGGCGACGATCTCGGCCTGCCGTTCGCGGCGTAGTTGTTCCGTCGGGTCGTTCACTACACGTCTCCTGCGGTGCGGGTTTTCGTTTCACTGGCCGGCGACGGTGGTCGGCAGCCGGCCCAGATGCCGTAGGGCTTCGATGATCTCTTCTCGCGGTGCCCAACCGCCCTGGTCGTCCCGGTTCTCGGTAAAGCTGTCGAGATCGTTCTCGCAGAACCAGTCGAACACCTCGCCCTCCCACCCTTCTGACAGTTCACCCCGCGACTGCCACATTTCGTTGCGGTAGTTGTCGAGCGTGGCCTCGTACTCGCGGTCGCTGTACTCCTGCTCGTCCAGGATCGGGTAGCCATCCAGGGCCTCCTGAATGCGGCAGAACGCCTCGAATGCGGCGGTGGGTGAGCCGTCGGCACGGAAGACCCGCAGACTGATACCGGTCAGCGAGTTGACGACCCAATGGGAGTGGTTCTCGAACACAAGGTCTGGGTCGTCCCCCTCCGCATACATCGCCAGCCGGTCGGTCATCACCTTCTGGTTGCTCAGGTCGATCAGACCCGACTGCGGGCTGCTCGTGTAGAAGATCATCCAGTCGGCGGCGTCC
>Ga0105048_10016845_pt1 | contig 11288 bp, 7 predicted proteins | sample MAT05_FD_78382 | JGI IMG/M metagenome (GOLD analysis project Ga0105048, IMG submission 78382) | Freshwater microbial communities from Lake Fryxell liftoff mats and glacier meltwater in Antarctica - MAT-05 | ecosystem: Environmental > Aquatic > Freshwater > Ice > Liftoff microbial mat | place...
AAATACAAGGAACAACGCAACGATCCCCTCACCCTCGCCAAAGTCCTCGAAGCAGGGAAAACGCCCGCCGGCACGCATCGCCCCATCCTGGTTGCCGAAATCCTCGAGCTGCTGCATCCGGCTCCAGGCGAAAAATTCGTTGACGCCACTCTCGGTCATGGCGGGCACACCTCCGCCCTTCTCCCCCGGCTCGCTCCCGGCGGTGAACTTCTAGCCCTCGATCTCGATCCCATCGAACAACCGAAAACCGCCGCCCGCCTCCGCGCCGCCGGGTTCGGGGAAGATCGACTTCACGTGCGCCTCTCGAATTACGCCGGCATCGGCAAAGCACTCGCCGAACTCGGCTGGAACGGTGCCCACGGCATTCTGGCCGATCTCGGCCTCTCCTCCATGCAAATCGATGATCCCAGCCGGGGGTTTTCGGTAAAATTCGATGGGCCACTCGATATGCGGATCAATCCCCAGCGAGGCCTTTCCGCGCAGGAATTCCTCGCCACTTGCGATGCCGCCACGCTTGCGGACGTATTGATCGAAAATGCCGACGAACCTCTTGCCCCCCTGCTCGCAGAGGCGTTGGCTGGAAAAAAATGCGTCACCACGACCGATCTTCGCGCGCTCATCGGCACCGCCCTCGCGCATCGTCCGCCCGATCTCCTGGCGCCGACCGTGCGCCGGGTTTTTCAAGCGATCAGGATTGCGGTCAACCAGGAATTTTCCTCCCTCGATGCCTTTCTTCGGGTGCTGCCTTTTTGTCTGTTGCCGGGAGGGCGGGTGGCCATTCTCAGCTTTCATTCGGGGGAAGATCGCCGCGTTAAAAAAGCTTTCCAAAGCGGAGTGCGCGAAGGTTTTTACGCAGCCACCAACCGCGAGGTGATCCGCCCCACCGCCGCCGAGCAGCAAAGCAACCCGCGCTCCACCCCGGCCAAACTGCGCTGGGCGATTCGCTCGACCGATTTCCCAGGTTAATGCCCGGCGTGATCCGCGATGTAGTCTTTGCGATAGCCCAACGCTTCGGGCGCGTGGAGAACGAGCATTTTTTCTTCGATATCCGCCGGGATCAGTTTCGCGGTGGCCTTGGAAACGATGATCATGGTGATGATCGCCATCGGCACGGTCCAGATGGCGGGTTGCTCGCATAAAATGCGGATGAGCGGCCAGTGGGGCCAAAAAGCACTCAGATCGATCACTTTCAAATCCGAGAGATTGATCAAAGTGGTGCAGCCCAGAGCGGATAATCCGCCAGCCAACATCCCTGCCGCCGCTCCGGGCATGGTCATTTGCCTCCACCAGATGCTCATGAAAAAGAGCGGGAAATAACTCGCCGCGGCAATCGCAAAAGCCTGGCCGACCATGAAGTTGATCTGCAATTGTTCGACCTGCGATCCCAGTAAAATTGAGATGCCGCCGATGAAGATGGCAGCGATTTTGAAGGCGCGCATCCGTTGGGCGGGCGTGGACTGCGGGCGCAACATGCGTCCATAGACGTCGTGCGCCATGGCGCCAGTCATGGAGACGAGCAAACCGCTGAACGTGCTCATAAATGCGGCAAAGGCACCGGCACAGGTAATGCCGCTCATGATCGAGCCGACGACGCCATATTTTTCATTGATTAGCTTGGGTAGTTCGAGGACGATTTTATCCGTGCCCTTGGCGCCGGTCGCCGCATATAACTCGGGCAAAAGATTGCGTCCCATAACTCCGAAGACGGGCGGAAAAAGGTAGAAAACGCCGATTAAAATCATCACCCACATCGTGGTGCGTTTGGCGGCGACCCCATCGGGATTGGTATAAAAACGCACCAGAATATGCGGTAACCCCGCTGTGCCGCAGACCAGGGCGATGATGAGCGAATAGGTGTAAATAAGCGAATACGGGCGGGCTTGCTCGGGGCTGAGATTGGCCATTTTGGCTGCTTTGGTCGTGAGCGGTCCGAAAGGAGAGAGCCAGGCGGAGTCGGAGGGAGCCTTGGGAGCGACTTCGGCGAGGGGTCTGCGCTCGATATTTTCGACGATGGCGGTGGGGGCGTTGGGCGTGTTGGCGTCGAGATGGGCATGGTAACCGCCATAGACAAAAACCAGGACGAAAACTGGCACGCTGATGGCGAACATTTTTGCCCAGTATTGGAAAGCCTGGATAAGGGTGATGCCTTTCATGCCCCCCAATGCCACGTTGAGGGTGATGATGCCGCCGACCAGAGCGACGCCGACCCAATAGGGCAGGCCGGGGAAGATGTAAGCGAGGGTAATTCCCGCGCCTTTCATTTGGGGCATGGTGTAGAAAAACCCGATAAAGAGCACGAAAATCACGGCGATTTTACGAAAAATGGGGGAATCGAAGCGGCCCTCCGCAAAATCGGGAATGGTGTAAGCCCCAAATCGACGGAGGGGGCCGGCAATAAAGAGCAGTAAAAACAGGTAGCCGCAGGCATAACAGACCGGATACCAGAGGGCGTCGTAACCCGAGGACATCACCATCCCGGCGACGCCCATGAAGGAGGCGGCGGAGAGGTATTCGCCGCTGATCGCCGAGGCGTTCCAACCGACCGAGACACTGCGCCCGGCGACGAAGAAATCGCTGGCTGTTTTGGAGGATTTGGCCGAGCGAAACCCCATCCAGAGAGTCACTAAAACTGTGATGGCAGAAAAACTGAAAATCCAGGGATCGATAGGCCCGATGGCAGCAAGAGGAAAAAACATGGGGGGACTTTGGGGGAGAGAAAGTTAGGAGAGGATGTTTTTTCTGGCAGCGACTTCATCAGCTTCCAGAGCGAGGGATCGGCGGATGAAGTAATAGGAAATCACCCAGACGAAGGGGAAAAAAGCGATGCCGACGACAAACCAGCTCAGGGTGAATCCGAAGACGGATTGGGCCATGAATTCTGGAGCAAAGTAATTTGCCAGGGGCAGGCCGAGGAGGAGGATTAAAAAAGCGATGGCGCATTGCAGGGAAAGCCGAAGTTGGCGCCGCATGAGATGATGAATGAGCGCGGTGCGCTCTGTTCCAGTGGGGTGAGACATGGGAGCTTTATAGACTGTGCCGCGCTGCTGCGTCCATGGGAAAAAATGAATGCCCGTTTCGCAAGGGAGCATCTCCGAAAATTACAAATTTCTCCGCACACCTACGGCGGTCCTGGAAATGCCGGACCAGTATTCCAATGGAGCGGAAACGTGGTTGCTCTGCTTCGTAACGTCGGCCTGGGTGGGCCATTCGAGGCTCAGCTCCGATTGGTTATAAATCGGATTGATGAAAAAATACTTAACATCTTCCTTGCCTTCTCCGCTTTTTCTCTTTTGCCTGCAGCGGAAAAAGTCCCTGTTGCCACGTTGTCCACCATCCTTACCGAAATCGGGCAAAACGTCGGCGGCGAACACGTCGCGGTCTCGGGTTTGGTCAAACCCGGCATCGGTCACCACGAATTTACTCCAAAACCAAGCGACCTTGCTGCCATCGCTCAGGCGCAACTCGTTCTCGCCAGTGGCAAACACATGGAAGGCTACCACACCCGTCTCCCCGAAAGCTCCGGCAGCAAAGGCCGATTCCTCGAAGTGGGGAATGCCATTCCTTCTTTGCAAATGACCCCCAAGGAAGGCGAAGTCTATGGCACGGTCGCGGCGAATGGTAAGATCGAAGACCCGCCCTGGTGGCACAGCATCGAGAACGTAAAACTGGCCACCGGCATCATCCGCGATGCTTTTAGCAAAATCTCGCCGTCAAACAAAGCGGTCTTTGAGAAACATGCCGCAGCCTGTATTGGCAAACTCGTTTTTCTGGAAAAATGGGCCAAACACAAAGTCGCCGAACTTCCTTGTGAAAAGCGCAAACTCGTCACCTTGCACGATGCGTTTCATTATTTTGCCCATGACTTCGGATTCACCACTCTGCCCATTGAAGGGTTGAATCCTGATGACGAACCTTCCGCGCTAAAAGTCACCGTAATTATTGAGACGATCAAAAAGGAAAACGTCAAAGCCATCTTTGGCGGGTTCGGTAACAACCCGAAAGTCATTCAGGTCAACACCTACGACACTCATGCGAAAATAGCTGGTAAACTCTACGCCGACGGACTCGGCTTCCCAGACAGCACCGCCGCCATTTACGACGGGATGATGCGGCGGAACATCATCATCATCGTCGATGCGCTGAAGTAGCTTCCCCTAGCGTCGGAGCCATGTCTTGGTCTCATCCGACAACTTGGAAGCCGCCGCTACGAGATTTTCAACACAGAGATTTCACCGGTGACGTCGCCTGCTGCCACCCATGCGCTGCGATTTGCCCATTGTAGTTTTGTGATGGATCCATCGAGTTTTTCACCGGTGATTTCGCGCTTTGTCTTTGCCGGATGCCAGATCAGGGCCAGGCCGTCCGCGTCGCCGGAGGCGAGCAACGGGCCAGCGGCCTGCCACGCCAGCGCGCTCACGCGACCTAGATGAGTGCATAACTCGGCGGGACGCGTGCCTGAGGGACCTTTGCCAGAAACATCCCAAATCGTGATTTTTTCCCCTCCGCCTGTGGCCAGATAGCGGCTTTCCGGATCCCAGGCCAACTCCCGCACTTTGGTTGCGTAGCCAGTCATGTCCAATTCGTCCCCCTGACGATAAGGAAGACGCCAGAAATTCACGCTTGCCTCCTGCGTGCCAGCCGAAATGTAGCGCGCGTTTGGACTCCAGGCCAGCGAGATGAACGAGCCTTTCCAAGTCAAATCTTCGTAAGGCTCCAAATCGGGGAATCGATACAACCGGACGTGCCCATAAAAGGACACCGCCACTCCTCGACTGTCGGGACGCCAGGATAGCCCGGTCAAGGTGCTATCGTGAGCGGCATACTCGTGGAGCAATGCGCCGCCCTTATCCCTGAGGTCCCAGATTTTCAACCCTTTGCCGCAAGTGGTCGCGAGCAAAAGGCCATCCGGCGAAAACGCCAAATGTTCCACCCAACCTTTTCCCGCAGCGATTGTGTGCCGCAGTTCACCCGTTGCAAGCGACCAGATTTTGGCGGTGCCATCCTGTCCTGCCGTCGCCAAATGATCGCCCGCCACCGCCAGCGCAAGTAACCCCATGGGATGCGCGAGCCATGTTTGGGTTGCGCCGTCGCTGGTAAATCTAAACAACGTCACGGCGCCACTGGCCGAGCCCGCGATCAAAAGCGAGTCATCGGCATTCCAAGCCAGACCGCAGACCGCGTCATCGAGATGAGCACTAAAAGTTTTCATAAAAAAAGCCTCCGCAGAGCTGACAAATAAGTTAAAAAAAATTGGCTATCTTCGATTCACAGATTTGCGCAGATGTCTGGGAGCAGACCTGTTTCCAATCTGCGTAAAATTACGTGAATCCCCCGAAATTTTTTGATCCAAAACCACTAAGCGATGCAGAGGTTAAAGCCTTCCTGCAATTCGGCACGGTCCAGATTGCGGCCAATAAAAACGAGCTTGGTCTCCCGCTTTTCGCCCTCTTTCCAGGGACGATCCGCTTTGCCATCGAAAAGCATGTGGACGCCTTGAAAGACAAAGCGCTTTTCAATTCCCGCCAGATTAACCAGCCCTTTCATCCGGAAAATATCCACCCCCTTGTTTCGTAAAAGTCCGCCCATCCAGGTGTCGAACGCCTTCGGATTCATCGGTTGTTCGGAAGTCAGTCCGACCGAAGTCACGCTTTGATCGTGGGTGTGGCTGTGGGCAAATTCCACTTCCTCCAACGGCTCCACCGCACCGTTTGGCCCGGCCAGCGTCATGGCAAACTCAGATGGACCGTGCTGGGTGAAGACCGCGTATTTGCCTGCCTCTGCGACTTGCAAAACAAAATCCCCGCCACTCTCGCCAAGCGTAAGCGTGAGTAAACCCGCATCGGTCGGAAACTTTTCGCCCGGCTGCAAAACCTCCGCAAAATCTGAGAAAGCCAGGATTGCTTTTTTACCCGAAGACACCAGATCGTCCGCCCGAAGAACCAGAAAATCCAGGGTCGCATCCGGCCCTGCCTCGAAATGAAAGATATGGTCGCCCGGCGCAAATTCAAACAGCCCAGCCCATTCGTAAGGCACTTCCTCTTTTAAAAAATCGGCGTCATATTCCAGTTTTGTGCCAAGATCAAAAGCGCGAACGTTAAGAATTTTATCCAGATCGATCACCGCGTTTTCAGTGCGATAAAGCTTGGTCGTGACGTTCATCGAGCGGATTCGCTTTTCCAGGTCCTCCACTTCCTGCGGCGTCACGAGATCGGTTTTATTAAGTAAAACCACATCGGCAAACGCGATCTGCTCCATGCATTCGCTGCTCGTATCGATGTGTTGCAGGACGTGTTTCGCATCCACCACCGTCACAATCGCATCCAGCGAAAAATATTCCTTCATCTCGTCGTCCACGAAAAAAGTCTGCGCCACGGGAGCTGGATCAGCCAGCCCGGTCGTCTCAATAATGATCGCGTCAAAACGATTTTTACGTTTCATTAAATTACCGAGAATACGGATAAGATCGCCGCGCACCGTGCAGCAGATGCAGCCATTGTTCATCTCAAAAATCTCTTCCTCGGCATTGACCACCAGCTCGTTGTCGATCCCGATTTCGCCAAATTCATTCTCGATCACCGCGATGCGTTTCCCATGCTGCGCGGTGAGGATGTGATTGAGCAAAGTCGTTTTCCCGGAACCAAGAAAACCAGTAAGAACCGTGACGGGGATGCGTTGGGTGTCGATCATGGCGGAACTTTAGCGTGATGTAACTTAATCACAAGTAAATTGCGTTACAAAAGTTTAGGATCAAAGGTTTTTCGACGAGGTCGCAAAACAAATTGACTCCGATGGGTTACCTGCCACTGTGCGCCCTTTGATAAGGGCAAAAAACTTGGAAACGGCGAAAGGCCAGCCGGAATACCATCCAGCAGAACCGATGTGGTGGAGGGCGTCTTACGTTAAATTTTATTTTTCCTGATCTGACAGATGGGCTTCTAATGAATGGACTCCCGTGGCAAAAGGGTCGGTAAATCGCGCCATGAGTTCAGGCCGTTTTCGGTAGCTGATGCGGTGGCTTTTAGGGATGGGCGTATCGTCGTCATACTTGGCAAATGCCCACCAATTTTTTGGCAGCTCGGGGCTGTGATTTGCTTTGAGTCTTTGCAGATACCAGTGAATTAATTCCAGCATCTCCAGGTGGCCATTTGAATATCGCTCCAACATGATGCGGCCTACGGAGCCAACTTTGGTAAAGTGAAAAAAACGCAGTATCTTATTTGCAGCCCAAATACAGCCTTCGCGATCCGTGGTGATAGGTCTTTTGCTTAGGTTCCAACTGGCAACATTGTAGCCCGGATCGCGCAAAATGTGTGTATCTGGGAAAAAAACAGGAACCAAATCGCACCATCGCTGGTCCGTAAAAAGACCGGAAGGAATGTCATCCCAGCAAAAACGCATCAGCCGCATATTCCACCAGTTCGCAAAACGTCTGCCCGTATCATTGTTAGCCACTGCGATGAAACCAAGATTGAAAACGCCATGTTTGAGGGAGCCAATCTCGTTGTCCATGATCGCAGGCAACTCCGAGTCCGGCTCAAGCTGATGAGGCGTTAGCACAATGCTATGCTCGTCCAAAATTTTGACAATGGGATCGAGTGAGGCAAACACCGCTACATCCGGATCCAGATAGATCACTTTTTCTGCCCCAAGTTTAAAAAGATGGCATAGCATGGCACCCTTTACCGCAGTGCATAACTCGATGACGTCGTGGCAAAAAGTCCACTGCGTTAAATCTGGAATATTTAATTCGGTGAGACGAACCACATGATCAATCGATTCATTTTCAATATCGAAAGTGTATCCCTCCGGCTCCTCGTCGCAGAGACAAAGCCAAAATGTCCAGTCCGGCTGATGTTTTTTGAGTGTTTCGGCCAGGACTCGCACGCGGTCGAGATAGGCAAAGGATGCGCTGGTAAAGCAATGGTTGTTTGGCATAAGCTAGTTTGGAGTGGCAGTGCCTTTCAATAATAAGACTGCAGTGCCGCCATTGAGCATGATCTCTCCATACTTGCGATCTGCGGTTTCCAAACATTGGAAAACACCGTCACCTTCAAATAAGTCAAAAAGTTGATTTTCGTCGTCCAAGGCGCAGCCCTGTCTGTCGTTACTGGCAAGTATCCCTGGCCAGACATTTCCTGCTTCTCTACGTGCGATGACATACGCCCCCCCGGCAAGGGCCTCGTGCGCTGCCAGGCAAAATGTCTCCGGCCAAAGGGACCAACTGACGACGACATCGATTTTTTCCCGGCGGATCGTCTCCGTCATCGCGTTTCTATCCTCCGGCCCAACCTTAACCCGGATATGTTGGATAGTGGATGAGTCCCGTTGCGGAAGTGATCCAAGTTGATAAAATTGATACCTTGCATCAGAGGCAGCACGTTTCGCCAGCTCCAGAAAAACCTCCCAACCCTTATGGTGTTGGGGCATGCCGACAAAGGCTATGCGTAAAGGTTCTGAATAAGTCTTCGCGTTTATTTCCTGCCAATGAATTTCCCCATGAGACAGGACACATGCACTTGCATGCGGAAACTTCGATTTATCCAGCCACAAATCCAACGTTACTTTTGATGGTGCCACCACCCTGGGCTTAATCTGTTCGAAGAGATACCCCAAATCAGTCAAGTGCGAAACGCGAGCATTGCCATAACAACAAACGCTACATCCAGCGGATTTTGGACTGGGAGCATTGCAAAAAAACAAACCGTTGCGCAGTAGATTGTAGCTTGGGCAAAGCGTGAAAAAATCATGAATCCAGACGATGCTTTGCGAAGAATCGCAAAGATTTGCCAAAACCAATATCCTGGCAGGATTGTGTCCCATGAGATGATGCAGCACACAATGCAAGTTGATCTGTCCGGCTTTTACGGTTAGGAGAGCTTTTTCAACATCGTCGGCAAGAACAGTTCCCAATGCAGTTCCATTTAAACGCAGGGAGTAAGTAAAATAAGCTGAGTCTTTGACAAGGAATCTGGAATGACTGGACGGTGAAAGATGAAAATACGCCCACCCTTCTTTTAAAAAATGCTTCTCCTCGTCGGAAATTCTGGCCTGAATACCCCCGCAATTTATGAAATAATCGTCGTTACTGACCGAGACAATTAGATTTTTAAAAGATAGCTTGCCTAAAGCCTGCAAAATGTCTGTTTCGTTTATCGAAGATGTTCTTGGTCGGTCTGATTCAGGCTCGTTTACCTTACTCGTGGTTACATCTAATATTTCAAAGATTTTTTTGTAGTTGGATGCAACTTCGACCACTTTTGTTTCGATGAGTTTTTTCTGTGAAATGACTTGTGGTTTCTGGACCCTTTTGTTCGGGACCGGGGGAGCTTCCAATGTTGGTTTGTAAAAATATTTTCTCCGCCTCCGTAGGGAACGCTCGAGTTTACGAAAAAAACCGACTTGGTTTTTTTCGGTGCCGGGAATCCGCCAGCGGTGAAATGCACGTTTAAACCAGGAACGCATCTGCCAATTTTTGGCTGACGCCACCACTTTTTCTAGCGTCAATCGCTTTTTTTCCGAGGAATCGAATTTAACTTGCAGATGTGCAGAAGCAGACTTTTCCAGTCTTACGTTTGTTTTCAAATGATGGATAGTAGTCCTCAGACGTTGCAACTCCGCGTTTCGCTGGTGCAGAAAACCGCTTTGTGCCTGCAGGCGGACGATCTCAGTCGTCAGTTGTTTTGAATGTTCGCTCTGTAAATTTAAAAGATTGTCCAGAGCCTGTAGTCGTGTCATTTCGAGGGTCGATATTTGCTTTTTTTCAGCAAGAAGCCTGGTTTGGGATGATGGATAACCTAGACCCAGCCGTATGGCAACGGGGGTGGCGGCCAGAATTTCACCAGAATACTGCGGTTTGTGGAGCAATAATAAAGCAAGCCCATCCGCATCGGTAATTTCCCCAGACATCATGTGGCGCACCTCTTTATCGAAATGATCCTTGCGCTGTTCGGGGACCAGCAACAATCCACATTCAGCGGCAGATCCAAAAATATTTTCGGCGACACCCAGAAAATTATTAGGATTGAAGGCATTGCTGATCCACCCCCATACTTCAAAACCATCCTGGCGCGCCTGGTTGAAAACAGGCAAAGAGGCTGCAATGCTGTTGCATTCCGCGAATATAAATGGTTGGAATCGCTCGATGGTGCCAGCCGCCCCGATCAATACCTGAGCCTCCGCTCCTTCCACGTCAATCTTCAAAAAATCGAGCCTGACGATGGGCAAATCGTCAATTCGAATAACATCGACTTCGACCACGGACTGGGGAGACATGACTGGTTCAGTGAGTATTTCGGCACCAAAATTCAGCGGCTTGGTAAGATCGAGAGAGGGAACGATCAGGAGGCCACGCTCCGCACCCACGGCAGATTGATGCAAGACCACATTCTGACAAGAATTATGTATTTTGATATTTGCTTCGAGCACCGCAAAAAGCTCAGGTCTTGGCTCAAAAGAGTCCACCCGACCTTCCTTTCCAACAAAATGAGCGAAAGCGAGACTGTGAGTGCCGATAAATGCTCCGACATCCAACACATAGTCCCCAAGGCGCAGGATTTTGCCCAACATATCGAGTTCCTCCTGTGCCCATTCACCATAAGTGCGGATCGAAGCGCAAATAATTTGGTCATTCGCGATTATCTGCATCGGCCCGTAACGGGTGGGGTGGCAATCAATCTTATTTGTCATTTGGGTTTCTGTTACTTATAATTCTGCTTTGGCAGAACCGGATATGCCAGATGTTCTTTCACTCATTTTGGCGATGCGATTTTCAAACCTTAAAAGCCGATTCCGTTTAAAAATCGACATTTAAGATAATTCACATGATAAATAGATGTTTGACGGCAGCATGAGTTTTTTTTGATCTGAAATTAAATATCCTTCCCAAACCAAGGCAAAAAGACTGGTTTACCAATTGGCACCAGCAAAACTTCGGATTATTTTTTAAAATGTAAAAAGTCTTTTCTTTAAGATGATCTTCACCAAAGTCGTCGCGGGTGACGTTTCCTAACCTTTAACAAATGACATTGACGCTTTTGCGCGATCTAAAGAATAATAATTTATGGGATTGATCCAGCCATGCAAATAATCGTCCTCGGAATGCGTCATTCTGGCATATCGATCACGGCCAGGTTATTAAAAATGATCGGATTGTCTGGTGGATTGGAGGATTCCACCCAGCCACCCCAAGCGGATGATCCCAATGGGGGCGGGGAGCGAAATGAAGTGGCGGATTTAAACGAGCGTCTGCTCAATCAGCAGGGAGCGACTTGGAGCCATGTGCTGCCCTT
>Ga0105048_10016849_pt1 | contig 11287 bp, 9 predicted proteins | sample MAT05_FD_78382 | JGI IMG/M metagenome (GOLD analysis project Ga0105048, IMG submission 78382) | Freshwater microbial communities from Lake Fryxell liftoff mats and glacier meltwater in Antarctica - MAT-05 | ecosystem: Environmental > Aquatic > Freshwater > Ice > Liftoff microbial mat | place...
CCGAAGAAAAGCCAGCACGTCCTCACGATAGGAGAATGCGGCCGGATCCAGGCGGATGCGCCGGGCAATCTGGCGCTTCAAATGCTCCCGGCCCTGACACAGCCAAAGAATCGCGGAAAAAATCCTCAGGGGGGTTTGCTTTAAAAAAAGAAGGAATGATTTAACGGACGCATCGTCACGGATGAGTGTGCCGTCGAGATCCACGCATAAAACCGGCGGGCGGGACTGTTCTTGAATGTTCATTCCAAGTTCAGGATTTGAACCATAGAGTAATTGCGAAAAAAAGGCTGGATTTTGTGACTCCGGGTCTCTGTGGTGAATCGTCTTGGATGGGACAGCTCCTCATGCCCGCGCAGGCTCGCAAATTGATGGAAAGGCCGGTCGCAGGAAACCACTTTTGCATTAAATCGCGGCGCGTAGGCCGAAAGGGCCACATGTTTAAGCGGAAGAATTTTGCCCTCATGATCCAGGCTCCACGCGAGACTGGATACCTGCTGCTCAGCCGAGGGAATTTCCGGTGTCGCTTCGGAAAAAGGCTTCCACGGCGGCCCAGACGTTCTCTCGCCGCAACCCCCTGAGAAACTCCTCACGTTCGACCTCGCATTGATAAAGCAGACTCTGACTGACTCACGGGCTGGGTTTCTACCCGTGACCGATTGATCCGGAAACCGCCGTTTTAGCTCTCGGGCAATCGTGATCCCGATTATGCCCCCACCGATAATTAGGAACTCAGTCGGTTTCATACTCCATGACAACAGCTACTACCAGTCTGGACTAAACTCCGCAAGGTTCCCTCACGCTGGAGTCTCTGCCTTTGATGAGGGAAACCGCTTCATCGTTTTCTTGATGCAGGGAAGCCATCCGGTTATGATTGCAAGCGTGGATTTGATACCGCTCCAAGATTTGAAGCGCCAGCACCGAGTGCTTGCGAAGAGTGTTCGAGGTGTCTTCGAGCGTGTCACGGAAAGCGGCTGGTTCATTCTCGGGAATGAAGTTGCACAATTAGAGTTAGAATTTGCGCGGTATATTGGAGCAAAAGAAGCTGTAGCCGTCGCAAATGGCACCGATGCGCTGGAACTAGCGTTGCGAGCACTAGGCGTGGGGCGTGGCGACAGCGTTGTGCTAGTGGCTAATGCGGGGTTCTATGGTTCCGCATCTGTCATGGCGGTTGGCGGGAATTCCATATTCGTTGATGTCGATCCGAAACGTCTTACCCTTGATCCAGAAATGCTTGTTAGGGCGTTACGGGAGCCTGCCAAAGCCATCATTGTCACCCATCTTTATGGCCAAATGGCGGAAATGCCGAAGATCCTCTCTATTGCCCAAACTAGGGGAGTTCCGGTTGTAGAAGATTGCGCCCAAGCGCATGGCGCGTCCATCAATGGTAAGTGCGCTGGGACATGGGGAGCGTTAGGCTGTTTCAGTTTCTATCCAACGAAAAATCTGGGGGCCCTCGGGGACGCTGGAATGGTAGTGTCATCTGACGTCCATCTCTCGGAACGTGTTCGAATGTTAAGGCAATATGGGTGGAAAAATAAATATGAGATTCGGGTCGCCGGCGGGAGGAATTCACGGATGGATGAGCTTCAAGCGGCTATTCTCCGGATGAAATTGCCACATTTGCCGGAATGGAATTCACGCCGAAGAGTTGTCGCCGAGCAATACAATAAAGCGTTTGCGACGCTCGATATCACGCTCCCTGAAATTGAGGGAGATTCTTACGTTGCTCACCTTTACGTCGTTCGCACCACAAAGAGAGCCCATCTCAAAGACAGATTGGAAAAAGACGGCATTCAAACTCAGATTCACTACCCGATTCCTGACTACAGGCAGCCAATTTTTGGAAGCCACCCAAATAAGAACACCTGCCTCAAAGTCACTGAAGACGCCTGCTCTCAAGTCTTGAGCCTACCCTGTTTTCCGGAATTAGAAAGCGAAGAGGTGAGCCGGGTTATTTCATCCGTGCACAAAGCTTTTCTGAAAAATTAATGGATAATCGATCCGGCAGAGTGAAATTAAGCATAGTTGTCCCCGTGTACTTTAATGCAGGGAACCTTCCTGTTACTGTCGAAAGGTTACTTCTGCTCCAGGAACAACTCAAAGATGCTGATTTGGAGCTTGTGTTTGTTGATGATGGTTCTCTCGACAATTCTTGGGAAGTCATTAACAAACTTCACGGCTTGCATTCAGGCATGATCAAAGCCGTGAAGCTGACAAGAAATTTCGGATCAATGGCTGCAATTGAAGCTGGCTTTAGCGTGGCAACCGGAAACTGCATAGGTATGATATCTGCCGATCTTCAGGATCCCCCTGAGCTTTTTACAGAGATGCTATTGCATTGGCGCAACGGGTCGGAATGCGTTTTTGCGGTAAGAGCAGAGCGCGATGGCTCTTTCACAGAAAAACTCTTCTCGGGTCTATTCTATAAACTGATGCGGGCATTTGCCGTAAAGGACTTTCCCGACGGGGGATTTGACTTCTTTCTCGTTGATCGAAAGGTGGTTGCGGCAGTCAAGGACTCCTGTGAAAAAAATACACATTTGATGACACTAATTTTTTGGTTTGGATTTCCCTATGTCACAATTCCGTACCGCCGAAGAATTCGCATTGCGGGAAAATCCCGATGGACATTATCCAAAAAACTTAAACTTTTGGCGGACGCTTTTGCGGGTTTTTCCTATGCCCCAATCCGGGCGGCATCGTTGACGGGAATACTATTTGCCATCGCCGCATTCTTTTATGGCGGCCTGATTATTATCCGTCGTTTTATCTATGGCGTTGAAGTGCCCGGTTGGGCTGCTCTTGTTCTCTGTATTGTTTTTACATCGGGCCTGCAGCTGACCATGCTAGGAATTATTGGAGAATATGTTTGGCGCTCGCTTGACGCGGCTCGCCGACGTCCGAATTATGTTATCGAAAAAACTTGCTTGTGATTAGAGACGACGTTTTCTACCATTCAACCGCGCTTGTTGAAACTCAGTGTGTGGGCAGCGGAACACGCATCTGGGCCTACACACACATACTAGCGGGTGCAGAAATTGGCTCCGACTGCAATATCTGTGACCATGTATTCATTGAAGGCGGAGCAAAGGTTGGCAACAAGGTCACTATAAAGTGCGGGGTTCAGCTTTGGGATGGGGTGGAAATTGAGGATGGGGTTTTTATCGGCCCAAACGCGACATTTACAAACGATCCATTTCCTCGCAGCAAAGAATACCCGGATGAGTTCAGTAAGACTGTTGTCCAAACCGGAGCATCAATTGGTGCAAACGCGACGATATTGCCTGGATTGGTCATTGGAAGATTTGCGATGGTCGGGGCCGGAGCTGTTGTGACGCATGATATTCCGCCGTACGCGACGGTAGTTGGAAATCCGGCCCGTATTCGCGGATATTCGACTGCAGTTTCGAATGGCAATTCCGTAGTATTGCCAAGTCCGGCGGACGACACTCTGCACGGATCGTGCTGTCGAGGAGTGGCGTTTTGCAGGTTTCCGAGAATCACAGATATGAGAGGCGTTCTTACGTTTGGCGAATTTCCAAAACACCTGCCATTTGAGCCGAAGCGATTTTTTGTTGTTCAGAATGTGCCCTCTGAGTATGTGCGGGGGCAGCATGCACACCGAAAGCTCGAACAAGTATTGGTCTGCCTCTCCGGCTCAGTCTCTGTAATGGTGGATGATGGGAAGGCTCGCGATCAGTTTACTCTCGACTCGCCTAGTCTTGGTGTTCATATCTCAAATCTCGTTTGGAGCACGCAGTTTCGCTATTCCAAAGACTGTATTCTAGTCGTCTTTGCTTCTGACATCTATGATGAGATGGACTATATTCGCGACTACTCGGAATTTCTTAGTTCCGTAAGCGCCCGGAAATAGCCGAATAAACTAAGCGTCTTCCAGCCAGCCATGCTAGAAAGCTTATGGCGCAGATAATCGTTATAGCGCTAATCCAGAGGGATATTTTCTGCCCGATTGATGGCGTGTAGCTGAACTCAATCCGATTTTGTCCTGATTGCACGAGGACGCCTCGAAAAATCAGATTCACACGTTCAATCACGGTCGGGACGCCATTGACTTTGGCGGTCCAACCTGGGTACCATGTGTCGTTCAGAATAAGCAATCCGTTATTTTCATTCTCCAATCCGATCGAGATGGAGTTGCAGTCCTCTATGAAACTAAGTATATGGAACACGCCTTTCTTGTAAAAGCCTGATTTTCTCGCATTTTCCGATGCAACTGCACCGTCGATAACGGCGCTGCCATAAATATCAAAGTATGGCGAAACCAACCGTTTAATGGCAACATCAGGGTTGGGCGCCACCTCCCATTCGCTTGCAAATGAAAGTCTGGGTTTTGCGGAACTTCGAATAACAGCCTCGAGTTCTCGAGCCGCAGTTCCACTAAGAATATTCTCGAAAGGAGGGCCCGCAATCACAAGGTTAATACCCAGAACGTCGGCGAGCTTGTTTCGTTCGTAGTCGGGAAGCGAATTCAAATACTGGAAGATGCGGATGTTGCTGTCTAACTTTAGTCCACCCTGCCAGACTCGACGCACTCCATAGGGGAGCCAAGAGTCGCCTACTGACGCGGATTTTGCCCAGCGCCAAACTTCTATGTCACGTGAGCCGTAAATGTACTGCTGGGCCGTGGCGAAATTACTATGCACCGTTGAGTTGGACTTGTCAGTAGGGAGAAGACCGGGTTTGGTACTTTCATTAAACACCGTGTCCGGGCCGAAGAAAATCATTCCCCGCGATACTAGGAAAAGGTTAAGGAATGTAATTGATATTACGACAACATGTAAAATAGGGCGGGGGACGTTTGTCAGTAAAATCGCCATCAGGCTCGCAGACGCAAAGCCGAGAAAGAAAAGACCCATTATGTAATCGGAGGTTGAAGAAAGGATGTTCTTCTCGGTGGCGATGATTGCTCCAAATGTTGCAGCTTTGAAAAAAGCCGTCTTGTCTGTGGAAACGAAAAAAAGTACGGCGGCCAGCAGAAAGAACAATGTGCAGGCAAGCGCCCAGAGAACGGCCATCTGACGGCGAGGGCGTGTAAGTGCTACTTGATACCCAATACCGGCAAGAACGGATGATCCAAACATGACCCAAACTAGAAATTTTGTCGGCCATCGAAAAAGGCGAAAGAGCGGGAAATGATCGTAAACAAATGTGTACAATGGGGTATGCATGCCCGAAGCCATCAATAAGCCTATCGTGATAAATGCTACCATGAACATGGTAACAAATCGGAGCAAATCAGGATTTTCTGACCGGCGGGAAAAGTAGTGGAATGAGAGAGGCGCTAGGAAAAGTGGGATAATGCCAATGTAGCAGGTCATGAGGCAGAATTCATAGATGTTTTGAGCCCAAAAAGCATCAGGATAGCCAGGTCGACCGTATATAAACGGGAAGACCACCGCTAAAAGGTTTGCCGGGTGTAAGGATGCAGATTCGAGGCGGGGATCCACGCTTGCAGCGCGTTCCGAAAGCTTTAGAAACTCGATGCTGGGAATGAGATGCACAAGTATCATTGCGAGAGTAAGAAGTCCGATACCACCAAACACTCCAATGCATTCCAAAAGCGTTCGCGGGCTTTTTTGCCAAAGACAGAAGATAGTTACGTATGCCAGATTCAGGATAAGAATATGCAAAACCATTTCCGGATACCCCGAGAAATACTGGATTGCGAGGAGGAGGGAAAAAATGAGGATCTCCGGAAGCATACGAGAAAGCTTTTGTGGAATTCGGATTTCCGACGGAGACGAGTGGAGCTTCTCAACGATCCGGTGGGCCGTAAGCAGCAACAGGGGTGCCCACACGACGACGGTGAATGCAGAAAAGAATTCCAGCCATGCCAGCATCCAAGTGTTGAACATGAATGTCGTTGAAAAAAGGAGCGAAGGGCCTTTAGATAAATCCCAAGTCCTTCCCAAAGTAAAAGCCCCCGCGCCCGCGATAAAAAAATGGACGATGATTGAGAGCTTGTAGGCTGAGGGTGCTGCAAGAATGTTAAACAGGAGATGCAGTGGGTAGTAGGCTCCTGTCACAGGGTCAGCGGCGAAGGGTTTTCCAAATCCTGAAGAGGGATTCCAGTAGGGAATCATCCCGTGCGAGTATGCCTGGGCCGCGAATACCCTAAAGGGAAAGAGGTCGCAAACAGTGTCCCGTAAGTAAGGGAGTTTCGAACCGAACAAGGAATCGTGAAAAAAAATTATGACCAGCCCGAGGATTAGGGCGTAGGGCCAAATGATATTCCAATTAAGAAAGTTTACGGGGTTGGCAATTGAAGTTTTTTTTGACTTTTCCATCGAAATGATTTTCGGCCGAAACGCCTTACCGCGATTCAGTCTCTGTCTGCCAACGGTTTTTGCCTTTGAAGATTTCTTCCAATGTTGACGCTCGCCCGCGCTTCTTGCCTTTGCGCAAATAGCAGTCGTTTCCTAAAAAACTTTATGGAAAATACTCCAAAAAGTAAAGCTAGCGTTGTGAAGGATAACACAATGCCCGCGTTAAGCCCTTCGGGCACATACTCCAATTTTAAACGGTGTCTTCCGGCGGCGAGCGGGATGGCGCGCATGGCGTGGTTGGCGGGGAGGATTTGGTAGGTAATCTGCACGCTGCCTGGCAGGGAAACGGCCCGCCAATCCTTCGAGTAGGAGTCCGTATTCACCAGCAAGGCCGCGCGATCAGTCAGGATTTCCAGCGTCCAGTGGTCGGTTGAGGAATTGAGGATTCGGATCTCGGCTTTCGCGGCAGCGGATTCCGGTTTGGGAATGGGTTCGCTTTCCAGCACAACGGTTGTGCGCAGGTCGAAATCGGGAGATTTCAACGCATCAAGAACCGCCTGACCGGCGGGCAGAATCTTGTAATTGCTGGCGAGGAAAAACCGGGGAAAAGGCTCGGAAAAGGGCACGATGTCTATGCTGCCGTTAGGCTTTGGAACAAAAGCCAGCCGGCAGCGGAGCATGGACAGGATGGGGTGGAGTTTCTGGAACTGGAGATATTGGCTGGCCTTTTCCGGGTCGTTTCCCTGGGTGAGATGCAAGAGCTGGGCGTATCGCTTGAGAACCGAGGGATCGTAGCCCCAGATGTTTTCACTCCGCAGCAGCATGGAGGCATCGGCGTTAAATAAGTTCAGGGTCCGGTAATCGCCGGGATTTTGCTTGAGATACTCCGCGACGGGTTTGTAGGTGAAATCCTCCAGTGGAAAATTGGTGACTGAGCTTCGCGCAAAGAAGAAAAGCTCGGCCACTGCGGCCAGCCCAATCATCCATCTGGCCGAGGGCCAGCGCCATGTTGCAAAAAATAATCCCGCAAAGAGGAGAAAAGTGCCGCCCGCAATTTGCAGGGAACGCACAGCAAGGGATTGCATGGCTTGAAGAAGCTGCGCGTTTTCAAAAACTGCGGGATTTAGATAGGACTCCTTCGAGCTTGCTGCCGCAGACATGAGTTGCGGGAACACGCTTGCACCCAGGCTTTGTTGAGATAGCACCAGACCAGCCGCCAGGAGAAGAAGACCGGCGGCCAAACCACTGAAACAAAGCCAGCGTCCTGGCTTTTCGTTCCGAAGAAGGCGATCCATTCCCATGCCGGCAATCAGGGCAATGAACAAGCCTGCAAAGAAAATGAACTTTGAAGCGCCGCGGAATCCGCTGAAGCCGGGCAGAACAAGATATAACACGTGGTGGAGGGGAGTCCGCGCCCCGAGGGCCAGCAGAATGACAAGACCGATGAGCACCAGCAATCTGACCGTGACGGCTCGCTCCTCGCGCTTACAGGCCCCATGACAAGCCAAAAAAATCACGCCCACGCCGGCGTAGAGACTCATCTCCCACAGGTAGCATCTCCCCCAATAGGGCGCCGCGCCCATGTCACCGAAAAACCACGGCGTGAACAGGGTGAGAATATTTTCCGGGGGAAAGGCGAACATTGAGGCAAACTCATAGGTGACGCCTCCGCTGCGCACGGATTCCGAGGCGGCACTGATACCAGGCAGAAGCTGGGCCGCACCCAGGAGGGCAGCGAGCGGGTAAATGATGAAAAGACCGCCTGCTGCCGCCAACGGACGGGATGCTCCCACCAGATGCACCAAGGCGTAGGCACCGGCTACGAGGGCCGTGTAATAGACGTATTGCGGATGGCCCGCATAGATTTGCAGGGCGGCCGCTCCTGAGGAAAGAAAGAGCCAGGCCGCGTGGCGCCGGGACAACCAGCCGTCAATTCCCAGGAGAATCAACGGCACCCACGCCATGGCGCAGACATTGGATAGGTGTCCGGCGTAGATGTGCAAAAAAAAGGTTCCGCTGAACATCGCCGCGACTCCCGCCACAAAAGCGGCTGCGGGCCGCAGACTGCGATGAACCGCCCACGCATAGGTCGTTGCGCCCAAAAGGAAAACATGCAGCCCAAAGGACCAGTTGATGGCGGTGGCCAGCGGGAGCAGAAGAAAGATCAGATTGGGCGGATAAAGAAGTGCGGACTGGAACTGCCCCAGATAAGGAATCCCGCTGTAAATGTATGGGTTCCACAAGGGAAGATTGCCAGCAGCCATTTCACCAAAGCCGAAGGCGCGGGAGAACAAAAAATGGAGGGTGATGTCGGTGCTCTTTTCCGAGAGCACCAGATCCGCGGAAAAAAGCTCCCGTGCGACCGGCAGTGCGGCCACTACTGCCATAATTAAGAGCCAGAAGGCATGCTGCCGCAGGACGGCAGGGCGTAAGTCCGGGCCCTTCCTCACGGCGCTTTGATGGAAGCCGGTTTCTGCGCGCAGACTTCCATCCCTCCCCCGCGAAAGGGAAAGGGGTTCCACCAGAAACGATGCTTGGAAAAGAGCCTCAACAGCAAGTCGGAAAGTCCGGGAAGGTATTTTCCGATGACACCGTTGATGTAATTGATGTTGGTGGACTTGCTGCAGCTTCTGGCAAAGACCATTTCCAATCCCGCCTTTTCCAGCAGCCGTCTGATGGTTGCCGGGTCGAAATAATACAAATGCTCGTCGGGCTTGAGATGAACCCATTTCCTGCCCATCAGGTGGCGCCAAGGACTGGCGGCATTGGGTGTGTGAACAAGCAGAAATCCCCCGGGCTTGAGAATTCTCCGGACTTCCAGAATTTCCGACAAGGGATTCTCAAAATGCTCGATCACGTCATCCATCACGACCGCCTGATAGTGATCGGAGGGAAACGAGGCATCCCTGAGATTGCCGGTCGCGACATTCAACCCGAGCGTTTGGCGGGCGTATTCCGATGCGAATTCCGAAAGTTCAACTCCTGCCGCCCGCCATCCCCTCTGGTTGGCCTCTTCGATGAGAAATCCCCCGGCGCATCCCACATCCATCAAGTTTTCCTTTGGCCCCCTGGCCTCCAGTTCATCGAGTTGTCGGCGGAAAAACATGAGATGCAGTTCGCGGTCCTGAAGATAATTCCGATAGCCCGTGGCATCATCCTCTCGCTCGAAGTAGCTTTTCCCTGAGTACTTCTTAGCGATCTCCTCGCTCGAAATGCGGGGATTCACAAACATCAACCGGCACGAAACGCAGCAAACCACCATTCGTTTTCCGGCTGAACTTGCCAGTTCGTAAACCGCCTCCTTGGGACCCTCCCCGCAGATCGGACAGCCAACTTCATGAAGCATGATGGAGTTGGTCTTGTCTGTTTGCATGGAGTGAAGCGGGGCGGGAGCTGATGAAGTCGGGCGGACTTTTGCGTCACTTCGAGTTGCCGCGCTTCGGGGCTTGTATGGGAAAAGAGGGCGGTCTGGCAAGGTTTCAAACCCCCTCAAACAGGTTTTAAGACGTCCGAAAGGTGAAAAAACTTCAATGTGGACGTTCCCGCGGCCGAATCGTTGTAGCCGTCCCACTCTGCAAGAATATTCTTCCCTCTTCAAAACGCGGCAGCAGAGTGCCGTGGCTACAACCTGCACCTTTCGGGCATGATTTCCTTTGTGTTCTTTGTGTTCTCTTGCGGCCAATCGTCATCGTTCTGCGTTGTCCCGGTTGCGGTTCGCTCAGGATTTTACGGATTTTATTTCACGGACGCGTGGGAGCTTGTCCCGTTTTCTTCATCCGCGCCAGGCGGCGGCCTGCGGCTTTACGGATCGCGTTTGATTGTGCGCTCAAACTGATTTTTTACACAATGCATGACGGCGATAGCAATCAGCTCTGAAGCCGCTCCGCCAATTCTGGAACCGAGAGAACTTCCACTTTTTTGGTGGATAGAAAGTCAGCGAGATTTCTGGTGACGAGGTGGCGAACGTCGTTTTCTTCTGCGGCCGCGATTTGCAGGGCATCCTCGAAATCGGTAAATTCCAAGTCCACGGCGCGGTCAATCGTGGAACCGGAGACGGCCGCAATTTGAAATTTCTTCCGCATAAAATTGAGGGGCAGGGAGATTCGATCACGCTTCGACCTCCCGACGATGTAGCAGATATTCGCAATGGACAACGCGGAGATCCATGGCTCCCCGACTTTTGCGAGGACGAGGGCGGATGCGGCAAACCCCGGGCGTTTTAGCAAAATATCCAGAACGACATTGGCATCAAAGAGCACTTTCACCGGAGATGCTTTTCTGCCAACCCGCGCCAGCGGGGATCATCCCAGTGTTCTTCCAGCGGCAAGGCCGCACCAAGCATGGCCCCGATTTCCGGATCAATCCCGGTGATTTGCCGGACGGCAAATTCCTCCGCCCCCCGATCCACTTGTTGGCGGAACCATGCGGAAAGGCTTTTCCCCTGTTGTGCGGCAACAGCTTTCGCTTTCGCCGCAATTTCATCGGGAACGGAAAGCGTTAAATTCATACGTGAAACCTTCAGCATTTCACGTGTTTTGTCAATTCGATCAGAGTGTAGGGTGTGATGAAACCCGAGTGAGGGAACCCGGTTGACGGGGCGGATGGGAAGATAGCCTTGCAAGGGATTCACAGGAACTCTGGCGTTTTCCTGAAAATCCAACCCACGGATGGAAGCCGGATGCACCCTTTCAGCAGTTCTCCATCAGCTTGGCGAGCTTTGCGGTCTTGGCGCGGGTCGCAATTTCGATGCCTTTGGAGGCCGCACCGCCGGGGCGGTTCCGGCAGCCGTTTGCGAGGAACGGCCTCCCGGGAATTTCAGGGACCTCACTCGGGAATCCATGGGATGGAATGCACGAATTGCCGCGAGAGAACGCAGAGATCGCAAAGAGACAGACTGGTTTCCTTTGTGTTCTTTGCGTTCTCTTGCGGCCAATCATCATCGTTCTGCGTTGTCCCGGTTGCGGTTCGCTCAGGATTCACGGATTTTATTTCACGGACGC
>Ga0105048_10016850_pt1 | contig 11287 bp, 9 predicted proteins | sample MAT05_FD_78382 | JGI IMG/M metagenome (GOLD analysis project Ga0105048, IMG submission 78382) | Freshwater microbial communities from Lake Fryxell liftoff mats and glacier meltwater in Antarctica - MAT-05 | ecosystem: Environmental > Aquatic > Freshwater > Ice > Liftoff microbial mat | place...
CGGAAAGCCGAGCATTGGGTCCTGGTTGAGCTACGGCCTTGGCAGCATCACCAACGACCTCCCTTCGTTCGTCGTGTTCACGCCGTTTTGGACTTCCGGCGCGGCCGCACAAGCGCTCTTCTCGCGGATGTGGTCGAGCGGGTTCCTGCCCGGAAAATACAGCGGCGTCGCGCTGCGGAGTGTCGGCGATCCCGTGCTCTACGTCCAGAACCCTGCGGGGGTGAGCGAAGCGAGTCGTCGGGCCATGCTCGACTCACTTCTCAGCCTGAATCAGAAGACGTTCGACACGTACGGCGACCCCGAAACGCAAACGCGGATCGCCCAGTACGAGATGGCCTTCCGCATGCAAACGAGCGTGCCGGAACTCACGGACTTGAGCAAAGAAACGCAAGAAACGCTCGACCTGTACGGCCCCGAGGTGAAGAAGCCGGGTTCGTTCGCGGCCAGTGCCCTCCATGCTCGCCGGCTCGTCGAACGCGGCGTGCGAGTTGTGCAAATTCTCCACCGCGGCTGGGATCAACACGGCAGTTTGCCCAAAGACATCAAGTCGCAGTGCCTCGACACCGATCAACCGACCGCGGCCCTGCTCACCGACCTGAAGCGTCGCGGCCTGCTCGATAGCACGCTGGTCGTCTGGGGTGGCGAATTCGGCCGCACAGTCTACAGTCAGGGCACACTCACCAAGACAAACTACGGCCGCGATCATCACCCGCGGAACTTCTGCATGTTCCTCGCCGGCGGCGGCATCAAGGGCGGCCAAGTCTACGGCGAAACCGACGACTTCAGCTACAACGTGGCCGACAAGCCGGCCCATGTAAACGACCTGAACGCCACGGTGCTGCACTGCCTTGGCATCGATCACTCCAAGTTCACGTACAAGTTCCAGGGCTTGGATCAGCGATTGACGGGAGTGGAAAAACAGCAGGTCATCAAGGAGTTGTTGAAGTAGAATCAGCTCCCATGAACCCGACGTTCCGGAGATAACCATGAGTACGCCGAATCCGGAACCGCCGTCACCTTCGCCATCCGGTGACGACCGGCCGCCCGAGCCGGTCTCGCCGCCCGTGCCGGAGGGCACGACACCTCCGACGGAAACCCCAGTTTCGGAAGCCCCGCCGCCGCCACTCGCCGAGAACCCCACCCCGCTCGCCGTCGCCCGGCCGGCCCCGCGGTCGCCTTCTAGGCGACGGCAACGCGACCGGGAATCGGACGATTCCAAGGGCGAATACGAACGCGAGCGGCGCTCGTCCTACGTGACGACGTTGACCGCTATCATCGTACTCCTTGCGTTGCTGCCGCTCGCACTCGTCGCGTTCGTTGCCTTCGTCTGTTTCGTTCCTTAAAGACCGCGTTGTGCGGCCGGTGAACGCCCATGCTCCAGATCCGCGACTACACGTTCCTTGGCACCACCAAGAGCCTTTGCCCGCACTGCCGACGGCTCGTCGATGCGAAAATCATCGCCCGTGGCGAAAGGGTTTACTTCCGCAAACGCTGCCCCGAGCACGGCCTCATCGAAGATTTCGTCTGTTCTGATGTGACATACTACGACCGCCACGAGTACGACCAGCCCGCTCGTACGCCAAGGAAATACGGCGTCGAACCCGAACGCGGCTGCCCCTACGATTGCGGCCTCTGCACCGAGCACGAACAGCACACCTGCGTCGCACTCATTGAAATCACCAGCGGCTGCAATTTGAAGTGCCCGATGTGCTTCGCCGAGTCCGGCCCCGGTGGCACGCACGTCGACTTCGCAACCTACACGAAGATGGTCGATCGGCTCGTCGAACTCGAAGGCGTCGCGGATGTCATCCAACTCTCCGGCGGCGAGCCAACGCTGCACCCCGACTTGGTGCGGATGGTGCGGTATGCCTACGAACAGCCGATTCTTGCGGTGATGATCAACACCAATGGCATCCGCCTCGCCAAGGATCGCAAACTCGTCGAAGCCCTTTCGGAATTCCGCGACCGGCTTGAGATCTACTTGCAATTCGATGGATTCGACCCGGCCACCCATCGAATCTTGCGAGGCGAAGAACTCCTCGATACCAAACTTGCTGCTCTCGAAGTGCTCCAGGAATTCGGCATCCGTACAACGCTCGTCTGCACCGTGGACCACACGGCGAACCTCCACGAGGTGGGTGCGATCTTGCGCTTTGGCCTCGAACGCCGGGCGATCCGTGGTGTGAGTTATCAATTGGCCACGTACTGCGGCCGACACTTAAACCCGCAAGACCTTGAACTTCGCGTCACCATGCCAGACTTGGTGAAGGCACTGGCAAAGCAAGCAAGCGACCTTCTCGGCGTGGAGGACTTCTATCCGTTGCCCTGTGCGCACCCGAATTGCCATATGATGGCATATCTCTACCGTGGGGGAGAGACGGTTGTTCCAATCAGCCGATTGATTGATGTTAGAAAACACATGGACCTGATTGCCAACAGCATTGTGTACACCCCGACGCGGGCGAAACACATCGTGGCGAAGTACCTGGAAAGTGCCGGTGGCTGTGGCTGCGGCCCCGGAAGTTGTGCGCCAGATTCGCCGGCCACCGCGGGGTTGGATGAGTTTGTAACGAAGGCCCTCGCGGAAAAACTCACAGGCGAAGAGGTCTTCCGCGTGACGCTGACCGGGTTTCTCGATGCTCACACTTTCGACACCCGGCGCGTGATGAAGTGTTGCCTGGCCCACGTGTTGCCGAGTGGGCATGTCGTTCCCTTCTGTGCTTACAACACGCTGTACCGCGATGGGTTCGTACCGCTTCCACCACTGGTCGATCAACCTGCCGTGGAAGCCAGCCGTGTCAGCCTTTCCGTGACCCGGTCCCCATGACTCCACGACTTGCCTACGCTGCGTTCATGCTACTCGCGGCCGGGGTGTTCCTCCTCGTTCGACGCTGCTTCCCTCCCCCTCCCCAGGTTGCTGCTCTGCCGCGAACGCACCGCTTCATTCTGGCCGGAGCCGCGTTCGTCGGCGGGGTGTTCGGCGCGAAGTTGCCATTCTTGTTCGGCGTCGAAGCCGGGGACATCGCCTGGGCCTGGCTTGCCGACGGCAAGACAATTACCACCGGTTTGATCGGTGCGTACATTGCCGTGGAGATTGTAAAACTCGCCCTTGGCATCCGCGTGAAGACCGGTGACTCGTTTGCCTTACCGCTCGCCCTGGCTGTTGCCGTGGGCCGCTGGGGTTGCTTCTTCAACGGCTGCTGCTTCGGCACCGCGACCGACCTGCCGTGGGGCATCGACTTCGGCGACGGTGTTCGACGACACCCAACCCAGATTTACGAATCGGCGTTTTACCTGACGTTGGCCGGTGTTTTATTCCTGCTGTTCCAACGCGGCTGGCTGCGCGGGCACCGATTGCAATTCGCTTTGATTGCCTATGCGATCTACCGATTTCTGACGGAGTTCATTCGCCCCGAACCCGAGTACGCGGCCGGGCTCACGTATTACCAGTGGGGCAGTGCGGTGATGGCCATTGGCCTGGGAGCACAGTGGGTCTGGGAGCGATTTAACACTGGCGAGCCGGAAAAGTGAGCGACTGGAGGAAGCTACCTCCGGTCGCTCACGCTCCCGGCTCGCCAGGTCCTATTTCTTACCACCCAGCAACTTGCTCAACGTCCCGAGTAGTTCGTTCACGACTTCATCAGATGGCACCGGCAGGTGCAAATACTTCTGACCCGTCTGGGCATCCGTGCGGACGAGTGGACTACTACCATCGGTTTTCGGAGCGCTGATCTGCTTCAAGAGAGCGGCACCAGCCTGAAGCAATCCACTCCACGGATCGCCCGCGGGAGTAACTTGCGGCACCACGTCCGGCTTGCCTGCAAACTCTCGCTTCGCCTCGGCCGCTTCGCCCGCTTCGTCTTCCACGGGCGTCGGAATGTTGGTCGTCGTCGCTTCGACGGCTTCCATGAACTTCGTCAACCGGCTTCCGCCAAAGTCAATGTTCGGGTTGCCACCGTCCAAAACACCGGTGAAAAGCGACTTCTTGAACGAGAGTACCGAAAGCATGCTTTCTTCAATCGAGCCCTTGGAAACGAAGTTGACCACGCGCACGGGTTGATTTTGCCCGAGCCGGTGGACGCGGCCAATGCGTTGTTCCAACACCGCGGGGTTCCAAGGAAGATCGACGTTCAGCACGATGGAAGCGAACTGCAAGTTCAAACCAACACCGCCGGCATCGGTGCTGAGGAAGAGCCGGGTGTTCGCATCGTTGCGGAACGTTTCGATGAGTTTGCCCCGGTCTTTCCCGGGCACGCCGCCGTGGAAAAACACGTGGCCCCACTTGCGTTTCTTGGTCGCACGAACGAGCAGTTCATGCATTTTCGTCCACTGGCTGAAGACCACAGCCTTCGTGCCGGGGCGTTCGAGCAGTTCCCCGAGCACGGTCATGATCTTGCCGACCTTCAGGCCGTGGTCGCTGGCGGAATCCAGCAGATAACTCGAATCGCACGACATCCGCATCTTTTGCAACGCGATCATAAGCCGCTGTTTGTCGGCCTCGGAAAGGTATTTGTGGTGTCGCCATTTCAACACGATCTTGGCAACGATCTCCTGGTTCTCCGTGTGATGATCGCGCTGCTGAACGGTCATCGGCACAAAGACCGTGCTCTCGATCCGCTCGGGGAGTTGGTCGAGGACCTGATCCTTTTGCCGGCGAAGTAAAACAGGAGCGAGTGACTGGCCGATCTTGTCCAGATCGCGATAGCCGGTGACTTTGCCAACTTCGTCGCGCACCTGGTGGTCGTGCAAAAGCCGGAAGGTCGGCCCGAGACGGAAGGGGTCGACGAACTGAATGATCGAGATCAATTCCTCCAGGCGATTCTCCAACGGCGTGCCGGTCAACACCACAGCGTGCGGCGATCGGATTTGCTTGACGCTGCGAGCCACTCGCGTGGTCCAGTTCTTGATACGTTGAGCTTCGTCCAGAATGACCAGATCCGGGCTCCACGCGGCGATGGCGTCCAGGTCCATATGAATGGTGTCGTAGTTCGTCACTTTGAAAAACGGCTCGGGGTCGGCGAAGCCTTCCGCCCGGCGGTTCTTCATGCCATCGATGACGCGAACCGTTCGGTCCGTGAATCGCCCGATCTCGTTCTTCCATTGATGTTTCAACGAAGTCGGACAAATGATCAGAACGCGCTCGACGCCGAAGAGCCGGGCCATGACCTCGGCCGTGGCAATTGCCTGAGCGGTCTTGCCGAGGCCCATCTCGTCGCCGATCAAGCACCGCCCGGCTTTCGCGGCGAAGAGCACGCCCTCGCGCTGATAGTCGTAGAGGGGGAACTTGAGAATATCCTGAAACTGACGACTGCCGACGCCCTCGGGGAAGGCTTCGTTCACGCGCTGAGCCCGGACGGCGATATCGCGAACCTCGGCCAACAAGGCATGGGCGTCGTCGCTGACTCGCAAGTCCGGGTCGTGTCCGAGGATTTCGACAAGAATCGTTTCGAACTTCGGTAACGCCAGCGGCTTGAGCCGACCATCGAAGTCGAAGTATTTCGCGGCAAGTTTCACAAGAGCCGGCCCGGCGTCCGCGGGCCGAAGGTAGCAGATCTCGCGATGGGCACCGTAGCGCAGTACGATTTCACCCGAGACGGGGTGATACCCCTCCTTCAATTCTCGCTTCGACGACTTGCTCTTTTCGAGCTTCGCAAGAACGAATTCGACGTGTTTGCAAGTGCCTAACGTATTGGTGGCGAAGTCCGGGCAAGTGCAAGTATTCTCGCCGGGGAGCGTGCCGCGGACCGTGACGCGATAGGTTCTCCGCGACTCGGGGTTGGTAACGAGAAAGTCGGAGAATGCCCGGCGATCGCCCACGTTCTTGAGGTCAAAGGCCTGATCGCGGCCGAATTGCTTGCGGAGTTTCGTTTGCCATTCTTCGAGCGACATGCCATCGGGCTTTTGCAGACGGGAAACCTTGGCCTCCCCTTCGACGCGTTGAATACGCTTTTTCTTGGCGGTTGGTTCCGTCGTCATGATGGAAATCCGTTCGAGATCGCGAGCGATTTGTTATTGAAAAGTTTACTCCATGGCGATGGGCTCGTCTTGCAGGAAATGTCGTCGGGATGCGATTTTGGGAACTTTTCAAACTAGCAGGTCATCGAGCGAGGTTCCTTGTAACAATTGACGACGCGCAGACCAAAGTTGTAAAAAGTCCTTAGATTTTCGGATGCGTTCCTCGATGGCAGGAGGAACCGAGCCAAACTTTATTTCAATGGATATGAGCAGATCGTCCTGTGCGATGTCGCACTGTCCTTGGAGCCACCCTACGATAAATGCCTCGACCCAGATTTCCAACAAGCAGATTGGTGTCTCTTCCGTCCACGTCAGTGTGAAACCCTCGGCTCGTCCGCGTTGATGGATCATCTTGCTGATCGCGGTATGGATTGTGACGATATCCGTGTTCGAACGGAGTCTCTTCGCGACTGTTGTCGGTAATAGCTTGAGTTGATTTTCGACAGCGATTCCGAGTCTTTCTCGACTCGGCCCCATCAAACTCAAGCGGGTGACCGGATAATACTTGGCTTTTTGCATCGTGTGGATTTCCAAGATTAGACTGCCATCATCCGGAAATAGGCGAGACTGACATTACGGTTTTTCAAATCACGATTTCGTCGACTGCCGTTATTTGGCCGAACCGGCGGCGAGCGGCTCGGAGACGGTCGTGGTCAGTGATTGCGTGAATTAAATCGGCAATTGCCGAGGGAACGAAACCGAATTTGTGTTCAATATCTTCTAAGAGAATTTCCCGTAATTCTTCGACACGGCCTTCGACACGACCTTCGACACGGCCTTCGACACGGCCAATCACAATTCCTTCGTCTCGTCCATCCCGTAAAACCCCTTGATAGGTTGACGATTCTTTCATTTCCTGAACTCCTTTGAGTGCCGCCCTGACCATTGCTTCATCATACCGCAGACCGAGCAAGAAAAAAGTTGAACCCCAAAGTTCCTTTCGCGTCTCGAAGGGTACTGCTTCGGCGCGGAACTGCTCATCAATCCGAGTCGCGAGTTCGGCCAATCGGGGTCGCGCATCGTCGGTCAATAACGCAAGCGGGACCGCTCCCGGCCCCGATTTTAAGAGATCATCCGCGGCTAATTCCCAGACTTTCACGACCGAATACGTGAATCGCAGATACTCTCGACCATCCGGATAACAACGCGATAAGGTGCCCGTCACCGCACGCGCATTCGCTTCGCGGCGAAGCAGCAACGCAACCGTGTACACCGGCCCGCCGTAACGGTTTTCGAGCAGCACGTTGTAGGCCAGCAACCGTTGCGGCAGCGTGTCGTCCCAGTTGGCCTGCGGTTCGATGTGCAGCAACCCGGTGGCTGGTGGCCCGAGCCGGAACGCCTTGTCGGCAATCACCTGAACGATTGACAGGTCGACGTTCAGCGATTCCTGGATTGTGACAGTCGCGGGAAGGCCGAGCCGCGGACCGAGCCATCCGACCCAATCCGCGGCATACTCTTCGAGGATATGCTTGAGCGTCGAATCATAGTGCTGAGACACAACAGGCCTCGTTATTTCTTCAACGGGCGAATCCGCTCCTTCGCCACCCACTCGTCCCAGTTGTCGCCATAACCGACGTAGTGAATCATCGTCTTGTCGCCGTCTTTTTTCAGGATCGTGGCGGGGTACCATTGCCCGTTCCATTCGACTTCAATCTCGGCGATTTCGCCACCCGCGGGGAGTTTGAAATTCCGGTCTTCCCACCCATCGGGTAGTACTCGCAGCTTGGCCTCGGCGTATTCCACGCGGCGCTTTTCGGTATAGTCGTAGAACTGTACACCGTAGATGTCTTCCGCCGCGTCAACGACCCGACCCGCGGTATTGGCCCCGGCCACGAGGACATAATCGCCCGGTTTGAACTTGGTCGATTTCGACGCGAGTTTCGGCTTGGCGGGAGCCAGCTTGAAATCCCCTTTCAAGCCGTAAGCCGCGTAGCCGCTCGGTTGTCGTTCGATGGCCCCCATCGCCAGTTTGACCTCGGAGTTCAACTCGGACAGGCTGACCACGCCGTCGCCATTCGCATCCGCGAACGGGTCGCCTTTCAAAGCGTCGATCACCGTTTGCGTGTAGGTCCAGTTGCGCGTGGAAATGGTGCTGTCGTTGGAACTGGTAATCGCCGCGGCATCGAAGCCCGCCTTGTGGAGTGCTTCCGCGGTTTTGCCAAGGCCGCCCGAGAAGCAGCAATCGGCCAGCAAGAACACCCGTTTGCCGTGGAAACTCGCCTTGATCATTTCGGTCAGGTTGGATGCCAGGAGTCCGGTTTGCTCCGATCGCTCGGGGAGTAGGTCGTAATTCGCCAGGCAGATGTCGCCTTGTTTGCCACATGGCATGCCGTGGCCGCAGTAATACAAGATGAACGTCGAACCCGCGGGAGCCTTGCTGGCAATCGCCGCGATGGCCCGCTTTACGCCCGAGTACGTTGATTCTTCGTCGAGCAAAAGTTTCATTTGATCCGCGGGGACACCCCGGTTGCGGAGCACTTCGTAAAGCTCCTCGTCTTTGCGGTTTTTGGTCGGAAAGCCCGAGATCTTACTCCCCGGCCATTGCAACACGCCCGCGATGACGACGTACGTCTCCGCCGGTTTCAAATCCGGTTCAGCAGCACGAGCCGGAATTGCGAAAAGACTCACGAGCAGAGCCAAAGCAGCGTATCGCATGGGATCACTCACGGGCAAAAAACTGTTTCAGGTATCGATTTTTCACGTTGGGGGTCGATGAGTCAAGATAAATGGCTAGGGGCCGTTACCATCGCGTGATTTCCCGCACAACGTGAATAAAGTGGTGGCGAAGATGCAGAATCAACTCGCCCGCGCCCTGGCGAGCCTCGGATACCATGAGGAAGGCATTCGACTCTACGAAAAATCCCTCAAGGTCTGGCAAGCTGCTCGCGTTGCCGATCCTCGTCGAAACCCTCGACATCCGCAAGCGAACCCTGGGGGCTGACCACTCCATGACCATGACGAGTATGAACAACCTTGCGGGGGTGTCCGCGCACTCGAGATGTATGATCGAGCCCTTCCAATCTACACGGAAACGCTTGAGTTGATGAAAGCCAAGCTGCCTGCCACTCACCCAAACATTGATGTCGTAATGGTGAATTTTGGAATTGTCTACCTGGATGCCAAGCAACCCGCGAAAGCGATTCTACTCTTCGAAGAACATCTGGCTCGCGAACGTCAGTCGAAAGTGACTGACTCAGCACTCGCCAACCGCTTGTCGATTCTGGGAACGCGCCTGCTTGCCGCGGACCAGTTTGTGAAGGCCGAGGAGTACTTGGGGGAGTGCTTGAAACTTCGGAGTGTCACCCAGCCTGATGCATGGGGAACTTTCCACACTCAATCACTGCTCGGGGCCGCGCTGCAAGGTCGAAATCAATCCAAGGAAGCCGAGCAACACCTCCACGCCGGCTACGAAGGCCTCATGAAACGCGAGAGTAAAATCCCTGCGGCGAGTCGCACACGCCTGCCGGAAGCCGTGGATCGCTTGATCGCGTTTTATCAGGCGGTGAAGCAGCCCGACGACGTTGCGAAATGGCGGACGGAGCGGGCGAAATACCCAGCGGAAATGGCACCTCTGCCACGGTGGAAGGAAGTTGCCGGGTGATTGCGTTCGACGGGATAACTCAAGCGGACAACACCGTCGTTGCGATCGTATTTCGGATTCTTCCCCGAGATCGCTGCATCGCACTCCGTTAGTAGAAAGAGTCATCATGTGGCAGGTCCCTTGCCCCACGGCTAGGGTTTCGGCTCCTTCACGGACACGAGCAAGGCCTCCGCTTCGGCACGAAAGGCTTTCAAGTCCTCGAGATGCGCTTTCGACAAGTTCTTTTGGTCCCCGATCCACTTCACGGCCCGGTCGAAGCAGTCCTTGGCTTCGACCTCGTCACCGATTTTTTTGTGACACATCGCCAGGAAAAATAAGTCGAAGCCATCGTGCTTGCCTCGGCTGGCGGCCAGACTCTTGTCCAATGCGGCGACCGCTTCCTTGAACCGGCCGTTGCGGTACAGAACGACCCCCAGCGTGTTCAGATAGGTCCCGTTGCCCGGCTCGCGTTCGACGGCCCGTCGGATCAGAATCAAAGCCTGGGCCGGGTCCCACCCCGTCGAGGGGCCGGTCACGAGCCGCCACGCCTGGTTGTTGTCGGCCAACCCGGGCGGCTCCGGTGGGGCGGGGGGCTTTTCCGCCCAGATCAGTTCGACCTGCAAAGGCACCGCATGCGGGGCGACCGGCTCTGGTGGGTACGGCGGGGCGTCCCAGTCCAGCCCCAACTCTGCGAGGCCCGCCCGGATCTTCCGCAAGTCCCAGACGCGGACGCAAAAGCTGTCCGTTGTCGTTCCGATCAACCGCGTGCCGTCGTGGCTAAACTTGAGCGCATTCAGGCCATCATGGTTCGGGTCCTCGAGGCGGGCCAGTTCCCGACCGGTTTCGGGGTCGTCCAGGGGGATAACGCCTTTCTTCCCGCCCCAGGCTGCCAGCCGCATGTCGGGGGCAAAGGCGACATCACTGCCGCCCACGTGCTGGGGACCTTCGCTCCAATCGTCGATTCGCCAACTTTCGCCGCTCCTGTTCATCAGCCAGCGGCCGTCCGGGCTGAAAAACGGATGGGTGCCTTGCGTGTCCGGAAGGAACTCTCGGATCAACTTGCCACTGCTGGCGTCCCACACTTTCAAACCGTGTCCGCTGTAAGAACCGGTGGCGACTAACGTGCCGTTTGGGCTGATGGCGATGGACCGGCAGTCGGTGTGCGGCTGGAGTGGGATCGCCTCGCGGGGGCGGTCGCGGTGCCACACGTAGGCCCCGACGGCTTGAACGCCGGTCGCATGGGGGTTCGAGCCGGCCAACACCGTGCCGTCGCGGCTGCGGGCCACGTGGGCATTGAAGGGTTGCACGATCGTGGCAACCCGTTCCGGCGGGCCGACCCGGTAGTGATGGGCAAAGGCCGGATCGGACCGGACCGGCCAACGGAGCAACCCGCTCGTGGTGTTCACCAGCAGCGCCCCCGAGGGCTCGAACAGCACCACGAGCCCGACGAACGGGAGGAATTCCCGCTCGCCACCGATCGCCAGGTCCATCAGGCTGATACCCTGTTGGGTGCCGACGGCCAGCAACCGACCGTCCGGGTGAATACTGCAATCGCCGTAATCCCGGACTGGCGTTGTCCGCCCGGCCCCCGCGACGAGCGTGCTGTACTCGCGGCCCACCACGATTTGCGTCAGCGGGCCGGCGTCCTTTCCCTGCCAGGCGTCCGCGTACGTCGTGCCCAAACGGTCGCTC
>Ga0105048_10016853_pt1 | contig 11285 bp, 12 predicted proteins | sample MAT05_FD_78382 | JGI IMG/M metagenome (GOLD analysis project Ga0105048, IMG submission 78382) | Freshwater microbial communities from Lake Fryxell liftoff mats and glacier meltwater in Antarctica - MAT-05 | ecosystem: Environmental > Aquatic > Freshwater > Ice > Liftoff microbial mat | place...
CGCTACTAGACTTTAACTTCTTGGTAAGTTAATCACAAATACTTTAAGCTACTCTTGCAACATTGCTGGGGTAGCTATATTTTTACGGTTTACCGCAATAGCTCAAATTATCATTTGGATTATCATGCAATTTTGAGTTTAATTCCTACGCGGTCATTTCATAACTATGCAAAACTTCCGTAACTACTACGAAATCCTAGATCTGCCTAAAACTGCGACTGTCGAAGAAATTAAAAAGGCTTACCGTACTATGGCACGCAGGTATCACCCCGACCTCAATCCCGGGGATAAGATAGCCGAGGAAAAATTTAAAGATATTGGCGAGGCATACGAAGTTTTGTCCGATCCAGTCAAAAGACAGCAGTACGATCAGTTTGGACAGTTCTGGAAACAAGGAGGATTCCAAGGTGGAAGAGCTAAGTATGATGATAGTAGTGATTTTGATCGTAATGGTGATGTCGATTTCAGCCAATTTAGCGACTTTCAAGAATTTGTTGATCAGCTTTTAGGTAAGTTTCGGACAAACGAGAGTCGTAAACCAGAACCTAACTATAACTATCGTCCTAATCCTTCAGCTCGATCTACAACTCGTCGTGATACCGAAGCACTATTAAACTTACCTTTGGATCGAGCTTATGTGGGTGGACGGGAAAGAATTAGACTTGAAGATGGGCGATCTCTTGAAGTGAATATGCCCGCAGGCGTAATGACAGGGCAAAAAATTCGACTCAAAGGACAAGGACCTGCAGGGGGAGATTTATTTCTCAAAATTAATTTGCAGCCCCATGCTTTTTTCAGCTTAGATGGCTACGATATTCGTTGTCAGTTGCCAGTATCACCCAGTGAGTCAGTTTTAGGAGTGCAGGTTGAAGTTCCCACCCTAAGTGGGGTAGTAAAGTTAAACATACCTTCAGGCGTAAAATCTGGACAGCAATTGCGCTTGGCTGGTAAAGGCTTTCCTAAAGATTCTCGCAGTTTTGGAGATCAATATGTGGAAGTCCAAATTGTCGTACCTAAAAACCCTTCGGGTAGAGAAAGGGAACTCTATGAGCAGTTACTCAAAATACAATCCTTCGATCCTAGGGAATATTTAAGCAAGATATAGGTTATAAGGGACATACAGTTTAATAAAGTATCAATAAAATAGGTCTAAAGTTCTGCGCTTTTGTTGTTTGTTTTGCACTTTATTTTCCTGCTCCTCCTTAAATATCCAGTCTAGAAACCAAAATATGAATATAGACTTTTTTCGGAAAATACTTGAGCCTTTAAATTTTCGAGGAAAAGCTAGACTTTTACACACTATCAGTCCTAAACAAGGGCAAAGAAGAGATACCATATTTGGCTATCAAATTAATTTAGATTTAGCCGACTATATTCAACGAAGTATTTATTTAAGAACTTTTGAGCCACTTGAATCATCTTGGGTTAAAAATTATCTCAAAGCAGGAATGACTTTTGTTGATGTGGGAGCTAATATTGGTTACTTTACTTTGATGGCATCTTCCCTAGTAGGTATCAGAGGTAGAGTTATTGCCTTTGAGCCAAGCCCTTACGCATGGAATCGCTTGAATGAAACAGTCAAAATTAATAACTTAAATCAAGTAATAGTTATGGAATCAGGATTAAGTGATGTTAGCGGCAATATTGATCTATTTGTCCCTAAAACTATCGGAAACCATAACTCTTCAATGATTCCAAATGATAGTGGTAATGCTCTAAAGGTAAAAATTCAAAGGTTAGATGAATATTTAGATATGAACGAAATTGATCATATTGATTTAATGAAAATTGATGTTGAAGGATTTGAACCAAATGTGATCAGCGGTGCGGGTAAATATATTGAAAGCGGTAAAATTCGCTCAATCCTATGTGAATTTAACAAATATTGGCTAGAAGCTAATGGTAGTAGTCCACAAATATTTTTTGACCTAATTCTTCGCAATGGCTACCAAATTAAATCTGGAAACTTCGATCCGAACTGTGGATTACAAAATCTATTATTTAGCCTCTAATCTATTATTTAGGCTCTGAGGATACTTTATTAGCGATCGCTTTGGCAATACCAACTAAAGCTTGAGCTGAGGCAGATTCAGGGTGACCTAGGACTATGGGAATTCCGCGATCGCCACCTTTTCTTAAATCAATTTCTAGAGGTACACAACCCAATAAAGCAACTCCTAACTCTGAGGCAGTTTTGGAGCCACCACCCGAGCCAAAAATATCGTATTGAACCTCAGGGCGATCGGGAGGGATAAAATAGCTCATATTTTCCACAATTCCCAGAACATTTACTCCCATCTGCTCAAACATTTTTAGTCCTTTGCGTGAATCTAAAAGCGATACGGTCTGAGGTGTGGTCACAATTACTGCCCCAGCTAATGGTACAGACTGAACTAAAGTTAACTGGGCATCGCCAGTACCTGGAGGCATATCAACAATCAGATAGTCTAGCTCTCCCCAATTTGCCTGATATAAAAACTGCCTAATTACACCATTTAGCATCGGACCTCGCCAAACAATAGGCTGATCTTTCTCAACTAAAAAAGCCATAGAGATCATTTTTACGCCGTGATTAAAAGCAGGCTGAACTATGTCTTTTCCAGCTTCATCCTTAATTACTTCCATTCTGGCTGAGTCCATGCCCAGCATCAAAGGTACATTGGGTCCATAAATATCAGCATCTAAAATTCCCACCTTTGCCCCCATTTCTGCTAACGCAACTGCCACATTTACCGCTACGCTCGTTTTCCCAACTCCACCTTTACCACTGGAAATAGCTAAAATGTGTTTTACTCCCGTCACTGGAGTTAAGGTACTCGTAGATGTTGGTGGAGAGAGCGGAGTAGGCATATCAATCTTGACCCAGACATCACTTACCTCAGGAAAAGATTTAACAATTGCTTTACATTGATCGATCAGAGCTTGCTTAACCGTAAGAGCAGTATTGCCATTGAGTACAAGGGTAAAACCCACAATCCCAGATGGTTTAATCGTTAGATCCCGAATCATATTTAGTTCAACTAAACTCTTGCGAGATTCTGGATCTTTGATTGAAGCCAATGCTTTAAGGATTGTGGCGGAATCTAATGTGGTCATAGATTTAGTTTCAGATTAATTTCAGTCGTGATTGGGGGCTAAATTAAAAAGGTATAGAGAACAATAACGAGCCAATTGTCTTTTTACCACTATTACATTTAGATATTAATTAAGGCAGGTACAGCATATTTCAACTGTGTCATCTCTTATATTTTATTTCTTGTAGACACCATCTATTTTTGAAATATAGCATTAATGATTATTTGAGGTAAAATGACCCTTATCTGAAACAGTAAAAGTAGAGTCTATAAATATATAGAAAACTTTTGCAATTTCTGTGTACCTGTAGTAACGATAAGATTCTCAGTTTGTTACAGGATTTCTGCATAAAAATTAGAAACTTATTTGGAGCTTAAGCATGAATCCTGAAATTAGGGTAATGCAACCATCGGGACGTTTAGATGTCACTAATGTCAACCAATTTCGCCGTGAAGTAATTGATATAGCTGTATCCAAACCCAAAATTTTGCTGATCGATCTTAAGGATATCAGTTTTATGGATAGTTCTGGGCTAGGGGGTCTGGTGGCAGCTCTTAAAACAGTCCGTAATTCAGGAGGCGAGCTTGCTCTCTGTTCACCTACCGACCAAGTCCAAATGTTGTTTGACTTGACTAGTATGGGAACTATATTTAAGATCTATTCGAGTCCGCAAGATTTTGCCTTTCGCTCTGGAGTTAAGCTTGATAATTAGCTAACCAACGCCTAATACTCCCTTCCCAGTCAAAGATTAGTCTTTTGGGGGTGTGGAGGCTGCGCCCCCACGAAGGGGCTTTACCCCTTAACCCCATTTAAACTGTGTATATTTCTATGGTGGGAAGGGAGTAAATACTTAAAAACTAGTTAAATGTGACGTGTAATAGGGAAAAATCATCTTCAAATTGATCTCCGTATTTAGCAATCGCCACAGTGTAATTTACGATCTGTTCTACTCTTTTACTACCCCTCAACCCCATAAGCAAATCTAAGAAATTTTCAAAGGTTCTAACTTTATGATCTTTTTGAGTGATTTCGTATACACCGTCACTAAAGATGTAAAGCTCATTCTGGGCTTCTATTAAACAAGAAGCATCTTGATAGACTGCGTTAGGAATAATACCTATGGGTAAACCAGCAGTTTTTAAGGATTGATTTGTTTTTTGGTTTGAAATTAAAACGGCGGGAGGATGCCCTGCACTGGAATAAGTTAGTTTTTGAGTATTTTTATTGTACACACCATACCAAATAGTAAAGTAGAGATCATTGTACCTAGACATTTGAAAATATTCATTTAAGGTCATTAGTACCTGACAAGGTTTAGCAAGATCTACAGGTTCACTAACTTTCATACTCTGTAAACCTTTAGTTCTAAGTAGATTGAGAACTGATACTGATAGAAGAGCTGCACCTACACCATGTCCAGATACATCCAATAAATAGATTACTAACTGATCTTGATCGAGCCAGTAAAAATCAAAGCTGTCTCCTCCTAATTTTGCCGAAGGCTTGAAGTTGGAATCTATACTTACTATGCCTTCTAAGGTTTTTGGTAAGAGAGATCGCACATAATCTGCAGCCTGTGCCTGCTCTGCTTCTAAGCGAGATTTTTGAAATTCTAAATCTTTATTAGCTTGATGTAACCTTAAGCCTGCTCTAACTCTGGCTTTGATTTCATCTTTTCTGATTGGTTTAGGTAAAAAATCATCTGCTCCATTCTCTAAGCCCTTAACTATATCTTCTTCTCCATCCCTAGATGTGAGGAGAATAAAATAAGTATTAGAAAGAGTGGTGAGACTTTTAATATTGCGACAAACCTCCAAGCCATCCATCAAAGGCATCATCCAGTCACAAATAATTAATGAAGGCTTAAGCTGTTGAGCTTTTTCTAGTCCCACTTCCCCATTGACTGCAACTTCTACTTTGTAGCCCTCGCTTATAAGTGCCCTTGATAATATTAATCGAGTTGTAGGATCATCATCGATTATAAGAATCTGAGACATGGGGGATATCAAAATTTATATATTTAATTGTCTTTAGCTGGTTAATGGCAGATTCAACTAATTTACACCTATAGATTAATTATGTTAATTGGCAACAGTAAATGAGTTGGCAACTTGGTAAAATAAATCCTTCAACTTTAACCATCGGCTTTCAAGAGTGGAAATACTTAGTGTGTAAAAGCTGCCATCGTTAGCAGTAACACTTACAAGATCATGTCGAGCTTCACTGGCTTTATTAGTGGGGCTATTAATCTTGTACTCCAACAGGTAATAGGGTTTATCTTGATTTTGATAAGCCTCAGCACTAACTAGGGTGGCGTTTGGCGAGCCAATGACTTTTTCTTGAATGCGAAGACCTATATCATGTGGAGTCCCAATTTCTTCTAGAGTTTTCACACTTTTAAGCTTGCCAATTACCACAGATACGTTTTCTGACGGCTCCACAATATCGTGAAAGACAACATCGGGTCCATTTTTTACATTTTTTTGCAGCCAGCCATTGGGATGAAGAAAGCTATATCCATCTCTGCTATCAACAAAGGGGGCTAATCCGTTTGTCCGAGTGACACAACCACTGAGAGAGAGGCTAAACATCACTAAGATGATAGCAAGAATGGATTTAAACATTGATTTAACTGAACATTATTTAATGCTTTCAGCATATCGCATAGTGGGAGCGTTGGAGATATTACGCTTGATTACAACTAGTGGAGTGCCTTTCTCTAGTGTGATAAATTTTTGTATAGTTAATCTTAGGTAATCTCTAAAACCAACTTAAAATAGATGTGTTAAAAACTTTATGTAAGTAGTAAAACTACGCTTCCAATAAAGTTTAGAGAAAAAGCACTGAATCATTAAGGCTCTATTTTATTTCTTACAGGCTGAGCTTTAGAAAGCTAAATTAACAACACCAAAATTAGTAGTGAGGTAAAATACTTTGATTAATACTATTTCAGCTAACTTATTGAACCAAAATGAGACCCTTGGCAGTGAGTTAAGTGAGTATGTTGCTCACCTACAAGTACATATGGCTTTGCAATCTCGTAATCTTGTCCCTCATTTAGGCGGAAATCGTCATGATAGCCGTAGTCAGTTATTACAAGAAACCCAAACCGATTTTGAGAAAATGGCATCCCGTCAGTAGAGAAAGAAGTTAAAGCCCAGACAAATTCACTAGACAAATTCACCAGATAAATTCTAAATTAAGCCACCAGATCTACCTCATGTGGCTGTTTTTTATTTATAAGCTTGGAGATTAACTCGAAATGAAGGCGCGATCGCTAAACTTCCCAGTAACGATCAACCCACTAATGATCAAAGAGCAAATGAATTAATTCGTAAAATTTTCCGTACAGTTCATAACCATCTCAACAGTATTTAAATCATTAATCGACGGCGAAGGTAATCGAAACTACGGAGGTAATATCTTTATCTATGGTGGTCGTATTATAAACTCCACCTCCACTTACCTCTGTAGAAAATCGGGGAGTGATTTGGAAAGCATCGGTTTCTGCCCGCCGCACTACGCCCACTTTGCTACCTGTCACTGAAGCGATCGCATCTGCCCGAGATTTGGCATCCTTAGCAGCTTCAGCAATCATTTCTACCCGTAGCTTAGTTAGTTCTGTATAAAGATATTGGGGAGCATCGGAAACAAAGGGAATACCTTCATTAATTAAATCTGTGCTAAATTGTGCCACTTTGGCAATGCCATTGACATCTTTAGATTTGACCTCAAAGCGTTGGGTGAGCTTATATGCCAAAGTTTTGCCCGTAGCATTACCATTAATATTTTCAGGAATTACCTCTATCGCGATCGCATTAAGGGTAATAGCATCACCGCTAATTTTCTGGGATTGCAAATAGGTAACTACCCGTTCACTGTAGCGTTTTAGGTCTTGGTATGCCTGTTGTAATGTTGGCTGTTGGGTCGATACCGAGCTTTGCCACACTACATAGTCCGCCTGAATGGGACGCTTGGCAGAACCAATAACCGTCAAAGAATCACTTACTCGTAAAGAACGGATTGCCGAACCACCCACAATCGCCCCAACCGTAAGAGCGATCGCCACTGCCACCATGCCCCAAAAAAACTGAGGAAAACTACCTACTCTCTCTGGATTATTCATATTTAGCCATACAAAAACTAAAGAAAATCTGTAGACTGCTATATTAGATGTGACCATTCAGGCGATCTCTATGCAGCTTTTTTCTCCTCCCAGTGTAACAGTCCGACCTGTACAATATCGAGATTTAGAGGCGATTCATCTTTTAGGACAGCAAAATGACTTGGAGACCCCAAATTATGTGGGGGAAATCAATCAATGGTTTAAGCTGGTCAGGTTTATTAGCTGGTTGCCTAGCCCACTCAGAAATATATTTCGAGCCTATGTTGCCGAAGTGGGGGGACAAATTTTGGGATTCATTCGTGTGTCTCCCGTCAATCATAGCCGTACCACTTGGCAAATCGATCAAGTTAGCGTCATGGCTGGAATTCAACGTCAAAATATTGGTACGCAGTTAATTCGCCACTGTCTGGAATCTTGTTGGGAAGCCCGCACTTGGATTTTAAGTGTAGATGTGAATTCTAAGGATGAGATCGCTCTGTATCGTCAAAATGGCTTTCAACCCTTGGCACAGCTTACTGACTGGGAAATTCCTTTTGCATCCCTCCACGAAATTGCCCAAAATCAGCAACCAGATCTACCTAATCTATTACCTGTGAGTAATGCCGATGCTTTTTTACTCTATCAACTTGACACCGCCGCTATGCCGCCCCAAATCCGTCAGGTCTATGATTTGAGCATTAATGATTTTCGTCAAAGCCTAATTGATAAAGCGATCAAGCATAGTCAAAATGTTTTTAGTTCAAACCAACACATTACAGGGTATGTATATGAACCCCAACGCAAAGCGGCGATCGGCTATTTTTCCCTAGTTTTAGAGGCAAGCAAATTAATGAACAATTGCCAACTAACTGTTCATCCTGCCTACACTTGGCTTTATAAAGAACTTGTGTCCCAAATAGCTCGCATTATTGAGCAAGAGAAAATTGAATCAGGGGTTTTAGTCTCCTCTGCCGACTATCAATCCGAACGAGAGGATTACCTAGAGCAAATTCAAGCAATTCGGAAACGTCACTCTATGCTGATGGCGCGATCAGTATGGCATAAGGTGCGAGAAACCAAGCCAGCCCTAGAGGCCTTGCAATTATCTAGGATGTTAGCTGGGTTACAACCTGCCCAAAAGCCTGTACCAGGTAGAATTGATACTCCTCCATCTTCTAATTCTGAGAGCCATTAGAATTAGTTTCTAGGAATGCCAAAAACTCAAAATCAGAAGACCTATGCTTCTGCCCAAATTGTCAACTATTACAGATCCTTGAATGCGCTCCAGCCAGCAGAACAGATGATTCTTGATCGCCTTTCTCCGAGTCTATCTAACCTAAAAATGCTGGATATTGGTGTGGGGGCAGGGCGAACAACTCAATATTTTTGTGATCAGACCGCCGAATATATTGGCATTGATTCATCCCCAGAGATGATTGCTGCCTGTCAGAATCGGTTTTCTCAAAGCCCACTTAAAAATGCCAATGTCAGCTTTGAAGTCTGTGATGCTAGAGACATGAATTGCTTTGCGGATGATACGTTTGATTTTATTTTGTTTAGCTTTAATGGCATCGACTACGTTCCCTTGAGCGATCGCCTACGAATTTTGAATGAAGTCTTTCGTATAAGTAAACCCAAAGGCATATTTTATTTCTCAACCCACAATCTTCAAGGCTTTGAGCAGGCTTTTACTTGGAAATCCCAGTGGTCTCTAAATCCGATCGCCACCTATACCAATCTGATGATATTAGGAATTATGCGAGTTCTCAATCGTCCGCTTAATCTATCTCAACTTCGGGATCTATCCTTTGCGATCGTTAAAGATGAATCCCACAATTTTCGCCTAAGTACTTTCTATATTCGTCCCCAAGCCCAAATTGAGCAGCTAGAAAAGTCATTTAGCGATATTGAAGTGTATTCATGGAAGGATAATGTTGAATTGATCGGCACTAGCGATCGCACCGAAAATACTGATATGTGGCTTTACTATTGCTGTAGAGCTAAAGCCTAGGTCATACAGTTTGAAAATCCCTGACGTAGTTCGGTTTCGTTCAGATTACGACCGATAAATACCATTTCGTTTTTACGAATTTCATCTTTCTGCCACAGGCGATCGCTGTTGCCGTCAAATAGCATATGTACTCCTTGGAACACAAACCGATGATCTTCACCTTTGATATTAAGGATTCCTTTCATCCGAAAAATATCTGCCCCTTTAGTGCTTAAAAGCTGCTCTAACCAAGCATTCAGCTTCATACCATCCATAGAACCAGATTCCACGATCGCCACAGATTTAACGGTTTGATCGTGATGATGATGTTCATGGTGGTGATGATCATGATCGTGTTCATTGGACTCTTGAGGTTCCTTGATTAAAAAATCTGGATCGATTGCCAAAGCTCGACTTAGATCAAAGGCACCTACATCTAAAATTGATGACATTTCGACTTGAGAGGATTGGGTGTGATAAATTTTTGCGATCGCATTCATGGAACGAATTTTTGTTTCTAGTGCCTCTAGTTCGACTGGGGTTACAAGGTCAATCTTATTTAATAAAATTACATCGGCAAAGGCAATTTGTTCCTGAGCTTCATCACTATCCCAATGCTGGGAAATATGTTTAGTATCAACGACTGTGACCACTGCATCTAAGTGGGTTTTACTCTTAACATCTTCATCACTAAAAAATGTTTGAATCACAGGGGCGGGATCGGCTAAACCAGTGGTTTCAATTAAAAGATGATCGAAATTACGGCGCATAAGTTTAGTAATAATACGGATTAAATCTCCCCGAACCGTACAACAAATACAGCCATTATTCATCTCAAAAATTTCTTCATCGGTGCTGACAACTAATTGATTGTCAATGCCAATTTCACCAAATTCATTCACAATAACTGCAATCTTTTTACCATGCTCGTAGGTTAAAATCCGATTTAGTAAAGTTGTCTTACCTGCTCCTAAATATCCTGTAAGTACGGTGACGGGGACAGATGACTTGGTGCTCATAATATCTTGGTACTAATAATAATTAATTTAATATTCAATTCTAAAATCTAATCGTATGTTAACTTATCGGAAATGTATTCCATAGGTTCCAAGTGGATGGTGATGCGGGCGGGATTATACTGTTGGTGTAATAATTCCTCTACAGATTCCGTAATTAAATGGGCTGATTCGACATCATGTGCAGAGACAATCATGTGCATTTCAATAAATACCTGCCTGCCAACTACACCTCTAGTGGCAATATCATGACAATTAATTACACCTTCAACCGAACGGGCAATAGTTTCTATAGCTTCTGGGGCGATCGCCATTTCATCAACTAGAGTTGGTAAGTTGAGCTTCAGGACTTCCCAGCCACTTCTAAATACTAAAATTCCTACGGGAAAAGCTAGAATCACATCTAGCCATTTTAGCCAAGCTATACCGTGGACATTACCAATCCAAATCCCGATTAGTCCACCCAAAACCGTAATTGTGACCCAAATATCACTCATAGTGTGATGGGCATCGGCAATTAAAATACTACTGCCAATCTTGGTACCAACGTAACGTTCGTAATAGGTTACAAAAATATTAATTCCCAACACAACTAGCAACAACCAGAGGCTTACAGATGAAATTTCCACCTCTTTACCGCCATGCATAATCCTATTGATCGCTCCTTTAAATATTTCAAAGCAGGCGATCGCTAGAAATCCGACAATGCCAAGGGATGCTAATGATTCAAATTTTTGATGTCCATAGGGATGATCGCGATCGGGATAGGGTGAGGCAAATTGTATGGCAACTAAGCCTAAAACGTTGCTAGAACTATCGGTAACACTATGCAAAGCGTCGGCAAATATACTAAGAGAACCTGTCCATAATCCAACGGTTACCTTGATGCCTAACACAGCAAGGTTAAGTCCTAGGGTTATAAATAAAACTCGACGAACTTGAGGGCGGTTATCTTGCATGGTCTCAATCTCATAGGTTTAGTCAAGGTCAAGCTTTTATCATGAATAGCTATTTTTCGATTAAATATATTGTTTCATCTCCCATCAACTTTATTGTTATATTTTTTATTTAATTGCAGTTGCTCTAATATATGGCGATC
>Ga0105048_10016855_pt1 | contig 11284 bp, 7 predicted proteins | sample MAT05_FD_78382 | JGI IMG/M metagenome (GOLD analysis project Ga0105048, IMG submission 78382) | Freshwater microbial communities from Lake Fryxell liftoff mats and glacier meltwater in Antarctica - MAT-05 | ecosystem: Environmental > Aquatic > Freshwater > Ice > Liftoff microbial mat | place...
CAGGGCGACGCCGTGATCGGTGGCTGGACCACCGCCAGCCTGCGCCAGGCGCGCCTGCTCAACCCCAGCCCGCCCTCGGGCCACCAAGTGGCGGAGAAGCCGGGCGGCGCCTGGGTGCAGGTGTCGCGGCTGGGCATGCCACTGGTCAACGAAGTCGTGGTCGGCCTGAAGGACAAGGACAAGTTCAACGCCAGCTCACCCAACGGCGACGGCCAGTTCGCCGATTACGTGACCCACCCGACGCTGCCTCGCCTGCTGGAGATCGTGCTCAACCTGCCCGGCGCGGCACCCACCAACTTCCCGCGCACCGATCTGGTGACGACCTTCCTCACCGGCATCAGCGGCGTCAACCGGCCGGCCAACGTGGTGGGCTCGGAAATGCTGCGCCTGAACACCTCGATCGCCGTCGTGCCCTTCGCGATGCAGAACCGCCTGGGCATCGTCGGCAACATCCTGGCCGGTGGCACAGACAATGCCGGTTATCCCAACGGACGACGGCCGAAAGACGACGTGGTCGACATTTCGCTGGTCGCCGTCATGGGCGGCCTGTGCGTGGCCAACGGCAACGGCAATGTGCTGGGCTTGGGCGCCGCTTGCAACCCGGCCGCCGTGCCGCTGGGCGCCACCGCGTTCAAGCTGCACGACGCCGTCGATCAGGCCGTGGTGCCGCTGCTGTCGGGCTTCCCGTACCTGAACACGCCCCTGCCGGGCAACCGCTGAAACACGAGGAGCCGAGCATGAAAGTCGCTTTACAACTCAGGGGCCTTGCCGTGCTGGCCTGCAGTCTGGGCCTGAGCCTGAGCGGCTGCAGCGACAGCCCCAGCGCGATCGAAGCGCCAGCCGCGATCAACGCGGTGCCCGCCTCGGCCACCACGTCGAGCAAGGCTTACACGCAGTTCGCGGCCACGCTCAGCAACAGCGAGTCCGCGACGCCGCTGGAGGTGAACACGGTGCAGCCTCCGACCAGCGAGACCGATCCGCCCCAGATGATCTGAACCGAAGAGCCTGCCGCACGCCTGTCGACGCCTGTCGACGCCAGGTGGCCCCGAAGCAACGCAGCCATGCGCCCACGCGTGGGTGCATGCCGGCGACCCCATTCAGGATGCAGAATTCCCATCCACGCATGGCCGCATCGCCTGCGCCACCAGGAGCCTGCCGTGAGCCAAACGCCTGATCTGGGAACCATCGTGCGAGCCGCCATTCACCCTGCCATCGGTGTGGCGCGGGTGGGTAACAGCCCAGACGTCTACTTCCTTGCGCCCGAAGTCAGCGAGCCGCTGCCGCAGGCGCCCGGCTTCTACCGCGACGGCAGCGGCGCGCTCAAACGCCAGGCGCAGCGCTTCCGCGTCTATGGCTACGACGCGCAGGGCCGGGTGGTGGCCGAACTGACCGCTGCCAATGCACAGATCACCTGGAGCGCGCACCTGGCCAACCAGAAGGCCGCCTGGTATCAGTTCGTGCTGGCCTTGGACATTCCGGAGTCGGTGCAGCAGAACATCGTGTGCCCCTTGCGCAATGCCGACGTGGCGCAGAACCTGCGCCACACGCTGGTCATCGACGGCGGCAATCTCTCGGTCAGCGGCTGCGATCAGCAGAGCCCCGGCCTGAGCTTCAACGGCAGCTTCATGGGTGAGCCGGTCTGTCTGGGCGAGTTGCGCACCGATGAGGCCGGACGGCTGATCGTGCTGGGCGGCCTGGGCCACAGCGACTCACCCGTCAACGCCCCGCTGCCGAACTTTGCCAACAACGACGGCTGGCACGACGACACCGCCGACGGCCCGGTGCGCGCCACGGTGAACCTGGGTGGCGTGAACATTCCCGTGGACCCGGCCTGGGTGGTGGTGGCGCCGCCCAACTACGGCCCCGACCTGAAGACCGTGCGCACGCTGCACGACCTGCTGTTCGACCTTTTCAACCCGGTCGATCCGAAGGCCCCGCCCACGCCCTCGTTCACGCAGGACATCCTGCCCATCTTTCGCCGCATGAGCGCGCTGCAATGGGTCAACGGCGGCTTCTTCGAAGCCTTCGGCCACGGGGCGCCGCTGGACTTCGTGAACGAGGCCTTCCTGTCCTGGGCTTCGCAGCCGCTGCACATGCCCATCGACCTGTATGCCGAACGGCGCCAGCAGATCGCCAACGCCTTCCGCGACCTGGACCGCGACGGCTACTCACCGACGCCGTTTCCGTGGCTGTACAGCGACGCCATCAACCTGCCCTATCCGAAGAACGATAACGCCTTTCTTGCACTGACCACACGCCAACTGGCAGCGTTGCAGAGCTGGGCTCAAGGCCAGTTCATCGGCGACTACGCACCGCAGGTGGCGCCGCCGCGCCGCATCGACGAAGTGGCGCTGCCACAGCAACCGGCGATGCTGGACCGGGCCGCGCTCGAGTTCTGCCTGGCGGATGCCTTTCACCCCGGCTGTGAAGTCACCTGGCCCATCCGCCACCGCTCGATGTACCTCGAACCCCCGTCTGTGCCAGGCACTGGGCAGGCGGGCTTGCAAACCAGCTTTCGCATCCGCCCGGCCGACGAAGGCAGCACGATGCCGGACTACGGCCCGACGCTGACGACACAGAACTTCGGCGGCACCTTGCAGGAACAATGGCCCGGTGGCCTGACGCGCTGGATGGCCGTTCCCTGGCAGACCGACACCGCCAGTTGCCTGAGCGGCTATGTGCCCGAATACGACCCGCTGTTGCCCACTTTCTGGCCTGCGCGCGTGCCCAACCATGTGCTGGACGAGCCCGAGTACCGGCAGGTGGTGGACACCCGCCTGCCCATCGAGGTGCGACGCGCCGCTTTCAGGATCCGCCGCAGTTGGCCCGGTGTGCTGCCCGGCCGATGGCACGAAGAGCAGGTCGCAGCGATGGTCACCCTGTTCCCGCAGATGGGCATCGTCGAGCAGCGGCCAGGGGTGGTCGGCGAGGCGGAGTTTCCGAGCACCATGCTGGTGGCGCGGCTGCCCGACTTTCCCGGTGGGCCGCCGCAGCCGCCGATCGGTGGCGGCGGGATCGAGCCGCCCGCACCGCCTGCACCGCCTGTACCGCCCGCATCGGCCCCACCGCCCGCGTCGCTCGAAGCCGCCGCAAGCCGCAGCGCTGCGCTCCCACGCGCGCCGCAGGGCCGCGGCATCAAGCCCAGCCGTGACGGCACTTACATGGGGCGCTTCAAGCCACCGGGTTGACGCCCGGCTGCAGCCCGCTTGACGCCCGGTTGACGACCGCTTGACGCCCGGTTGCAGCCGACGCCGCTGAACACAGCCCACTGCCCATAGGGGTCCGAACGTCAACGGCCCATCGGATCGCACCTTGCTGGACGCTGACGTGATCATCGTGGGAACAGGCCCGGCAGGCGCTGCCGCTGCACTGTCCATCACCCGGCACAGCGCCGCGCGCGTGCTGCTGATCAGCGCAGGCCCGCCGCAACAACTGCAGCAACAGCCGCAGCAACAACCGCAGCGACAGCAACAGCGCTGGGGCGAAACACTCACCGGCGCCGCGCGCCCGGTGCTGCGCGACCTCGGGCTGTGGGACTCGTGGGTCAGCCACGAGCAGCAGATGCACCCACGCACGCTGGGCCTGGCCTCGGTGTGGGGCAGCGCCGAAGAGCACCGCAGAGACGCTTTCGCCGACCCCCAGGGCGGCAGTTGGCGAATCGACCGCGGGCGGCTCGAGCGCTGGCTGCTGGCGGCCGCCACGGGCCGTGGCTGTGCTCTCGTCGAAGGCCGCGCCTGGCACCTGCAGCGGGCCGCCGATGCGCGTTCATGGACCCTGCATCTGGCCGGTCGCGAGCTGAGTGGCCGCTACCTCATCGACGCCAGCGGGCGCCGCGGCGCCCTGGCGCGGCTGCTCGGTCAGCGTGCGCAGCGCACGGATGCACTGGTCTGCGACAGCCTGGCCTTCGATGCTTCTGCGGGTCGGGCCCAGGACCTCGACGGTTTCTCGCTCGTCGAAGCCATGCGCGACGGTTGGTTCTTCGGCAGCCGCCTGCCCGACGGTCGGCGCTGGCTCGGGTTTCACACCGATGCCGACCTCGCATCGCGCGAAGTTCATGGCGAGCGCGGGCTGCTGGCGCGGCTGGAACGCAGCACGCTGATGCGCCGCTTCATCGGCGCGGCACGGCCGCTGGTTTCCTCCCCGCAGCAGACCCCGCAGACCCATCGCGTGGCAGCCTGGAGCGCCCGCCTGCCGCAAGTCGCCGGCCCAGGCTGGGCGGCAGTGGGCGACGCCGCCTGTTGCTTCGACCCGCTGGCCTCACAGGGCTTGTTCCACGCGCTGGCCACCGGCTTGCGCATCGGCCAACTGCTGGCCCAGGCCGGGCCCATGGTGCATTGGGGCGAGGCCGACTTGCAGACCCATGCCCAGGAGATCGAGCGCATCTGGGCGGCTTACGGGCGCCACCACCGCACATACCACGCCAGTGAAGCACGCTGGCCCGAGGCGCCGTTCTGGGCGCGTCGTTGCGCGCCGCGCGCGGCGGTTCAGCCCGCCGGCATGCTGGCCTCGAGATAAAAATCCATGCCCATCTCGGTGTAGAGCCGCGCTGAGCGTTCGCGCCAGGGCAGCGCATCGGCTGCCTGAGCTTGCAGCGCCAGCAGCGAGGCCATGCCGCGGCTGGCGTGGGCGACGATGGGCTGGATGCACCGCGGCTCGGCCAGGGCCAGGGCCTTGTGATAGTGCTGCGCGCCACCGTCCAGGTCGTGCGCTGCCAGGGCGACATCGCCGAGCAACTGCCAGGCGTGCGCCACATAGCCCAGGTGTTGCGGCGAGGTGTCGAACACCCGTTGTGCAAAGCGCCGCGCATCTTCCGGGTGGCCGAGCGCGAAGGCGGCCCGTCCCATGGTGAAGTAGGCCAGACCGAGAAAGCCCTGCAAACCGTCAGCGGTGAGGGCGCGCGCCAGGCGTTCGCCTTCTTCCAGCGCAGCCTGCGCCTGCTCGAACTGACCCAGGTGCGCCAGGTCCCAGGCCAGGGCACCGGCAGCCGCCGGCATCTGCAAGGTGATGCCGCCGGCATCGAGCTGGCGCCGCCACTCCAGCAAGGGCCGCGCCGCCTCCTGCCATTCGCCGCGCAGCAGGTGGATGAAAGCGCCAGAACGTGAGGCCAGGCCCAGACTCAGGGCGTGACGCGTCGGCTCGGCAATGGGCATCAGCACCCGTTGCACGGTCAACGCTTCGTCGAAGCGACCCAGCTCGGCCAGGCTGTAGGTCATCAGCACGCGGTCGAAGATGGACGAGGGCGAGATGTTGTCGAGGAACTCGTAAGCCCAGGCGGGCGGCAACTGCGCCAGGTTGCGCTCGGCCAGCGTCACGGCCTGCAGGTAGTCGCCGCGGTACATGTGGGTCTGCAGCAGCACGCTGGTGGCCAGCAGCGTCAGCCGCAGGTCCTGCAGTCCTTCGGCCATGCTCAGTGCACGCTGACCGGAACCGAGCGCCTCGTCCAGTTCGCCCAGCAGCGCCTGGCTGCTGGTCATGGTGGCGAAGACCTTGCACACACGCTGCTCGTCGCCCAGCCGCGCGGCGATGAGTCGGGCGTCCTGAGCGCGTTTGAGCGACTCGCGAATCTCCGCCAGCGAGACCAGCACCGGCCGCAGTTCCAGGTACACGCCGAAGGCATCGTCCAGCGTCTGCGGTGTTTCTGGCAGTCGTTGCAAAGCCGCCAGCGCCTGCTCGAACCACTGCCTTGCGTCGGCCGTGGCCGAGCGACCCGAGGCCTTGCTGCCGGCCTGGCGCCCGTACAGGGCGGCCTTGTCCCAGACCTGGCCACGCCAGGCGTGGCGGGCCAGCCGTTCGATGTGCTCGCCCAGACGGTCGGCGAACAAGCGCTCCAGCGAAGCCAGCGTGCGTGCGTGCAAGCCCATGCGGCGTTCGGACACCAGCCCGGCGATCGCCACCTCGTGCGACAGCGCATGTTTGAAGCTGTACTCGATGTCCGGGAACAGGCGCGACTCGTAGAGGAACTCGGCCCCCTGCAAGCGCGCCAGACTTTGCAGAAAGCCGTCCTCGTCGAGGTCGGTGATAGCGTGCAGCAAGACAAAAGGAACGTCCTTGCCGATCACGGCCGCAGCTTGCAGCAGGCGTTTGTCTTCGTCAGGCAGGCGGTCGATGCGGGCTGCCAGCATGGCTTGCGCGGTGGCCGGCAATTGCAGCGCCTGGGTTCGACCGTCGAAGCGATAAGCACCCCGGCTGCCATGCAGGGCACCGGTGTCCACCAGGGCGCGCACGCACTCTTCCAGGAAGAAGGGGTTGCCTTCGGTGCGCTCGATGAGGCGCTGGCGCAGCGCGGCCACGCTGGGGTCCTGCCCCAGCAGCGCGCGCAGCAACTCTTCGGCATTGGCCGCCGCCAGCGTGTCGAGGCTGATCTGCTGAAAGTAACTTTTGGCGGCCCAACTGTGGCGCCAGCCGGTGCGGTGGGTGGCCAACAGCAGCAGGCGTGCGCCGGACAGACCGTCCACCAGCAGGTCCAGGAAGGCCTGCGACTCGCTGTCGATCCACTGCGTATCTTCGACCACCAGCAGCACGGGCCGCAAGCGGCCTTCCAGCAGGAAGAGCCGCTTCAAGGCATCCAGTGTGCGGCGCTTGCGCTCCAGCGGCACCAGCTCCGTCCACTCGGCGTCGTCGACCGCGATGTTCAACAGCGACAGGAAAACCGGCAGGCTGGCCTCCAGCGTGCGGTTCAGCGCCAGGATCTTGCCGATCACCTTCTCACGCGAACGGCGGGCGTCGTCGCGCGCTTCGATGCCGAAGTAGCTGCGCAGCAATTCGACCACTGGAGCGTAGGTGGTGGTGGTGCCGTAAGAGACCGCCGCGCACTGCAATACCAGCCAGGGCTGGCAGGGCCGGGAATGCAGGAACTCCCAGGTCAGCCGCGACTTGCCCACGCCCGGCTCGCCGACGATGGCGACGACCTGGCCGCGGCCGTCGCCTGCCCGCTGCAAAAGTTCGTGCAGACGTTCCAGTTCGGTGTCGCGGCCGACAAAACGTGTCAGGCCGCGCGCGGCAGCGGCCTGCAGCCGCCCGCGCACATCGCTGGCGCCCAGCAACTCATGCACCTCCACCGGCGCCGACAGACCTTTGACGGCGGTCGGCCCGAGGCTGCGCACCTTCACGAAGCCATCGGCCAGGGCCAGGGTGGCGGGGGCCAGCAGCACGGTACCGGCCTCGGCGAGTTGTTCCATGCGCGCGGCCAGGTGGGTCGTCTGGCCGACGGCGGTGTAGTCCATTTGCAGGTCCGAGCCGATGGCACGCACCAGCACCTCACCGGAATTCAGACCGACGCGCAGGCGGATCGGCACGCCCAGACTGGAACGCACTTTCTCGGCAAAGGCCTGTGCCTGTTCCTGCATGCGCAGCGCCGCATAACAGGCGCGCACCGCGTGGTCCTCGTGCGCCAGCGGCGCGCCGAAGAGCGCCATGATGCCGTCGCCCATGACCTGGTTGACGGTGCCTTCGAAGCGATGCACGGCCTCCATCATCAACTCCAGCACCGGGTCCAGCACCTGGCGTGCGCTCTCGGCATCGCGCTCGGCCAGCAGTTCCATCGAGCCCTTCAGGTCGGCGAACAGCACCGTGACCTGCTTGCGCTCGCCCTCGACGGCGCTGCGCGAGGTGAGGATCTTCCTGGCCAGGTGGCTGGGCGTGTAGCGCTCGGGCCAGGCAGGCAATGAAGACGCGAAGGTGGCGCCTTGCGGCGCGGCAGGGGTCGACCCCGCAACGGCCGCCGCCCCGGCACCCAGGCTGCCTGCGGCCACCGGATGCGCGCACTCGGAGCAGAACTTGGCGCTGGCTGACAGCGGCCCGGCGCACACCGCACATTGCCGTGCCGTGGTGGTTCCGCACTCTTCACAGAACTTGGCACTGGAACGGTTTTCGTGGCGACACTTGGTGCAGATCATGTTCGGCGCAAAAGTGGGGAACAAGTTTCTCGAACCCTGCTTCTTCGAGCCCGCTGGACTGACCCGGCCAGACCAGACAAGACAAGACCAAACAGACCAAACAGACCATCAAGGCTGACTTCAATGATGTGGGCCAATGTCCCGGATCATGAAAGACTTCCACATCGACGAGGGCATGTCGAACACACCGACCGAGCTCCGGGCCGCAGCCTGCCTTCGTTCAGGGGTTGCAGGCCAGGAATCGACATTGGTCGACCGCGTCTTGCGCGCAGTTTACGGCGTCAGGGGCATTCGGGAATCGTCCCGGATGGACTCGCACCGGCCTGCATCCGGCTGCGCGCGGACAGCGCCCTTCTTCGGCACGGTCTCAAGCTCGATCGCAGGCAGCGAACGACAGGGCTCGACGGCGCATGTTCCCCGGCTCCCGGGCGGTGCCTGCCGAACTCTCCAAGTCATCCTGCGGCCCGATGGCAGCGTCGAGATCGACAGCTCTCGATCGTCGACGACAGCGTCTTACTGCCCTCGCGGATGATGCCGGGCGTGCAAGGCACGCAAGCGTTCTCTCGCCACATGGGTGTAGATGGTGGTCGTGCCGATGTCCGCATGGCCCAGCAGCATCTGCACCGCGCGCAGATCGGCACCATGATTGAGCAAGTGGGTGGCAAAGGCATGGCGCAAGGTGTGCGGTGACAGGGGCGCGCGAATGTCGGCTTGCAGTGCGTAACGCTTGATCAACTTCCAGAACATCTGGCGGCTCATCGCCGATCCCAGCCGCGTCACGAAGAGGGCATCGCTGGCATGCACACCGAGCAGCATTGCCCGGGCATGCAGAAGGTAGTCTTGCAGCCAGCTGTGGGCCTCGGCACCGAAGGGCACCAGCCTCTCGCGTGCGCCCTTGCCCAGCACCCGCAGCACACCCTCGTTCAGACTCAGGTGCACGGTCTTGATCTGCACCAGTTCGCTGACCCGCAAACCGCTGGCGTACAGCACTTCGATCATCGTGCGGTCGCGCAGGCCCAGCGCCGTTTCCGTATCGGGTGCCGCCAGCAAGGCTTCGACCTGCGCCTCGGACAAACTCTTGGGAACGCGCAGCGGCTGGCGCGCCGACAACAGGCGCAGGGTGGGGTCGGCGCTGATCCTGCGCTCGCGCAAGGCCCAGCGAAAGTAACGCTTGAAGACCGTCAGACGGCGGTTGCTGGTGGTGGCCTTGCTGCTGGCGTGGCGGGCGGCAGCGAAAGCCAGCAGATCACTCTCGCTGCTTTGGTCCAACGCCTTGCCCTGTGCCGCTAACAACCAGACTGCGTACAGCGTGAGGTCGCGCCGGTAGGCGGCCAGGGTCAGTGCAGACAGCCCGTCTTCGATCCAAAGTGCATCGACGAAGGCATCGACACAGGCACTGACCTCAGAACTGAGGTCGGAACTGAGGTCGGAACTGGCAGGGGCTGCGCCGGGCGCCGACATTGCCGATGTTCACTCGAGCTTGAGCCCTTGGGTGGCGACGACCTTCTTGTAGACCTCGAGTTCGGCCGCCATCTGCACGGCGAACTGCTCGGGGCTGTTGCCGACGATCAGCGAGCCGGTGTCTTCGATGCGCTTTTTCACGCCCGGATCTTCCAGCGTCTTGCGCACTGCGGCGCCAACCTTGTCGATGACTTCCCTGGACGTGCCCTTGGGCGCAACGATGCCGTAGTAGGCCATGCGGTTGACGGGTTCGAGGCCGACTTCCTTGAAGGTGGGCACGTTGGGCAACTGGGTCAGGCGCTGCGGCGCGGCGACGACGATGGCGATCAGGCGGTTGTCGCGGATGAAAGGCAAGGCAGAAGGCATGTTGTCGAAGATGATCTGCACCTGGCCGGCCACGGTGTCGTTCAGCGCCGGCCCGGCACCGCGGTAAGGAATGTGGGTCATGAAGACACCGGCCAGACTCTTGAAGAGTTCCGTCTGCAGGTGACCGATGCCGCCCGTGCCCGAACTGGCGTAGCTGTACTTGCCCGGGTTCTTCTTCAACTCCGCGATGAAACCCTTGTAATCACGCGCCGGAAAGGAAGGGTGGACCGCGATCACGTTGGGCGTGGCAGCGATGTTGATGATGGGCATGAAGTCGGTCGCCGGGTTGTAGCCGATGCGCGGGTTGATGGCCGGATTGGATGCCGTGGTCGACACCGTGGCCATGCCCAGCGCGTAACCATCAGGCGCCGCGCGGATCAACTCCAGTGCTCCCACCGAGCCGCCGCCGCCGGCCTTGTTCTCGACCACCATCGCCTGGCCCAGGTTGGCCGCCATCTTTTCGCTGACGATGCGCGCCACGATGTCGGTCGTGCCGCCCGCAGCAAACGGGACGATCAGCCGTATCGGCTTGACCGGATAGGACTGCGCCGTCGCCGCCTGCGGCAAGCACAGGGTCAGCGCCAGCGTCAGCGTAAAAAAAGGAGCCCACAGCGGGGCGGCAGAAACGGCAGGCGAACGGTCAGTCGTCATCAGGGTGTCTCCTCGAAAAAGGGATCGAATGCGTCAGGGATGCGCGGTCTCAGGCCGTGCTGCCCATCAATGCGGCCTTGAGCCTGGCGTCGTAGGGATGTTCGCCGATGAAGGATCGCAATACAGCGGCGAACAAAACGCTACCTGGAAAAGGTGGGCTGCGCAGTGTGCCATTCAGGCCAAAGAGCATACCGGCAGTGGTGTCAAGGTCGAGGTCGATGACGTCGCCCTTGCGCACTTTGTCCAGTGCGGTGATCGAGGCCGACAGACGTTCCAGTTGCGGCAGCAGGGCATCGAGTTCTGCATCGGCGGTGTTGCGCGCAACGCCTTTGCGCAGGGCCTTGGCGAACTCGGCTGCGGGCAGTTCCTGCAACATGCGAAGTTGCAGCCTTTTGGGCCCCGGCATGGCCTGCGCAGCAGCGACATCCGCCGTCCGTTGGCCCAGGTACAAAGCCACCACGAAGGCCTTGAACCAGGCGGCCTGCCGCACGCCCGCACCGTTGAGCAGCAGTTCGCCACGCGCCGAATTCAGCCTGCGCACCAACGGCTGCCCTTCCAGCACCAGGGGCCGGTCTTGTGCCATGGCCAGGCCGGGCCACAACAGGCAACTCAACAACGTGCGACGAGACAGGGGCATGGGCATGGGCGGGCGCAGGGCCTGGTGAAGGGAACAGGAGAAGGGGGCAGGAGAGCGGAACAGCCGGGTCACTTGCCGATTGAACTTCGGCTCGGGCCGACGCACAGCGTTGCTGCGCACCGCTGCGACGACAGCGCACTTGTACATCAATGGCCGGCACCAAGGCCGGCACCAAGGCCGGCACCAAGGCAAACACAGGCTGCGCGGATACTCCGACCCATGTCCGAAGCCCTGCTGTTGTTGCCCGACTTTTTGCTCATCGCCGCAGGCTACC
>Ga0105048_10016856_pt1 | contig 11284 bp, 9 predicted proteins | sample MAT05_FD_78382 | JGI IMG/M metagenome (GOLD analysis project Ga0105048, IMG submission 78382) | Freshwater microbial communities from Lake Fryxell liftoff mats and glacier meltwater in Antarctica - MAT-05 | ecosystem: Environmental > Aquatic > Freshwater > Ice > Liftoff microbial mat | place...
ATATGTAAAAACGATGAAATACAAAGCTGCTGTGTCTGCTTTGAAAGACTTATTGAAGAATTATCCAGCAACAAAATTTAAAGAGGAAGTCCTTTATCTAATTATTTTTTCCAATTTCGAATACGCCTCGGGAAGTGTGGAAAACAAGAAATTGGAGCGTTTTCGTGCCACCAACGAAAGTTATATTACATTTGCATCTGCCTTTCCTGAAAGTAGGTGGCTCAAAGAGGCCGAATCTTATTACGTCAGGAGCAGCAAGCAAATAGAAAAGTTAACTTTAATAGCATCTAAATCAACTGAATGAGCAATTTCAAAAACTCAACTGCCGCAAAAACAACGATTACCCGCGACACCAAAGATCTTTATGCAAAAGTGGACAACAACCTCTTTGAGGCGTGCGTTCTGCTTTCTAAGAGAGCAAATCAGATCAGTAAAGAAATAAAGGAAGAATTGACTCAAAAACTTGAGGAATTTGGCACTGCATCTGACAATTTGGAAGAGGTATTCGAAAATCGCGAGCAAATCGAAATCAGCCGTCATTACGAAAAATTGCCAAAAGCCCACGCAATGGCTATTCAAGAGCTCGAAGAAGGTGCAGTGCACTGGCGCTACCCTGAAGAGAATCTTTAAGACATAAATCTCAAATTATATTTTTTAAGATGGTTATTCAACCATCTTTTTTTGTTTAGAAAAAGCCCCTTTCTTAGAGAACATGTTAACAGGAAAAAAAATATTGGTCGCAATTACCGGAAGCATCGCTGCTTACAAGTCTGCTTTTTTGATAAGGCAGCTTGTGCAACAAGGAGCCGAGGTTAAAGTGGTAATGTCGCCGGGAGCTTTGGAGTTTATTACCCCACTTACGTTTGCTACTCTCAGTGGAAATGCTGTTGCCTCTGACTTTACAGAAGATGCCGACAAAGGAACTTGGACCAATCATGTTGAAATGGGCTTGTGGGCCGATTTGATGGTAATTGCACCTCTTTCTGCTAATACATTGAGTAAAATGGCCAGCGCCCAAAGTGACAATTTTCTTCTAACTACCTACTTAAGTACCAAATGCCTTGTGATGGTTGCACCTGCTATGGATCATGACATGTTTGTTCATCAGGCAACACAAGCCAATTTGAAAAAGCTGATTTCATTTGGTCATATTATTCTCGAACCCGACCACGGAGAGTTGGCAAGTGGTCTCGTCGGAAAGGGGCGTATGGCCGAACCCAAACAGATTGTGGATGCAGTAATAAAACATTTTTTTCCTTTACTTCCGTTGTTTGGAAAGAAGGCATTTGTAACCGCAGGTCCTACCTACGAAAGATTGGATCCGGTTCGATTTATTGGAAATTTTGCTAGCGGTAAAATGGGATTCGAATTGGCTGAAAGCCTTGCCGCTCAAGGTGCAGAAGTAACGCTTATTTCCGGTCCAAGTCACGAGCAATTAAAAAGCAGGCAAATAAAAAGAATTAATGTGGAAAGTGCTCAGCAGATGTTTGAAGCTGCTACAGTCCTGTTCCCTCATATTGATATAGCTATTATGGCTGCCGCAGTGGCTGATTACAGACCGAAACATATCGCCAAAGAGAAAATTAAAAAAAGTGATGATTCATTTTCCCTCGAACTAGTGAAGACAAAAGACATTGCAGCAGAACTGGGAAAGATGAAACAGCAAGGTCAGTTTTTGGTGGCATTTGCACTCGAAACTGAAAAGGAGAAGGAATATGCAGAGTTAAAAATGACAAATAAGAACCTCGATTTGATAGTGTTAAACTCACTGAAAGATCCAGGTGCAGGCTTTGGAACAGAAACTAATAAAATCAGTTTACTTTCGCCCGGCAATAATTGGCTCGAATTTGGGTTATTGCCCAAGTCACGCGTGGCCACAATTATAGTAGAAGAGATCGTGAAGCTTTTGAAAGCATGAAAAAATTATTTTTTATTCTGATAGTCATTTGTGTTGGTCTTGCCGGAAATTCGCAAGAACTCAATTGTACAGTGAATGTTCTGTTGCCGCAACAGGTAAATTCACCGCCAGAACTTTTTCAGACTATGAAAAACACCATCATTGAATTTATCAATGGTAGAAAATGGACCCGCGACAATTGGAACTCTGAAGAAAAAATTGACTGTTCCATTCAAATTACAATTGAGCAGCAGGTCGATGCACGTACGTTTAGAGGCGCTATGCAGGTAAGTAGCAGCAGGCCTGTTTACAATAGTGATTACAAAACTCCGGTGCTCAATATCAATGATCGCGATATTGAGTTTACATTTCAGGAAAACACAATGGTGCAATGGAGTAATGATCAGCATCGTGATAATCTAAGTAGTCTGCTTGCTTTTTATGCTAATTTGATAATCGCCATGGATTATGACACTTTTCAAAGCGAAGGAGGAACTGAATATTACTTAGTCTGCCAAACTATCATTAACAATGCACAGAATACTCCTGAGCCTGGATGGAGGGCAAATGAAAAAAGACAACAGAATAGATTTTGGCTTATAGAAAATATTCTTACACAGACTTTTAAGCCGATCAGAGATTGTATGTTCACTTTTCATAGACAAGGGATGGATAAATTGTTTCAGGATGTCACCGGTGCTAGACAAGCTATGGCGCAAGCACTTCTGGAATTGAAGACTATTCATAAAATAAAACCATCGTCTTACAATATGCAGGTATTTTTTTATGCTAAAAGTGATGAAATTGTAAATCTCTTTAAACCAACTCCTTTAGAAGAGAAGCAGCGTATAATTGATCTTTGTAAACTTATTGATCCCGGAAATATAACGAAGTACGATAAGATGACGGCGCCTTGAGAAGTATGTAGACAATGCAGTCTTAAAGATTTTCCGATTTAGAGATGTAAGAATTTAAAAGAGACTACAGTAAAATTGACATTTCACGGATTTGATCCTCGCGCGAGCGAATCTTAATTCTTTGTCCTTTCCGATAGCTATAAGATGAAAGATTCGGAAAAAATACTTTTAGAAAAGCGTAATTTCGTTGTGACATAATTCCAAAGGCACATTCCATATAGTCAACATCGGCTCTGCCTCATTGCACTATTTTAATGTAGTAACGGCATTACCAAAGCAATTTAGACCAATTGTAATTGTCAAATAGCCAAAAACTATTTTATTAATTTTGCAATGGAGAATGCCTATGTAACAAAATACTAGTCCAATGGGAGTACTGGCGTAATTTGATTTGTATTTTGTGTAATCGGTGTTATTAAAAAATCCTTTGGACTCTTTAATAAATGCTTTCGGTATAACTTATCGGAGGCGATAAAAGTGGAAGGCCATTTAAAACTATTTTTGCGGGTATCCGCCAAGGAAAAAATTCATTATTGATGTTATGCTTGACCATCTTAAAATTTCGAATTACGCTCTCATAAAGGAAGTTTCTTTGGATTTCAAACCCGGTCTTACCGCAATTACCGGTGAAACAGGAAGCGGCAAATCAATTCTTCTTGGAGCATTTGGTCTACTACTCGGCGAACGTTCGGAGAGTAAAAGCATTCGCGATGAAAATCAAAAATGTATTGTAGAAGCTGTTTTTGATTTGAAAGGATATGGTCTCGAAACATTTTTTATAAGCAATGATTTGGATTTTGATGAGCATACTACTATTCGCAGAGAGATTGCGCCAGGCGGAAAAAGCCGTGCATTCATCAACGATACTCCGGTTCAGATTGCAGTACTAAAACAGCTCGGAAATATGCTGGTAGATGTGCATAGTCAGCATGAAAATTCTTTGCTAGGCAGTCGTGAATTTCAATTTGATGCTGTTGATTCTTTTGCAGGTAATAAACCCATGCGAGCACAGTATTCAGGGGTTTATTCAAGTTACAAATCATTTTCAAAAGAACTAGATGATTTACTTGCCAATAAAGAGCGCATGCGCCAAGAAATGGATTTTATTCTATTTCAACTTGCCGAATTTGAAAAGGCCGATTTGGCAAATACAAATGTAATTGGACTCGAACAAGAAATTGAAACTCTCAACAATGCAGAACAAATTAAATCGGTGTTACAAGAAGTCTGCGAATTAATTGATGGTGACAGTAGTGGAGTTATTGTTTTATTAAATAATGCCAAAAACTCAATCGGAAAGATTGCAGAATTTAATATTAACCTTGGAAGCTATCAACAACGACTTGAAAGTTGTGTAATAGAAATACGTGAGTTGGTGCGTGAAATGGAACATTTTGATTCGAATATTTCGTTAGATCAAAAGCGTATCGATGTAATCAACGAAAAACTATCGCAAGTTTATCATTTACAGAGAAAACATAGATTGCAAACTACCGACGAACTTGTTGCGATGTTCAAGGACTTAAACAACAAAGCAGGAGATTTTGCGAGTTTTGATGATAAACTAGCGCAACTCCAAAAGTCTGTTGAACAGGCAGAAAATGAATTGTCTCAAATTGCCTCTAAACTCACTCAAGCACGAATAAAGGCTGCACAAAAAGCAGAAGAGGAAGTAAAATATTTTTTTAAATCGCTAAGTTTGGATCATGCACAATTGTCGATCCAAATTACACCGTCCTCTTCCTATAATTCCTATGGAAAAGACGAGGTTCAGTTTTTATTTAGCGCAAATAAAGGTTCTCGATTGCAACCAGTAAAGCAAGTTGCGAGTGGTGGAGAGATGAGCAGGGTTATGCTGGCAATGAAAGCTGCTATATCCAAATATAAAAAACTTCCGGTACTTATCCTTGATGAAATAGATCAAGGTGTTAGTGGCGAAGTCGGAAAAAAAATTGGACAGATTCTAAAAGAAATGAGCAGCGAAATTCAACTGCTCACAATAACTCACCTTCCTCAAATAGCCGGAAAGGCGGGCAATCATTACAAAGTTTTTAAGTTTATTGATGGACAAGAAACCAATACAGGTGTAATTCAAATCGAAGGCGAACAACGCGTCAACGAATTGGCTGAAATGCTAAGTGGCAAAGTACTAACCAAAGCCGCTCTCGAAAACGCACGTGAAATGATGGACGCTTGATGGTGATACTATAGGCATGAGTCAATGAATAGTTGTAATTCCCGACCCATCAACCAACAACTCATCATTCATCATTTATAATTCATTACTCAACTGCCATTTTCAACATCTGTTTTGAGTCACCGTTTTCAATTTGAATCACGTAAGTGCCTGAAGCAAGTTCACTCATATCAATGAATTGATTCAATCTTGTGTAATCGTTACTGTAAACTAATTTGCCTGTCATACTAAATATTTTGATGGCTACTTGAGATGAATTGTTTGCAGAAATCATTGCATAATCTTTTATCGGATTAGGATAAATACGATAGACAGTTGAGTTGATGTCATCGACATTTAAAGCCAATGATTGATCGAGAATTACTGTTCCGTTTCCGTTCGTAATCCACTGATTTGGATCTACTGCAAATCCTGTGATGTTTCCTGGACAAGAAAATTGATGAGTAGAAAGATTTGTATTAGTAAAAAGTCGAACGATCGTGTCGCCTTCAGTGCGTTGCACAAGTATTTCCACCGGGGTTTTATAAAGTGGATTTGATGCCGAATTAGTGGTCTGGGTAATTTGCATCACAACTTGACCTGCAATCTGATTCCATGCAATATTAAAGGTAGGTGCACCACCTTTGTAGTACCACTGATTAAAAAAATCGACAAGATCTACACCTGTGCTTGCTTCCATCGACTCGCGGAATTGTCTACCATTGGCAGTGCTTCCTCCGAATTGTTCAACATAATTGCGAATACCCTGAAAAAACGACTCATCATTGTTGATATGAAAACGCAATGAGTTGATGACCATTGCTCCTTTTCTATAGTAGAGTGCAGGATTGCCAAATACGCCTAGAACGGTTGTTGTATCCATATTAACACTGCCAAAAACAGATGCAGTTACGGTGTTGTCTACATAGTGACTTTTGCGGGCGAGATTTGCTGCGACAGGATTTTCAGCAGTATATTCTGAATAAACGGACTCTGCCCAAGTTGCTAATCCTTCGCTTAGCATGACGTCTCTCCAAGAACTGCAGCCCGCGCGATTTCCAAACCATTGATGTGCCATTTCGTGCTCGTCAACACCACCATTTGATGCGATGAGCGTTTGATTTTCAATTCCACCTCCAAGATTAACCAAAGCAAAGCCTAGTTTCTCTTCGTAAAAAGGATATAACCCGAATTTATCGCTATAAACTTGAAGAATGCTTTGTGCATTTTCCGGTGTATAGCCATATGATGTAATCAATAAAGAATCCGTTCTTCCGATTGGATACCAATAATCTACCACTTCATCTTCAGAGGTTATTACAAAAGCAATTAAGTAAGAATTGATTGGATATTTTGATTTCCATTCCCAACGATTCTTTCCATTTCCAGTGTCAACAAGATTTGTCAAAAGTCCATTAGAAATTGCTTTGTCAGCAGATGATGTAGTGATATAAAACCAAGAAGAGTCCGCTTGGTCGGTTAAATTTTGTTTGCAAGGCCACCAAGTGTTTGAGTTGTAAGGCGGATTTGCTGCAAACTTTCCTAGGCTACCACTGTAAAATCCGGAGTTATAGAATATAGAAACGGTAGGATTTCCATGATAAAAAACTCTGGTTTCTATTTCTTGATTTAGTAGAAGATTTGAAGGTAAGAATACATTTAATTCTTGTCCTATATGAACATAATTTGCTGTTAGAAAAATACCACCATTGATTGCCACATGGATAGAATCTATAGTGAGGTTGTTCGCAAGTTCTAGTGCAAACGTATCCATGCTTGCAACAACACACTTTGCTCTTGTAAGTGCATTTCCTTTGATGGTTCCGCTGCTTTTCAGAATTTCAAGATCTAGCCAATAGAATCCAACGTTGTATTTATTCATTCGCTGAATATGCGCCAATGACGATACACCCGCGCTGCTTTCGATAATCAGAAACGGCGCTGCAAATAGAAAAATAAGAAGGAGTGTTTTTCTAATGAAAGAGTTCTGCATAAAAAATTTATTTTGAGAGATTAGAGTTGCTAAGATAATCGATGTTATCGAGAATTAATGTCTGTCATAATCAATTACAACCTTTTCTGAAGTGGGTCGAGCTTGGCATGTAAGAACATATCCCATTTCGACTTCACCGGGTTCTAAAGCGTAATTTACGGCCATCTCAACTGTGCCTTCGCTGATGTGAGCTCTGCAAGTGCAGCACATTCCACCTTTACAACTGAATGGAATATCTATGCCATGATTCTGAGCAGCGTCAAGAATTCTGGATCCATCCATCGGCATGTAAAAATTACTTTCCTGACCATCGAATACAATTGTAATAGCGCTCTTTTTGCCACTTTCAACAATAACAGGTTTAGGAACATCTGGTTCCTTGTTTGGTACTTGTCCGGGAGATGCAAATAACTCGAAATGGATTTTATCGACACTCATGCCGCGGCTTTGAAGGTATTCACTTACCGAGCGCATCATGGGTTCAGGACCACAAATAAAAACTTCATCAGCGTCTTCTGGTTGGATAAATATTTTAGAAAAATCGGCAACTTTTTTGCCATCGAGATTACCTGAAAAAAGTTCAACTTCATTGGGTTCATCGCTCAATACATGAAAGATTCTGAATCTTCCAAGAAAGCGATCCTTCATGTCTTCGAGTTGATCGCGAAAAATAATTCCACTAAAAAATCTGTTGCCATAAATGAGTGTAACTTCACTGTTAGGCTCTCTCTTAAGCACCGATTTGGCAATGGACAATATAGGAGTAATGCCACTTCCACCTGCGATAAGCAGATAATTTTTCTTCTGTGTGTGAACCAATTCACTGGTGAAATTTCCCATAGGAGTCATCACCTGCAATACATCACCGGATTTTAAATTTCTATTTGCCCAAGTCGAAAACGCTCCGTTTACAACCTCTTTGATTGCTACACGTAGCTCACCTTCATCCAATCCGCTGCAAATACTATACGACCGGCGAATGTCTTCACCACCAATGGTTTGACGAAGGGTAAGGTATTGTCCTTGTTTAAACTGATAATTTTCCTTGAGCTCATCAGGTACTTCAAAACTGACAGAAACACATTGTGGTGTTTCTCTTCTTACTTCGCTTACCTTGAGTGTATGAAATTTGGGGCGCATAATCGTGATAATACTATTTCTACATTAATTACACTAAAGTCCAAAAGTAGTGGAATAAGTTTTCAAGGTCTAAGGAATTTTGTTAGAGAATTTTGACATAAATCGTATGAGTTATGTAGCAATCAGGAGATGATTTCAAACTTCAAAATCATCTTGTGTCGTCTAATTTTGATCTGAGGAGAATAAATTGTGTTCACAGACCTTAAAATGAGATAATTAACGATCTTAAATTTAGAATAAATAATCTTTTCTTATAACAAGTTAGCACCTCGCGAAAACCTAGGCAACTTTGTTTCTAACGATAAAATTTATCATCAAGAATAAGTAATTTCAGGCCAATGAGTTAGCATAGGCTCCATGTAGCAGTCTAAAAACTCGTCTGTTACCCTCTAATGTTTTCTCTTTTGGCAGAGCGCGTATAGTTCTTCGACTGCAGAATATGTGAAAAAATAAGTATTTAGATCGTTAAACTGAGGTTTGTGGGACTCTTTAATTCCTTTGTCCCTATCTTCATCCTGCGCTGCAATGACATATCTTGTTGGATAAGGCGGAAACTTATCTTTAAAATTCTTCGTTCTGGATAAACCACTTGTAACTCCTGTGGAATGTTCAACTTCCATAATAGCTGGCATCAACTTTCCATTTTTAAACCAAATGCAATCAATTAATAGAGCTGCCCGAATTGCATCATCATAGGCCGACAATAGTTTTTCATCTTTTAATGACGAAATTATTCCGTCAAATTCACCGAGCTTTTTGTTTTGATAGAGTATTCCTTTATCATTTTGCGCTATCCAAGTTCTAAATCCTAATTGTAAACCAATATGATAAAGTGCAATTTGAATTTGTGCATGGCGTCTTTGCACGTTAATGTCAATCGGATTTCATTTAGTTTCTGATGGCTAGGGCATCATAAAACACTTCAAGATTTGGAACTTCGGAAATTACAATCTCGGTCTTGGTTTCTTTTATTATTCCTTTTTTGTGTGGTTCATCCGGAGTCCACATCAAATGTTTGTGACCTCTTTTTATTATTGGGTTTCCGCATGTAGTTCGAATGCGTCCAGAATAACAAAGTTCAAACTGTGGAGAGTGCGCAAGCAATGCCTTTAATACGCTTCTCGTATTGTAACTACCTCCTAGAACTCTATCAAAATTTATCGGTTGGTTGACACTAAATGAATTTGTTATTCTCCAAATCAATTCAGTTGAAATTGGTTCAACTTTTTTCTTTTCGGCTATTTCACTTTTTGAAGGTTCCCATCTTTTGATCCTTATTGGGTCTTCGGGTAACTCGACTTCCACAATTCGAATAACACCTTTATTTCTTGGATTAAGATAATTGTAAGTTGCTTTTTTATCAAGCTGATTAATGAAGGTTACTATGTTGCTTGCTGTTAATTTCTGCACAGGGTGTTTTCAAATCTTTTATTGGATTGGTGTATAAGAAATCAAAAACAATCTCAGTTAATCCTTTAGCAGCCAGATAAGGAACTCCATTACCTATTGTCTTGAACATATCGGTAAGTGTAATGCATTCTGGAATGACAAACTCTTTTGGCAATGACTGTATTGCTAGAGCCTCAGCAGCCGAGATTCGTCTTGGTTTGTAAGGATGTAAATGAACTTCATTATTTCCATAAGCAGCGGTCGGTGAATAACGCCAACGATGTAAGCGTTTCTATGACTTTTTCAATTGATCACCCTCTTCAATTACTTCAAATTTTGCAAGACCTGCTCTTGGTGTAAAATAATGAGTTGCATTTGGATGGTTTTCAACATTGTTTTTATTAAACCAATGCTCAACTGTAAGTTCAGCCGGAATATTTAATGGTACCTGCTTTTTAGAGTTCTCTTCGAATTTTTCTTGAGTTGGCCAGTCTAGCCTAAATACAGTAGGTGATCTAAAAAGAGTTTTTTTTTCCCAGTTAAAATTTTTAATCATTGGTGACCCATTAATTTCAAAACCTAAGTCATCCAAAACACTTCGTTGAAATCCAATTAAGACAATTTTATCTCTATCTTGAGGACCACCAAATTCAATGGCATTTATTAACTTTTCTGTTAAATAATAACCAGAATTGATCAACTTCAATTTCATGCCTTCAAAAAATTCTCGATGTTTTGTTGTCCTGTAGAGTCCTTTAACATTTTCAAATAGAAAAAAATCTGGTTTATTTCTACAAATCAATTCTATATATGTACCAGATAATTTTCCATTTTCACCTGATTGACCTCTGTTTTTTCCAGCTTCAGAAAAGACGGAACAAGGCGTACCTCCAATAAAACCGACTATATTATGACTTTTCTTGACTTCGTCCAAATTTTGAACTAACCAAACGGAATTTAGATTAGTAATATTTTCTGTGATGTCAGCAACTTGATAACCAAAAACAGGCGGTGCAATCCCAAGTTTTTTCCGTGATTACGCATAAATTTCCGCAGATGCGTTAATGATATTCATTCATGAAAAATGTTTCATATCGACCTGTTTTTTCAAAACCCAAGTCAAGGAATTCTGCGCTAACAAAGAAAGAAAATATACCAATTTTTTTGTCCATCTTGTCCGTCAATTGTACCAATAGAAACTTTTAAGGTTTTAATATTGCTTCAACTTTTCACCAACATTCACAAAATATTTATCAACTCCAAGAATATTTATTAAATTATTTAGTGATTTCTGAAGCGATTTTCAAGAGTTCAAAATATTGTTCCTTCATATTATGAAATAGGAAAAAGGACTTTTTTGCGTAAGTGATTCAAATTTTCTTGAATGACAGTTTTGGAATAGATGATTTTTATATCGTTAATTGGTCACTCACTGTTAATTGCTGTTTATGGAAGTGCGAGTCTACGGGAAAGTTACAACGTTAAAAAAAAATCAATTTGGAGTTGAACATGCAATGCCGTAATCTTGTTCGATACTTTTGAATAATCATATTAAAATGGATAATCAGGCATTATTAGACAAATTTCAGTCTTATGTAGAAGCTGAAAATAAAATTGAAGCGAAAGATTGGATGCCAGAAGGCTACAGAAAAACTCTTATTCGCCAAATTGCCCAGCACGCGCACAGCGAGATTGTGGGCATGTTGCCTGAGGGGAATTGGATTACCCGTGCACCTTCACTCAGAAGAAAGACCATACTTATATCAAAAGTA
>Ga0105048_10016857_pt1 | contig 11284 bp, 6 predicted proteins | sample MAT05_FD_78382 | JGI IMG/M metagenome (GOLD analysis project Ga0105048, IMG submission 78382) | Freshwater microbial communities from Lake Fryxell liftoff mats and glacier meltwater in Antarctica - MAT-05 | ecosystem: Environmental > Aquatic > Freshwater > Ice > Liftoff microbial mat | place...
GCGTCCATGAGCCCGAAGATGCCGGACGACATGAGGTCGTCGAGTTCGACTTCGTCGGGGAGTTTGTGGTGGATTCGTTCGGCGTTGTACCGGACGAGATGGAGGTAGTGCTCCATGATGACGTTGCGAAGGGATTCGCAGACGACCTTGACGCGGGCGAATTGCTTCGCCGCGTCGGCATCAGCCTCCGCTGCGGCTTCGAGAGTTCCGAATTGGATCCGAATCTCTTTGTATTCGGTCCAGACTTCTTTGATGTCCCGCTTCGAGATCGTTCGTGTCATTTCAAGCTCCCATTCCATGGTCCGGTCAATTCACATATCCCGGGCCGATTCAAGCTTCCTTGCCTGACTGCCCGATGAACAACATGACGTGCGACTTCAGTCTCCGACAACCACTGAAAAAATCTGACCTGCCATTTCGATTTATCGGCCAGAACGCGCGTCTAATTTGACGATTTTTCCGATTTTCCGGTCTGTTCCAAATTTTCACTCAACATTTTTTCGGCCATCACACCAAGTATCAGGCCCACACCGAACGTCACCACAAGCCCTAGTAGCGCCCGCAAGACCACCGTCCCGAACGGATTTTCCGCACGAAGGCCTTCTATCAGGCACATCGCGAAGACAATCAAGGCGAAGGTGGCGGCGATACGACGGGTCATAGTGGTCAGTGGTCAGTGGTCAGCGGCGAGTGGCGAGACCGGAATGCCTCGCAACTCGCAACTCGCAACTTCCTATATTCTCAGCCACCTGCTCATCCGGTGGAAAAACCCACCCGGTTGAACGGCGGTCGGTCGGTCTTGTTGCAATCGGGTCGCCAGTTGCGCAACGCACGCACTGGCGAGGCTTCGCGGTGCCGAAAGAACGAACGGATTGCGTCGGCGGACCGCAAGGGGAACGTTCTCGTCGGCGAACACGTAGCCTGCGTCGAAAATCCCGATGCCCAAAAACTGCCTCGCTACTTTCGAAATTCGCTCGTACACCGCCCGGCCTTCCTGCGCCGAGCGAACCTGGTTCACCAGCAGGCTCATCTGACGCTCCTGCCCGTCCCGGATCATCACCTTGGCGACGGCATAGGCGTCGGTGATGGCGGTGGGTTCGGGTGTCGTCACGATCAACACGTGGTCGGCGGCACGGGTGAAGCATAGCACATTAGCATTGATGCCGGCACCGGTATCGATAATCAATACGTCGAAGAGCTCTTCCAGCTCCGCCATCGAATCAACGATGCGCTGGCGGTCAAGATCGTCCAGGTCCGCCATCTTCGCCAGCCCCGACGCCCCGCCGATGAGGTAAAATCCGCCGGGGGTTTTGACCATCACGTCTTTCAGCGTGCGCTTGCGGGCGATCAGGTGTGACAAATTCCACTGAACATCGACGTTGCAAAGCACGTCGGCGTTCGCCAGGCCCAGGTCGGCATCGAGCAGTGCGACCGATTTGCCCCCCTGCGCCATCTTAATCGCCAGATTCACCGCGATGTTGCTCTTCCCCACCCCGCCCTTGCCCGACGTCACCGCTATCACCTGCGCCCGGCGCGTGCGGGCGGCGAGTGTGCGGAGAGAAGAAGCTTGATCGACCAATGCTGCTGTCATATCCAGTGTCGAACGTGAAGTGTGGAATGGGGAATGACATTCACATTCCACACTTCACATTCAACATTCCCTTCAACTACCCAGAATCATCTGTGCCAGCCGTTTGCCGTGCCCTACTTCAATGTCGTCAGGAACGTCCTGACCGGTCGTCACGTACGCGAGTCCCTTGTTGATCTTGCGAACCACGTTAAGCACCACGCCGAGTTGTGCCGCCTCATCCAGCTTCGTAAAAATCAGCTTGTCCACGCGGACTTCGCCAAACTTCTCGAGCGCCAATTCGACGCACCCTTGCGAGGCGGTGGTCGAGAGAACGAGGTGAACTTCGTCCGGTTCGGCGAAACTAAGGAAGCGCTTCAGCTCGTTCAGCTTCATCGTGTCGTTCGGGCTTCGCCCGGCGGTGTCGATGAGGATGAACTCGCAATCGCGCATCGACTCGATCGCCTTGGGCATGTCTTCCGGCGTGCCCACCACGCACAGCGGGGCGCCGAGGATGTCGGCGTAACGTTTGATCTGATCGATCGCGGCGATGCGGAAGGTGTCGATGGTGATGAGGCCGACCTTGCGTTTTTCACGTAACTTCAGGTTGGCGGCAAGTTTAGCGACGGTCGTGGTTTTACCTACGCCCGTCGGGCCGATCAGCGCCACCACGTGCGGGCCGACCGCTTTCGTCCGCTGGATGGGTCCGGCGGTTGGGATGAGTTTTTCGATGTGCTCGGCGAGTTTCTCGCGGACGATCTTCGGATCGCTCAGAAGTTCCGGCCGCAACTGCTTTTGCAGCGCCTTCATGATGTCCAGCGCCACCTCGTCGGCGACCAGGTTCTCGATCAGGTGCATGTACTGATCGAACAACTCTTCCGGCACCTGCGGATTTTTCGCGGTTCGGACCTGCGACACCAGGTCTTTCATCATGGTCTTGAGCGCGGTGACTTCCTGCGTCAGACCCATGAGCGCGACGTTCTGAACAGCAGGTGAATCGAGAAGCGTTTTGCCCGGGATGGAAGAGGGTTTGGTGGCGACTGAACTCGACGCCAAGGGGGCGCGTCTGGGATTGGGGACGGGTTTATCGGGAAGCGAGCGACGCACCGGCACGTTGACGGTCTTGCTCGCGGTGATCTCGAACAGCTCCACGCTGCGCAATCCCAACCAGCGACGGTGCTGCACGGTCCTCGTATGAAGGATGACGGCTTCCGAGCCCAGCGTCGCTTTCACGCGCTGCAAGGCTTCAGCCATGCTCGAACCTTGAAATGTCTGGAGCTGCATCCGTGCCTCTCAAGACTGTCTGTGAGATGTACTTCGATCACTCACCTGTCGCGACAATCCCTGTCTATCGACCACTACCCGTTCAAAGATACCAGACCGACCGCCTCCACCGCTACCTCTGGAACAATTTCATTGTAACCAAGTACCGCGACTTGTGGGATTGCATTTTCGATCATTCTTCGCAAACCCGCACGAATCTGCGGCGTACACAGCACAACCGCGCTTCTACCCATCTGCGTTAATTCGCCAACTTTTTCTGCAATCCGCTTCGTCAGTGCCTGCTGCGTCTGCGGCGGCATGGTGCTGGTGCCCTTTTCGCGGTCGGTGTGACCGACCACCAAATCCTCAACCGCCGGGTCGAGGGTGATGCACCAGAGCTTGTCGCGGTCATCGACGTACTGCTTGCAGATCGTGCGGGCGAGTGCGTTGCGGCAGTATTCGGTGAGCACGTCCAGGTCCTTGGTACGCCCCGCCCAGTCGCCGAGGGTTTCGACGATGGTTTCCAGATCGCGGACGGGGACGCGCTCGCGAAGCAGGTTCTGCATGACCCGCTGCAATTCGCCGGGCTTGATCTGGGTCGGAATCACTTCCTCGACCAGCGCCGGCGCCTTCTGCTTGAGGTTTTCGATCAGGTTCTTCACTTCCTGGCGCGTGATCAGTTCGTAGGCGTGGGATTTAACGACTTCGGTGAGGTGCGTCGCCAGCACGGAGGTGGCTTCGACGACGGTGTAGTTCATGAGTTCGGCTTGCGACCGCTGGGATTCGGTGATCCAGTACGCGGGCAATCCGAACGCCGGTTCGACGGTGATCTCTGCCGCCGGGATCGGGCCGGAGGTGGCACCGTTGTCCATCGCCATGAACTGCTCGGGATAGGTCACCCCGCTCGCCAGCGCCTGGCCGCGGATCTTGATGATGTAGTCGTTGGCGCCCAGGCGCATATTGTCGCGGATGCGCACCGGCGGAACGATGATGCCCAGTTCGATCGCCACCTGCCTGCGAATCATGGAGATGCGGGAGAGCAGGTCGCCTCCCTTGCTTTCGTCCACCAGCCGGACGAGCCCGTAGCCGACTTCCAGCTCCATCGCGTCTACGTCGAGCAATTTTTCGACCTTCTCCGGCTCCTTGGCGGCCGCTGATGCGGCGTCGTCGGAGACTTTCTTGCTCGCGGCGAGCGTCTGTTTCTTGTTGTTTCGCGTGATTACAAACGCCAGCCCCGCACAGCACGACCCCAGCACAATCATCGGTAGTGGCGGCAGGCCGGTGACGCTCAAGAGCGCCAGGAACAGCGCCGCGACCACCAGCGCCGCGGGCTTGGCGAGCATCTGGCCGAACATTTCATCGCCCAGGTCGCTGCGGGAACTGGATCGGGTCACGATCAGGCCCGCGCCCAGCGACATGATGAACGCCGGCACCTGGCTGACCAGGCCGTCGCCGATCGTCAGGATCGTATACAGCTTTGCGGTGGCGACGATCGGCCAGCCGTGCTCGACCATGCCGACGTACATGCCGCCCAAAATGTTCACGAACGTGATGATGACCGCAGCGATCGCGTCGCCGCGAACGAACTTCGACGCACCGTCCATCGCACCGTAAAAATCGGCTTCCTGCGAAATCGCCTCGCGGCGTTTGCGGGCTTCGGCCTCGTTGATGACGCCGGCGTTCAGGTCGGCGTCGATCGCCATCTGCTTGCCGGGCATCGCGTCCAACGTAAACCGGGCCGCCACTTCAGAGATGCGCGTCGAACCCTTCGTGATGACGACGAACTGAATGATGAAGATGATGACGAAGATGATGATCCCGACCGCCATCGAGCCGGCGGTCACAAAGCTGCTGAACGCCTCCACGACGTGCCCGGCCGCGAACTTGGCCTGCTCGATCGACCGACCGCCTTCGCCGGCGGTCAGAATCAATCGCGTGGTCGCGACATTCAGCACCAGCCTGAACAACGTCACCGCCAGCAGCAGCGACGGCAACACCGCAAACTCCAGCGGCGATTTCACGTAAATCGTCGTCACCAGCACGATGACCGAAAGCGTGATGTTCAGAACCAGCAAAAAGTCCAGAATCGCTGGCGGGAGCGGCACCAGGATCACCATCAACATCACCACGCACGCCAACGGAAACAGCATGCCGCGCTGGTCCGTCAGTCGGGTGATAAATGAAATACCGCTGGTCGTACTCGCCATCCGTGGCACCACGATCTGAGATGCGTCAACGCGGACATCCATGTCCGTCGGAGTGATGGTAACGCATCGAGCTACCATTGCCAATGCGAATTTGATGCGGGTACAGCCGTTTGCCTCGGGCCATCATGCCGCAAGCATTTTGACCGGCTCGACGCGTCCGATCTGCTTCCGCTCGTCGATCACCCGCGTCACATCATACTTCCCCAGCACAATGATCGGCTCGGCGTTGACCTGTTCCAGCCACCGATCTTTCAATTCCCTCGCCGCTGCCACCAATCGCGGATCGTGCTTCGGTTTGGGCTTCTTCTCGCGCTTCGGCTTCTCGATGGTCGCCGCCGGCTTGGGCGCGCCGAATCGCAATCCGCCCAGTGAACTTTTTTCACCACCCGGAGACGAAGGGTTCGACGACGACACAATCTTCTTTTCCTTCTTCGTGGGCTTCGCGTCTTCGTGGTTCAATTGTTTTCGCTCACCATCGCCGGGCAAGATCAGCGGTTTCGCGTCGCTCCAATGCGTCCCAGGAGGAATGGGGAGGACGATACGATCTTCGCGAATCGATCCGCCCGATGTTTGACTCGGAAACCACCACGGCGTGGTCGTATCTCCCGATCGAATCCGCTTCTGCCAGAAGATGTGTACCCGCGACTTCTTTTCCGATCCCGCTCGGTACGCCAGCGGCACAAACCCCATCGATTCCCAGAAGTGATTGGCTTCAATATCCTGCGCGCACCAGCAACAATACAGCCGACACCCATACGCCGATCGCTCGAACTGCGCCTTCAACAATAAAGCCGCCACCAGCGATCTACGCATCTCCGGAATGACATTGATCTGATAAATGATCCCGACATCATCGCGTTTGAAGTATTGATCGTTCCCAATCAAATAACCGACTCGGGAGTGGTCAGTGGTCAGTGGCGAGTGGTCAGACAAGGCGCAGACCGCCGCGTTTTCCGTCTTCTCTGACCACTGACTACTCACCCCTGCCTGTTCTGCCACGAGCACGTGGCCCGCCGTGATCTTGCCCTCAAATTGCTTCGTCGGCATCCACCCCACTTGCTTCGTCGTCTTCTTCTGCAGTGAATCGAGAAACGGGACGTCATCGGGCACACCGGGACGGATCGTCACGTTCACTCGCGGCAGCGGAAGCGCCGCTGATGAGTTTGGAATGATGAGATTGGACATACTCAACCCGAAGCAAAGAGAAAATAAGCCACGGATGAACACCGGTGTTCACGGTGATAAATCAGGCTCCTGATCCGTGTTTATCCGTGTCCATCCGTGGCTAAAGTGTGCTCACGCCGCCATCGACACACCGCCGCCGGCAATGTTGAGGCTGACCGGGTCACACGCCGGGCCGGACTGTTTGCGGTTGTTGAACCAAAACGCCGTGACCCAGATCAACGATCCTGCCGGCACGGACTCGTCGAACACCACGTCCACGGTTGTGCGGCTGGTGTTGCCTTCGAACTTCCAGTCCGCGATGTTCGCCGGCGGCGTTGCGCCCACGTGGCTGAACACCGAAGCGCCGTTCACGCCCTCGGGTTTCCCGCGCCGCGTCGATTGCGAATCGTGCAGCCGGACCCTCACCGTCCGGCCCATCACCGAGAGGAAGTCGACCTTCGGTGAAAACCCCGGAGCGGGGATCGGGGTTCTGGCGGTGCGCGCCGGCAGACCCAGCGCCACCAGTTGGCCGTCGGTCACGGTCGGCACCTGAATGATGTAGTCCGACAGTTGCCGTGCGCCCGCGACCAGCGCCGCGCGGGCCATGTTCTTATTTTGCACCGTCACCTTGGTCCGGGTGGAGGGCTCGATGTTCACAGCGTACGCCGTCTGGTAGGCGGTGTTGAGCGTTGCGTAAGCCGTCGCCTGGGCAGCGGTCAGGCCGAATACCGTCGGCCCTTCGCTGATCAGGGTTGAGAAGTTCGATGAGCCCGACAGCAATTCCGCGTCGGTGCCCGTGTAGAAGTAGCGAGGCATGGGGTTCCTTCGTCGCGTCCGTATTGAACACGATCAAACTCGCCCCGATGACCGCCAGCCGCATGAAGGCGATCGCCTCCACTGAATTCAACGGCTCACAGCCGATCACCAAGGCACTCAAAACGAATCGACGCGACTGCGCTTCGTGTTAACATTCGCCCGGAAAATTCGGCATAAACCCGCATGGACGATAATGTCCCCGTTTTCCAGCCGATGCCTCACGCTTCAAGCGCACCGGAACCCTGCGTCGCCCCAAAGCTGACTTTCGACGATCGAAAATAACTCCAGCTGCCGAAACCAAACTCGGAGTGCCGCAATTCAAACGCAAATCTCACAACCCAAGTTCCGAAGCCGCAACGCGCGCTCGGATGCCCCCACCCAATCTTAAGCGAGGCCACGGAAGCAAAGGCGCGGCAAACTAATCTTCAATCGCGCAATCCAACTACGGCTGCGCCAACCCAATCTTGAACGCGGTAATCGAATCTTCAATGCCTCCCCCGAATCTCCGACGCCCGTTCCAAAGAGTTTTTGATCGCCCTCGAATCGTTAAGGGCGCGGTCTTCATTAGATTTTCGTGAGAACCCGTTTTTCTCTTGACAAGGAAACCTTGGATCGGTTTACTACTGTAGTTGGCTGACATTGATTTGGGGTGCTCGCGGGGGCATCTCGGCGGACAGGTCTTCAAACGCCTACTGAAAGTTAGTTCACACGGATGTGACCAGGGAGCAGTCATGGCAGTTCGTCGTGTTTCGGCGGCGGTGTCTCGTGCGGTGGGCGTTATCATTTGCCGGCTGCGGCACGAGAGTGGCCTACACCGGCACAGCAAACCGGTTCTGGAACGTCTTGAAGAACGTCGGTTGATGGCAGGAGGACAATGGTTCAAGATGCCTGCCAATGGCACCCTTTCGTATACTCAGGGGTCAACATGCATGTCCTATGTCTCGGGCGCGCTCAGTATCTCCGGCGTCCCATCCAGTGGATGGGTGCAAGCCGAAAGTGTGGAAGCCGCAATTCGGCAGTACGTTTCGGGTACGTTCACCCTCAACCGAACCTGCACGGGTGGTGGAAGTAGCGATTCGCTCACCTTTGGAAGCAGCAGCGGATTCCGCGTTAACGACGGAACGATCACCCTAGAGGATATGGTTGGCCTCGCGAACCCAGACAACGATTACGATGACTGGTCTTGGAACGTGGATATCAAGCCCTTTGTCGATCCCGGATGCGAATGTATTGACGGTAAATGGCAGCCGCTTGGCGAAGTGCATCCCGGCTATGAGTGCCCCCAGAACACTTCCAAAGCCCCCGTCAACTACACCGATGGTTCGGTTATTCACGCATCGGTCGATTTAACTTCGGAGAGTTTCGGCGCTGGTTTCGGGCACAGCCGGCGGTGGACGAATCGTGTGGGTACGGGACAGCGGAACGTGAATGGCTCCGGTTTCGTGGTCTCTCAAGCTCCTCAACTGTCGGTTATCAGCAATTTCAACAGCGGAAGCGGGATCGCCCCGTCGTTCATTCAAGTGTCCCTTAATGCCTCGACCTCGGCTTGGTTCGATCGGGATGGCTCGGGAACTTACGTCGCCCGCTTTGGCCGCAAAGATACCCTCATCGAGACCACCGTGCAGGATGACAATAATGTCACCCGTAGTGCGTGGCGATATGCGGATGGGAGCGGGCAGGTTGCGTACTTCTACGGCGTTGGCGGGACTACCGCCAATCAGTTGCCGGAACGCCAGCGTGGTGCTTTGCATAGCATGACGGACACTGGTGGCAACGTCACGGATACAACCTACGATGCCAACGGCTTGCTGACCGAGATCACCCGGACCGGGTCCGTGAACGGTACGAGCGTTACCGAGTCGATGGTCTACACGTACGAGACGGGCGCGACCAACACAGACCTCATCAAGACTGTCACGCTGCGACGGAAGACGGGTGCCGGTGCTTGGACCGGGGCGGATACCGTGCGTTCGGTGGCGTACACCTATTACGTCAACGCCGACAGCTATGGGGCGGAGGGCGATCTGAAGCTCGCCGAAGTGAAGGACGCCGCCGGAAGCGTGATCGAGAGCAAGTACTACCGGTACTACGAAACGGGAAATGCCCTGGGCTATGAGCGGGCATTGATGTACGCGGTCGAAGGCGCGGCGTATGACCGTTTGAAGACGGCGGCAGGCGGAAATGTCGACGGCGCTTCGAACGCGACCGTGGAGTCCTACGCCCAGTTCTACTTCGAGTACGACAGCGATCACCGAGTCACGACGGAGAAAGCGCAGGCCTTCGGCTGTTCAACCTGCACGGGTGGTTACGGGACGTTCACATTCGCTTATACCGACAGCGCCAACGCGGCAGGTTACAACAACTGGTTCCGAAAGACCGTCGAAACCCTGCCGGATGGCAAACAGAACATTGTCTACTCCAATGCGTTCGGTCAGCCGATCCTTAAAGTCTTCAAGGACGGATCGAGCGAGTGGAAGGATTTCTACCGCTACGACACGGAAGGTAAGCTTCTCCTTCACGCGAGCCCCGCGTCTGTCACGGGATACAGTGAATCCTACGCGGACTTGGTCAACTTCAACACGGGGACAGGATCAGCAACGCATTTGAGCACCAGTGCCGGGTTGATCGAGTTGCGTGACTATGGAACGTCCACCACTGCGGGTACGAGCTCGCCCGGAGATGTTGTTGGGTATTTGAAATCAACCAGTGTGAAGCAGGGGACGGGCGGAACCGCCGTTCCCACGGCAGCTCAGGCGTACATCGCTCGCAGCGATGGAACAACGACAACCTATGTCATCGGCTCCGAAACCCGATACCGCAACTCCAATGGGACCGGTGCGCAGACCACCACCTACAGCTACACCTGGCAGGGCAGCACTCGCCAGATGGCAACCCGAACCGTCACCCGGCCTGCCGTCACAACCGCCCAGAACGGCTCGAACGCGACCGTCGCCACGACGGAATACTTCGATGCGTTCGATCGCACCATCTGGGTGGTCGACGAAGACAGTTACATCACTTACAACAAGTACGACGAGAAGACCGGAACGCTGATTCAGCAGATCAGCGACGCGGATCCGACGCTCGTGAGCGGCGCCCCCGTTACCGGGCCGACACGTAACGGCAGCTTGCCCACGGCGTTTCACCTCAGCACGACGATGGCCGTTGATGCACTCGGGCGAGTGACAAAAGTCACCGATCCGAATGGAAATGTTACCTATACCACCTACAACGACGTCACCCACGAGACTCGGATTTACGCCGGCTGGAATGCGACCACCGGGACCACAACCGGGCCGACGAGAGTTCTTCGAGAGGATTGGGCACGAGGTTACACCGAGCGCCTAACGATGTCGGCGGCTCCGGCCACGAGTGGATCGGCCGGAAGCCTCGTCCCGACGGGGACGGAGGCGGTCGGAAGTGTAGAATCGCTCCGCCGCGACATCCTGAACGGCGCGGGCCAAGTCGTCGAGCAGGTCGTCTACACTTCGCTTGCGGGCACGAGCTATACCCAGGCCACGGCCAAGTTTGGTACTCAAGGGACCAACTACCTGCGGACCGAAATCGGGTACGACAACCGGGGGCGCAAAGCGCGGGTTAATCGGCCCGACGGAACGTGGGAGCACACCGTGTATGACGGGCTCGGTCGCGTCATGAGCACTTGGAAAGGAACGGACAATACCGGCTGGTCGCACACGAACCCCGCAGGATCCGGTTCTCCAAACAATATGCTCAAGGTGTCGGAGAATATCTACGACAACGGCGGTGTCGGTGACTCGAATCTAACAGAATCCCGCGACGTATTTGGTGCCGGCGGAAGTGACTTCTACGCTACGAAATACACATACGACTTCCGCAATCGCATGACGGGTATGCGCCGCCCGGACAAGACCGCAGCGGCTTACACGCTGGACAATCTCGGTCAACAAACCATCGTCGAGGGGTACGCCGACGCGGACACAGATTTCGTGATCGACTCGGGCGAACTTCGCGGAAAGACGGCGAGTTCGTTTGATGAACGCGGTCAACTGTTCGAGTCAACAGTCTATGAAATTGATCCTTCGACTGGTGCGTCTCCCGGGACGGTCCGCGACGCACTGACGACTGACTACTGGTACGATGCCCGTGGCAATCTGGCCAAGAGTCGCTCGGCCAACGGGCTCCAGAACAAGAGCGTGTTCGATGGTGTTGGCCGACTTGCTAAGACGTACATCACGATCGACGCTGACGAAACCGCATACAGCGAATTCAACTCGATCACGGACGA
>Ga0105048_10016858_pt1 | contig 11284 bp, 7 predicted proteins | sample MAT05_FD_78382 | JGI IMG/M metagenome (GOLD analysis project Ga0105048, IMG submission 78382) | Freshwater microbial communities from Lake Fryxell liftoff mats and glacier meltwater in Antarctica - MAT-05 | ecosystem: Environmental > Aquatic > Freshwater > Ice > Liftoff microbial mat | place...
CGGGATTTTGCCGTCAAATCCTACCCATCGAGGCTTATCCACCGGGATTTCGCCGCTCCCGCACACCCATCGCTGGCTGTCCCCTGCGATGGAATCGCAGAATCCGGTCTGCATGCGGCGCGGGAGGTCCATGGCGCGGGGTTGAAGGGGTGAATGAAGCAAGGGGGCCATCCGCGCGCCGGCCGCTATGGCGTGCCGAGGAATTTGTTTAGGGAACTGACCGTGCCGGTCACGACCGTGCAACCGATGGCGATGCCGGCGGAGATGGCGATGCCTCCGGTGCGCTGGCCGCGGCAGAAGCTGGCGGTGCCGGGGTTGGCATCGAGGCCGGCGGTTCCGGAAGCGGAGAAGCCAAAGCAGTTGGTCGCATTCGCCGCGCTGAGCCCCACCCCTGAACTGCTGATGCCAAAGGAATTGGTGGCATTCGTCGCGCTGAGCCCCTCCCCGGAACTGCTGGTGCCATAGGAATTGGTGACATTCGACGCACCAATCCCGTCGGAGCTGTTGCTGATGCCATAAGAATTGGTGACGTTGGTGCCGAAAAGCCCGCTCGCGCTATTACTGGTGCCCCGACTGTTGTTCACAGTGATGCCTTCCACGCCAGTGGCACTGACAGAGATTCCGCGACAGGTTTCGACCGTGTTTCCAGAGATGCCGTCCGCAAACGCAGAGGCTGTGTTCACCGTCTCGCCGGAGCAATTGGTGACGATGTCCCCCGCGATGGCGGTGTCGCCGGTGGGACCCGCGGTGCAATCGCGGATGACGGCGCCGTAAATCCCGCGCCCGGCGCAGACCGAGACGTTGCAGCGCTCGACGACAAAAGTCGGCACGTTGATGAACCCGAGCTCGATGCCATCGTCCCCCATCCCGAAGACATTCAAGTCCGACACCCGGAGGTTGGCGCTGTCGGGGAATAAACTGGCGACGCCATCGAGAAAGCCCCCGGTGGTGAACGCGCCTGCGGCAAAGGTGGTGGTGCCGCGGATGTGGCCGTTCGTGATCGTCACATTCCTGCGGACGCCATTGATCAGCACCGCTGTCCCCGAGGCCGGGCTGGCAGTGGAGGAGATGGTGAAGCCATTCAGGTCGAGCGTGACCTGATCGGCGCTGATGGTGATGGCGCTGCCGCCCGCCGTGCCCACCGCGAGATTCCCGGTGAGATAGTAGCTGCCCGATGCGCCGATGGTGAACGGCACGTTGGAAATGGGCGTGCGCTTTTCGAGCTTGGCGTCGAGCTGGTCGAGCGTCTTCATCGTCGGCGCGGGCGCGCCGGGCGGGGTGAGCGGGCCCTGGGCGGGGAGTGGCGATGCGGAGCGAAGAACGAGGAGGCCCAAGGCGAGAATAAGCAGGGGAGTTCTCATGGCGCGAAAGCTAGTCAGATGGAGTGGGGGAAACAAAGCAATAAATTCAGGACTCCGGCGGCGTTTTCCCGGCAGGCAAAGTTCGCCCACAGGTCGGTGCCGGAGAGAAGAGGCGAATGATCGCCAGCTTCGGTCTGCGTGCTGCGTGGGAGGTTCATGGGACGGACATCGTGCTGCCGGGGATCGGGTGCCTGCCGGCCAATGTCGGCGTTTGAACGGGCGGGGCAACTGCCTGCACCATTGCAACCCAGAAGACGCCGGTCTGCCAGGAATTTGCGTTTCACCGCGCCACGCCGGAAACGGGCCGGGCGTCGGGGATGCCGGGGAGGGAGGGGGGCTGGATCTCGAGGTGTTTGTCCGGCGGTAGGAACAGCGTGTCGTCACCGATCTCTTTCCGCTCGATCGCTTCGACTCGGAAGGAAAGCCGCTCGTGTCCGCCCGGCTCCGTCTTAAGGATCGCTCTGAGCGGGAAAAGTGATTTTCCGCGGAGCAATTCCGGCCAGGTGTCTGCGAGCATTTGCAGTCCAAAACGCCGAGTGATGCCATGCTGTTCGAGGACTCGAAATGGGAAAAGGGCGGCATCGCCCGTCGCCCAAATCTCGACGGCTTCTCCGAGACTGCTCCCCGTGTAGAGCGTGCATTTCATTCCGCAAATCTCTTCGGCATTCCCGGTTTGCTTGAGCTCGACCGCGCCTTGCGGCGCACCAGCGGGCATCCGCAATCCGGCTGCCATGCCTGGCATCCCGGGTGCGCCGAAGCCATTCGAAGGCGGCACTGGCAGGCTTGCTCCCACGCCGGCGCCTGGACCCACGCCCGGTGGCAGCGACGGCAGCGACGGCATCGCTGGCATCGCTGGCATCGCTGGCATCGCTGGCATGGGCCGTGGCGACGGAACTCCGGCGTCCACTGAATGTGCGGGGCCGGCTGGGATCTTCGGTCCTATTGTTTGACCTGGGAAAATCTGTGACCAGGCGGGCATCGCCTGTTGCGGCGGTTTCCGGGCCAAGTCGATTACCATATAAGTTCTGTTGTGCGGGTAAACGATGGTCAGCTTATCCGCCGCAAGATCGAGAATATTGATCGGCGCGAGTTTGTTCGTGGCATTCTCGATTCGCAACCGATGGCTCTGCCGGGTGAAAACAAGGCGCTCCGGTTCCATCCCCTCACGGGTCACGGTGGCGGTGACGATGCCTTGAAATTCAGTTGCCTTGTTCTCCGCCATGCCGCGGGTTGCGACCGCCGCGAACACCAGCGCGCAGATCGGTAGGAACCGGCATCGGCGCTTCACACGTGGAGCGACGCCGGGGCCGGGATGCGAGGTCACGGGCCCAATCCCAGGCTGCTCAGATACCTGTGGCTGGTCTGCATGAAGGGGTTGCCGGCTCCGTGACAGCCCACCGCAATAAAGGCTTTTAAACCGATGCTGCCGGCGGGACCGCTGTTTGCGCCGTAGCAGTTAGTCGCTTGGGAGGCATCGAGGCCAATTGCGCTGATTCCCCCGTTCACAGACCGCCCCCAGCAGTTCTGGGCCATAGTCGCCTTGAGGCCCGTGCCCGTGGTGCTGAGGCCATAGCAATTACTCGCATTGACGGCTTCCAGGGCCGTGCCTGCTCCGCCGCTGGTTCCATAACAATTCTGCGCCACCTGTGCATTGATGCCTCGCCCGGTAGCGCTGGTGCCATGGCAATTAGTCGCAACAGGCGCATCCACCCCAGTGCCCGCCCCGGAGCTCGATCCCGTGCAATTTATCGCCGTTTGGGTCGCGATCAACCCGGTCCCGCTGCTGCTTCCAGTGCAATTTTGCGCCGTTCGGCTCGCGATCAAGCCGATCCCGCTGGCGCTTTCACCCTGACTGTTGTTGGCCACGTTGGCCTGCAGGCCGGTGCCGCTGGCAAAGCTGATTCCAGAACAGCCGTCGGCGGTTTTCGCATTGAGGCCCGTCCCAAACTGGCTGATGCCATGTGAGTTCTGCGCGTGTTGGGCGTCCACCCCTACTCCTGCGTTATTGGCGCTGCCGTAACAGTTGGTTGCATTCACCGCCCTGAGGCCAGCGCTGCCGCTACTGCCGGCGCTACCGACCAGGCCGTAACAATTGTCCGCGTTTTGCGCTTCAAGACCTATTCCGGCGACCGCTTCGCCGGACGAATTCATGGCGTTGCGGCAGGCGATGCCGTACGTGGTGCAGTTCACAGCCGAGCAATTGAGGACGGTCTCAGCGGATATACCTATTCCACCGACGCTGCGAACCGTGCAACTCTGCGCTACGACGGCAGAGCCTCCGACATTGATTCCGTCCACAAGGCAGCCCAAAACGGAAATGTCTTCGACGCGCCCGCTGTAGAGTCCGAAAGAAGTCGTCCGGATGCCGGACGCGAATCCGCTCCCGGAAAAAGTTCCAAACACATCGACCACGCCTTTGATGGAGCCATTCCGGATATTGATATTTTTTAACAATCCAGAAAGCAGGATGCCGGTGCCGACTGGCGTCGCCTCGGTGGAGGAGATGGTGAAGCCGTTCAAATCCAGCGAGACGTCGTTGGCGTTGATAGTGATTCCGTTGCCGCTGGTGACGTTGAGATTCGCCGTCAGATAGTACGATCCGCCAGTGGTGATCGTGTAGGGCAGCGCTGAAATAGGGGTGCGCGACTCGATCTGGTCGAGCGTCTTCATCGTCGGCGCGGGGGCGCCGGGCGGGGTGAGCGGGCCCTGCGCGGGGAGCGGCGGTGCGGTGCGAAGAACGACGAGGCCCAAGGCGAGAACAAGCAGGGGAATTCTCATGGCGCGAAAGCTAGGCAGATGGAGTGGGGGAAACAAAGTAATAAATTCAGGAATCCGGCGGCGTTTTCCCGGCAGGCAAAGTTCGCCCCGGGGAACTTGGTGGTGGTCGTGAGCGTACCGACGGGGGCGCTGCCACTCGCGGCGGCGGTTGCGTGGGCGGTGATGTCGATGATCGAACGGTAGCGGTTGCTCGCGACGATGCCGGGGTTCGTCGTGTTGCCGCTGGCGCTGTTGCGGAAGATCAGGCTGGCCGTGCCGGGCACATTGACGCACCCGTCAGGCGCTTGCTCAAGCGGCTGGAAGCCGCTTCCACCCTGCCCGCGCAACCACGTTGGCACGCAACCGGATAGGCATGGTACGAACCCGGTCCCGTGACAACTTTCACCCTCCTGGCGTCGCCAGAGAGTTCCGCGATGTCCGTGCGTGGCTCGATCTGCTGGAGCTTCTCCGTCGTCGCCACGGGTGCGCCGGGCGCCGGGAGGGGACCTTGGGCAATCAGGAGGGATGAGCCGCCCGCAGCGAGACAGCCGCTCAAGACAACTCTCCTCGCAAAGCGGTAACGGCGCAGGATCAGGGCGGCAGCGAGGAGTCCGCGCCAGTTCGTCTTCAAGAGGCAGGCAGTGACGGATGTGGAATCTGGATGCAGTGCCAGTGCGGTCGAACGCCTGAGCGATAATTGCAAAATCGATGAGCCTCTTGCAAAACCGCGGCATTCACCGGGCGGGACGTCATCATTCCTCGGAGCGATGACGCCGCCCCGTTGGTAGCCGTGGAGGTTTTGCAAGAGCCTGAGATGAGTAAGGCATTCATGGCTCTCGGTCGTCCTGCAGGACTCGTCTCCGTTTGTAGAAATCCCTGTGTCTTGCAGCCGAGGAGGTGGCGGAAGCCGCGCAAAATTGGTCAAAAATCAGTTGCGATCCCTCCGCTCACGGCAACTGCAAAGACTTGGAAGCAAACATTATCGACCTCGGAATGGCGACGGCCTTGGAACGTGCCATGCGGTCGAAAGCTTTACGCGGAATAAGACCAAAGCCCCTGAGATATCTGCCAACACTATATGTCCGCCCCTCGGTTTACTTTACGGAGAACCCCCCCCGACGCTTTCCACCTCCAACACCACGGCAAAGCTGATCCACCGCGATTACTGTGAGCCTTTGTCGCGGAAATTTCCGCAGACTGGCTATCCTGCAAGATCTACCCTCCCTGAACCCGACAACCCACCCGCCGCTTACGCGGTGGCGAGCGACCGCCTGCGGAGCCTGACCATCGAGCCCATCGCCAAGAGTCCGAAGCCCATGACAGCGCCGAACGAAGAAATCTCCGGAACCGCTACGAATTCCACACTGACATCATCCAAGAGATTCGCAGCGGACGTATTGCCGCCCACAAATGCCAACTCAGTATCGGGCGTAGCCGTCGAGACGAGGAATTCGTAATATTTCCAACCGTCTGCAACCGGGATCGCACCGGGCAGCGAAGCATTGCCCCCATTGCCGCCATTCCCGCCCAGCCATGCTCCTCCCCACGTCGCGACCATCAAATTGTTATTCGCATCACCGATTTGATTCGCCAAGTAGAAGCTGACCCTGTAGATGCCGGCAAGCACCGTCGGGACCATCTGCGAGATACCACCGTCGTAATTTGGCGTATTCGGAAACACTGCAGCCAGATCACCACTGCGGGGACCACCAAGGGCGAACCCGGTATCGCCGTTCGCCTGCGACGCGAAATAGATGTTTTGATTAGTGGCACGAACGTTAATAAACTGGGTTCCGCTGACACTCCAGTTGGCGAGGCTGCCATCGATCCAATCGGTGTCTAGACCACCAACCGTCGTTCCTCCGCTGGTGGGTATAGTCACAGTGGGACCCGCTTCAAAGCCCCCATTCAAGACTAGGTTCGCCTGAGCCTGCGATAAAAATGAAAACGCCGTCAGCGCAACAGCAGAGGCAGCAGCTAGACGTGGCGTGCGGGACGAGGAGGAGGAGAAAGGAGTCACATTCATGGCGGTAGGGTTCGTTGAGGTTTCATGTTTTATCGAGACATCGTGTCGGTGGCAATGTTTTTTTATCAATATCTTTGGGCTCACGGGAACCCGCATTCCCGGATGGTCGCTCTCGGGGTGAGTTATTGCAAATACAGACCGTCCGCCTTTTTCGACGGTTCGGCTCCGCCCGACACGTTGCGCTGTCGCAACACGTTTCGCTTGGCTTTTGCCGATGGCATGAAACGCTCTGCGCAATGAATGAAAAACGGTCGGGGCCATTCTGGATTTCGATGATTATTTTTGGGTTCCTCTGGGCGGATCTCATCCGCAACCTCGGCGTGTACTGGTCCACGAATCCGCAATACGCCTACGGTTGGACGGTCCCGGCGCTCTCCCTTTTTCTGCTGTGGGAAAGCTGGATCACACGCCCGGCACCTGGCGCGCCCCGGGCTCCGCGCCTTGCGGTGCTGTGCATGGGAATGCTCGCCGCGTTACTGCTGCCGACGCGCCTGCTGCTCGAGATTGCCCCAGACTGGCGCCTCGCCCAATGGTCGCTCGCCGCCATCGTCATCGGGATCTCGCTCGGTGCCGCGTATCTCCTTGGGAGCCTCCCGTGGCTGGCGCATTTTGCGTTTCCGATCGCATTTATCCTCGTCGCCGTGCCGTGGCCGGTGAAAATCGAGCAACCGCTCATCCAGACACTCTCGGACTGGGTGTCGGTGGCGACTGTGAACGGGCTGAATCTCTGCGACGTGCCCGCGATCAAGCAAGGGAACGTGATCGAGATCAGCGCCGGGAGAGTTGGCGTCGAGGAGGCGTGCAGTGGCGTGCGTTCCTTCCAAGCCACCTTCATGGCTTCGCTGTTCCTCGGCCAGCTCTGGAGCTTCGCCCTGCGCTTCAGGCTGCTGCTCATCGGCACCGGTATCGCATTCGCCTTTCTCTGCAATATCATCCGCGCACTGCTGCTCTCATTCGTGGCGGAAAAGAAAGGCCTCGAGGCCATCGACAAATGGCATGACCCGGCGGGATTCACGATCCTCGGCATCACCTTCCTCGGTCTCCTCGGTCTCGCGCTGTTGCTCCGCCCCAAGGCCGGGACCCGACTCGCCGCGCCGGAGAAGTACGAGCGCCGCACCCTGCCTTGGGGACTCACCGGCACGCTCGCCGTATGGTTGGCGTTCGTCGCGGTCGGCACGGAGCTGTGGTACCGCACGGCCAAACCCCCGGCCGTCGCCTGGTGGCGCGTCGAGTGGCCGGAAGATCAGCCCAAGTTCACGGACATCCCGATCTCGGAAAAGGTCCGGGAAATGGAGTTTCACCTCGGCCGGCAGGCGCGGTGGAAGGATGACGATGGCTCGGACTGGACGATGTTCTATTTTCGCTGGCTGCCGGGCCTGGCGACCTCGCGGAATTTCGCCCGCTGGCATAACCCGGACCAATGCCTGACGTCCCTCGGGTTCACGCGCGTCGCCGAATACGAGCCGACGCTCATCCGCCATGGTGAAATCGAACTCCTCTTCCAGACCCTGCGTTTCGACCTCAACAGGACGCCGAACTACGTGTTCTTCTGCGTCTGGGAAGATCGGAAAGAACCCGGCGGACCCAAGTTGCCGGAGCAATGGACAGTCGGCGCCCGCTTCCGCGCAGTTCTCGATCGCAAGCGCCGCCTCGGACAGCAGGTGCTGGAAGTCGTGATCGCCGGAGTCGAGGATCCGCAAGCCGCCCGGGCGGCTTTCGAGCGCAAGATTCCGCAGCTCCTGCGACCGGACTCCATTCTTCCCGCGTCCGATCCCATTCCCAGCAGCGCGACGGGAGACGCGAGGGCGTCAAACTGACCGCAAGCGGCGCGCTATTTCTTCGTCAGGTAAGCGAACAGATCCCGCACCTGCTGCTCGCTCAACGCGTCGAGCAGACCCTCGGGCATCAGCGACATCGGCGACGCGGTGAGCGACTTCAGATCCGCGCGGCTGAGCAGCAGCTTCTGACCGTTCAAATCGCGGAGCGTGACGGACTGCGGCGTCTGCGCCTCGATGAATCCCGTGAGTGTCTGTCCATCGCGGGTCATCGCCGTGAACGCGGTGAATTCCTCGCGAATCGCGAGCCCCGGATCGACGATGGCGGGCAGCATAAAATCGAGATTGTCCCGTTCGTAGCCCGTGAGTTCGGGGCCGATCTTTCCGCCTTCGCGATTTAGCGTATGGCAAATCGCGCACATCGTTTTGAAAACGTCGCGCCCCGCATCGGCGTTGCCTTTTCCCGATGAAAGGAGCTTCCGCACCTGTGCGATGCGCGCCTCCTTGTCGGCAGAACTCTGCTTGAGCTGGCTCCAATGCCTGTTCAGCAGCGCGTCGCAGGCCGCGTCGTGCAGGCCCTGGATTGCGAGCAGATTCGCCGAGGTGAGCTGCTCCTTTTTCACGCGCCCCGCTTCCACCGCTTCGAGCAACAGGAGTGCCCACGTGGGACGGCTGCACAGCGCGCCGATCGCCGTGGCGCGCGCCTTCGCGGGGAGACCCGGCGCCAGATCGAGAAATGCGCGGGCGACATCCGCGCCGGCGAATCTCTGCAGGGCATTCGTGAGTGCGAGCTGCATCGGCTCCGTCTTCTCAAGGCGGAGCATTTCGAGAAACGCCGGCACCGCCGATTCCTCGCGCCGCTCGGCGAGCAAAGCGATGAAGCCCGCGCGCTCCGCAACACTTGTCTTCGTGTCGCGCACGCGTGCCATCGCGACTTCCAGCGCCGCCGCATCGGCAAGCCGCACGCCAAGTCGCACGAGCGCAGTCCGCGGCCCCGCGTCCGTCCACAGCGCCGCGAATTCCTCGCGGAGCGGCGCAGAAATCTTCCCGACGTCGCTACCCTGCAAGCCCGCATCCATGCCCTCCGCGAGCTTGAGACGATCCTCGCGCGTCGGCGCATCGTCGAGCAGCCGCGCGCAGATTGCGAGGCCATCCTCAGTGTGCTCCGCAGCGAATCGCTGCCCGAGCCGCGGGACGATCGTCTCCCGAAAAATCTGCGCACTCCAGAGCGGGCGCTCGCCGGCCAGCCGAAGCACTGCATCGCGGTCCCCGCCACATTTGCCCTCGATGGCCCACCACAGCAGGAGCGGCTGATGTTTGTCCGCCGCGTCTTCGTTTCGCAGCAGCAGCTCGCTGACGATCGGCAGCGCATCTGCGGCAGACAGGCGGCGGGCGGTGCTCGCGAGTTGCGTGCGCACCTCCACGTCCGCTTCCGAGCGCGCGAGCTGCACGAGCGCGTCGCGTACAGGAACGGCCAGCTTTTTCGCATCGCCGAGCAGGCGCGCCGTCCAGTAGCGCACCATCGGATGCGAGTGCTTGAGCGTCTTGAGCGCGCAAGTTTCGTCGAACCCGCCGCACGCGTTCACCGCCCAGAACGCCTCCAGCGCGAGCTGCCCGCGCTCCTTTTCCACGAGTGTGCGCAGCTTCGGCACGAGCGACACATCGCGCCGATCCCACAGCACGCGCAGCGCAGTTTGACGGTGCCACTTGTTCGGATGCGAGAGCCGCGCGATCAGCTCGTCACCGCTCATCTTTCCAAAATCAAAACTCTCCGCCTTCGTCTTCGCACCCGCGACATCCAGCCGGTAGATGCGACCCGATTCCTTGTCCCACGTGTCACGCGGATCGAGATGGCTCAGACGGCTGTCGCACCAGTCGGCAAAATAGATCGCACCATCCGGCCCGGCCTTCGTGTCCACGGGACGGAACCAACTGTTCGCCGATTCGAACAGCGGCGGCCCGTCCTCCGTGCGGAACGTCGAAGTGTCGCGATACAGCGCCGTGCCGAGCACGCGATTCGTCAGTGCCATCGACGCGATGAAGCGCCCCTCCAGCGAGGGAATCGCCCCCCCTTCGTAGATCGCCATGCTCTGCGAAAAGCGCCGCTTGTCGCCCTTGTGTTCCATGTGCTCGAACCAGCCGAACGAATACGGATTCATCAGCGGCCCGTGCTTGCCCCAGTTCTTCACGAACGCGCCACCCTGCGGGTAGTGCAGCCCGCGCTGGCTGCCATTCGTCCCGGAAAAAATCCGCCCCTCGCGATCGAAATCGAGACTGTAAGTATTCCCACCGCCCTCGGCGAAAACCTCGAATTCATCCGTCTGCGGATTGTAGCGCCAGATCGCCTGGCCGAGAAATTTCACCCCGCGGATGTCCGCCGTGCAAGTGCTGCCGTGCGCGCCGTAGAGCCAGCCATCCGGTCCCCACGCGAGCGAATTTGCGCCACTGTGCGTGTCTTCGAGCCCGAAGCCGCTCAGCACCACCTTCGGAGGACCATCGGGAATGTCGTCGCGATTCTTGTCCGGATAGAACAGGAGGCAGGGCGGATTCAGCACCCACACACCGCCACGACCGGTGACGACACTGCGGGCGATGTTCAGGTCCGACAGAAAATCCTTCGCCTTCTCGAACACGCCGTCGCCGTCCGCATCCTCGAGGATCGTCACCCGATCCAGGCCCTTGAAATGATTCGGCGGCGGCGGCGGCACCTTGTCGAAAACGGCGCGCAGATATTCGTCGTAGCGGAGGATTTTCACCCCCGCCGGAAATGGATACTGGAGATACTGCACGACCCACAGCCGCCCGCGTTCGTCGAAGTTCATGTTCAGCGGCTGCCGCACCATCGGCTCACTCGCCGCGACCCGCAGCGCGAGGCCGTCCGCGACCTTGAATTGCGCCAGCGCTTCCGCCGGCGAAGGGCGCGGCGACTTGTCCCCCAGCGCCCCGTGGCCGGTGAAGCGTTTCACGAACTCCGCCATCTCGGGAGAAAATTTTTCATCCGCTCCCACGACCAGGGACAGCGTGCAGCAAACGGCGAGTGCGGCGACTAGCTTGGAAATCATGGCAGGGGATGGGCGTGTTGCTGAATGAGGAAAGCACCGAAGCGTCCGCGCCTTAATCGCTGCCAGGAGGGCGCGTCAATATCGCAGAATGGAGCGCTTGCGTCCTCGGGTGTGTCTTGATCCGAGTCCGGGACGATGTCGTGCACGGCACAGCAGGTTGAAGTGCTTGAACAGCGGCTCGAACGCGGCGCGGTTGTCCCGGCGAAAATCCGCGATGGTCTTGAAATCCGGGCGCACCCCGCGCAGCAGCCAGACCACTTCGAGATTGCGCGCCGCCTCGGCCTCCAGACGCCGGCTCGAACG
>Ga0105048_10016859_pt1 | contig 11284 bp, 8 predicted proteins | sample MAT05_FD_78382 | JGI IMG/M metagenome (GOLD analysis project Ga0105048, IMG submission 78382) | Freshwater microbial communities from Lake Fryxell liftoff mats and glacier meltwater in Antarctica - MAT-05 | ecosystem: Environmental > Aquatic > Freshwater > Ice > Liftoff microbial mat | place...
CGCTGGCGGCGCTGGCGGCGCTGGCGGTGGTTCGGCGACTGTCGGAGTGTCGATTCGCTTCACCGGCGACTGGGGCTTGGGCCGCTCGGGTGACGGGGTCGGCGGCGGATTCGTCTTCGGCTGCGGGCGCGGTGCGGGCGCGGCGGACGTCGCCGCGGGACTCACTGGAGTCTGGCCGCCGCGCAGCGCTGTCAGCGTATCGAGCACCTCGCTGAGCGTGGCGCTCTGTAGCAGTTGAATCGCGCGGATCAGCGCGACTTCGAAATGCATCTTTTTGTTCACCGCCCATTTCATCCGGCTCTCCGCACCGGCGAATTGCTCGATGAGGTCGAGCACTTTCTCCATCGGCACGCGCCCGGCCTGGGCCTGCATCGCGGCGATCGCCTCGGGCAGAAACTCATCGCCGAGCCCGTCCGGGTCGGCTTTCAGAACCAGCAGGTTGCGGAGGTGCGAAATGAGATCGCTCATCAGCCGGCTGAGATCCTTGCCGGCCTCGGCCTGCTCGTGGATTCCTTTCAGCGCGGCGGATGCATCGGCATTGAGGACGGACTCGCAGAGCAGTGACACGGTGTGCGCACTGGTGAAACCGAAGACATCCAGCACGTCCTTTTCCGCAATCGATCCACCGCAGAATGCCACGAGCTGATCGAGCATGGACTCGGCATCACGCAGCCCGCCCTCCGCGCCGCGTGCCACGGATTCGGCGGCCTCCGGCGAAAGCGTGAAGCCTTCGTTTTGCGCGATGAAGAGCAGATGCCGCGCGATCGTCGCCGCGGGGATGCGTTTGAGGTCGAAGCGCTGGCAGCGGCTCAGAATCGTCGTGGGCACCTTTTGCACATCGGTCGTCGCGAAGAGAAACTTCACGTGCGACGGCGGCTCCTCGAGCGTCTTCAGCAGCGCATTGAACGACCCCGCTGAGAGCATGTGGACCTCATCCACGAGGTAGATTTTGTAGCGGCCGTTCACCGGTGCGTAACTCACCCGGTCCAGGATCAAATCGCGCACCTTGTCCACCTGCGTGTTCGACGCGGCGTCGAACTCGAACACATCCATCGAACGCCCCTCGGCGATCTCGCGGCACACCTCCTCCTCGGGATCAAAGTCCACCTTCGGTCCGCCGGTGCAGTTCAGCGCCTTGGCAAAAATGCGCGCCGTCGAAGTCTTCCCCGTCCCGCGCGGGCCGACGAAAATGTACGCGTGCGCGATGCGGTTCTGCTCGATGGCACTCTGCAGCGTGCGCGTGATGTGCTCCTGGCCGAGGACATCGGCAAAGGTCTTGGGTCGGTACTTGCGTGCGAAAACCGTGTAGCTGCTCACGCGGCGAAGTCTGAGCGCGGCGCACCGCCACGCAAATCGAAAAATGCGCCGACGTCGAAAACTGGCCACAAAGCTGCGCTTCGGAGCGTTGCAGAACAGATCCGGGTGTAAAACACCGGGGATCCTTCGTTTCTTACTCGAACGGAAAGCGCCCGGAGCACAGGGGGGGATCGCATCGGCGGCAGTGGGGCAGGCGACCCGCCTGCCGCGTCTCAGCGGGCGACTCGCCCGATGTTCCGGCGAGTCGCCGGAACAGACTCCCGCAGGCGGGGTCGCCTGCGCCACTGTCCTGCGAGCCGCTTCTTTCAACAACAGCAGTGCAATGACGGGAAGAAGGAAGCCGGACTTTTTGCGTCCCGATCTCAGAGGCGTGCTCTGACACTGGGAACAATGCGCCGAAACAGAGGGACGAAAAAAACTGAAGATTCTTCTCAAGAAATCCCGGGAGTTGGGTTATGTGTGAAGGACAAACTATGTTCCTCTCCAAAGCCAAAAAGAAATCAGCATGGGTTCAGAGCGCGCTTGAGCGCTTTGAGCGTCCGCTCCTGCAATACGCCCTGAGCATCCTTCAGGATCTCGACCGGGCTCGTGATACTGTCCAAGAAACGTTCATGCGCCTGCACACTCAGGAACAGGCGGCCATTGAGGGGCATCTCTCGCAGTGGCTCTTCACCGTGTGCCGCAATTGCGCGCTGAAGTCGCTGAAGAAAGAAGACCGCTACATTTACGTGGAGCACGAGGAGTTCGAGCATCGCAAGGTGGAGAGCGTCACGCCGCTGCAGGAAATGGCGCGCCGCGAGACCGTCGAGCGGCTCATGGAGCATGTGAAGACGCTGCCGAAGAACCAGCAGGAAGTCGTGCGCCTGCGCTTTCACGGGAGCCATTCCTACCAGGAGATCAGCCAGATCACCGGGCTGAGCGTGGGGAATGTCGGATTCATCCTGAACGCCGCGATGCGCAACCTGCGCCAGAAAATGGAACGCGACGACAAGGACGAAAAAATCATCTACTTGGCCAAGAGAGCCGCATCGTAAGAAAACAACACTGCAATGAGAGGGAGACTGACAGAACAAGACCTAACTGACTACGCGCTTAACGAACTCCCCCCGGATGAGCGCCTATACGTCGAAAGCATGCTCGGAGTTTCAGATGAAACCCGGAACGACGTATATCAAATGCTGGAATTGAGCGAGATGCTCAAGGAAGGCATTCAAGAGACCGACGAAATGGAAAGCTTGGCGCTCAGCGATGAGCAACGTGCCAAGGTGCTCAATGTGCCCGCGTGGAATTGGCGCGGAACTATCCAGAAGGCTGCGGCTATTTTGATCCTTGCCGCAGGCACGGGTTTCATCGCGACGCGTCCCGGCATCTGGGAGAAGCGCGGCGTTGCCGTGGACACCCTTGCCTCCGCTGGCCAGGCGGTGCAGGGGATGGTGGCGGATGTTCAAGAGATGGGGTTCGCCCGCAGCGTCGAGGAGTTCCGCAGCAGGCTGGAAAAGGTTTCGGGCCAGACGGTCGAGAACGAATGGCAGTTCGCTGCCGAACCGGCGGTTTGCACGCCGCCCGTGTGGACCATGGACAATCCGCTGCCTGAGATTGCCGAGATGTAACCGGCGCTCCACCCAAGGCGCTTTGGAATTTACGCCGTTCGACGTCGCTCGCCGAACGGCGTTTTCTTTGATAGTAACGATTTTGCAATCCCTATGACCACAACCGACACCCCCCCAAGAACTGAACTCGACGACAAAGCCGCGGCGGCGCTGTTGGTCGATGCCTACCGCAAGATCACGAGCGAGATGGGCAAGTTCATCGTCGGACAGAAGGATGTGATCGAGCAATTGCTGATCGCAGTCCTTGCGGGCGGCCATTGTCTGCTCGAAGGAGTTCCGGGACTCGCGAAGACCGCGATGATACGGACGCTTTCGGAAGCGTTGAACATGTCCTTCCGCCGGATTCAATTCACGCCGGACCTGATGCCGGCGGACATCACGGGCACCGATATCATCCAGGAAGACTCGGCGACCGGCCGCCGGCAGTTTGTTTTTCAACAAGGCCCCATCTTCACCCAGATGCTGCTCGCCGATGAAATCAACCGCACCCCGCCAAAGACGCAGGCGGCATTGCTGGAGGCGATGCAGGAGCGGCACGTGACGATCGGCGGAAAAACTTTCAAACTCGAACAGCCATTCTTCGTCCTCGCGACCCAGAATCCCATCGAGCAGGAAGGAACCTATCCGCTGCCCGAGGCGCAGCGCGACCGGTTCATCTTCCTCGTGAATGTGGACTACCCGAGTCGTGATGAGGAACGGCAGATCGTCACGCGGACGACCGGGACATTCGAAGCCGATGTCCGCCCGGTGCTCAGCGGCCAGCAGATTCTTGAGTTGCAGAAAGTCGTCCGCAAGGTGCCTGTGCCCGATCACGTGATGGACTTCGTTCTCGATGTTGTCCGCGTGACGCGTCCGGACGAAGCGGCTGCTCCCGCCTTTGTGAAGGAACTGATCCAGTGGGGTGCCGGTCCCCGGGCATGCCAGAATCTCGTGCTGGCGGGCAAGGTCCGCGCAATTCTGCAAGGGCGCTTCCACGTGACCATCGACGACATCGAAGCGCTCGCCCTGCCGGTGCTGCGACACCGCATCGTGCCCACCTTCAATGCGGAGGCCGAGGGGATCGCCGTGGATGAAATCGTCCGGCGCGTCCTGAAAAGCGTCCCGCGTAGCGAGGTCCGTCGCGCATTGTAGTTCAATTCAGCTTCCGCCCCAAAGAACGGCATGGCCCACGTTTCGGACTTCCTCTTACCGTCCGACCTCCAGCGCATCTCGAATCTGCAAGTCTTCGCGCGGCAGGTCGTCGAGGGCTTCACCACGGGCATGCACCGCTCGCCGCATAAGGGGTTCAGCGTCGAGTTCAAGCAGCACCGGCAGTACGTTCCGGGCGACGAAATCCGGCACATCGACTGGCGCGTCTTCGCACGCAGCGACCGCTACTACATCCGCGAATACGAGGAGGAGACGAACCTCCGCGCGACCATCATCCTCGATCGCAGCGGCTCGATGGATTACGGCGGCGATCAGCCGGGGCAGGTGAGCAAATTCGACTACGCCACGAGACTGGCGGCGTGTCTGTCCTACCTGATGCTCCAGCAATCGGACGGCGTCGGACTCGTGACGTTCGACACGAAAATTCAACGGTATATCCCTCCGCGATCACGCGTCAGTCACCTGCGAAAGATTCTGGACGAACTCCAGAACGGGAAGCCTGGTGGCGAGACGGAACTCGGCAAGGTCTTCCACGATCTCGTGCCGAAACTCCATCGCCGCGGACTGCTCGTCATCATTTCGGACTGCTTCGGCGAGGTCGGGAATTTCCTCAAGGCGCTCGCGCACTTCCGCCACGCGCGACACGAGATTCTCGTCTTTCAAATCTGGCACCCGGACGAACTGGAGTTTCGTTTCAAGGGCTGGACGCAGTTCGAGTGCATGGAGCGATCCGGCGTCAAACACCTGCTCGACCCGACGGCCCTGCGCCAGGCATACCTCGCCAATCTGGAGAAATTCCGCACCGATCTGACTCGCGGTTGCAGGCGGCACAAAGTGGATCTCGTGCCCTTCACGACCGACGAGCCGTATGCGAAGGCGCTCGCTGCCTACCTGAGCAGGAGGCTCGCCCGCGGGTGAAAAAGCGCGAACATCCAACGTCCAACATCCAACATCCAACATCCAACGTTGGCGGCGCTTCGCGCCATCTTGCGTTCGATTTGGAGGAGCGACTGCTGGATTTTGCGGTGTGGATCATTCGGCTCGTGGATGCACTGCCGAAGTCACGCGGTGCGGATCATATCGGGGGACAACTCTTGCGTTCGGGCACTTCGCCGACGCGGAATCACGGCGAGGTTCAGGCGGCGGAATCGCTCGCGGATTTTGTTCACAAACTGAAGATTTGCCTGAAGGAACTTCGCGAATCGCGGAGAGCCTTGCTGATCATCGAGCGCAAGCCCTTGGCCGACGATCTCAAGGAGCCACGCGCATTGACCAGCGAGACGGAGGAACTCATCCGAATTTTTTTCGCCAGCATCCGTACGGCCAACGCCCGCCGAGAGCCATCCGCACGAGTCCGTGAAGAAGGACCATCCGGCATCGAAGATTCTGACTTTGAACTTGGGTGGATGCCAGACATCGGGTGTTCGACTCCGGAAATCCTCGCCTCAGCGATGGATGACATCAAAGGATGCCGCCGATGATCCTCATCCTCATCGCCATCGCCCTTCCGTCCGCCCCCGCCGGATCACCCGCATTTGATCATTCCGGATTGCCGATTGGTTGGATGTTGGATGTTGAATGTTGGACGTTGGATGTTTCCGCAGGAGGCGCCCCATGAACTTCCTCAACATCGCCCTCCTCGGCGGCGTCGCGGCGCTTTCGATCCCCATCATCATCCATCTCTTCCACAAGAGCCGCTTCAAGGTGGTGAAATGGGGCGCGATGCATCTGCTGGAAGCGGTGCTGCGCACGAATCAGCGCCGCATCCAGATCGAACAATGGATCCTGCTCGCAATCCGCTGCGCCATTCCCGCGCTGCTCGCGCTCGCGATGGCGCGGCCGCTGTGGAAGGGCGCCCAGGCGCTGCTCGGCAATAAGAAGACCTCCACCGTCATCCTCCTCGACAACAGCTATTCGATGGGGGCCACGCGCGCCGGCACGACGGCGTACAATCTCGCGCGCGACGAAACGCTGCGACTCATCAACGAACTGCGGTCGGGCTCCGAGGTGGACGCCGTTCTCATGGGCGAAGGCGGGCGCGGTGTGCTCGATGCGCCAACTTACGATGTCTCCCGGGTCACGCAGGCATTGTCGAAGACCACGGCTGACTTCGGCACGGCGCACATTCCGGCGGCGCTCGGTTTTGCCGCAGGCACGTTTGAGAATATGCACGAGAACGCGCGGCAGCTCGTCATGCTCACCGATTTTCAACGCACCAGTTTCCCGGCGACCGAGGACGCGGAGATCGGTCGCGCGCTCCAGCGGCTCCGCGGCCAGCGGTTTGTGCCGAACATCACATTCTGGGATGTCGGCCAGGAGGTGAAGGAGAACGTCGCCATCGACTCGCTCGACTTCTCGCGGCTCATGGTCGGCGTCGGGCAGAAGGTGCAAATTCGCGCCAACCTCCGCAACTACGGCGATGCCAATCACCGCGATCTGAGGGTCACGTTCAAGGTGGACGGCAAGGACAAGACCGCATCGCAGGTCGGACTCGGCCCGCGCGCGAAGGCGCAGGTGCTCTTCACTCACGCGTTCGACGCCGCCGGGTCCCACGTGATCGAGATCTCCACCGAGCCCGACTCTCTCGCGGCGGACAACACATTCCTCGCCAGCATTCCCGTCCGCGATCGCGTTCCCGTATTGCTCGTGGACGGTGCGCCGGGCGCGACCGCGGATGACATCGCGTCGGAGACCGGCTACCTCCAGATCGCGCTCTCGCCATTCGCCGCAGGTCGCGTGGAAATGAGCGATCTCATCGAGACACGCGTCATCTCCCCGGAGGCTCTGTCCGCGAAACTGCTCGCGGAGACTTCGGTCGCGGTCCTCGCAAATGTCCGCAAGCTTTCCCCGGAGCAGATGCGTGCATTGGAGGAATTCGTGAAGGGCGGCGGCGGCCTGCTGATGTTTCCCGGCGACCGCACCGACAGCGCATGGTGGAACGGCCCGTTTGCCGCGCTCGCGCCTCTCCCGCTCGGCGCAATCTCGGGCGAACTCAAGGAAGGCATGCGAGGCATCGGCCTCACCGCCCAGCGTTTCGAAAATCCCGCGCTCGAACTCTTCAACGATCCGCGCAACGGCTCCATGACGGAGGCGTCCATCAAGGTCTGGTTCAAAATGCGCCCGGGTTCGCAGAGCGGCGGCGCGCTCGATCCTGTGGTGCTCGCGCGGCTCGAAAGCGGCGATCCTTTCCTCGTCGAGCGAGCGGTGGGGCAGGGGAGAGTCATCGCGTGCGCGACTGCTGCGGACGCAGACTGGAGCAATCTCCCCGCGCGTCCTTTTTTCCTCCCCTTGGTCCAGCGCCTCTGCGTGCATCTCGCATCGACCGTCTATCCGCCACGGAACCTCGATGCAGGGCGCCAGCTTGTGTCATTCCTGCCCGCTGCGATGGCCGGGAAGAAGGCGGCGATCACCGGGCCGGATGGAGTTCCGGTGGAAGTCCCGGTGACGAAAAAGGACGAGCGCGGCGTGGTCGAGTTTGGCCCGCTCTTCCGGCCGGGCCTCTACACGCTCGTCCCGCCCGGCGGGCAACCGGTCCACTACGTCGTGAACGCCGACCGCCGCGAATCCGATCCGACGCGGCTGAGCGAGACGGAGCTGGCTGAATTTTCCAAAGTGCATGGCGTGCCCGTCGTCCGCTCGGCTGCCGAGTACCGCGATCTCGAACACCGCCAGCGATTCGGCCACGAGCTATGGAAATGGGTGCTGCTCGCGCTCCTGGTGTTCATCTTTCTCGAACTGGTGCTGGAGCGGCACTTTGCCCGCGCGAGGGGGAAAATATGAGACGCGAGGAAGTCACGACGACGTTGCGTTGGGTGGGCGACTGGCCGTGGTACGCCGGTGTCGCGGTGGCGCTGCTGCTCGCCGCCATCGCGTGGATGCTCTACCGCCGGGACGTTGGCGCGCACAATCGCTGGCTCCGCTTTCTGCTGCCATCGCTCCGCGCTCTGGCGGTGATCCTCATCGTGCTGATGCTCACCGGCCCTGTGCTGCATCACCGGAAGGTCATCGGGCAACTGGCCCGGCTGATTCTTTGCGTGGACGCGTCCGAGTCCATGCAGCTCGCCGATCCTTCGATGGACGCCGGACGCAAAATCGCCATCGCCCAGCGCCTGGGACTGCTGGAGGAGACCGGCTCCGGTCTCGATCTTCCGCAAGCTGCCGCGGCGCTCGCCGACGCGCGGGGAATTGCCGATCGTCTGCCGGCCACCGAGGCAGTGGACGACGCGACATGGAAAACACTGAGTGCCGAATTCGCCGCGAGGACGGCCGACGCGGCGAAGGCTTTCGAAGCAGCCGGGCAGACGAGCACCGATTCGAAGCGGCTGAGAAGCGAACTCGTGGAGCCCGCGCGCGAACTTGCCGCGCGGCAATTCCGTGCGGCAGACGAGCTTCCCCGCGCGGCTATCGAACTGACCCGGCTTGGCGAAAGCGCAGGCCGCTGGTCGCGCCAGATCTCCGAGCTGTTCGAGAAGCGGATCGCTTCGGACCCTGCGGCCGGATCCATCAAGACCGCCCTCGTGAAATTCGATGCGCTCCCGCGCTGGCAGCGCCTCCAGGCCATCCTCATGGAGGGCCCTGCCGAGAAGCGCGTGCTCGATCGCCTCGCCCAGAAGCACGACGTGCAGCTTGTCCTGCTCGACGGCGCGACGGTGCGTCCGCTCTGGCATTCCGGTGCCCGCGACGCCGCGGCGCCGACCGGATTTCCCAAGCCCGAGGGCGAACTCACCAACCTCGCCACCGCTCTCAGGTTCGCCGCAGGCGACGAGAGCAAGGCGGAGAAAGGCGCCGTCGTTCTGTTCACCGACGGCCAGCACAACACCGGCGAGTCTCCGCTCGACACGGCGAGAATCCTCGCGGGCCGGAAGATGCCCGTCTTCACCATCGGCTTCGGCAGCCAGGTTCCGCCGCGCGACATCGCCATGCTCCGCGCCACCGCGCCGGATTCCGTGTTCTTCGAGGACAGCGTGCGCGGCGACCTTTACCTGAAGGAAGAGGTCCCGCCTGGCGAGCCCTTCACCGTTTACGTCAAGGACGGCGGCAAAGTCGTCTGGGAAAAAGCATTGGTCTCCCTCGGAAAAGGCGTCCGGCGCGTCCCGTTCGAATTTCCCATCAAGCAGATCGCCGAGGCGCGACTGAAGGAGCGCGCGCAGGGATACGAAGTCGCCGGCGCTCCCATCCAGCTCACTGCGGAAGTCAGTGGTATAGAGGGCGACCGCGAGCTTGCGAACAACACCGCTCCGCTCCGCTTCCGTGCCGTCACGCAGAAGCGGAAAATCATGATCCTCGATGGTCGTCCACGCTGGGAGACGCGCTACCTGCGGAACCTTTTCGAACGCGACGAGAAATGGGAGGTCAACGCCGTCATTGCGGGCGCGACCTCGGACGCGGGTCTGCTCCGTGGCGAAAAGCCGGGCGCATTTCCCTCCGACCCGAAGCTGCTCGACGCCTACGACATGATCTTCTTCGGGGAAGTTCCCCGCACCGCATTCAAGGAGGAGGAACTGAAGTGGCTCGCCGATTTCGTCGCGAAGCGCGGCGGTGCCATTGCATTCATCGACGGCGCTCGCGGCATCCTGCGAACTTACCGGGACACACCGCTCGGCCCGCTGCTGCCGGTGGAATGGACTGGCGCGGGTGTGCGCAGCGGCTTGAAGTCGCTGCTCATCGCCGGGCGCGCGGCGAACATCGGCGCATTCATGCTCGGCGGCGATGCGGCCACGAACAGTGATACGTGGGCGCGCCTGCCAGTGCCGAGTTTCGTCGCGGAAGTAAAGGCGCTACCCGGAGCCGAAGTCCTCATGGAAGTCGATGCAGGCACATCCCGGCTCCCGGCCGTCGTGTTGCGTTCTTTCGGCGCGGGCCGCGTGTACTACCACGCGTTCGATGAATCGTGGCGCTGGCGCTACGAGGTTGCGGACCAATATCACGTCCGCTTCTGGAACCAGATCGCCGACTACATCGCCGAGGCTCCGTTCGCAGCGCGCGACAAATACATCCAGCTCGACGCCGGCCAGCTCAACTACCAGCCCGGCGAACAGGCGGAGATCCGCGTGCGCCTCCGCGATTCGCAGGGCAAGCCGGTCGCCGACACCGCCGTCAGCGCCGTGCTCTATCGCGACGGCGAGAAAGTCGCCACCATCACGCTCACGCCAGATGAAGGCGGGCTCTATCGCGGACGCACCGCCGCACTCGACGCCGGCAAATACGAGGTCGGCGTCGATACCGCGGCGGTGCCGGCCGACCAGCTCAAGGTGCGGACGCAGTTCAACGTCCTCGGTCGCGACAGCATTGAGCGCACCTTGCTGAGCCTGAACGAGGATCTGCTCCGCCAGATCGCATCTGCTGGAGCCGGCGAGTACCTGCGCGAAGAGCAATGCGACCAGCTCATCGAGCGCCTCGCGCCAATGAGTTCCGGCCAGGTAATCGAAAGCGACACCGTGCTCTGGCAGAGCTGGTGGTGGTTCATCCCCATCGTCGTGCTGCTCACCATCGAGTGGATCCTCCGCAAACGTGCCGGCATGCTCTGAGCCCGGAGTCCCGGCGGTTCGTCCTGTCCGCTGCGGTGGGGTGTGTGAGGTCGCAAACGATTGGTACAGTCCTATTGCGAGATGGCGGCGCGCGCCTGGGAAGTAGCGTAGCTCTCCAGAGCTGCGCAACACGAGGCTTCACGTATGGAACGACCCGCGCAGCTCCACCGCCACCCCCTGATTTCAGGCAATCAGTCTGGATAAATCGTGTCATTCTTTGGAACCGGGGTCACTGGACGCGACTGCGCTCGGACTTTGCCCTTTCCAAAAAACGGAATCCGGTTTCATCTCATGGGATGAATGCCGCCCAACAGGAAGTCCTCGACAAGGTGATCGAGTTGCTCAGTGAACATTTCGATCACGCGATTGTGGCGGTCGGTTGCTACGACGAGGACAAGCAGTACTCGACCACCGCTACTTATTCCGGCGGTGTGGCACCCGCGCTGGGACTCTGCAAACTCTACGAGACCAAGTGGCAGAAGGAGCACCTCTGGGGGCCGGACGAGGATTAGCCCGCATTTCTCACACTCCGTGGATGGCAAGTGCTCAGTTCTCAGTTGTGAGCGCAAAAAGTCCCCGAACAGTCTGTTTTGCGTCGTAACCGCCCGATGTCTTCACGTAAGTCGTTGATATTCGAGCTGAACGTTTCCGGTTCCAGACTTTTTGCGCTCGCATCTGCTC
>Ga0105048_10016860_pt1 | contig 11283 bp, 7 predicted proteins | sample MAT05_FD_78382 | JGI IMG/M metagenome (GOLD analysis project Ga0105048, IMG submission 78382) | Freshwater microbial communities from Lake Fryxell liftoff mats and glacier meltwater in Antarctica - MAT-05 | ecosystem: Environmental > Aquatic > Freshwater > Ice > Liftoff microbial mat | place...
ATGATTGCCGTGCTGGTGATTGCGACGGCGCTCGCGCTGATCGCGCCTGCCGCCGGTGAAGCGCGCGCCACCGCGACCACCGTGTCGAACACGGGCATCTTCGTGCTGTTTCTCGTCAACGGTATGCGCATCCGCCGTAGCGAGATCGCGCGCGGGCTTGCCAACTGGCGCTATTTCGGACCGCTGATGTTATTCGTGTTTGGCGGCATGGCGCTCGCCGGCCTTGGCTTTGCAAAGGCGGCAAGCCCCCTGCTGCCGCCGCTGGTAGCTATCGGCTTTGTCTATCTCGGCTGCCTGCCTTCGACCATGCAGTCAGCGATCTCCTACACCAGCCTCGCGCACGGCAATGTGGGGCTTTCGGTGGTAGGCGCTGCGTTGATCAACATTGTCGGCGTCTTCATCAGCGCGCCGCTCTTCGCATTGCTCAGCGGTAGCGGGGCCGGCGAGATCGGCAGTGAGGCGATCCTGCGCATCGGCCTGATCCTCATCCTGCCCTTCGTGATCGGACAGGCGGTCCAGGACCGGGTGATCGACAGGATAGCGGCACACCGCGAGCGGATCGCATGGCTCGACCGGGGGGTTATCGGCATTGCGGTCTATGTCGCCTTCTCGGGCGCAGTGGAGCAGGGGCTGCTAACGATGTTCGCCCCCGCCAACTGGGTCGTTCTGATCGCGCTGGTGCTGGCGATGCTGGGAGCCGCGCTGGGGAGTGCCTGGGGCACCGCCAGCCTGCTCGGCCTGCCACGACCCGACCGCATCGCGTTCCTGTTCGCCGGATCGCAGAAGAGCGTCGCCACCGGTGCGCCGCTCGCCGCCATCCTATTCGGTCCAGCGAGCGCGGGCTTCGTGATCGCGCCGCTGTTGCTTTACCATCTCGCGCAGCTGGTGTTTGCCGCGCCGCTCGCGCTGCGACTTGCGAAAGACGCCGACTAGGCCTTGGGCTGGTAGGTCTGATCCTCGGTCGGGAATGCGCGGGTGCGCACTTCCTCGGCATAGCGCGCCACCGTGCGGTCGATCACCCCGGCGATATCTTCGTAACGCTTCACGAAGCGCGGCACGCGCTCGAACATGCCGAGCATGTCGTCGGTGACGAGCACCTGCCCGTCGCACTGCACCGAGGCACCGATGCCGATGGTGGGACAAGCAACTGCCTTGGTGGCGGCGATCGCGATGGGCTCGACCACACCCTCGATGACGATGGCGAAGGCTCCGGCCTCATCAAGCGCCTTGGCATCCGAGACGATCTTCTCGGCCTCGGCGTCCGAGCGCCCGCGAGCGCCATATCCGCCGAGCACGTTGACCGCCTGCGGCGTGAGCCCGATATGGCCCATCACCGGGATGCCGCGCTGGTTGAGGAAGGCGACAGTCGGCGCCATCGCTGCCCCGCCTTCAAGCTTCACGGCCGCAGCGCCGGTCTGCTTGAGAAGAAATGCCGCGCTCTCGAACGCCTGCTGCGGCGAGGCCTCGTAAGAGCCGAAAGGCATGTCGATCACCACTACCGAATGATAGCTTCCACGCACCACCGCCGCGCCGTGGTTAGCCATCATCTCAAGCGTCACCGGAACAGTCGAGGGCAGGCCGTAGATCACCTGGCCGAGCGAGTCCCCCACCAGCAGCAAGTCGCAGTGTGCGTCAAGTATCTGCGCCTGTCGCGCGGTGTAGGCGGTCAGCATGACCAGCGGTTCGCCGGTGACGCCGTCGGTCTTACGGCTGCGGATCGCCGGTACGGTCAGCCGCCGCATCGGCTGCGGAGTCGGGTTGGCGCGGCTTGTGCTGGTGTCGAGCTGGAAGGTCGTGGACATGGTCCCAGCATCTAGCCGCTGCGTGCGCCGGGGGAAACCCCGCGCTTTCGGCTTGTTTTGCGCATATGTTGCGCTAGCGTTACGCGCAACCGATCGCGCGGGGGATCTGCCTGCGATCAATGGGAGACCTATTCAGATGTTTCTTGACCGGATCAAGCCGCGCGCCGCGCAGGCGCGCAGGGGGGATTGGTAATGGCGAGTGCACCCAGAGGAACCGTTTTACAGCGGATGTTCGCGCGCAAGTCGATTGCGCAGGTCCAGCGTGAGACCCAGACCAGCGAGCTGAAGCGCACGCTCGGCAAGTGGAACCTGCTGTTGCTCGGCGTCGGCTGCATCATCGGGGCGGGCATCTTCGTGCGCACTGGCAGTGCTGCGGCGCTTCATGCGGGGCCGGCCGTGCTGCTGTCCTTCGTGGTTGCCGGGATTGTCTGTGCCTTTGCCGGGCTTTGCTATGCAGAACTTAGTTCGACACTCCCGGTATCGGGCTCGGCTTATACGTATAGCTACACGACGCTAGGCGAGTTCATCGCCTGGATCATGGGGGCGCTGCTGCTGCTCGAATATGGCCTAGCCGCTTCGGTAGTCGCGGTCGGTTGGGGCGGCTATGTGGTTAGCCTGCTCGCCGACTTTGGTCTTGTCATCCCGCCGCAATTTACTGGCCCTGCTGGCGTGACGCTGATGCAGGATGGCGCGCCGGTGGTTGTCGATGGCCAGACGGTAACGACGATCTTCAATCTGCCAGCCTTTCTGATCTGTATCGCGCTGTCGGGCCTGCTCATGCTGGGCGTGTCGGAATCGGCCAAGGTTAACAATGTGATCGTCGCCATCAAGGTCAGCGTGCTGGTCGCCTTTATCGCGGTTGGCGGGCTGATAGTCCTTTCCAATCTGGGCGAGTTGATGGCCACCAACTGGGTGCCGTTCATTCCCGAATATGACCCTGCTGCCAACAATGGCGAAGGTGCGTTCGGGGTCGACGGCATCATGCGTGCCGCCTCGATCGTATTCTTCGCCTATATCGGGTTCGAAGCGGTGTCGACCGCCGGACAGGAAGCCAAGGACCCTGCCAAGGACATGCCGTTCGGCATTCTGGGTTCATTGATTGTCTGCACGGTGATCTACATGCTCGTCGCTGCGATCATGACGCTGCTGGTGCCCTATGGCACGCTCAACGTGCCCGATCCGGTCGCGGTAGTGGTCGACAATTTCGGCCCGCAGTGGGGTTGGCTTGCCAAGATCATCAAGATTGGCGCCATCATCGGTCTGACCTCGGTGGTGCTTGTCTTGATGTATGCGCAGACCCGCATCTTCTACACGATGGCGCGCGACGGCTTGCTGCCCAAGGTGTTCAGCAAGGTGCACCCTAAGTATCAGACCCCCTATGTGAACACGGCTCTGGTTGGCGTCATTACGGCTGTGGCTGCGGGCTTCTTCGACATCAACGTGTTGGGGGATATGACTTCGGTCGGGACGCTTGCGGCGTTCGCCATCGTCTGCCTGTCGGTGATCTACCTGCGCCGCAACGCGCCGGAACTGCCGCGCGGCTTCAAGGTTCCTCTATATCCGGTCACTCCGGTGCTGGGCATCTTGTCGTGTGCCTATCTCATCTACACCGTGCCGCCGAGCGTGCTGATCTTCTTTGCGTGGTTCATGGCCGGGATGATGGCACTGTATTTTCTTTACGGCCTTTCGCATTCCAACCTCCAGCATGGCGAATGGCAGGACGATTCGCCCGACATGGGCGAGTTCCCGGGGCCGGTCGTGGACGACTGACCTTAGCTACTGAGAATGCGCTTCGAGGGGCGCGGGGAGTGGATCATCGCTTCCCGCGCCCTTTGCATTGCCATCGGGCCAATGTTGGAACATAATGCGAACAAATGAGTCGTCCGCTTATGCCCTCCACGTCCTTCAGACCCCCTCCCGCCCGTGTCCTCGCGTGCTCGCTCGCCCCATCGCTTGCTGGGCGCGATCCCGAAACGCGCTGGCGGCCGGGCCTCGCTGCGCAGCCGTTCCACTCCGAGATATTCGCTTCTGCGAGCCAAGCGAGCGGGGCGGGGCTGGCGCTGGCGTTGGCGCGTGACGCCTTGAAGTCATCGGATGAGGGTGGGGCGGCCGACGACATCCGCCAAGTGCTGTGGGTGCAGGACCGCAAGGCGATCCAGCTCGGCGGGCGGCCTTGCCTCGCCGGGCTCCCGCCCGATTGGCGCCACCGGCTGATCCATGTCGCAGCTAGTACGCCCGAGGATGCGCTCTTCGCGCTTGAGGAAGGGGTGCGCTGCCGTGACCTCGCCTGCGTGATCGGCGAGATCGCGGGCAATCCGCGCGCGCTCTCCTTCACCGCCTCGCGCCGCCTCAGCCTTACGGCCGAGCGGAACGGGGTGAGGCTGTGGCTGGTGCGGCTTGATGCCGAGCCCGATCTTTCTTCGGCGCGGATGCGCTGGCGGGTAGCGGCTGCGCCTTCGCCGCCGCCGCGCTGGAATGCCGCTGCCGCGGGCACCGCCACCTGGCACGCCGAACTGTTCCGCGCGCGTGCCCACGCGCCGGGCGAATGGATGTTGAGCGATGATAACGCAGCCCTCGCCATCCGCTGCGATCCCGATACTGAGCGGCTCGCCACGCCGGATCCTGTCCGTCTGGTTCGCTCGACTGTCGGTCGATCGCTGGCGGCGCGCGTTCGCGTCTGAAGAGCGCGCTACAGCCGAGGCTGCGCCCACCGCGCTGATCCTCGAGACCGCACATGGCCCCCGCATCACCGCCGCCAATGACGCAGGGCTCGTGGCAGGCGCGCGAGCGGGGATGTTGCTTGCTGACGCGCGCGCGCTGTGTCCCGACCTCGCCGCCGTTCCGGGCGATCCGGCGGGGGATCTCGCCCTCCTCGAGAAGCTCGCCCTGTGGGCGCAGCGCTGGGGGCCGTGGAGCGCGATGGACTCGCCCGACGGCCTGTTGGTCGATGTCACCGGCGTTGCTCACCTGCTGGGCGGCGAGGCGCGCTTGCTGGCCGATGTCGTCGCCGCCTTTTCCGCGCGCGGGCTGACGGCACGGGCGGCCCTCGCGCCGACCGCCGGGGCGGCCTGGGCGCTTGCCCGTTACGCACGGCCGGGTGCGATCCTTGATACGAACGACGATCCGCTGCGCCAGCTCGGCGAGCTGCCGGTCGCCGCGCTCCGGCTCGATGCCGACGTGCTGACCGTGCTACGCCGCCTCGGGATCAAGTGCCTCGGTGAGCTTGCCGGGGTGACCGGGGCAGGGGAGGACGACGCCTCCCGCGAGGCCGCCGCGCGTGATGCCCTGCGCCGCCGCTTCCGCAACCACCGCTCGCCCGCCGCCAATCCGCTGCTCCGGCTCGATCAGCTGCTCGGCCGCGTACTCGAGCCGCTGCTGCCGGTGATCTCCCGCCCGATGCCGATGGTCCAGCGCCGGCTTGTCGAGCCGCTGCGCCACCGTGCCCTGCTCGACCGGGTGACCCAGGACCTCGCCGATGACATGGTGCGCGCGCTCGAGGCCCGGGGGGAGGGCGCGCGGCGGCTCGAACTCGCGTTGTGGCGGGTGGATGGCGAGGTGCTCGTGCGGCGGATCGAGCTTGCCGCCGCCACCCGCGAGTCGAGCCATATTATGCGGCTGTTCGCCGCGCGGCTCGACGATGTGGAGGCCGGCTTCGGGATCGAGACGGTGCAGCTGCGCGCCAGCTGGAGCGAGCCGCTGACGCTGTCGCAAGCCGATCTCGACGCTGCGGCCGAGAGCCACGGCACAGCGCTCGCCGCCTGCATCGACCGCCTGACGGTGCGATTGGGTCCCAAGGCTGTTACCCGCCCGGTGCTGCGCGCCAGCCACCTGCCCGAACGCGCGCAGGTCTGGCAGCCGCCGCTCGATCCGTTACCAGCATCGCAGGGCCTGCTCGCCTTCCACGCCCGGCCATTGAAGCTGCTCGAGAGGCCTGAGCCGATCGCGGTGCTCTATGCCTCGCCTGACGGCCTGCCCCAGCGCTTCCGCTGGCGCGGGACCGTGCGCGAGGTGGCGCGGGTCGAGGGGCCGGAGCGGATAGCGCCCGAATGGTGGCGCGAACGCTCCACCGCGCGGCTGCGCGATTATTTCCGGATCGAGGATGCGGCCGGGGCGCGCTACTGGATCTACCGCCGCGGCATCGCCGGGGACGGGCGCGGGGGCGTGCCCGAATGGTTCCTGCAGGGCCTCTACGCCTGACGGATATTCGCAGGGCGCCCGGTCAACTTTCTTTTACCATTTTGTGCGATGCTTCGATGTCATGAACCTCGACTCGATCTCACGATCCTCGGATCGGCGGCCAATGAGCCTGACGGTCAAAAGCCGGGTGCGCTCCCGCGAGGTGTTCGTCGATCTGATCGACATCTCCGAAGGCGGGTGCAAAATCCGTGCAAAGGCCGGCTTTGCCGAGGTGGGCGACCGAGTGACCATGAAGGTGAACGGCATCAATGCCCCGCTCGGCACGATCGCCTGGGTCGAAGGCAGGCTGGCCGGAGTGGCCTTCGAGGGGGCAATGCATCCGGCGGTGCTCGACTTCCTATGCGACGGCGGCGGTGCCGTTCCCAACGCCCTGCGGCTCCGGCGCCTCATCTGAGCGCAGCTTGCAAGCTTTGCATTAGGCAGAAAGGATCGTGGGAACATATAAGGAACAAGAAACAATTCCAAGGTTCCCATGGTCCAGCCAACGCTCCCTAAGCCCACCTTACGCCAAAGGCTCGAGATCCTCGCGGATGCGGCGAAATATGATGCCTCCTGCGCCTCGTCCGGCACGGCGAAGAAGAATTCACTGGGCGGTAAAGGCATCGGCTCAACCGAGGGCATGGGCATCTGCCACGCCTATGCGCCGGACGGGCGCTGCATCTCGCTGCTCAAGATCCTGCTGACCAACCACTGCATCTTCGACTGCCACTACTGCATCAACCGCAAGAGCTCAAACGTGGTGCGCGCGCGTTTCACCCCGCAGGAGGTGGTGGACCTCACGCTCAATTTCTATCGCCGCAACTATATCGAGGGGCTGTTCCTGTCCTCGGGGATCGTCAGAAGCGCTAACCACACGATGGAGCAGCTGGTCGAGGTTGCCCGCATCCTGCGCGAAGAGCACGACTTTCGCGGCTATATTCATCTGAAGACCATCCCCGAGGCCGATGCGGAAATCATCCACGAAGCCGGGCTCTATGCCGACCGCGTCTCGATCAATGTCGAGCTGCCCACTACGAGCGGCCTGACCCGGCTCGCGCCCGACAAGAACGAGGCCCAGATCGAGGGGGCGATGGGGCGTACCAAGGCGCGCATCATCGAGGCCAAGGACGAGCGCAAGCGCTTCCGCCACGCGCCCCGCTTCGCGCCGGCGGGCCAGTCGACCCAGATGATCGTCGGCGCGGACGATGCCAATGATACCGCGATCATCGCCAAGGCGAGCCGGCTCTATGACAATTTCGGCCTCAGGCGCGTCTATTACAGCGCCTTCTCGCCGATCCCCGATGCCAGCGCGGTGCTGCCGCTGAAGCGCCCGCCGCTGCTGCGCGAGCACCGGCTCTACCAGTCCGACTGGCTGATGCGCTTCTACGGCTTTGCCCCGCACGAGGTGGCCGACGCGGCGGAAGCGGACGGCAACCTGCCGCTCGACATCGACCCTAAGCTCGCCTGGGCGCTGAAGTTCCGCGAGACCTTCCCAGTCGACGTCAACCGCGCGCCCAAGGAGCTGTTGCTGCGCGTGCCGGGGCTGGGGACCAAGGCGGTGGCGCGCATCCTGACGGTGCGGCGGCACCGCAATCTGCGCCTCGATGATGTGGCGCGGCTCACCGCCTCGCTCACCAAGGTGCGGCCCTTCATCTGCACCGTCGATTGGCGCCCCACTTACCTGACCGACCGCGCCGACTTGCGCGGCCTGCTTGCCCCGAAGTCGGAACAGCTGGAGCTGTTCTGATGACGGCCCAAAGACGCTCAGGGCAGCACGTCAGCCTCGGTTCCCATTATGCGGTCCACCTGCCCGCTCCCGACGACTTTGCCTTCTGGCGCGAGCGGGCGCGGGGGCTGATCCAGTGCGACGTGCCGCCCGACCGGGTCTCGTGGGTCGAGCCGGGCGGAACGGGCGACCTGTTTGCGGCAGAAGGTCCCTCTCGTGGCGACAAGCGCCTGCCCGCGGCGCGCGCCGATGCTCCGCCGGTGCGCGCCAGCCAGCGCTTCCTGACCATCGCTCGCAGCGCCGCCTTGCACTCCGATCCGGCGCGCTTCGGGCTGCTCTACCAGGTGCTGTGGCGACTCCAGCGGTATCCCCGCTTGATGGAGGACAAGGCCGACGTGCAGATCCGCCGCCTCGAGGAGCTCGCCAAGTCGGTGCGGCGCGATGCCCACAAGATGCACGCCTTCGTCCGCTTCCGCGAGATCGCGGAGCCCGACGGCACGCCGCATTTCATCGCCTGGTTCGAGCCCGATCACCACATCGTGCGCGCCGAGGCGAGCTTCTTCATGCGCCGCTTCGCCAATATGCGCTGGTCGATCCTCACCCCGCGCGGGAGCGTCCACTGGGACGGCGAGACGATGCACGAGGGCCCGCCGGCCCGGCGCTCCGACGCACCCGATGGTGATCCGGTCGAAGACCTGTGGCGCTCCTACTATGCCTCGATATTCAATCCCGCGCGGCTCAAGGTCGGCGCGATGTTGTCGGAGATGCCGAAGAAATACTGGAAGAACCTGCCCGAGGCTGAGCTGATCCCGCAGCTGATCGCCGGGGCGCAGGCGCGGGAGGCGCGGATGGTGGCATCGGGCAGCCTCGATATGGGCGACAAGCCCGCTACGCTGTCGGGCGTCGACACGGCGATCCACGCTTGCCGCCACTGCCCGATCGGTGCGCTCGAGAACCGCGCGGTGATGGGTGAGGGCCCCCTGGGCGCTCCTCTGATGATCGTCGGCGAGCAGCCGGGCGATCAGGAAGATCAGGTCGGACGGCCCTTCGTGGGCCCGGCGGGACAGCTGCTCGACACCTATCTGACCCGCGCCGGGATCGACCGTAGTGCGGCCTATGTCACCAACGCGGTCAAGCACTTCAAGTTCGTGTGGAAGGGCAAGCACCGGCTGCACCAGTCGCCGCAAGCGAAGGAGATCGACACCTGCCGCTGGTGGCTCGAAGCCGAGCGTAACATCGTCCAGCCCCGCCTCGTGCTGGCGCTGGGGTCGAGCGCGGCGCGCGGGCTTCTCGGCAAGACGGTGAGCATCAGCAAAGCGCGCGGCGGGCCGCTGACGCTCGACGACGGCACCGAGCTGTGGGTGACCGCGCACCCCTCCTACCTGCTGCGCCTTGAGGGCGAAGCGCGCGAGACGCAGGCGGCGCTGTTCGCGGCGGACCTTGCGGCGGTTAAGGAGCGGCTCGCGGAGCTGGCCGGCTGACATGCCCGACGCTCCGCTCACTCCCGACAAGCGCACGCTCGACATCGACTCGGCCGCTATCGCGGAACCCGAGCGCGCGCCCTTCGCCGAGCTGGGGATCGCGAGCTGCTTCAGCTTTCTGCGCGGGGCTTCCGACGCGGTCGACCTGGTGCTCGCCGCCTATGCCCAAGGTTACGACGCGCTGGGGATCGCCGACGTCAATTCGCTGGCCGGCGTGGTGCGCATTCACACCGAGGCGCGAACGCTGAAACTGCGTCCCGTGATCGGCTGCCGGATCGAGACGGTCGAGGGCCTCGCCTTCCTTGCCTACCCAGAGGACCGCGCCGCCTATGGCCGGTTGTGCCGCTTGATCAGCGCGGGGCGGATGCGCACCCCTGAGGGCGAGTGGCAGGATAAGGGCGTATGCCAAATCACGCTGGCGATGCTTGCGGCGCATTCGGCCAAGCAAGGCGAGGGAGACTTGCAGTTGATCCTGCTGCCGCCGGATGATCTGGAGGCGAAGTTCAGCATTCAGGTGCCGAGCAACGTTGTCCCCTTTCGTCGTCCCGGACTTGATCCGGAGCCACTCGCGGCAAGCGATCCCGGTCTTCGCCGTGATGACGAGAGGGAGCTGGCGTTCCCCGACCTCCTCCCACACCTCGTCGGCCAGCTGCCGACGCTCAAGCATATCGCCGCCGCCTATCTCTATCGTGGCGACGATATCGCCCGGATCGAGCGGTTGGATAGCCTCGCCCGCGCGCATGGCCTCGGCTTGCTGGCCACTAACGACGTCCACTACCACGCCCCTGAGCGCCGCGCGCTGCAGGATGTGATGACCGCGATTCGCCACAAGACCACCGTCGCCAGGGCAGGGCACCTGCTCCACCCCAATGCCGAGCGGCACCTCAAGAACCCAGCGCAGATGCAGCACCTCTTCGCCCGCTGGCCCCACGCGATCCGCGCCGCGCGCGAGGTGGCGGACCGCTGCCAATTCAGCCTTGACGAGTTGCGCTACGAATATCCCGAGGAAATCCATCCCGACGGGCAAACGCCTCAGGCTTTTCTCGAAAGCGAGGTCTGGAAGGGGGCCGCGCGCCGCTATCCTGCCAATGAATTTGGGTGCGGTGTGCCCGAGACCGTCCGCGCCACGCTCGGACGCGAGCTTGCCCTCATCGCCAAGCTCGATCTCGCGCGTTACTTCCTCACCATCAAGGACATCGTCGATTTCGCGCGCGGCTGCGATCCGCCGATATTGTGCCAAGGGCGGGGGAGCGCCGCCAATTCGGCAGTCTGCTACGTGCTCGGCATCACCTCGGTCGATCCGGCTAAGCACCAGCTGCTCTTCGACCGCTTCATCTCCGAGGAACGCAAGGAGCCGCCCGACATCGACGTCGATTTCGAACACGAGCGGCGCGAGGAGGTGATCCAGTACATCTACCGCAAATACGGCCGCGACCGCGCCGGGCTGTGCGCCACTGTCATCCACTACCGCCCGCGTATGGCGATCCGCGAGGTGGGCAAGGCGATGGGGCTATCGGAGGACGTGACCAGCGCCTTGGCCCGCACCGTGTGGGGCGGGTGGGGGCGGGAGATCAGCGAGAAGCACGCGGCCGAGACCGGCCTCGACGTGACCGACCCGCACCTGCGCCGCGTGCTCAAGCTCACCGAGCAGATGATTGGAATGCCGCGCCATCTTGGCCAGCATGTCGGCGGCTTCATCCTCACCGAAAGCCCGCTGATCGAGACCGTGCCGATCGGCAACGGTGCCATGCCTGAACGCAGCTTCATCGAGTGGGACAAGAACGACATCGAGGCGCTCGGCATCCTCAAGGTCGATGTGCTGGCATTGGGCATGCTGACCTGCATCCGCAAATGCCTCGATCTGCTGGGCGACCACCACGGGCGCGCCCTGACGCTCGCCACCGTCCCGCGCGAAGACCCGGAGACCTATGCGATGCTCAGGAAGGGCGATTCGCTCGGCGTGTTTCAGGTCGAGAGCCGGGCGCAGATGAACATGCTCCCGAGGTTACGACCTCGGGAGTTCTACGATCTCGTCATCCAGGTCGCGATCGTGCGCCCCGGGCCGATCCAGGGCGACATGGTGCACCCCTACCTGAAG
>Ga0105048_10016864_pt1 | contig 11282 bp, 10 predicted proteins | sample MAT05_FD_78382 | JGI IMG/M metagenome (GOLD analysis project Ga0105048, IMG submission 78382) | Freshwater microbial communities from Lake Fryxell liftoff mats and glacier meltwater in Antarctica - MAT-05 | ecosystem: Environmental > Aquatic > Freshwater > Ice > Liftoff microbial mat | place...
GCCAAGAGACAATCGACCAGTTGTTTGAACAGTTGGTCGGTGGTAAAGCCAAGTCACACAAACGCGAATCGTTTACGAGATCGCTTCAGACGCGATTCGAGGCAGGCAAAGTGGCAGATCTTATCGAGACCAATGTTCCGATCTCAGTACCCATTCTTGATCGCGAAACCAAAGTCCCTTTTGCTTTCCAAAACGGTGCGTTTCATTTACTACAACCAGTAACGTTCGCAGCGGATAAGGAAGAATCGAATTTTAATCGCGCGTTGAAGTACTCGATGGAGGGCAAGATTCTTCAAGAGCACCCAGATGATGAGTATGGACAGTTGAAGTTTAATGTGATTGGTCGTTTCGCCAGCATGTCAGATCCTTCAATACCAATCGTTCGCAAAGTGCTTGCTGAATCCAATGTTCGGTTGCACCTAGATCATGATCTTTCAGGCTTGGTTGACGAGATACGTCGGACTGGAAAACTAAGAATTAAACGCGCCTAGAACAGAGCTGCCGGGATCAGCACGCCCGACGGCTCACTTCGTTTTCAACCAGATTGTCAAAGAGCGAAACAGCCGTCCAACTGCCGAGGCTTGACGATCAATTCGGTTCGATTTTCGCCCACTTCGGGATGCGATTCAATCAAGTCAAAAATCTTAAGGATGCCATCGAGCCTTTTTATTGCCGCCGATGGTTTATCTGTAGCAATATCCTCTTTGATACCACGGAGATCATTTTCCGCAGATGGCGAGATGACGACCATTATTTGCGTGTCACCTGCGACTTGAGGCGTGCAATTACGGTAGCCGCATCGGTACCCATTCCGTTGTCTAGTTCAACAAATCCTTTTTCAACTTCTGCTTTGAGCGTCTCGCTAGCTCGCAACATCCGCAGTCCTTCCGCCACAACGTCTTCCTCGGAAAGAAATCTTCTCGAATTTACTAGTCGCTGAACGAACGGAACAAAATCTTGCGGGATTTGGATGGACACAATTATCTCCTCGTAGATTAGTGACGATCTGACTGTATCCAGGCTCGCGACAGCGAACAGCACCAGAGAATGATAAAGCAAACAATAAGTGGTTTAGCCTTCCTAGGTTACCGCACGAACCAAGACTTCGCTAGCGAATCGTTCTTTAGAAAATCGAGCAACAGACCAGCGACTTTATCTTTGCCGGTTTGGGAAGAGTGCGTGCCTTCGCCGGCCAAGTCTTCCCGACTGTAGCTAAGTTTGTCGTCCGAAGATAACGGCTCGCCACGCTGACGTTTCTGAAGCAACTCGCGAGCGCGTTCAAAGTCGATGGGCTGTTCCTGTTGCTCTGTCTTTTTCGGACCCGATTGGGCTTCGGCGATCGCACACGATTCGAGTAGGAAACAGACAGCGATTAGCCGTAACAAAACGCGATTCATGGTACACCTCGTCAGCGATGTTAAAGAAATTTCCAGAACAACTGCGAGCTAGCATTGTACCTTTGGCAAACGATGAGTTGCCCGCCAATCACGCGAATTGCGCGAATTGGATTTGATTTTGGGTTCCATTTTATGACAGAAGGTACGAAGCCAACGGGTGGCAGGCACCAGGCCAACGGGTGGCACGCTCAGAGTGATAGCGATGGGCGTGGGAACTGTGGCGAATGTTTCTAGCGATTCACCACGCCCTTCGTACCTCAGGGACGTGCCACACGACGAGTGCTCCAGACACTTCACCACGCCCTTCGTACCTCAGGGACGTGCCACACGACGAGTGCTCCAGACACTTCACCACGCCCTTCGTAAACTCAGGGACGTGCCACACGACGAGTGCTCCAGACACTTCGCCACGCCCTTCGTACCTCAGGGACGTGCCACCCAAACTACAGGTAGATTTCGAACTGCCCCTCGCCTTAAGACAACTTGAAACGCGGTACTGTCTTGGTGATCTTCGCGCTTGTTCCTACAGGAGACTGTAGTTCTTGATGCGATAACGCGTTGGATGCAGACGATGGTTGCGAGGTCTTTGCGGGTAGCATCTCGCGGACCTTTTGACTCAAAACGGCTGCGTCGTACCACGTAAACGCAAGTTCAGGATTGGCAGCATAACGCCCTAACATGCGCAGAGTCTCAGTACGATTGGCTTCATCAAACATGAAGATGTACTGTTCTTCGCCGCGAACCAGCGCGACAACATTGATTTCGCCGTTCATCCCACCAACCTCCGTGCCTGGATACCAAACTAGACTGCTCGTGCCCGGAGCAGTTAGCGTTCGTATCGACCGACAGGCCATCGAAAGATCATTCGACTTTCCAACGATCCTCCGCGAGATCCGAGGGTCTCCACGATATGCTGGTGGCAGCAAAATCTTATAAAGTCTTCGCTGCGTTGGAGATACGCTTGCCAGCCTCCAAACCGCGCGTCGTCACGAAAGTAAAAGTACTCCTCAAGTGCTTGCGTGAAATCTTCGTCATTCCCGTTATAAGTGCGCATATGTGAAATGATTGGCTCAATTTGAGCCTTCATTGGTGGCGGTTGCGGGGTCGGTCTTTTGGGAATGAAGCCTTGTGGATCAGGCCAATTTGCTGGCAAACCTGAATTTTCTAGTCCTTGGGATGGATCACTTTCCGTTGGAGTCACCCCTACCGCAGGCTCATTATTGGGTTCTCGCACTGCCAACCCAACAACAGATTCTGGCAGCCTGGTTGGCTCCTGTATTGCACTTGCTTGCAAAACTCGCGAAGAATCGTCATTGCCGTCGCTGTTCATAGAGGTGATGGGCAATTCGATTCGAGCAGCTGCAACGCGCGCTTGTTTGGTGTTGGAGCTAGGCTTACCGTTTGAGCCGGTTGTCACTTCGGGGGTAATAGGAGCCTGATTCATCTCTACCGGCGAAATTGGCTCGACTTCCTCCGGAGTTTGTGTTTTCATTTGTTCGGCAGCCAAGGCGCGTTCCGATTCTAGTCGAATCCATTCCGGAATCGTCTTCTCCTTCTTCGTTCCCCATGGCAAACCATAGCCAATTGGAATCGGGTGGAAGCCAGGATTCGCAGCGTACCAATTCACTTTCATGGTCATGCGAGGCGGATAGTAAGCGTCGTAATCGGTGATCGCACCTTGCAAAACGGCGTCAACACCCAGGTGTTTGGCGAACTGCTGGAAATCTAACGGCGACACGATGGGACGTCGAAGAACATTCATTTCAAAATAGGCGAGTTGATTTTCCACAACACCGCATGGTACGACTTCAAAACCACGAATCGCCTGCAATTCGTTGTAGTATGCCATGGAGACTCGAGCACCGCTCAAAGTCGGCTCTTGGCTCTGATTGCGAAATGGAAGTATCGCAACTTTGCTAATCTGAGGAAAGGGATTGTGGTACTGAGGCTTGTGTTTGATGTCCGGAATGAAATTGCATCCAGACAAAAAGGCGAGAACGAATAGAGCAACGGCTCGAAGTGGACGGTGATCGGCAACTGAGCCCCAAGCGCACCCGGACAAGAAATGTAACCAAGCTACAACCCCATCGGTTTCGCGTGTGACAATCCCACCATGGAGACTGACCGTAGCCGAAGGCTGAAGTGAATGTAGGTTCATTTTGATTAGGGAACGAGTTTGTCGGATGCAACAAAAGCATGTGCAAGGAGCTACTGCTAGGCACCGCAGTAGCTCCATCGCACATGTACCTCTTCCCCCTAGGCACAAAGCATTTGATCGGAATAACCAGCAAGGTCTGTTGAATCAAAACCAGCAATAATTCCATTTTCCTTTCTGTAATGCTAGCCAATACTGACAACGAAGAGTTTTCCTAGAAGAAAGACTCATCGCACATGAGCTAAATTGCCGAGTCAAATTCAAAGTGTCCGACAGTTCAAAACCTACCGTACCCATTGGTTACGCAAGTGATGGAAACAAGAAAATCGATCGAGGTATTGGATGAATCTACCTATATCGTGGGTGGTCGCCGGGGCGATTCCAACCAGCCAAGCATTAAAGAAGACCGCGGACATCGCGGCGACCTCGGTCAGCCATTTCTTTGGCGAGCTGCTGCAGACAAGCCCGCCACCGGCAAACCCGCCACCAGCAAACCGGTCAACAGCAGTGGACAATGGCCGCTCGGCTCCATTCCAACAAAACCAGATTCCAAAAGCAAGTAGCGAACAAAAGACATGGACGGATCGAGTTGAGTCGATCCGCACTTACCTTTCCAAATTGGTTACGGAATCTCGCACTCGCTTCGGCTTACCAACCAAGTCGCCCCAGTCCGAGAGCATCTCGATCTCCGCGAATGGAAAAGACCAACCTTTCTTGAGCGGTCCAGAACCGCTACGGACGGAACTGGAACTTCAATTGCAAAAGCGTCCTACACTCGTCAAAGAAATCAATGAGCTAGCATTGGAGAGCGCGCATTCGGGCCCGCTAGGATTGCTTCCGCTACAAGTCTCTGCTGGTAACTCGATCGGACCCTGGAAGCTGTGGATCGACGGCTAGAAACTGCGAAGTCGCCGTTGAAACAAATCAAATACCATTGGGAAAACCATCTGCGACAACGCCGGATCATACCGAGGACCTTCGTCGCGAAGAAAAGCATGTTCTCCATTGAACTCATGCCACGTGAAGTTTAACTTGGCCTCCGTCATGGCATCGTAGATGACCCTTCGGCCTTCAAGCGGAATGTGCGGATCCTGGCGTCCCCAAACCATCATCATCTCGGCTTGGATTTCAGGCATGCGATCGAGGGTATTGTCGTTGAGGCCCTTGCCTAGACTACGCTTGTGAATATCTGTTGCGTAGAAGCAAACTCCCGCTTGAACGTTGGCGTTCATGGCAGCTCGAAAAGCTAAGTGGCCACCCAAACAGATGCCCAACGTCGCAATCTTGCCGTTGCAATAAGGTAGTTGCGGAAGAGTCTCGATGAGGGCAACTGCATCGGCGTCATAGCTAGCCAGTTCTTTGGTAGTCTTAAGCCTATTGCCTCGATCAGTGCCTTGTTGATCGTAGGGAAAAACTTCGCCGGGAGTTGCGAACTCATGGTACACCTCGGGAACGGCGACCAAAAACCCGTTTCCCGCGACGAATGCGGCGGTGCGAGCGATCGGACCGGTCATTTGGTAGATTTCGGAAAACAACACAACTGCTGGGTACCTGCCCGTTCCACTCGGTCGAAACAGGTGCGTTCGCATCGTTCCGAAAGGGGTCGGCAGGTCAATGAATTCGGCTGGTTGGATCCGCATGATGTCTGCCTATGGTTGCGAACTGCGGTTTGGCTTTCAAGCGAACGGGACCAAAAAAAATCGGCTCGCCACAATTTGTGACGAGCCGATTTTTATTAGATCATGTCTTGCGACAAGCTGTCCAGAATTCGAATTAACGAATTCGGGTGCTGCTTGCTTGAATGACATGACGCTTGGTGTTCAGGTAAGCATGTGGATCAACAACTGGAGCTGGAGCAGCCATTGGAGCAGCCATAGGAGCCGATACTGGTGCACCGCCACAAGAGCTGCATCCACTTGGAGCGTTGCAACCAGAATCACAGCTTGGAGCTGTGTCGCAGCAGTTGTTGCTTTTGCACTTGAAAATCTTAGCGAGCAAACCACCATGTTTGCGTTTCATGCCACATCCGCTGTCGCAGGATGGAGCTCCGCAAGGATCGCAAGCAGCGATTTCAGCGCCACAGCTTGGTCCGCAGCTTGGAGCTGCACCACAACCGGATCCGCAAGGTGCCATTTCAGCGCCACAGCTTGGGCCTGCGCCACATGCTGGAGCTCCGCAGGGGCTGCATGCTGTCTCAGCGCCACAGCTTGGTGCACAAGCTGATTTGCAAGAAAGCTTGCTCTTCAGACCGCAAAGCTTAGCCTTGAGAGCCGAAAGGATCGGTCTGCGAGGTCCGCAGCACGAGCTTTCAACTCCGCAGCTAGGAGCGCCGCAAGGATCGCAAGCAGCGATCTCAGCGCCACAGCTTGGTCCGCAGCTTGGAGCTGCGCCACAGCTTGGGCCACAGCTTGGAGCTGCGCCACAACCGGATCCACATGGTGCAGCCATTTCGGCTCCACAGGATGGATCCGTAACCGATGTATCGCAGCAAGAGCTAGAAGCTCCACAGCCGCGACCACCGAGCAAACGATGCAAAAGGTCGCCACCAAAGCTCTGTCCACACAGGCTAGCGCTCAGCAACATCGACCCTACTAGTATGTTCAATTTCATCGAGCCAAATCTCCCTACGTATATATTTTTACTGACTATCATGTACAAGTCGACTTGAACGGTTGAGTTGAGACCGGTTTCGGCGCACGAAGTCGCCGCCGAAATCGCCCTCTACTGGCGTGGCATTGTGTGGAGAGCTTTCACTCACCACCATTGACTTCGTTAGCCTCGTTTCCAAAATGGTCGCCGTCATGTAAAGCTACCATTTCTCCGTTTTCCATCGTGTTTCAAACGACCCCTCAGTCTTTTGAAACAACACAATAGTTGCCGGTCGAGTATTCCTGTTACTCGATCAGTTTCTGGGTCACCGGCAATTCATTGGATCACATCTTTCCCTCTCGGCTGCACGTACAACCAAGGTAAGATGCGTCGTTGAGGGAAGGTATCGGCCAGTCGATGAAATACCCTTGAGCAAGCCATTCCATTTTTTGAAAAATCTTACCGGATAAGAGTTTACGTCGATTTTGACGATCAACCGGATCATCCGAAACATGCGGATACTGCGATACTATAAATTACCCATTCACCCAACTCCCAACCGGAAACTTTGAGCAGTCGTTAAAGTCTTCCTGCCCTGCCATTCCGATTAGGACCAAAGGAACAATTATGAAAATCGCTTACCTCACCGCCGGAGCGGCCGGAATGATTTGTGGCTCCTGCCTGCACGACAATGCCCTCGCCAAATCGCTCATTCGTCTAGGCCACGATTGCATCTTAATCCCCGCATACACCCCAATCCGCACAGACGATCAAGATGTCAGCATCGATCGGGTCTTCATGGGAGGTGTCAACGTCTACCTGCAGCAAAAGATGCCCTGGTTGGCCTACTTGCCAAGATGGATGGATAGCTTTCTCAACCAATCCTGGATCATCAATCCGCTGACGAAGAATGCAGGCAAGACATCACCAGCGTTGCTTGGCGCGTTAACAATCTCAATGCTGCGAGGAACACAAGGTCGGCAACGCAAAGAATTCCGAAGTCTACTGCAGTGGCTATCTCGCGACATCCAACCAGACGTAATGATCTTTACCAACCTTTTGGTCGGTGGCGGCATTCCTGAAGTAAAACGAATGGGTTCCACGCGAGTTTTTGTCACTCTGCAGGGTGACGACATTTTCCTGGATTCGCTACCAATCCAGTTCCGAACGAGGGCCATTGAATTGATGCAAGGCTTGGTTCCTCACATTGATGGATTTTTGATCCATTCCCAAGACTATGCCAACCGAATGGCTTCGTTGTTGCAAATACCAACCAACAAGATCCACGTTGTCCCACTGGGAATCGACACAACCGATTTTCAAAAATCCGGCCGTGCGGTCTCGCCTCCAGAGTCGTTCTCAATCGGTTACCTCGCTCGCATGGCACCCGAAAAAGGACTCCATCGATTGGTGGATGCGTTCATCGCGATCGCGCACCGGCCAGAAGCGAAGCATGTAAAGTTGAAATTGGCGGGCTGGATGGGTCCCCAACACACGGAATTTTGGGAGGGGCAGAAAGCCAAACTGAACCAATCCGGCTTGAGCGACCGCTGGGAATACCTCGGCAGTATTGATCGAGAGGAGAAGGCAAAGTTTTTCAGCTCGATCAACTTGTTCTGCGTTCCGACCACCTACACCGAACCGAAAGGACTGTTTCTGTTAGAAGCCATCTCGGCCGGCGTACCCTATGTCCAACCAAATCACGGAGCTTTTCCCGAACTGCATCGACGTGTTCATGCGATCGACCAAGGCGGCCGATTCGGAACCTTGTTTCAAGCGGATTCAATCGACGATCTTTCCACTAAACTTTTCGAAGCCATCCAGTCCAATACGAGATTGGAAACCGTTTCCCAAAAAGTGCTCGACGAAATCGATATCAAAAAACATGCAGAGCGAGTCTTAGCGTGTCTCGCTCCCCAGTGAAGGGCTATTCCAACTCTACCTGCATGGGGCTAGCGAGATATCCGATGAGATCGCGCACCTGTTCATTGGTAAACGTTTGCAGCAAACCGTCTGGCATCATCGAAACCTTGGATAGCGATCGTTCCTCGATCTCAGACTTCGGCAAGACCAACCGCTCGTTGGCGGTTTGAATGGTCAACGCAACCTCCGTCTCATCGACGACCAATCCAGTAATCACGCGACCGGCTTCCGTTTGAAAAAGCTCCATCTGAAAGTCTTTGGCTACCGACGCGCTGGGATCGATTAAGTTTTCAAGCATGTATTCCACGTTGGTGCGTTGCGCTCCTGTGATCTCTGGACCAATTGTTCCCCCTTGTCCAAACAGTCGATGGCAGTTCGCACAGTTCTTTTGAAAAAGGGCCCGGCCTGTACTCAAGTTTGCCTTCTTGATGCTTTCTTGTGTTAAAAGCTTTCGGTACTTGGTGATCAGTTGAGCTTTGTCGGCGGATGTCGTTCGCATCTCGCCCCAAATCTTCGCGATGCGCTCACTCAGTTGGCGATCACCCAAACTCCGCAGTTGTCGAGCCGTAAAAGCAGAAACATCTTTTCGCGGGATTTGATCCGATTCCACAGCTTGCATCAAACTTGCGCCCCAGGTGACGCGCGATGCCAGCGTCTGCAAAGCATCTTGTCGCGTTTCGCTATCCAACGCTGCGTAGTTATCGATTAGCAGTCGAGGCATGTCCGCGTGGTCAAATTCGGCAAGCCCCCGAATGGCCTCCCGCCTGACGTCCGGATCGCCCACCAATTCAACTAGAAGTGATGCAACGTCGGTCGCTTTTTTTACGACGAGGGAATGAACAGCGCGATTTCGATCCTTTGGAACGACGGATCGATCCACCGCAATTCTTCGAAGCGACTGGATCGCACGCGGATCGCCGAAGACAAGCGCCAATTCAATTGCGGACTGTCGAACCCTCCCATCAACGCTGGATTCCAAAATCGAGAAAGCCGCTGTCCAACTCTCTGGCATGCCGACGGATCGACGCCCTTCCAATCCATGCATGATTCCAGACAGAAGATCGAATTGAAGTGTAGGATCATCGGAATTGGCTAGGACTTTAGATAACGCGTTGAGGCCCGACGCGGACTTTTCGTGGGATGCCACGCGTCGTGCGATGTGATTTCGAACGATAGGGATGCGGCTATTTTTAGCCAACTCGATAAAGCGCTCCAGATCCGTATCCACCAACGGCTCAATCGCGTACCAATGCATCAGTGGTAGATTCATGTCATCCGCATCTTCTGCGTGTAGCACCAATGCGTTCGCGATTGTCCAGCGGTCTTCCAGTTTCAATCGTTGCAGCCCGCTGGACAAATACAACCGAACCAGGGGCGAGGCATCCCTTGACGCCAGTTCCGCGAAGCGTCCGAGTGCGAGGGTTGATGGCTGATTGTTTTCGCACAAGAACCGGATGGACCAAGCTCGGACGTTTTCACTTTCATGAGCAAGCTGCTCGATCAAGAATGGTTCGTCGAGGCCGCCGACGACTCGCAATGTCAAAAGCGCTCTTAGTTGGATGGGGACCTCAACGGATCGGCGGAACAACGCGAGCAGATCCTGGCGGACTCGTTCCATGCTTTTCCCTCCTGCGGCTCGTTCCTGCAAAACTCGACGAGCATGTCGAACGTGCCAGTCGTTGCGATGCAATTGCAGTTTTACTAGTTCATCATCGGAGAGTCCTGCAATGTCGACCGGCGAAAAGGTGGGCTTTCCGTAAGTGACCTTAAAGATACGTCCCGTCTCACGTCGCGTATTCCGTGTGCTATGGCATTCGCCCGTATCCGACCAATCGCTAACAAAGACCCCTCCGTCAGGACCATATTGAATGGTGACTCCCATATGCCAAGGATCTCGCGATCGCAGAATATCCGCGCCATGCGAAGCGGCGAAGCCCGATCCAGAGCGAGTCAGCAAGTCGTTATTAACTCGCTTTCCATGGATATTATTGGTGAATACGGAGTTTCGATAATGGTCTGGCCAATTGTCTCCAAGGTAGATCATCGTACCGCAGTGCGCGTGCCCTCCACCCGCAGCATCCTCGGCTGGGCTACCAAGCCCCTCGTGGAAGTTCGGTCCGCCGATAAAATGCAAATGATCTGCGATCGTCGGAATTCTTTCGTAAGCGTAGCGGCTCGATTCTCGATTCCGCCATGGCTCGTAGTGGGCACCTTGAATGACATGGAACAGATGAGGATTGACGCAGTTGGTTACGAATCCTTCGCCAACGTCATTCCAGTCGATCCCCCAAGGATTGGTTGTCCCATCCGCGAACGGTTCCCAAACGTGTCGAACCGGATGGTAACGATAGACTCCACCATCGAACTGAACGCGTTGCGAATCGGGAGTACCGGGCTTAGCAATTCGCGACCAGTTGGTCCGTCCATGTGTTCCATACAGCCATCCATCTGGCCCCCAAGCGAAACCGTTCGCTAGATTGTGACTATTTGCATGGTTCCCGAAGCCGTCCAGCAGAACCTGGGGCTGAGCATCGGGCACGTCGTCGCGATCGCGGTCCGGTATGAAATAAAAGTTAGGAGGTGACATGACCCAAGCGCCACCGAATCCCACCTCGATACCAGTCACATAATTCAGTTGATCGTAGAAGACCTTCCGTTTGTCAAATTTTCCGTCACCATCCGTATCCTCAAAAATGACGATTCGGTCACCTGGCTTCGTACCGTGGTTTGGATAGTTGTAGGCTTCTGCCACCCACAACCGTCCGCGATCATCGAAGCAGAACCCAATCGGCTGTTGCACATCTGGCTCGCCTGCAAACAACGTGACGTTGAAACCTTTCGGAACGATCATGGTCGCGGCCGCTTCGTCAGGCAGTAACGGCGCGTCCACCACCGCGTCCGTGGCAGTGTCGGGAGACGTGGCAACCACAGTGTCGGACAAGCCATCGGTGGCTACACAAGCCTGGGCTAGTGGTTGGAACAGCAGTGTTATCAGCGAAACAAAAATAGACTTCATCGATTGGACCTACTTTACTTCTTGTCTTTTCCACAGGCGAAAAGCCTCTAAGGCGAGCGGCAGACATAATACTACCAGACCACCGTGTGGCACGCCCAAAGCGATTAGCGATGGGCGTGGGAAGTGTGGCAAATGACTCTAGCGATTCACCACGCCCTTCGTACCTCAGAGCGTGCCACCCAGGTACCTCAGAGCGTGCCAC
>Ga0105048_10016865_pt1 | contig 11282 bp, 5 predicted proteins | sample MAT05_FD_78382 | JGI IMG/M metagenome (GOLD analysis project Ga0105048, IMG submission 78382) | Freshwater microbial communities from Lake Fryxell liftoff mats and glacier meltwater in Antarctica - MAT-05 | ecosystem: Environmental > Aquatic > Freshwater > Ice > Liftoff microbial mat | place...
AGTCTTGTCAAGAACTTTGACAGAACTTTAGACAATGCTAATGCTCGACTCAAGCTTTGCTTTATCAGGCTTATGCTTAAGCGTCTTGCTAAAGCTTCCTAAGATACCAAATGGGTTCTATAATTTAGTGAGACTAGATTTTAGCTCGTCTAATAAACTGGATAACTGCTTATTCTCAACTTTGGTAATCATAAAGTTTTTCAGGATAAATAACTAGGGACAATTTATGAATTACCCCTTTTTTGCTTAGTTGAATTGTTCTGCCCAATTGGAAATCCAATTGAGAGTTTTATTCACAAGTTCAGGAGTTGCGGCTTCGCAGTAGAGTCTCAGCAATGGTTCAGTACCGCTAAAGCGAATTAGCAACCAACTTCTATCAGCTAAACGGAACTTGAAACCGTCGGGAGCTTTAGCATCAATTACTTTTCGTCCCGCAATTTCGGTTAATGAGAATTGTTGCAGGGTGGATACTAACTTCTCACGCGCTGCCATGCCTGAAAGCTTTTTGTCAATGCGATCGTAATGAGAGACGAAGTTGGTTTGCTTTTGCAGATCGCTATATAGAACGCTCAAATCTTTGCCTGATAATGCGATCGCTTCCAACACATACAAGGCTGAAAGCAAAGCATCACGTTCAGGAATGTGATTGCCATAGCCGATGCCGCCTGATTCTTCGCCACCTAATAGGCAAGGAATACCAGAGAGCATTCTCTCAGCAATATATTTATAACCAACAGGAGTTTCGTAAACTGGAAGATCGAAGAGTGCCGCGACTTTGGGCATCAGATCGGAACCACTAATCGTTTTAATCAATTCGCCTGTAAATCCGCGATGCTTGGCTAGATGTTCTAATAAGATCGGAATTAGAATTTGAGAACTTAAGAAATTGCCTTCGCTATCAACTGCCGCGATGCGATCGGCATCACCGTCAAACACAAATCCCACCAAAGTTTTTTCGGGATAGTCGCGATGATAGGTTTTGACTTGACGAAATAGGTCAGCAATATAGCGAGGAAGTGGCTCAGGTGCGTTCCCGCCAAAAAGGGGATCAGTGTCGCTATTAATTTCAATCAAATTGGCTTGATCTGTGGACGGCAATTCTAAAATTCTGGCTAAACCACTTGCGGCGGCTCCATGCATCACGTCCACGAATACCGCCAGCTTTCCCAATGCGATCGCTTCTTTAATCGCCTCAATATTCACCTTGCCACGCAAAGCTTCGCAATAACTCGCCCATGCATTAAAGGTTTCGATTTTGCCTTTTTGAGTACTTTCATAGGCAAAATCGCCTCTTTCTAAAATTGCCTCAATTTGAGCGGTCACATCTGGCGATACTGAGCCACCAAATGCGCCTTTAAGTTTTAAACCAGAATAATTGGCAGGATTGTGACTAGCCGTAATTACTAACGCTCCTAAAGCCTTGCGCTCATAAGCTGCCCAACTAAAAGCTGGCGTAGGTGCAAAGTCATCAGCTAACAGCACGTCAAATCCAATTGCTGCAACCACTTCAGCCGTACGTTTCGCAAAATCAGCAGACATAAAGCGGCGATCGTACCCGACAATAATCGTGTTACTACCTGATTCGCCAAAGGTTTCGCGCAAGATATGGGCAGCGATCGGCGCGACGGCAGCTAGGCGCTCAAAGGTAAAGTCATCAGCGATGATGCCTCTCCAACCGTCAGTGCCAAAATGTATGGGGGGATGCAATGGGAATTTGCCGTACATAAGCCTTAAAAAATTTCTTCTAAATAAAGTTTATCGTGAATTCTCTTGATGTAAAGTAAAGCAGCCAATCGCTGATTTGGGGCGGCGAGAACAAGGAGCTTAAGCCATTTGCTTGTCTTCACCGTAATAGTTTTTAGTTTTTCGCTAAAAAGCGAGTAAAATTGTATCTTGCTAAATTGATGACTAAGTTGATGTCGCTGTGCAATCTGACTATTTAGAACGAATTCTCAAAGCTCGCGTATATGATGTCGCGCAAGAAACACCATTAGAATTGGCTCCCAACCTATCGACAAGATTGAATAATCGCATCTTGCTAAAACGAGAAGATATGCAATCAGTCTTCTCTTTCAAACTGCGTGGCGCTTATAACAAAATGGCACAATTACCGCCTGACCTGCTTGCGAAAGGCGTAATTGCAGCATCGGCGGGAAATCATGCTCAGGGAGTTGCTCTCAGCGCTCGTGAGTTAGGCACAAAAGCAATTATTGTCATGCCTGTGACGACTCCACTTGTAAAAGTGAATGCCGTAAAAATGCGTGGTGGTGAAGTGATTTTGCATGGTGACACATACGATGATGCCTGTGCATATGCTCGTGAACTTGAGGCAGAGAAAAATTTAACTTTTATCCATCCCTTTGATGATCCTGATGTAATTGCAGGACAAGGAACGATCGGCATGGAAATTTTGCGTCAATATCAGAAACCAATTCACGCGATTTTTGTAGCGATTGGTGGTGGTGGTCTGATTTCTGGTATATCAGCTTATATAAAGCGATTACGCCCTGAAATTAAGATTATTGGTGTAGAACCAATAGATTCTGATGCAATGTCTCGATCGCTAAAAGCAGGACATCGGGTGCGCCTCGATCAAGTTGGGTTATTTGCCGATGGTGTGGCAGTGCGCGAAGTTGGAGAAGAGACATTTCGACTCTGTCAGCAATATGTTGATGAAATTTTACTAGTCGATACCGATAATACTTGTGCGGCAATCAAAGATGTATTTGAAGATACGCGCTCGATTTTAGAACCTGCTGGTGCTTTGGCGATCGCTGGTGCAAAAGCCTATGTCGAGAGAGAGGGGCTGGAAGGGCAAACTCTAATCGCGATCGCCTGCGGTGCAAATATGAACTTTGATCGCTTACGATTTGTGGCTGAACGTGCTGAATTAGGCGAAAATCGCGAAGCTATTTTTGCAGTAACAATTCCTGAAGTGGCTGGCAGCTTGCGAAAGTTTTGCGAATTAATGCGCGATCGCAACCTCACCGAATTTAGTTATCGGATCGCAGATCAGGCGATCGCGCATATTTTTATTGGTGTGCAGATTGTCAATCGTGCTGATGCTGCCGACTTAGCAAAAGTTTTTGCAGAGAAGGGCTTTACCGCGATCAATATTACTGATGATGAACTAACTAAACTACATTTGCGACATATGGTCGGTGGGCGATCGTCACTTGCTAACAATGAGCTTCTCTATCGCTTTGAGTTTCCAGAACGCCCAGGTGCATTAATGAGATTTGTCGGCTCCATGAGTCCCAATTGGAACATCAGTCTGTTCCATTATCGCAATAATGGCGCTGACTATGGAAGGATTGTCGTCGGCGTACAAGTACCTCCGTTGGAAATGGAAGATTGGCAAGCATTTCTCAATACTCTTGGCTATCGCTACTGGGATGAGAGCCAAAATCCTGTTTATAAGTTATTTTTAGGATAAGTTTGACAATGATCAAACATGTCCAAACTTATTTAGCATAACTTGCATAGCTTGTTCTAATGTTTGACCATGATAGATTTTTGTCCCATTATGGAAGACGTGTCCTGTATCAAATTCATATACATAAAAAGGAATTACTCCTGCATCAAAATCTTTTTTAAGTTCCTTCTTTTCTGCACCAGAATCATAAAAATCCTCAGCAATATTCTTGAATGATGTCCCTATTAATCCCGGTCCAATTCCTGTGTCAAAAGCCTTACCTTCACGAACGAGACTATCTTTAGTTGAGATTTGATTTAATATGTCGTCTTTAACGCTGCTTGTGGTATAGCTCGTAAGCCTTTGCCCCCATTGTCTCGTACTAATCGGCACAACCCGCCCTTCTTGCCCAGCGATCGCACCTTTTATGGCGTCAATAATCTTTAATGCTTTTCCTTTGTCTTCGATCATTGCTTTCAATATCTTGCTGTTAACGACAGAGTTATCAGCCGTTTTTACTGCTTTCTTATTTTCTTTAGCCTCATCTACATTGTAGTTACCTCCAAAGCCTGATTGTGTATAACCACCATTATCTTTATTAATCATTTGGTTATAGCTCAAAACATTATCAGCATCAATCAAGTATGGTTTGCCATCATCCCAATAAACATTCTCTTTGTGTAAATCATCAATTCCTGCGAGGAATGCAAAAACTAAGGTTTCATGAAAAGCTTGTCTCATTGGTTTCAGTCCAGCAGCCTTTGTAAGGTCTTCGGCACTTGAACCCTGTACTTTTTCAACTAAAGAACCATAATTCGCATCAGAAGACATTTTGATGGTTGTCAACATTTCGTTGGGATCAGTTAATCCCACAATTGTATTAATTTTATTAGCTGCACTATCAGGACTATCACCAAGTAAATTTTCTTCTAAGCTCTTATCTTCAGGTTTAATGATTGCCTCAACGTTAGTTTGGTCAGCAAATTTATGCCCACGAGGTCCTAAAGGTTTACGGAATTTTACCTTGATTACCCCTAGCCCTTGTTCGTGCAAATCACTTTGAAGGAATTTCACTTCCTCAATGACTACCTTTGTCGGATCATCATTCAGCCATTTTCGCCAATGTTCTAATGATTCGGCAACATAATCTGCTCCCGCCTGAATCCGTGCAATTTTATCTTCTTTTGTTGAAAATCCCGCCACAAAGGTGTCTAAGCTTGCACTAGCATTCCAAACATTATGTCTAATTGCTTTGGTAAGTAGAAAATCAATGTTCTCAGCTTTATTAAGGTGAGTGGCTAAACTAGGATATCTTCCTTCTGCAGTCATTAAAACAGTTTGTATTCGTGCTTTTAGGATTGCTTCAAGAGAACCATTTTTAGCACCAACCCTAACATTTCGGATATATCCTTTTTGGTTGGCAGGTATATTGGTCTGAGTAGAATTAGGCGGAATATTTATAGCAGGTTTCCATATTGTGTCACTTCCTACCCAATGCTTATGGGCTTTATTCTGACTTCCATCATCATCAACTAAAATCTCTGCTCCGCTAGGGATCTTAGAACCGATGTGTGTACCCCATACGCCATCATTGCGTAAATGGGCATTGCTAACCACTGCGGTTGGATTGAATACTCTTTGTACTGTATTTGACGGAGTTTCTTTACCAGATGATTCAATTGGAACTACGGGCTGTTGCGGTTCCAGATCCTGTATTTGAGGCGATCGCTGTACCGCGCCACCATTTTGCTGTACTACATGAGTAAGCTCATGAGCAATCAACTCCTGACCGCCTCGACTTGCAGGTTCATAAGCGCCTTGCCTAAAGAAAACATCTTGTCCTGTCGTAAATGCTTTTGCTTGAATCGATTTATTTAATTGGTCAGATTGAGAATCTGTATGTACTTTCACTCCACTAAAATCTGCCTCCATCGCTTGACCCATTGACTGTTGCAAATCTGCATCTAGGGACTGTCCGCCACCTCTTGCACTTTGAATCGCAGATTCGAGATCAGATGTAGCAGTACCACCAGCGATCGCTTCACGACGTTGAATGAATCCATCCATCGGTTTCATCATTAACTCTTCATCTTCTTGTTCTACTGATTCCTGACGTTGGATATTTTTAGTAAGTGATCGGCTTTGGAGGGGTTTGATAAATGGCTTTGATGCTTGCGAATGAACCGCACTTGTCACCACTTGTTCAGCTTGCGATCGCCTTTGCAAAGGTTTGTGCTGTGGTGTTGATAATTTTGGTTGAACTAATGCATCTTTTTCGGCTTGAGATCGCCTTTGTAAAGTTTTTTGAATAGGTGTATTAATTTGACTAACAACTTGTGATGCTCCGAGATCGGCTTCTTTTTCGTATTTATCTCCCACTTGACCAATAGTTAACTTTGGCTGAATTTTTGGTGGTTCTGGTGGGCTATTAGATAGCAAAATATTAGCGAGGTTGTAGCTAGATTTTTGAATGTTTTTTTCTTTTGACTCTAATTCTGGCTTTGCGCTCTCTAAAGTAGGCGATTCAATTTGAGCTTGCACTGCAAACGGACGAGATTGAAACTGGCTTTGGACTGGAGTATTAGAACTATCTTGAGAAGCCTTTTTCGATGTTTGTTTATGCATAGCCAGATCCTAACTTTTGTGCAGAGAAACACTATCGATATAATACTACGTTTCAAAAATGTAGAGACCGCAATTTAATGTTGCCTCTACGTTTAATCCAGTTCACCGATCGCGTATTCAATTAGCTTTAGCAATGATTTGCTCATTTCTTGAAAGCCCTGACGTTTAAGAGCAGAGATAGCGATCGCATCGGGATATTGCTCTAAAATTAGATTTGGTTCTGCAACAGCATCAATCTTATTGAAGACTAATAAAATTGGACCCACCGCGATCGGCATATCTTTAAGGATCTTATTTACAGCTTTTAACTGATCTTCCCATGCGGAATGAGAAGCATCAACGAGATGGACTAATACATCGGCTTCCGATACTTCTTCGAGAGTGGCGCGAAAAGCATCGACTAGGGATTTGGGAAGTTCATGAATGAATCCCACTGTATCGGTGAGTAGAACCGTATGGATTTTGTCATCTTCACCCGTGAGACTAAGGCGGCGCGTAGTCGGATCGAGGGTGGCAAATAACTTGTCAGCAGCATAAACATCAGCTTTGGTCATCGCATTTAGCAATGTCGATTTGCCTGCATTGGTATAACCCACGATCGCGACCGTGGGAACCTCTTGATCAACTCGTTTTTGACGAATGCGCGATCGCTGTGCTTGCAGATGATTTACTTGTTGCTGAAGGAAAGTAATTCGCTTTTGAATAACACGGCGATCAGTTTCCAGTTTGGTTTCACCAGGACCACGAGTACCGATACCACCACCTAGCCTTGACAGTGCTTGTCCATGTCCTGCTAAGCGTGGCAAGCGATATTCGAGTTGGGCTAGCTCGACTTGCAACTTCCCTTCCGATGACTGAGCGCGTTGGGCAAAAATATCGAGAATTACTTCAGTGCGATCGCCAACTCTCAAGCCGATCATTCTTTCTAGATTTCGTGTTTGCGAGGCTGTAAGTTCGCGATCAAATACAACTAGATTTGCGCCTTTAGTTTGAGCAGCGATCGCTAGTTCCAACACCTTGCCTTCACCAAGAACGGTTTGGGGATGGGGACGTTCGCGTTTTTGCCATAGCGCGTCTAGCACTTTACCGCCTGCACTTTCTACCAATTGACCAAGTTCGATCATCGCAAATGGCATTGAGTCAGATTTCTCTTTTTGCGTCATCAACCCTACCAATACCACGCGATCGCTGTTATCGTCAGTGGCGCGCCCTGCAAAGTTGCGGCTAAATTCTTCTTCTAAACCTTCAACTAATTCTAAGAAATCTTGCTTAGCGATCGCCTCCAAAGTCATTGGATTTGTCACTCGCCAAACATTTTGCTTTTCTGGTAGTTCCGTATCTGTAGCTGGTAATAGGTGCGCCAAATATCCGCGCTCCGCATATCCTTTGAGGTTTACGGGCAAAATCACTAGCGCGTCAAGCCGCTGCATCAACATCGCCGTTAAGTCAGTGTCACTTGGTGGCTCCGCATCTGGACTCGCACAAATACAGCGCAATCCACTTAGGCGATCGCTACCATAGCGCGGCAACTCTAATGGTGGAATTTTAGTTTGATTGGGTGTGCCAATCGCGACTCTAACCACCTGTCCGCGACGATTGATATAAATGCACACTGATTCCTTTAGCTCAGCACTAACGGCGGCGAGGCGTTGAGCTAGTTCAGGAGTAGTAAGGCTATCTTGAGGCAACCGAGATCGATAGAGCCGCTCTAATTGCTTTAGTTGATTTGCCTTCAGTCCTTGAGTTTTGCCGTAAATAGTTTCGATATTGGGTTACTTGGTATAATTGGTGTTTGCCCTAATTATACAAACTCTAAGACGATGAACGCCGCAGCACTTTTTTTGGTCACACATGGCAGTAGCGATCCGCGTTCGTGGTTAGCATTACAAAATTTGGTTACAGTAGCCCGCTCATCTAGTAATCCATATAGCGATCGCCAGATTAGCGGCGGATGTCTAGAAGGTCAGACACTTAGCCTTGCTGAGCAATTGGCACAATTTGCAACCGAGGTAATTAAAGGCGGTGGTTCTGAAATCGTGATCTTGCCTTTGTTTTTGTTGGCAGGAGTGCATGTTAGTGAAGATATTCCCGCAGAAGTGGCGATCGCCCAAAGCAAGTTACAAGATAAGTTTGCTGGTAAGCTCACATTTCGGACAACTGCTCACTTAGGTACAGATTCTCAAATTCCGAGTTTGTTGCTGCAACAATTTGAAACATATACAGACGATGACAATCCAGAAAAGTCAGGTCGAATTTTAGTTTCGCATGGTAGTCGTCGAGTGGGTGCAAATCAAGTGATTGAGGATTTAGCTAGACACAGCCATGCGATCGCCGCCTATTGGGGAGTTGAGCCAAAGATAGAAACCCAAATTGAGAGTTTATTGGCTCAAGGTATCAACAAAATAATTGTATTGCCATATTTTTTAACTGAGGGCGGTATTACTGAAGCGATCACTAATAAACTCAAACCCTATAACGATCTGGTTCAGATTAAGATTAAGCAGTTACCTGTACCATTATCGAGTGAGCAGATTGTAAGTTTATTGGTGACATTTATTTAACTGACTTTTAGCTGACTTTTAACTTGTTCTCAAACTGCTATAGCAATCCTAAATGAGTCGTGGAAGTATAAGGCTTATAACAAGGGGCTTAAGCCCCTTGTTTCTCCACAAATGACTTAGGATTGCTATAGATGTCTGTAAGGAAAAAAATTTGACTGATTTGACTGAAAGATATAGACATCTTAATCCGATCTATCAAGAGATCCTCAAACAAGAGCGTCTCAAAAATTTAATGCGGATTGCTAAATGTATTGAAAACAGTACAGTTGGTGTTTTTGAGACAACTTTAGATGATCGTATGTCTAGAGTCAGCGTATCTTTTTGTGATTTGTTAGGATACAGCGCTTCGCAAATATACCAACTCAAATATGATCAAATCTGTCATCCTGACGACTTATCAGCTTACTACTTTCTTAAAGAGAGATTGCTATCAGGGGAAATCGATCATTGTTATTTAAACGTTCGTTATATTCGTGAAGATGGTCAAGTCGTGCAAGTTTTGCAAAACTCTGATCTTGACATTGAAGGTTCTCAAGAGCCTCACTTTATAAATAAATTTGAAGATATTACAGATTGGGAACAGACTGCTAAAAATAAACAGAATTTGGAAAATCGGACTCAATATTTATTTGAGAACAATCCTAATCCCATGTGGATTTACGATATGGAAACACTCCAGTTTTTGGCAGTCAATCAAGCAGCAATTACTCACTATGGCTATACTGAAGATGAATTTTTATCAATGACATTGCCAGATATTCGTCTTGCCGAGGATATACCAAAGCTTTTAGAGGCGATCGCTAAGGTATCAGAGGGATTTAGTTTGCCTGAAGTATGGAGGCATTGCAAAAAGGACGGCAGCCAGATTTTTGTCGATGTTTCGGCACATACACTTAGTTATAACAACCGTAGATGCGAACTGATTTTAGTAAATGATGTTACCCAAAAGATTCAAGCTGAGGAATCGCTCAAACTAGCGGAAGCGAAATATCGCAGTATTTTTGAGAACGCTTTAGAAGGAATTTCTCAGACTTCAGTTGAGGGCAGGTTTCTGATTGCCAATCCGATGCTAGCAAAAATCTATGGATATGACTCTCCTGAAGATTTGATCGCTAATCTTACCGATATTACGCATCAGCTTTATGTCAATCCTCAATGCCGTTTAGAATTGATCGAAAGATTTATCCAACGAGAAGACGTTAAACAATTTGAGTCAGAGGTCTATCGCAAAGATGGTTCAATCATTTGGACTTCAGAAAATGCCCATGCAGTTTACGATATTGCGGGGAATATTTTGTATTTTGAGGGAACCGTTGAGGATATTACGGCAAGTAAACAAGCAAAAGCGGAAATTGAACATCTTGCGTTTCATGATTCTTTAACTGATTTACCGAATCGAGTTCTATTTCGCGATCGCCTTTCTACAGCTTTAGCAAATGCATCTGAACAACTACAAATTTTTCTTGAACAAGATAGTCAAGTAGAAATTAATACGTCGCCTCTACTAGCAGTGATGTTTCTGGATTTAGATCGGTTTAAATTAGTCAACGACACGATGGGACACGCCGCAGGCGATCGCCTGCTGATCGAGGTCGCTAATAGACTAAGTGAATGTATGTTTGAAAGTACTTTTTTAGCGCGAATGGGGGGCGATGAGTTTATGATTTTTGTCTCTGAAGTGCAAAGTGTAGAATCAATTCAGCAATTCGCGCAGTTGATTTTACAATCTTTTGAAAATCCCTTTTTTGTCCAAGAATTGGCGCTTTATATCGGTACGAGTATTGGGATCAGTCTGTATCCTAGTGATGGCACTGATGAACAGACTTTGATGAAAAATGCTGATACAGCGATGTTTCGGGCTAAAGAGCGAGGCAGAAATCACTATCAGCTATATAACCATGCGTTCGGCGCTAAAGTGAGAGAATATGTGGCGATTGAAAATGCAATTCGCCAAGCCCTTGATCGATCAGAATTTCAGGTATTTTATCAGCCGCAGATTAATCTTCTTACAGGCGAAATTGATTGTATGGAAGCATTAGCGCGTTGGCTGCACCCTGAATTAGGCTGGGTTCCTCCTAATCAGTTTATTCCTGCTGCTGAAGAGCATGGTTTGATTGTGCGATTGGGTGAATGGGTTTTGCGAACTGCTTGCACACAAAATCGGGCTTGGCAAAAGCAGGGTTTGCCACCAATCAGAATGGCAGTAAATTTTTCGGCAAAACAATTTCAAGTTGTCGATCTGTGCGATCGCATTATGCAGGTTCTATTAGAAACAGATTTAGATCCTCAATATTTAGAAATAGAAATCACTGAAAGCTTGGTGATGCAGGATCAAGGTACAACGATCAAAATGTTACGTCAATTGCAATCACTAGGAATACGAATATCAATTGATGATTTTGGAACTGGTTATTCTTCGCTTAGTTATTTGCGATTGTTACCTGTTAGCAAGTTAAAAATTGATGCTAGCTTTATTCGTGAAACTCCTCAAAATAGTGATGATTCCGCAATTACATCCGCAATTATTACGATGGCACATAGTCTCAATCTCAAAGCGATCGCTGAAGGTGTGGAGCGCAAAGAGCAGTTAGAGTTTTTGCGATCGCATAACTGTGATGCAGTGCAGGGTTATCTTTTCAGTCGTCCCGTTCCTGATTATGAAGCAACGTTATTATTACAAG
>Ga0105048_10016867_pt1 | contig 11282 bp, 7 predicted proteins | sample MAT05_FD_78382 | JGI IMG/M metagenome (GOLD analysis project Ga0105048, IMG submission 78382) | Freshwater microbial communities from Lake Fryxell liftoff mats and glacier meltwater in Antarctica - MAT-05 | ecosystem: Environmental > Aquatic > Freshwater > Ice > Liftoff microbial mat | place...
AAACCGGCCACCGGCTCCAGCTGCAGCACGTGGTCCAGCAGCTGCGTCAGTTCGTCCTGCCGGGCGCGTGACATCAAAAAATCCCAGAACGCGCGGAAGCTGCGGCCCTGGTCGCTCTCGGCGATCAGGTCACGCTCGCCCAGGATGTCTTGCAGCAGCGCGCCGCGGCCCTTGTCCTGGCTGTCCCACAGCGCAATGCGCTCGCGCACCCGGCGGTCCAGGCCGCGAAAGTTGTGCTCCACCTCGCGAAAATCAGCCAGCAGCTCACGCGCCAAGCCGGTGAACTGGGTGAAGCGTTCTTTCAGCGCGGTGTCACCCAGCAGCGTCAGCTCGCCGGCGCGTGCACGGTCGAGCTCGGCGTCGATGGCGTCGCGGCGGCGCTGCAACTCTTGCACCCGCAACTCGACATCGGTCTGGCTGCCCTCGTTCATCTGCCGCAGCAGGTCGAACAGCGTGAGCAGCCTTGATTCGGTGCCCACAAAACTGCGCTGGCCAAGTGTATGCAACCAAGCCAGCGCGCGCTCGGTGGCCGGCGTCAGGTCGAAGTGCGGCTCATCGGTGCCCGGCGGGTAGAACTTGCGCAGCCAGGCCTTGTCATTGGCGGCCCAGTCGTTCAGGTATTCCAGCGCAGCCTTTGGGTAGAGCTTGTCGCCGCGCTGCTCACGCAGGGTGTACAGCGTGTCCTCCAGCGCCTCGGCCAGCGCCGACTGGCTGATGACCCGCAGGTTGGGCTGCACAAAAACCCGGTGCAGGAAGCTGGCCACCAGCGCGGCTGAATCGGCCTGCAGCAGCCGCCAGGCCGGGTGCTGGCGGCGCAGGGCTTCCAGTTCGTCGAAGTCAAAGGACATGGGCGGATTGTCGGGCACGTGGTGCGCCGCGGCGCCGCGCGCACCATCGGCAACAACCCGCGCTGCGGTGTGCGGCGGCGCACAGGCCGTTGGCGCCGACGGGCCCGCATGAACCGCCGGCCAGCCGGCGGGGCCGGCATGGGGCGGTGATACTGGCCGGCCCTGCCGCTTTGCCAGCGCCCGCGCGCCCGCACCATGCCTGCCAACCCACCGCCCGTTCCTGCCGCCCGCGGCATCCCACCGCGGGCTGTGCTGCTGCTGGCCTTGCTCACCCTGGTGTGGGGCACCAACTGGGCCTTGTTTCCGCTGGCCGTGCGCGAGGTGTCGGTGTGGACCTTTCGCAGCGTGGCGGTGCTGGGCGCCGGCCTGGTGCTGTTGACGGTGGCGCGGCTGCGCGGCCAGCCGCTGGCCATCCCCCGCCGCTACTGGGCCACGGTGGGGATTGCCACCTGCTTCTACCTGGTGCTGTGGAACATCGCCAGCACCTATGCCGCGCTGATGATCCCGTCGGGCCAGGCCGCGGTGCTGGGCTTCACGATGCCGCTGTGGGCGGCGTTGATCGGCTGGGCGGTGCTGGGCGAGCAACTGGGCACGCGGCTGAAATGGGCGCTGGCGCTGGGCGCGCTGGCGGTGGGCCTGCTGATGTGGCGCAGCCTGGGGGTGTACGCCCAGGCGCCGCTGGGCGTGGCGCTGGGGTTGATCGCCGGCATCGGCTGGGCGGTGGGCACGCTGATCCTCAAGCGCGGCGCCGTGGTGGTGCCCGCGCTGGTGCTCACCGGCTGGCAGTTGTTGATCACCTCGGTGCCGATCGGCATCGGCGCGCTGCTGCTGGGTGACCACCAGTGGTTCATGCCCAGCTGGACCAGCATCGGCCTGATCGCCTACATCACGCTGGTGCCGATGGCGATCGGCAACGCGGCCTGGTTTGCCATCGTCGGCCTGCTGCCCACCACGGTGGCGGGGCTGTCGTCGATCCTGGTGCCGGTGGTGGCGATGGTGGCCGGCGCGGTGGTGCATGGTGAGCCGCTGGGCGCGGTGCAATGGGCGGCGATGGCCTGTTGCGCGGCTGCGCTGCGCTTGGCGCTGGTGCCGGCGCGGGCCAAGGGGGCCTGACCGGCGGCGGGGCTCAGCAGGGCTTGTTGCGGGTCGGCCATCGTGAGGGTCCTTGGGTTTCAGGCATTGCCGTAGTGCCAGGCCTCCGGTTGCTGGGCCGGCAGCACTGCCAGCACGGCCTGGGCGGCGGCCAGCAACTCGTGCCACGCGGTGGATTGGGGGCCGCCCGCCGCGGAGGCCGCGGCCGGCCAATCCACATGCAGGGTGTACCAGTCGGCATAACGCTGCACCTGGCGGCGGGTGGAAAACACCTCGAACGCGCCCTCGGCCGCACCGTCGACCAGCTGCCGCGCATGCGCCGCCGCCAGTGCAGCCCAGGGCTGTGCGCGGGCGGGCAGGCCGGCGATGGTGGGCGCCAGCAGGTACAGCTCGATCAGGTTGCCCAGTGCCCAGGCACATGCCATCGGCTGCGGGCCGGCCAGGTCGTGCAGGGCCTGTACCTCAGCGCTGACCCACAGCGCAGCGCTGCCGCGGCCGGGGGCTTCGGCATCGCTGCCCAGCTGGCCGCCGGCGCGCAGCACCATGGTCAGCGACAGGTACTGGGTGGTCCAGTAGGGCGTACGTTCCAGCGTGTAGCAGTTGAAGTACAGCCCCCGCGCCCGCGCCAGCGAGGCCCACATGTCAGCGGCGTGCTGGTGTTGCGCCTTGGCGGCGGCCGAGCGCAGCCGGCGCTCGTGGCTGAGTGCGGCTTCGCGCTTCTCGGTGCTGGCCAGCAGGCCCAGGATGCGGGCGCGCTGGTTGCCGTGCCGGGCCATCGTGTCTTGCAGCCGCTGCTTGGCACGGCGTACCCGGGCCAGCGCGGCATCCAGCGCCGCCACCAGTTGCGCCGGTGTGGGCCCGGCGGCGGGCTTGCCCACGGGGCTGGTCATCGCCGGGCGGGTGCTGACCGCTGCGGCGCGGCCGCGGCCATTTTTTGCAGCCGGCTTGGCAGACGCGGCCGCGTGCGCTGCCGTTGCCTGCTGGGCCAGGGCTTCGGCGGCCACGGCCGCGGCCAGCCGAAGTGCCTCGGGCGGCAGCAGCGCCACCACGTCGTCGGCCTGGCCCAGCGCCACGTTGATGCTGGTCATCGCCCGCTGGATTTGCGCGTTGGCCAACTGGGCGTCGAAGTCGGCCGGCAGCGAGGAATAGGCCGTCAGGCTGGCCCAGTCGTGGCTGTCGGGAAACTGCGCATGCAGCTGGCGCCGCAGATCCACCAGCAGCACGCGCGGGTCTTCGCCCCACAGCAGGCCACCGTACAGCGCCTCGACCATGCGCACCGAGCCGCCGAACGACAGCGGAAACTGCGAGGCGATCACCAGCGGGATACCCGCCTGGTGCAGCGCGTGGGCGATGCTGGCGCCCACGCCGGCCACGCTGCCCACGGCGCCGCTGTTGCAACTGGCCAGCGTGACAACGGCGGGCCCGGCCAGCCGGCTGGTGGTGCCGCCGCCCACGCCGCCCGCGGTGGGCGTGCGCAGCGCGCTGGCCAGGCGTTCGCCACTGACGATGTCGGCCGCGCCATCGGGGTCACCGGCGCGGTGCAGCATCAGGCCGAAGCGGGTGTCGTAGCCGTCGCGGTGCTCGCTGCCGTGGGCCAGGATGTGCACATGGGTGAAGGCGGTGGCGGCGCAGGCGGCCGCGATGTCTTCCAGGCTGGCATGGCTGAGCACGGTGAGGTGCTCGGCCACCTGCCCGGCCCGGCCCACCCAGGGCTCCACCAGTTGGCGCAGCGCCAGCAGGTGGGCCAGCGCGGGCACCGGCTCTTGCCCGGCGGGCGAGGCCACCACGAACAGCACCCGGGTCTCATCGGGCCAGACCAGCTGCGATTCAGGCACGCGGCGGGTTTCACGGGTGATGCAGACGGGGCTGAGGCTTTGCAGCAGCAGCGGCTGGCCTTCAGCGGGGCAGCCGGGCGGCGACAGCGTCAGCTCGAACGGCAGCAGCGCCAGTTCACTGGCCGACAGCACCAGCCGCACGTGGGTGATGTCGGCCCCAGGGTTGGCGCCGGCACCAAAACCTGAACCTGCACCGGCGGGCACGCTGGCGCCGCGGCGGTTCATGTCGGCCGTGAGGCCGGGGATGCCCCCCAGCATGTCGGCCATCAGCCGGGCGGTGTCGTGCAGCTGAAAATTGCGCGAGGCCTCACCCAGCCGGTAGCTCAGCGCGCCCAGGCGGTGCAGCATCTGGTTGTGCTCGATCGGCAATTGCAGCGTGACCGCCGGGTGGTTTTCACACAGCGCCAGGTACTGCGTCAGCGGCGACAACAGCTGGTTGTGCGCCGGGCCGTGGCGCAGCAGTTCGAGGGTGAGGGTGCGCATGGGGCCTCGGCGGGTACGTTGGATGGTGGCGGCGGGCAGGGCGGCGGCGTGGATCAGGGCACGGTGCAACGTGTGCCGGCCTGCGGCAAGGCACTGAATGCGGCCTTGACGTCGGCCTTGACACCGGCCTTGACACCGGCCTTGACGTCGGCCTTGACGTCGGCCTGCACTTGCCGCAGCTCGGCCTGGGTGGCGCCCTGGGCATCGGCCCAGATCGCCACCACGGTGTTTTGCCGCAGCACCAGGCCGGGCGCGCGGTCGAGGTCGGCCATGCGGGCCTGGCCCAGCAGGTCGAAGAGCTGCTTGAAGCGGGCCTTGTCGCGCCGCACCTCGGGGGCGATGCGCATCAACCGCGCCCAGGTGCCGCTGTTGAAGTAGTGGCCGGCGCCGCGCTGGCGCGGCAGCGAGCGCGCCAGGTGGGTGTGGCCGGTGAGCAGCAGGTCGATCTCGGGCGCCACGCGGGCGTCGAACTGCTTGAAGGTGTCATCGGGCGCACCGGGCTCGAAGCTCTGGTCCTTGTCGAGGAATTCCAGCGCCTCCCGCAGCACCTCGTGTCGCGGCTGGCCGCGCAGCCAGTCCCAGGCCGCCGTCCATACGCCCAATTGCTCGGCCTGGCTGGCGCGCACCAGGCTGATCGGCGTGGTGCCGGCCGCAAACGCCTGCTCGGCCTGGGCCATCAGCGCGGCGGCGCTGGCGCCGGGGGCAGCGGCCTGCCAGGCCGGCGCAGCGCCGCTGCCGCCTGGCGCGCCGGGCTCATCGGCCAACTCGTCGGCACCCAGAAAGCCGGTGCGCAGCCGCACCAGGTCGGCCGCGGTGCGGGCCGCCACGGCGCCCAGCTCTTGCATACGCCTGAGCAGCGCGGGGTTCAGCGCCGACAGGATGGGCACCACCGCCTGCGTCTCGGGCTTGAGCAGGTCGACAAACGGGTAGGCTGCCTTGACCTGGTTCATCACCTCCACCACCAGTTGCGCGCCGGCGTTGGGCACCCAGGGCTCGGTGGGCAGGCCGTAGCGCCGGTCGCGCACCAGGCGGCGCAGGCGCTCATGGTCGGTCACGTTCCAGGCGTCGGTCTCGTTGCCGTGCAGGCACAGCACACTGGCGCGGCCCACCTGGCAGCGCACGCCGGTGCCATCGGTCACCAGGTGCAGGCGGCTGCGGGCGGCATCGCTGCCGGGGCCCTCACCACACAGCGCGCCCACCAGCCGCGCGCGCACCCAGGGCAGGGCCAGCTCCAGGTCGTGGTTGCCCAGGTTGATGATCAGCCGCCGCCTGGGCGTGGCCAGCAGCCGCGCCATCGCGTCGAACGCCGGCTTGAAGGCCGGATCGGCCAGCACGCGGTCGATCTTGGCGGCGGCGCCGTCGGGGTCGAAGGCGCGGGGCGGGTCTTCGGCCAGGAAGTCGATGAAGTCACCGTTGATCAGCAGCGCCGCGTCGCCCTGGGCGGGTGACGTGGCCACGCTGTCGGCCAGCCAGGCCAGCTCAGGCCCGGAGGCGAAGATCTGAAAACCCGGCAGCCCGCCCAGGTGCAGGTCGGACACCACCTGCAACTCGTCGAGTTGCAAGCTGTCATGCAGGTCGCCAGCGGGCATCGTCGTCCCCCCTCGGTTGGGTGCCTGATTGTTGAATGTCAAGCTGATGATAGGGCCGACAGTCTGCTAGCACAGGCCGCAGCAACCCCCAGCCCGGCAACTGTCGCGTGGCTCTGTTAGCGTTGCGCCCCGGCCAACATCAGGAGACGCCAGTGACCGCATTGCAGACACGCCTGCTTGCCCTGCCGCTGGCGCGGTTGAAGGGCATCCGCCGCGGCATCGAGAAAGAAAGCCTGCGCGCGCTGCCCGGCGGCGGCCTGGCGCTGACGCCGCACCCCGCTGCGCTGGGCTCGGCGCTGACCCACCCGCACATCACCACCGACTACAGTGAATCGCAGCTGGAGCTGATCACCGGCGTGCATGCCGGCGTGGACGCCTGCCTGGGCGAGCTGACCGATATCCACCAGGCCGTGTACCACGCGCTGGGTGACAAGCCGGGCGACGAAGAGCTGTGGGTCGGCAGCATGCCCTGCGGCCTGCCCACCGACGAAACCATCCCGCTGGGGCGATACGGCGCCTCCAACGTCGGCCGCGCCAAAAGTGTGTACCGCATGGGCCTGGGCTACCGCTACGGCCGGCGCATGCAGACCATTTCAGGCATCCACTACAACTGGTCGATGCCGGGGCTGAGCAACGACGAGCACTTTGCGCTGATCCGCAACTTCCGCCGCCATGCCTTTGTGCTGCTTTACCTCTTTGGCGCCTCGCCGGCGGTGTGCGCCAGTTTTGTGGCCGGGCGCGAGCATGAGCTGCAACCCATCCCCGGCAGTGGCGGCTCGCTGTACATGCCGCACGGCACCTCGCTGCGCATGGGCCGGCTGGGTTACCAGAGCGACGCGCAGGCCTCGCTGGCGGTCAGCTACAACAGCCTGGAAAGCTACGCCAACTCGCTGCACGAGGCGCTGACCCGGCCCTACGCCGCCTACCAGGCGGTGGGCATCCGCAACCCGGGAGGCGACTACAACCAGCTGGCCACCACGCTGCTGCAGATCGAAAACGAGTACTACGGCCTGATCCGGCCCAAGCGGGTGATCTACCCCGGCGAGCGGCCGCTGCACGCGCTGCGCGAACGCGGGGTGGAGTACATCGAGGTGCGCTGCCTCGACCTCGACCCCTTCGTGCCCGAAGGCATTGCCGCGCCCACCATGCGTTTCATCGACATTTTTTTGCTGCACTGCCTGCTGGCCGACAGCCCGCCCGACACGCCCGCCGAGATCGCCGCGCTGGGCCGCAACCAGCACCGGGTGGCCGCGCGCGGGCGGGAGCCCGGCCTGCTGCTGGAGCAGGGCGACGGGCACAGCGTGGCGTTGACCGACTGGGCGGCATCGATCCTGGGTGACTGCGCGTCGATAGCCAGCGCGCTGGACGCCGCCAACGGTGGCACGGCCTACCAGGCCGCGCTGGACGATGCGCTGGCGCTGTTGCCGCAGCCCGACGCGCTGCCCTCGGCCCGCGTGCTGGCCACGATGGCGGCCGACTTCGACAACTCCTACACCGCCTTCATCCGCGCGCAATCGGCCAGCACCCGCCAGCACGTGCTGGGCCTGCCGTGGAGCGAGGCGCAGGTGGCCCGCTTTGCCGCGATGGCCGCTGAATCGGTGGCCGCGCAGCAACGCATCGAGGCGGCAGACACCATGCCGTTCGAGCAGTACCGGCAGGCCTACCTGTCGCCCGACCGGCTGCAGGTGAAGGCGCGCGCGCTGGCTTGAAGCGGCGGGTGCGCTGCGGCGGTGCTTGTTGCCACCAGAAAAGTTGAACTGAGTTAGGCATCCGTTAGAAGCCCACGGGGGCTGGCGTCGCATCATTCGTCCACTGCGACAGCAGCTGATGATTTTCACGCAAATCCCCGTACCGGAACGATACCGGTCGCCCCGGTGCCTGGCACCACACTCAGAAAGACTTTCCATGAACGCACTTGCCCAAATGACCCGTCGCGCACTGGCTGCCACAGCCCTCTCGCTGGTGGCGCTCTCGTCGAATGCGGCGCTGACCGCCAATGCGCTGACGGCCAATGCGCTGACCGCCAACGCGCTGACGGCCAATGCGCTGACGGCCAATGCGCTGACGGCCAATGCGCTGACGGCCAACGCGCTGACGGCCAATGCGCTGACGGCCAATGCGCTGACGGCCAATGCGCTGACCGCCAATGCGCTGACGGCCAACGCGCTGGTGAGCACCGGGCTGGCGCCTGAAGTGGCCGCCGCCCAGCGCCAGTTGCCTCAGGCCGGTGCCATCGCTTCGCCGGCTGCCTACACCCCGAGCGCCAGCTGGCGCCTGTCGACGATTCGCGCCGAAGCCGCTGTTCCGGCGTCGCGCTGATGTCTGCCGCGCCCGCCTGGCCGCGTGCGGTGGTGGCGGCATGGCTGCTGGCCTTGGGGCTTTGCCCGGCCGGTGCCACACCGCCGCCATCCGAAGTCAGCCGGGTCGTGGGCAGTTCGATCGAAATCGTTGACGCCGCCGGCCACCTGCACGCCGGGCTGGGCCTCGCCGGCCTGGAATTGACGCTGGGGGACAACGGGCCGCGGCTTCGCATCGTGTCGGTGATCGACGCCGGTGCCGGCGTGCTGTTGCACGAGATCGAGGCGCTGCACCCCGCCGGTGGCTGGGCCAACGTCTGCGAGCCCGACCGGGACCAACGCCGGCTGGCCCTGTTCATCGAAGGCTATGACCTGCCCGACGGCCGCCAGGTGCGCGAAGCCGGGCGCGTGTCGATCACCTGCTCCGCAGGCGTGCAGGGCAAATGCCTGCGCGCGGGCTACCACCCGTGGGACGAATCGCGCGGGCCGGGCACCGGGCAGGCCCTGTTCCAGGCCTGCACGCGGATGTTCCGCGCCGACTACTGCGGTGACGGCATCGGCTGGACCCGCAACGGCATGCCAGTCGACATCTTCGATGTGCATGGCATCCAGCAAGCCGCCGACCCGGCCACCTGGCCCCTGGAGGCGGCATGGGGCCCGGACGGCGCCGTTTGCGTTCACCACACGCGCGTTCTGCAGCGGGGCACGCTGGCGGCGCTGCTGGCACATTGCCCCCGGCTCGCCGAGCCACCCGTCGGCAAGGGCTGCACCGAGGCCGTGGCGCGGGGTTTGCCAGGGGCATTGATGTTCATCCGCTCGGCGGACGAGGCGCAGACCGGGCGGTGACTGCGCTGCTGGCGCTGCCCAACCGGGGGCCGATTCATCGCCGGGGGGTGTTCCGTGGCACAGTGGCGGCCCGACCCGCTGAAGTGGCTCACGCCCGATCGCCCGATGACCGCCTGCACCAAGCCAAGCCACGCCACGGTTCAAATCGCCGGCCGATGAGCGGCGCTGCCGGCGCGCAGGCGTGGGATCAGTGGCGCGCAGCCCTGGCGCTGTCACATGCCGGTGGTGCGGCGGCGATCACCCAACTGCGCGACGCGCACCTGCGCCTGCTGGCGCTGCACGATGAGCGCGGTGCGGCGCTGGGTGCTGCTGCGCTGGTGCTGGCCGGCCAGATGGTCGGCAACTACCGAGGCATGCCCGAATGGCTGGCCCGGGTGGCCGTGGTCAGGCAACCGGGCTCACCGCTGACGACTGGCGACGACGAGTTGCTGGCGCGCACGGCGCTGCTGATCGGGCAGCTCTACTTCGATCTGCAGGACCCGGACATCTCGGCCAACAGCGCGCGGCTGGTTGAGCTGCTGGACGGCCCCGCGCTCGACGTGAACCTGCGCCTGGCTGCCGCCCGGGTGCTGCTGATCTACGTCGAGCCGCGCGAGTTGCGCGCCTTGGCGCAGCGCATCAACAGCCTGGTTGCGCCGCTGCTCGATGACCCGGCCGCCACGCCGCACCGCTGCGCACAATGGCTGCTGCGTTGGCGCACCTGCTGCGGCTACGCGAAGGAGACGCAGCAGGAAGCGGCCGCCACGCAGGCGGCTGCACAGCTGGCCGAGCGCCACCGGCTGCGTGACGTGCGCTTCGAGCTGGCCTTCGACGAGGTTGAAAACAGCCTGAACGGCGCCGAGCTGCCACGCGCCGAGCGCGCCCTGGTCAACGCCGAAGCCCTGCTCGACCCCGCCAGCCTGCGTGAGCGCATGCTGCTGGACGTGACGCGCATGCGGGTGGCGCTGCTCAAGGACCGGGTCGACGACGCGCTGTTCTTCGCGGCGCGCGCGCGGCAAGAGGCGGTTGAGCTGCAGTGCCCGGGGCCCATCCTGGGGGCCTACATCGTGAACGAGGCGAACGTGCGCTTGCTGGCGAACGACGCCACCGGCGCGCGGCGCCAGATGGAGAACGCGCTGCCGCTGCTGCCGGCGGGCTTTGCGCAAGAGGTTGGCGAGATGATCACGATGATCACCGCGGTCGAAGCGGTCGAGCGTGGTGATCCGCAGGGCCGTGGCCAGCTGGCCGAGGTCTGGGCCGGGTTGCGGCAGCGGCAGTTCTACGACAGCTTCGACGGCCACCCCGCGTTCCGCGTGCGCACCTGCGTGATGGCGCTCGAACAGGGCATCGAGGTCGATTTTGTCAGCAGCCTGATCCGCAAATGCGGCCTGGCACCGCCCGCCAACGCACCCGAAGCCTGGCCGTGGCCGCTGCGCATCCATGCCCTGGGCCAGTTCACGCTGTGGCGCGACGGTGTGGCCATCACCGTTGAAGGCAAGGGCCAGCGCAAGCCGCTGGAATTGCTGCGCGCCCTGATCGCCCATGGGGCACACAGTGCTGCCAAGGGCCTGCAGACCCCTGAGGTCGTCGACATGCTGTGGCCCGACCTGGAGGCGGACGCGCCCAAGGCCTCGTTCGACATGGCCTTGATGCGGCTGCGCAAACTGCTGCAGGTGGACGGCGCGCTGCGCCTGGCCGAAGGCCGGCTCTGGTTGGACCCGGCCCTGGTCTGGTGCGATGTGACAGCCTTCGAGCGTGATTGCGACCTGATCCACGACCTGCTCGATGCGCCCGACCAGGCGGTAGCGCTGGCTGACACCGCACGCCGGCTGCGGCTGCGGCTGCGGGCCGGCAGCAAGCTGTTCGGCACCGGTGCGTTGGAGCCCTGGAGCGTGCTGCCGCGTGAACGGCTGGCCCGCAAGTTTGCCGCCGCCGTCGGCATCTATGGCGAACGGCTTGAAGCCCGGACGGCCTGGATCGCAGCGATCGCACTGTATGAACAGGGCGTGGCCGCGGACGCGCTGGCCGAGCCCTGCTACCGCGCGCTGATGCGCTGCCACCTGGCACTTGGCCAGCCGGCAGCCGCACTGCGCAGCTTCCAGCGCTGCCGGGAGCTGTTGACCACAGTGCTCAAGGTGCCGCCGTCGACCGACACGCTGGCCATCGCGGCGCTGATACCGCAGGCCTGAGCGTGCGCAATGCGAAGCATGGAGGTTGCCAAATGAGCCCGCCCGGCCGCTCCGAAGGGCGAAACACCGCAATGCGAAGCATGGAGGTTTCTAAATGAGCCCGCCCGGCCGCTCCGAAGGGCGA
>Ga0105048_10016868_pt1 | contig 11281 bp, 9 predicted proteins | sample MAT05_FD_78382 | JGI IMG/M metagenome (GOLD analysis project Ga0105048, IMG submission 78382) | Freshwater microbial communities from Lake Fryxell liftoff mats and glacier meltwater in Antarctica - MAT-05 | ecosystem: Environmental > Aquatic > Freshwater > Ice > Liftoff microbial mat | place...
CGGGCTTGGTTGGAACCAACACAAAAACTGACTAGATTAACAGGTTGTATTGGTTTGACGCCGCGATCATAATGATAAAAAGGCCAAACACCCAGGCCAGTATCAAAATAAACTGAACCATGGTGGCAACCGCTGCTGCAATCCCCGTTAATGACTTCGACTGTAACACAGGAACCGATAAAAGTGGCCAGATCAATTACGCGTGAAGTCCAGTTACTCCAACTAACGCCACCAGTTGTAGAAAAAGTAAAAGATGAAAAACAATTTTGTCCGGACGGAGTTAAACTAAAAGACAAAGCAGGCACAAGATTACCCGAACGGTCATAAATTTTTAATTTAAAAGAGGGTTGTGCGCAGCAAGTATAAGAAGACCACCCACCCCATGATTCCGCAAATCCAAAATAAAATAAACTATTTGTGTTTGAAATGCTAAACGTACTTCTTAACCTCGTTACGAGGCCGACGCTGTTTGTGGAGGTGCTGTTTTGCAAACGAAAAATATTACTTCCTCCAAACGGAGAAGTTGAAATTGCAACGTTATCAATGCTAAAAGGAGAAACACCATTCCATAGATTGCCTGCATTTGGCGTTGTCATTACAGAAACCTCGGAGCTTCCCGCAACCCAACTGCTGGAAGTGCCGGTACAGGCAATGGCTGGGGTCTGTGTATTTGAACAACTTTCGATCGTCCAACCACTCACCGCATTGCCCCTTGTGTAAACCCCTGGCAACGTTTGTTCAAAATCAATGTTTTGCGAATAGCTATTTACGGTAGATGCGCCACAAAAAAATAAAACTATCCAGATCTTGTTTCGCATACAGATAAATGAACTATAAAATTAGTCTGCTTTTTTGTTGAAATAAATTTATTCACTCATTTTAATTAGGTTTTCACACATTGATCAGAAGAAGACATTGGTAATTTTTGGTCTTCCGTTTTTTTGGTCTTGCTTTTTAAATTTTTCGTGTTTACTCAGCTTAGATCAAACAGGTGAACAAATTGCTGTGATTCATTAGAGGTATATCTAAACAAAAAACATCTTGTCACTGGTGATTTCGATCAGATTGCTTCGCGTTTTAAACGTATGAAGCCCCGCAAGGACGGTTCATCGAAAAAACGGTTTGGTTATCACTCGTGTGTTTGGTGGGTATAAATTAGCTACCCGCGAAACAACTCCCATAATACTATCCCCACCGTTACCGAAATATTTAAAGAATGTTTGCTACCCCTCTGCGGGATTTCAATAGCGCCTGCGCACGCGTCAATCACTTCCTGTTCGACGCCATAAACTTCATTGCCAAAAACCAACGCTGTTTTTTCGCTGGTGTAGCAAAAATCTTTCAGGGAAATACTATATTCAGCCTGTTCAATCGCATAGACAATATATGCATTTTTTTTTAAATAAACAAGAGCTTCCAAAGTACTTTTAAAATAAGTCCATTTAACGGTTGAAGTCGCACCCAAAGCTGTCTTTTCAATTTCTTTATTGGGAGGCGCGCCGGTAAGCCCGCACAAGAATATTTCTTCAATTAAAAAAGCATCCGCCGTTCTAAATGCGGAGCCTACATTATTTAAACTTCTCACATTGTCTAATACCAGTATCACCGGGCGTTTTTCTGCGTTTTTAAATTCATCAACTGTTAACCTTTTAAGTGCTTGGTTTTGCAATTTTTGCCCCATAATCATCTCGTAGCAATTAATAAAATCCTTATATTTAACCTTTAATATTCATTTGTTTTTGTGAAGTTAAGTAAAGAATTTAAAATAGGAATTGTAGTAGTTTGTTCCATTGGTGCATTCGTTTGGGGAGTTAATTTTTTAAAGGGGTCTAACATTTTTTCCCATAAATATTACCTGTACGCGGTCTATCCGAAAATCGAAAATTTAATTCCAGCAAATCCTTTGTTGATTAATGGCTTTAAGGTTGGGCAGATCAACAAGATAACGCTTATTAAAGATAAAGGTCAAATGAAAGTGCTGGTTAAGTTTATACTTACCGAAGATCTTGATATTCCAAAAGGCTCTGTTGCGAGGGCAATTAGCTCCGACCTATTAGGTTCTAAAGCAGTAGAAATTATTTTTAGTAAAACCCCTGAGTTTGTAAAAAACGGTGATACGCTTAAGGCCGAGAACGAACAAGGTTTTAAGGAATCTTTTAGCAAACAATTCGCACCACTGCAAGCCAAAGCCGAAAGTCTGATCAGTAATATCGATACAATCATGTCGGTGATTAACGATGTGTTGAATCAAAAAACGCGAGATAACATTGATAAATCTTTTGAAGGCGTAAAACGTGCAATTCTTTCCCTCGAACAAACAGCGTTTAAGTTGGATGATTTGATCGGCACCGAAAAACTAAAAATCTCCAGTGTTTTATCAAATCTTAACCAAATCACCACTAGCCTTCGCGCTAACGGGCAAAAGATCGATGGTATTCTCGCCAACGCGAGTTCACTCAGCGACAGTCTTGCCAAAGCCAATCTTAAATCTGCTGTAAATAATGCAGATAAATCTTTGAAAGAATTGGATGCTTTGCTATTGCGCATCAACGAAGGTCAGGGCACGTTGGGCAAGCTGGCTAAAAACGATTCGTTGTATAATAATCTTAATAAATCGGCTTTTGATCTTGATAAATTACTGGAAGACTTGCGGCTAAATCCTGGCCGTTATGTACGTATTTCTGTATTTGGAAAAAAAGAGAAAAAAGCCAAACCTGTTAAACCTTAATCGCTTATGATAAGTTCGATTGTTTTTTGCGTATTTTTTATCGCAGCCTCTGCTTTTTTTGTGATAAATTCAAAAAAAATCAGGAGAAATGTTTTGTTGGGTAAAGATATTTCAATTACCGATAATAAGAGCAAACGTTGGAAAACGATGATATTGGTGGCGTTGGGACAAAAGAAAATGTTTACTCGACCCATCCCTGCTATTCTTCACTTGTTTTTATACACCGCCTTTGTGATCACACAAATCGAATTGATTGAAATAATTGTGGACGGCGCATCTGGGAGTCACCGCATTTTTAGAAGCAGCCTCGGTAGTTTTTATACATTTTTGGTAAGTTTCATTGAGATCCTTTCTGTCCTCGCGTTTATTGGCACAGTCGCTTTTTTAGCGCGAAGAAATCTATTAAAAGTTCCTCGTCTTGTAAAAAGTGAATTAAATGGCTGGCCTAAATTAGATGCCAATTTGATTTTGATCGCAGAAATTTTCCTCATTTGTTTTATTTTTATGATGAATGGTGCTGATGAAGTGCTCTACCAAAAAAGGATTTCACACGCGCAAGATTTGGGCGATGGTTCTTTAGGTCTCGTTGTGAGCAGCTATTTAGGCCCCTTGTTTTTTGGTAATTTATCGGATGGAGCTTTACACGCCGTAGAACGCGCAGGCTGGTGGGGACATATTTTTATGGTTTTTGCCTTTTTGAATTACCTGCCATTTTCAAAACACCTTCACATCTTGTTGGCTTTTCCAAACACTTACTTTTCTAACCTTAAATTACAAGGCGAATTTACAACAGTTGCGGCGGTAACGGATGTAGTTGCGCCGAATTTTGACCCTGCTTACCAAGTTAAAACCGATCCCAACCATCCTGAACGTTTCGGCGCGAAAGACGTACAGGATTTGACTTGGAAAAATTTGTTGGATGCTTATTCTTGCACCGAATGTGGCAGATGCACGTCGGCCTGTCCGCAAAGCATCACCGGCAAATTATTATCCCCCCGAAAGATCATGATGGATACTAGAGACCGGATGGAAGAAATTGGAAGGAACATGGATATTAACAAAGGAACTTTTGTAGATGACGGCAAATCTCTATTAGGAGATTATATAAAACCTGAAGAGATCTGGGCTTGTAACACCTGCAACGCCTGCGTGCAAGAATGTCCGGTAAATATCGATCCTTTGGCAATAATTGTTGAACTTCGCCGGTTTTTAGTAATGGAAGAAAGCCAGGCACCTAATGAGCTCAACGGAACCTTCACCAATATCGAAAATAACAGTGCGCCATGGCAATTTTCGCCGGCAGATAGGGGCAATTGGATTAAAGAATAGGCGGTGGACAGGAGGCAGGTGATAGTTTGAGGTTGGCAGATGGCAGGTGGCAGTTTGCAGTGAGCAGATGGCAGGTGGCAGTTTGCAGTGAGCAGATGGCAGGTGGCAGTTTGCAGTAAACAGTAAAAAGGTGGCAGTTTGCAATGAGCAGTAAGCACGCTGCAGTTTGCAGTAAGCGGGTGGCGGTTTGCAGTTTGCAGTAAAAAGGTGGCAGTTTGCAATAAGCAGTAAGCAGTAAGCACGCGGCAGTTTGCAGTAAGCAGTAAGAAGGTTGCAGTTTGCAGTAAGCAGTAAGCACGCTGCAGTTTGCAGTAAGCTAGTGGATGTTTGCAGTTGCGGGTGGCAGTTTAAATTATAAAACAAAATACTAATGAGTAGCCAAGGATATAAAGACTTAATTGTTTACAAGAAAGCGTATGCCGCCGCGATGGAGATTTTTAATGAATCAAAGAGCTTTCCCAAGGAAGAAAGGTATTCGTTGACCGATCAAATTAGAAGGTCGTCACTATCCGTTTGTGCGAATCTTGCTGAAGGTTATCGAAAAAGAATTTACCCGAAAAGTTTTATTTCGAAGCTTAGTGATTCGGATGGTGAATGTGCAGAAACATTGGTTCATCTCGATTTTGCTAAAGATTGCGGTTATCTTTTGGAACCAAAACACAAATTACTATTAGTAGAATATTTACAGGTAGGTAAAATGTTAGGAAGCATGATGAACCCGCCTGAAAAATTTACGACTTCAAAACTGCCTACTCCCGCGGCCAAATTAAAAACTTAACATATGAACGACACTCCAATTAATGTAAGAACAATGGCTGATATGATTGCTAGCGGTGAAACCCCTGAAATCCTCTTTTGGGTAGGTTGTAGTGGCAGTTTTGATGACCGCGCAAAAAAGATCACCAAAGCGATTGTGCGTATTTTAAATCATGTGAATATCAAATTCGCTGTGCTCGGTGTAGAAGAAGGTTGCACGGGCGACCCCGCTAAACGCGCTGGAAACGAGTTTTTATACCAAATGCAAGCGATGCAAAATATTATGGTGCTCAACGGGTACGAAATAAAAAAAATAGTAACCGGTTGTCCGCATTGTTTTAACACCATCAAAAATGAATACCCCGCGCTCGGTGGAAAATACGAAGTGGTGCATCACACGCAGCTCATTCAAGAACTCATAGATCAGGGAAAATTAAAAGTACAAGGCGGCGAGTTTAAGGGAAAAAAAATCGTGTTCCATGATCCTTGCTACTTAGGACGCGCAAACGAGGTGTATGAAGCTCCGCGTGAAGTCATTAAAAAGCTAGACGTTGAACTTGCTGAAATGAAACGAAGCCGCGCTAAAGGCTTGTGCTGTGGCGCTGGAGGCGCGCAAATGTTTAAAGAAGCGGAAAAAGGAAACAAAGAAGTAAATGTTGAACGCTCGGAAGAAGCACTTGCAATGAATCCGGATGTAATTGCGGTGGGTTGCCCGTTTTGCAATACTATGATGACCGATGGCGTAAAACATTTTAATAAAGAAGATAAAACCAAAGTACTAGATGTTGCTGAACTAATTGCCACTGCTAATGACCTTTAATTTTTTTGGAAACGGAAAATATTTTTTTTCTTGTATTATTCTATTATTGTTAGCCTCCTGCCAGAACGCTGATAAAAAACGAATCCTAGAAGAAAATTTAAAAGCCGATAGCATAAGTATCCTGCTTAACCTACCAGAATTAAAAGCGGTTAATTCTAAACTGCTGGAAGACCCGAACAGTGGTGATCTTTATAATAAGCGGGCTTTGATTTACACCTCGATAAAAGAATACACCGCCGCCGCAAACGATGCTAAGCGCGCCATTAAAATCGACAGTACTTTGCCTGCTTATTACAATACTTTGATTGACGCTTATTTTGCGCAAAATAATACACGGAAGGCTAAAGATTTGCTTGAATTAGTTGAAAAAAAATTCCCTGATAATACCGAAGCACTTCTAAAATCTGCCGAACTTTATTTTTTGGTAATGCAATATCAAAAAGCGATTAATTACACCAATAAAGCTTTAAAAGTTGACGTATCACTTGCCAAAGCTTATTATCTTAAGGGCAGTATTTATCGTGAAAGTGGTGACACCGCCAAAGCCATTACCAGCTTACAAACCGCTACCGAACAAGACAACCAGTACGAAGATGCATTTTTTGACTTGGGTATCCTCTATGCAGCAAAGAAAAACCCGTTAGGTCCCGAATATTACAACAGCGCGCTCCGAATAAATCCAACTAACGAAAATACAAGGTATGCCCGAGCCAAATTGTTACAAGATATTGGGAAAACCGACGAGGCGATCGCGGAGTACGATGCGCTTTTGGTAAAAAATAAAAGGTGCGACAATTGTTGTTATAATGTTGGAGCCATTTACCTTGAAATAAAAAAAGACAACAAAAAAGCACTTGCCTATTTTACAAGGGCAATCGGCATAAATCCCAACTACGCCGAAGCTTATTTCGCGAGGGCTTACACGTATTCAAAAATGGGCGACAGAGAACGCGCCAAACAAGACTACAATAGCTGCCTGGAACTTGAGCCCAACTACGAACCTGCAATTGAGGGACTGAATAAACTATAATAACCCGATAAAAAATATTAACTTCCCGCTGCGAATTATCGATTAGTCTATTTTACATATTAAATAGCCATGTTGCCACCAGCACAAATAGGGCAAATGTTTGGTAAACATTTGAGCCGGCTTGGGCCACCAAAGATAACATGGCTATCCCCTGTATACCGGCAGGCAGAAAAATGACAACTAAACACAATAATATCTACGGATGAAATAGCCATGTTGCCGCAAGCACAAACACAAATGAAGATAACATGGATAAACATATAACAACTAAAAAACAATAATATATACATATGAAACTAGAAAAAAAACAAGTGGGAATAGCATTGCAAGGCGGTGGCGCACATGGAGCCTTTACCTGGGGGGTTTTGGATAGGTTATTAGAAGAAGACGCAATTGTTGCCGAAGCTATGTGCGGAACAAGCGCAGGCGCGCTGAACGCCGTAACCTGCGCTTATGGATTACATTTGGGCGGCCCTGAAAAGGCAAAAGAATTGTTGGAAAAACTTTGGCGTAAAGTAGCCTTAACCGGCAGTTTTATGTTTAAACCAGGTATTTTTGACAAGGCCTACAGCAATGGCGATATTCATAACAGCACTGGTTATATGATGTTTAATGCCGTCGCTCAAGTTTTATCACCTTATAATTTTAATCCCTATAATTATAACCCTTTAAAAGATATATTAAACGACCTTATTGATTTTAAAGAACTTCAGTTATACAATAAAAAGAAATTATTTATTTGCGCCACAAACGTAAAAACAAATCGAGCAAAGATCTTTTCTAATAAAGAAATTACCGTGGACGCCGTTTTGGCATCTGCGTGTTTGCCGTTGCTATTCCAAGCGGTTGAGATAGATGGCGAATATTATTGGGATGGAGGCTACATGGGAAACCCACCTATTTTTCCAATCATTTCCAATACAACACTTAAAGACATTGTACTCGTTAAAATAAATTCAATCAATATCAATTCTGTTCCTACGTCGGCAAGAGATATCGCTGACCGTGTTAACGAAATTTCGTTCAACAGCAGTTTGATCAATGAAATGAAACTAATCCACTACAGGAATGAATTAATCAGAAACGGCATCCTCAAAACCGATAATAAAACAAATCGTGAAATTTTTGTTCATACCATCAGTGGTTACAACGCCTTGAGTCAATTAAAACATAGCAGCAAAATGAATATTTCTTGGGAGTTTTTGCTGGACTTAAAACAAAAAGGGCGCGAAATAGCTGAACACTGGATCAATACTGACTATAATGAGGTTGGTCTAAAATCTACCTTCGATGTAGAAGAGCACTTTTTTGATAAATTATAAGCTTGCAATTGTCCGTATCATTTAACTTTCTTTAAAAATGAGTTGGTAAAATTTTATTAGTTTTACTTTGCAGATCATTCAAAAGCCTTAGATGTTTCACTTCTATTTTAAAACGAAAATGTCGAAGATCTTTTCAGGGCTTCTTTGTGTGAGCCTTGCAATGCTGAATATTGAAAGCCACGCACAAGTTTTTATTTCTAAAGATCCCGATTACCTAAAAGTTAAAACCGAACAAAATAACTTAACGACTAATTTTAAGCAGGTGTATGCCGATACAACGGTGACCAACCTCAATAATTTTTTTCCACGAAATTTTATGGGTAATACGGGGCTTCCTTCGCCCGACTACTTTTTTAATACTGGTACCGATAATCTGGGCTTTCGTTTTTTTAACAGCCCTATTTCTCTCGATAAAATAACAGACGAACAGGTTGAATACTACCGCTCTGTAGGCCCTTACGCCGATCTATCGGCTATGGCGGGAAGCAAATTGTTGCAGGCTTTTAAAATGTTGTTTACCCATACCTATAAACGCAAAGTAAATTTCACACTTAGATTTAACCGTTATTCAACGCAGGGATATTTTAAAAAACAACAAACTTTCGTGAACAACTTTTATCTCAGCAGTAATTACACGAGCCAAAACAAACGTGCAGGCTACTATTTTTATGTGCTAAACAATGGCAACAAAAACCAAGAAAATGGTGGGATACGTGCAGTAACCCTCGCAGATTCTACAGAAAATATAAGTAAAGAACTTTTTGCTGTAAAACTCACTGGCGCCAACCGCGATAACCGTGAAACAAAATTGATGGTCAACCCCTGGCTACGCATAAATAAAATCGCAGACACTTTGCACGGCATCAATCATTACCTCCAATTAAAATCAAAAGGAGCCATCAACGCTTATAAATATAAAGATGGAAATATATTAACCGACAAATACTATTCGTCGAATTACCTCGACACCGCTGCAACTCTCGACAGTTCTAATGTTCGGGTAATTAGCAACGAACTAGATTATTCCTTACTCAGTGCCGATAATAAATTTGGTTTCTCGGCTGGGTACAGAAACGAGATTATCAGAACTTGGCAACACAGCGAAAATTTATACATAAATAACATTCTGGTAGGCGACTTCGTTTACCGCTCCGCCCTGCGTTCACAGGATACTACCGCTAAAAAGGAGCGAGGAATCGAATCAAGGATGGGTGTACAATATGTGTTGGAAGGAATAAATACCGGTGATCTCAAAATTGAAAATAATTCCGTGTATAGTATAAATGGTTTAAAAAGAAGAAATGTGTATCTCAACATTTTGTATGAAAAACGTAGACCTGACAGAATATATAACGATTGGGTGAGTAATCATTTTATTTGGCGTAACAACGGGTATGAGGCACAACAACAATTGCAGGCCAAGCTGGGACTGAATATCGACAAGTCATTTAACCTATCCATCTTCTATCAGAATATTTACAACTATCTGTATTTCGACGAAGCGGCCTTTCCTAGGCAGTCTGCCAAATACATTAACAACACCGGATTGTCGGTTAATTATTCCTATGTGTTTTTTAAACACGTGGGGTTTCTCGCAAACTACACTTTTCAAAACACCACCAATTCAAATTTAGTGCGGGTTCCCGCCAACAGTGTTACTGCTAAATTATTTTATACCAATAGCCTTTTCAAAAACGCTCTTCAGCTACAGGTAGGCTCTCAGGTGCAGGTTTACGGAAGTTTTTACGCTTATGGCTATATGCCAGCGACACAGGTATTTTATTTGCAGAATTCCATTAAAACCGCGGCTTTTCCTTACGTTGATGTGTTTTTAAACGCGCGCATTCGTCCGGTTTCTTTTTTCCTGAAGCTCGAAAATGCATTACCTGGTTTAGCCGGAATAAATTATGCGCTTATCCCGGGCTATTATCAGCCTTCGAGAGCGTTTCGATTTGGCTTGTCATGGATGTTCTTCGATTGATTTGCGAATCTGAATTAATAAGACATCAAAGACGCATAGCATCGCAAAGAGATGATCAGTTCAATCCTAAACAGACTCTTAAAAAATCTAGCCGTATTTGGCGGGCGAAATAAGTGTCAATACGGATTTCAAATAATTACACCAAATATAATTATGAAACAGGCCAAATATACGAAGTGGTTTTTTAGCAAGAAACTAAAAAAAATTGTTGCATCGCTTTGCCCACGGAAAAATTTTTGACGAAGTATTGATGAATAATAACGAGTAGATTGGATTATTTTATATTGATACTTGGTACTACTAATGCTGAAAATCCCTACCGACACTACTTTAAGGTTACCAGCGTTGAAACAGGCAATACTCCCTTTCCAAAGTCTTCTAATGTCTATACGCGATTCAATATAAAATTTACGGCGCACCAGAGCAACCTTTGTGTCTTATTGGTAACCCTTATTGTTCGCAATTATTGATGGTGGTATTTTTCTCCTTTTAAAATTGTAAAAGCTCTGTATAGCTGCTCCCAAAAAAAAAGACGAATCATCTGGTGGGAGAATGTCATTTGTGAAAAAGAAAGCAGAAGACTTGAACGTTTATAAACTGACACATCGAAGCCAAAAGGGCCACCAATAAGGAAAACCAGGCGTTTTGTGGACGCATTTTGTTTTTGAGCGATGAATTTTGAGAATTCAACAGAGCTTAATTCTTTGCCTTTTTCGTCGAGCAGAATTAAAAAATCATCTTCTGAAATATACGACAAAATCAGTTTTGCCTCTTCGGTTTTTTGTTCTTTTTGCGACCGTTGCCGCACCGCTTTCGGAACATTAATTGTATTTATCTCTAGTGTGGTGTAGTTTTTGAGTCGTTTGGTATAAATTTGAATACCCTCCTCCAAATAACTCTCCTGTGTTTTATCAATTTGAAGCAATAAAATCCGCATGCGATAAAAATGCGAATTTTAATTAACTTTGTGCCACTTAAATGAAAATAATAGTCCATATTGTTTATTTTTTTTCTTGTTTGTTAATTGGAGGCGTGGATGTTACCGAAGAGGTAATTGCGGCGGTTAAACAAGGCAAGGCATCTGAGCTTGTGAAGTTTTTTGATGAAAAAGTGTCCGTAAAATTAATCACGCAGGAAGACGTTTTAAGTAAAGCACAAGCTGAAGCCAATCTCAAATATTTTTTTGAAAAACACCCTGTAAAATCGTTTTCGGTTACTCACGTGAGCGTTGTGAATAATACTTCGCAATATATTAGCGGCACGCTTGAAACATCTAATGGCAAATTCAAGGTCTCTGTTTTATTAAGAAGAAATC